>Ga0136617_10005529_pt1 | contig 11307 bp, 9 predicted proteins | sample AntDrymUQ3222106_2_FD_129672 | JGI IMG/M metagenome (GOLD analysis project Ga0136617, IMG submission 129672) | Polar desert sand microbial communities from Dry Valleys, Antarctica - metaG UQ322 (21.06) | ecosystem: Environmental > Terrestrial > Soil > Desert | place: Antarctica: Dry Valley...
ACCGCGATCGTTCGCCAGGTGGCGGCGCTGCTCCAACCGATCAATGCGGCGGGCCTGCAGCGGGTGGAGGAGAGCCCCGAAGCCGACATCGGTCCGCTGGTGGAACGCGGAGTGCCGGGAGTGGGCCTGGACGTGGACGGCACCCGATACTTCTGGTATCACCACTCCGAGGGCGATACCTTGGACAAGCTGGACCCCGCCGAAGTGGCCCGCTGCGTGGCGGTGATGGCGGTGATGGCGTACGTCGTCGCCGATCTTCCCGAGGCTCTGCCCCGCTGAGGTAGGTGCTCACAGCATGATGAGCCCCAGGCGAGCCGCCATCGCCACGGCTTCGGCGCGGGTTGAGACACCGAGTTTCCCAAAGGTCGTGGCGACGTGGGTTTTGACCGTATGCTCCGAGATTCCGAGACGCACGGCGATGAGCTTATTCCCCAGCCCTTCCGCGACCATGGCCAGCACCTCCACCTCGCGCGGAGTGAGCGGATGAACCGGCGGAAGTGGAGCCCCGGTGCGGAACGCGGGAACCGATGGCGGACCCCTGGAATATTCCGGCAGCACGACCAACCGGGCGGCCACCGCCGCCACCGCCGCTGCAATCTGTTCACCGCTGGCAGTGCGCGGGAGCACGCCCCTGGCCCCGGCTCGCAGCGCGCGCGAGGCCCAGGCCTCCGTTGGCTCGTCTCCCAGCACCAACACCGCGGGCTCGCGGCCGGCGGCATCGGGCTGGACTGCGAGCGGCAGCGGGAGCGCCTCACCCGGCTCGAGCGCCAGCAGCACGACGTCGGCCTCTACCGTTTCCACCAGGTCAGCCAGGGCGCCGAGTGTTGTTGGCGATTCCAGCAGCGTCAGCGCCGGTACGCCGGCCAGCAGCGCGCCCAGGCCGGCGCGCACTGCGGGCGACGACGCGGCGATCACCACCCGGGTCACGCTGCCGATTCGTCCAGGGTGATGATGCCGGCAGTTGGTGCCTGCGTCACGTCTGCCGCCTCTGCCGGGCGGGGCGCTCGCCAACGGTCACGCTGATCGTCTGCGACGCGCCGGCGCGAACCAGGTGTAGGGTGACCGGCCGGCCCACCCGTTCGGGGCCGAGCGCGGCGAGCAGATCGGAAGCGTCGGCCAGCTCCCGGTCCTCGAGCGCCACCAGGATGTCACCCAACATGAGGCCGGCCTGTTCCGCCGGGCCGTCCGGCTCCAAATTGACGATGACCAGTCCCACCCGCCCCGACAACCCGAGCCGCTCGCGGAGGGGGTCGGGAAGCTGCAGCGGCTGGGCCGCGAGGCCCAGGTAACCACGGGTGACCTGGCCGGAGGCGAGCAGTTGATCCGCCACCCGTTCGACGGTGCTGGTCGGAAGGGCGAGCGCCATCGCCCGCGACAGGCCGGAGGTATTGATGCCGAGCACCCGGCCACCGGCGTCTACCAGAGCGCCGCCGGAGAAGCCGTCATAGATCGCCAGATCCAGCCGGACGAAGCGGTCAACCAGCCCTCCCTGCCAGGTTCGCCACTCTCCTCCCACCGCGCTCACGATGCCGAGACTCGCGGTGAGCTGGGGACCGGGACGGCCGAGCGCCAGGACCAGGCGGCCCACCTGGAGCTCGGTGTCGGCGCTCTGCTCCACCGGCGGCACCGCCGCGTCGTCGAGGCGGAGGACGGCGAGATCGGTCGTCGGATCGCGGCCGGCGAGGGTGACCGACGTGCTGCGGCCACTCGCGAGGGTGACGATGATGTCCTCGTCGCGGTTGATGGTGTGGCTGGCGGCCACCACCACCCCGGGCCGCCAGACGACGCCGGAGGAGGGAATGCGCCGGCGCGCGTGAATGGCGACGACCGACCGTCCGACCGTCTCGACGGTGCCGGCCAGGTCGCGGGATAGTCCGGCCAGCAGGGTAGACTCTCGAGCAGTGGGTGCAGACATATATCCTCCGGAGTACTGGGCGGACGAGGGATGCATCCGCCGCCCGCTTCAAGGATGCCACCCACGGAGGCTTGCTGCATCGGCCAAACGGGGGAGCGTGCCCTCCGCCGTTCGGGTGAGCCCGAAACCCGCGCCGGCCGCAGCGCGTAGACCAGATGTACCCCTACGTGCTCGCCATGGACCCCACACATGCTGCTGCCCCTTCTGCTGGCTCTGCACCTCGGTGGGACCGATCCGGCCGTGTACAACGGCCGCGCAGGCAACCTCGACGTCCGGCTTCCCCGCCTCGAGGTGGAGGCGCAGATTGACGGCGCGCTGGACGAGCCGGTCTGGGCTGAGGCGGCGGTGTTGACTGGGTTCTCCCAGTACTCGCCGGGTGACGGCATCGCCGCGGCGGACTCCACCGAGGTGCTGGTCTGGTATTCGCCCGGTGCCATTCACTTCGGCATCCGGGCGTACGAGGCTCACGGCGCGGTGCACGCGACTCTCGCCGACCGCGACCGGATCGGCTCCGACGATCACGTGCAAATCCTGCTCAGCACCTTCAACGACGGCCGCCAGGCGACGGTGCTCGCGGTCAACCCGTTCGGGGTTCAGTCGGACGGGGCGCTGGTCGAGACCGGCGCCACCCGCGGGAACGGCTTCAACAACGCGGTCGTGAGGCGGGAGACGGCGGACCTGAGTCCGGACTACGTCTACCAGTCCAAGGGCCGACTGACCCCCTACGGCTACCAGGTAGAGGTGCGGGTTCCCTTCAAGAGCCTGCGCTATCAGTCGGCGCCGGAGCAGAGCTGGGGCATCAACATCACCCGCCAGGTACAGCACTCGGGCCACGAGGACTCCTGGGTTCCGGCCCGGCGCGCGAGCGCATCGTTCCTGGCGCAGTCGGGGCGGTTGGTGGGGCTCACCGAGCTGCGGCGCGGGCTGGTGCTGGACTTCAATCCGTCAATCACTTCCAAGACCACCGGCTCGCGCACCGGCGGGAGCTGGGACTATCGCGGCGGCCGGCCGGAGCTGGGCGGCACCGTGCGCTGGGGAATCACTAACAACCTGAGCCTCACCGGCACCGCCAACCCCGATTTTTCCCAGGTCGAGTCCGACGCGGGGCAGTTTCTCTTCGACCCGCGCGAGGAGCTGTTCTTTCAGGAGAAGCGTCCCTTCTTTCTCGACGGCATCGAGCAGTTCACCACCCCGAACCAGTTGGTCTACAGCCGGCGCGTGGTCCAGCCGGTGGCGGCGGCCAAGGTGACGGGGAAAGGTCTGGGCACCGACATCGCCCTGCTCTCCGCGGTGGACGACCGCCAGGTGTCGCGCAGCGGCGACGATCATCCCTTCTATAACGTTTTGCGGCTGCAGCGCGACGTGGGCGCCAACTCCCGGCTGGGTCTGGTGTACACCGACCGGATCGAGGGTGGCGACTACAACCGGGTGGCGGGCGCGGATGCGAGACTGGTCTTCGGTGGGGTATACACCGCGCAGTTTCAGCTCGCCGGCAGCCGCACCCGCACCGCCGGTGGCACCACCACCGCACCACTCTGGTTTGCCCGGATCATCCGCAACGGCCGCACCTTCGGCATACGCGCCACGATCAACGCCCGCCACGAGGAGTTCCGGGCGTTGAGCGGCTTCCTGCCCCGCGCCGGCGTGGTGCAGGCCACCATTGATCCCAGAGTAACCCTGTACGGACGCGCGGGAAGTCTGATCGAGAGCTTCACCACCGACGTCAACTTCAACGGGCAATGGCGGTACCGTGAGTTCGTGGACGGGGATGGGGTACAGGACGAGAAGCTCCACTTCAACGTCAACACCACGCTCAGGGGCGGGTGGCAGCTCACCGGGTCGCTGCTGGTGGAATCGTTCGGCTACCCATTCGAGATCTATGGCGACTACCGCCTGGAGCTGCCCGGCGCCACCGGAGGCCTCGACACGGCGGCGTTCGTCGGCGGGCCCCGGATTCCCAACCGGGACTACGTCGTTTCACTGGAGACGCCGGAGTTCAAGCAGTTTTCGGGAAATGCGTTCGTCCTTTGGGGCAACGACGAGAATTTTTTCGAGTGGGCCTCGGGAAGGATCGTCATCGCCAATTTCGGGATGGACTGGCGGCCCACCGACAAACTGCGGTTGGAGGGCACCTACCAACTGCAGCAGGTCAATCGCCGGACCGACGGGAGCACGGTCAGCTTGCAGCAGATCCCCCGGCTCAAGGTCGAGTACCAGCTCTCGCGGCCGATCTTTCTGCGCGTAGTGGGCGAGTACACCAGCGAGGAGCAGGACGCCCTCCGCGACGACACCCGCACCAATGCGCCGATCCTCGTCTTCGACCCGGAAGTGGGCGACTTCGTGCGCACCACGCCCTTCCAGCGGAACTCTTTCCGCGGAGACGTGCTGTTCTCCTACCAGCCGAACCCGGGTACGGTCGTATTCGCCGGATACGGAAGCACGCTGCGCGACCCGGTAGACCCGAGGGATCCCTTTACCCTCGGGCTCCGGCGCTCCGATGACGGGTTCTTTCTCAAGATGAGCTACCTCTTTCAGCTCTAGCCGCGCCGCCGCCGGTGTGGCGGCAGGTTACCTTTCCCGAATGGCTCCGAAGGCGCGGCATGTGGGTCGGCTCTTCTGGCGGGCTCTGCGACTCCGCTGTCCCAACTGCGGTGGCGGGCCGATCCGCTCGTCCTGGCTTCGAATGGGGGCGCACTGCGCGCGTGCGGGCTGCCGCTGGAGCGGGGCGAGCAGGGCTAACAGGTGGGCTCGTACATGTTCAGCATCATCGCGGCGGAGCTGCTGTTCGCGGTGCTCCTCCTCGCCATCCTGGCAGTCACCTGGCCCACGCCTCCCTGGACCATTCTCCAGTACGACGGGATCGTCCTCATGGTGGTCGCCCCCTTTCTTTTCTTCCCCTTTTCCAAGACGCTCTTTCTCGCCTTCGACCTGATCTTCCGGCCTGCCAGACCCGACGAGTTGACATAGGATGGAGCTCGAGGTGCCCGGCGCCCGCATCCGGAGCTGGCGAGCCGGCGATCAGGGCTCTCTCGCACGCCACGCCAACAGCCGAAGGGTCTGGCTCAACGTGCGGGATCACTTTCCCCATCCGTACACCCTGGCGCACGCCGCTGCATGGCTCGAGCGGGTCGTCGGGGCGGAGCCGCAGACCCAGTTCGCCATCGAGGTGGACGGGGAAGCGGCCGGAGGGATCGGGCTCATGCTGCAGGAGGATGTGGCCCGCTACTCGGCGGAGCTGGGTTACTGGCTCGGCGAGGCGCACTGGGGGCACGGGCTCATGACGCAGGTAGTCCGCCGCTTTACCGATTACGCCTTCGCATCGTTCGAGCTTCAGCGAATCTTCGCCATGGTGTTCGAGTGGAACCCCGGCTCCCGGCGGGTGCTGGAGAAGGCGGGATACACGTTCGAGGGTCGCCTCCGCCACGCGGTGGTCAAGGACGGGCACACCCTGGACCAGTTCGTCTACGCCGCGATTCGGGCCGATGTAGTCGCCCCGCCACAGTAGGAGGCCCCAGACTCACCGCCTGCAAATTGGTGCATGTGCCCGAGCCGAGTCATTCAACCTTCGTTCCGGCCGCAGCTTACCTGACGCTGAGGAAAAATTCTCGGGCCACTGGCTGAAGTTGCTGCACTGGCTTGTGTCTTGCGCCCCCGCGTTGCCGAACACCCCTCACCCATACACGCCTTTCCTCGAAGGAGCCTCAGGCGTCCATGCGCGTGCTCCTGCTCAACTACGAGTACCCGCCGCTCGGTGGCGGCGCCGCGGTAGCCACGGAAGCGCTCGCCCGCGGGCTGGCATCGCGGGGCCACAGGGTGGATGTGGTCACCACCGGCGAGCCCGCCGGCGCCGAGTCCACGCTGGTGTGGGATGGAAGAGGGAAGGACGAGGGTGTGCTGACGGTACACCGGGTAGCCAGTCGGCGTACGGCAATCCATCAAGCGGGAATAGGGGATGCGTTCTCCTATCTCACCGCGGCGTTGCCGGTGGTCCGGCGGCTGCTGCGCACCGAAAAGTACGATGTAGCGCACTTCTTCTTTTCGCTGCCGACCGGCGCCTTGCTGCCACTGCTCGACCTCCGCGACACCCCGGTCATCGTCTCCCTGCGCGGCTCGGACGTCCCCGGCTACGATACCCATCACCCGCGGGTACAGCGGGTCCACCGGCTGCTGCGCCCACTCACCCGCTGGATATGGCGGCGGGCCGACCGGGTGGTGGCGGTGTGCGAGAGCCTCGGTGCGCTCGCGCTCAGCACCCTTCCGACGCTGCGCTATGCCGTCATCCCGAATGGAGTGGATCTCGCCCACTTTCGGCCCCGGGCCCAGTCCCGACCTCCGAGGCAGGAGCGGATACGCTGTCTCGCGGTAGCGCGACTGGTCCAACGCAAGGGACTGGGCGACCTCATCAGCGCGTTGGCTTCGCTGGAGCGAGGGCGCTTTGAGCTAGAGATCGTCGGCAGTGGGCCCGACGAGGCGGCGTTACGCGGGCTGGCGGCCAGCCTGGGGCTCGGTTCCTACGTGACATTCACCGGGTCGCTCGATCGGGCGGAGGTCGCCCGCCGGTACCGCGCGGCCGATCTCTTTACCCTGGCCTCGCGGGAAGAGGCGTTCGGCAATGTCTTTGCCGAAGCCCTTGCTTCCGGTCTCCCCATCGTGGCGAGTGCCGCGGGCGGCATCCCCGAACTGGTGCACCACGGGCAGAACGGCCTGCTGGTGCCGCCCGGCGATGTCCAGGCGCTGGCGGCGGCCATCAAGCTGCTGGCCGATGATCCCCAACTGCGGAGAAAGATGGCCGTGCGCAACCGCGCCCAGGCCGAAGCCAACCTCTCGTGGGAGCGGGTGACCACGCGATACCTGTCCATCTACAATGGCGCCATGCGGCGGGCGCCCGCCAGGCAGCTTGCCGCCGAGCTGCCGGCGAGCTCCTGGTGAGACGGTGATCGGCCTCTGGATGGCGGTGGACGCCGCCTCCGTGTTCCGGGCCGGCCGGCTCTCTTCCGAGTCGCTCGAGGCGCTCGGCCGGCGGCGGCTCACCCGGCTGCTTCGAGCCGCGGCGGCGACCGAGTTCTACGGCGGGCGACTGCGCGCCGCGGGTATCGGCGGCCGCGATCCACTGCTCGAGCGCGACCCCGCACGGGTGCTCGCCGCACTGGCTCCGGTCGGCAAGCAGGAACTCCGAGAGGCCGGCAACCGGCTGCTACTGGGCGGCAAGACGAGGCCGCAGTGGCGCTCGTCGGCATCATCGGGCTCCACCGGTGAGCCGTTTCGGGTGCATTACGAGCCGCGTGCCTGGTCAATGCTCAAACACCTGGTCAAGCTGCGGGCGCGCCATGCCTGCGGTATGGGGCCCGCCGACCGGGTGGTGCTGCTGGACGCCATTCCGGTCGGGGGATCGCGAGCCGGGCTCGCCGGCGCATCGCGGGTGGCGCGGATCAGCGTGCTGCAGCCCGCGGCGGCTATCACCGCGGAGATGGCCGGTCTGGCGCCCGACACCGTCTACGGCCTTCCCTCAGCGCTGCTGGAAGTGGCTGCCGTGCTGCGCGCCCGCGGTGATCGGCTCGCCGTTGCCCGCATCTTCACCAGCGGCGAGCTGCTGCGGCGTCCGGTGCGCGACGCGCTCGCCGACGCCTTTCAGGCCCAGGTCTTCGACATCTACGGATCGTCGGAAACCAAGGAGATCGCCTGGCAGTGTCCCGCCGGCGGAATGCACGTCAACAGCGATGTGGTGCGGCTGGAAGTGCTGGATGAGGCGGGGCAGCCGGTGGCGGACGGGATGGAGGGAGAGCTGGTAGCCACGCTGCTGGTCAACCGGGCCATGCCACTGGTGCGCTACCGGCTGGGCGACAGAGGAACCCTGCTGCTGCGGCGCTGCGGCTGCGGGCGCGCCTTCCCTCTGCTCGGCGTGGTGACGGGGCGCCAGGCCGACGTGCTGGTGCTGGCAGGCGGCGCCCGGGTCTCTCCCTACACCATCACCTGTGCGCTGGAGCGGATCGCCGGAATGCTGCGCTACCAAGTGACCCAGCTCGATGCCAACCGGCTGCGGGTGCGCGCCATCGTGGAGCCCGGCGCCGACCGGGTAAGCGTGGCCGCCAAGGTGCGCAGCGCGCTTCATAGCGAAGTGGCGCCGTTCCTCGATGCCGAAGTCGAGTTCGTCAACCGCCTGCCGACCGGACCCGGCGGCAAGTTTCGCGTCGTCCAGCCGCTGCCCGCCGCGGTGGCGATCCCATTGACCGTCTGAGCGAGAGGCCTGTGATTCGTATGCCCGACAATCGCCCCGCCCGCCGCCAGCACTCGAACCCGCCCAGCCGGGCGCGTGCCCTGCCGCACCCGCTCACTCCGTACACCGAGTTGATCGTCAATTTCTGCCCGACGGGGATGATCCCCACCAAAGGGATGACGCCGCATGTGCCGATCACTCCAGTCGAGGTGATTGACCAGGCCTGCGGCGCGCTGGAGCGGGGGGTGGCTATCGTGCACCTGCACGCACGCGAAGCCGACGGCTCTCCGACTTATCGGGGTGAGATCTACGAGACGATGATCCTCGGTATCCGGGGCCACTTCCCCGACGCCATCATGTGCGTGAGTTGCAGCGGCCGGAATTTTCCCGAGCTGGAGCGGCGGAGCGAAGTGCTGGAGTTGACCGGTGCGGCCCGGCCGGATCTGGCGAGCCTCACCCTCACCACCCTCGACTTTCCCACCGGCACCAGCCATAACGCGCCCGAGATGGTCATCGCGCTGGCGCAGAAAATGGTTGCCAACGGCATCAAGCCCGAGCTCGAGTGCTTCGACTACGGCATGATCAACGCCGGCAACATGCTCATCAGCAAGGGACTGCTGGGGGAGCCGCCGTTCTACTTCAATCTGCTGCTGGGCTCGCGCTACTCGGTGCCGGCCACCGCCCGCCACCTCGCCGGGATGCTGGAGGATCTGCCCCCTTCGTCAATCTGGTCGGCGGCCGGCATCGGGCTGTTCCAGCTTCCGATGAACATGCTGGCCATCGCGATGGGGGGGCATTGCAGGGTGGGACTGGAGGACAACATTTACGACGGGCTCGAGCGGGGCAAGCTGGCCACCAACGACGGGTTGGTGGAGCGAGTGGCCCGGCTGAGCGAAACCTTCGGTCGGCCGCTGGCGACTTCGCGGAAGGCGCGGATGCTGCTGGGGCTCGGAGCCTCCGCCGCACGAACGGAGCCGGCGCCGGAGGAGGCGATTCCCCGATGATGCGGCATCCCGATCTCCTGGGAGCCGCGATGGCCGTCGGCCGACTCGGCCGCCGCAGTGCGATTCAGCTGCAGATGCACCAGGACGCGCAGCTTCGCCGTCTGGTGGCGCATGCCTATCAGCACGTCCCCTACTACCGCCGATTGTTCGACCAGCATCGGCTGCATCCCCGGCACATCCGCGGAACCGCGGACCTCGGCCTCATCCCGGTCATCTCCAAGAGCGAGCTGCTGGACGCACCGGAGCGGGACCGGCTCACCCAGGGACTCGATCCAGCCGGGCTGCTGACGGCTCGCACCAGCGGCTGTTCCGGGGAGCCTTTCACCATTCGACGCAGCTGGCTGGAAGACAAGGTGCAGTACGTCCTGCGACTGCGGGCCTACCGCAGCATGGGTATTCACCCCCGCGATCTGGTGGCCGCGGTCGGCGCGGTGAAGCCGCCCGACTCGGCAGATTCCAAGATGGTCGGCCGGGCGCTCAACCGGCTGGGCTACAACCGAAAACAGATGGTGGATGGATTCGAGCGGCCCGAGGTGATCGCCGAGCGTCTGACTGCGCTCCAGCCGGACGTGCTGGTCGGCCTTCCGGGCATGCTCGACCGCCTGACCGAGCCGTCGTTGGCCCATGCGCTGCGTGGCGTGCGCCCCCGCCGGGTCGTCGTGGGCGGCGAGGTGCTGACGCCGGCCATGCGCTCGCGCATCTCGGCGCGCTTCCGGGCGTCGGTCCTGGAGACCTACGGCAGCCATGAGTTCCCCCTGATCGCGTTCGAGTGCCGCCACTCGGGCCACCTGCATGTCTCGGACGGCGTGATCCTCGAGGTGCTCCACGAAGGCCGGCCGGCTCGGCTGGGCGAGAGGGGTGAGGTGGTGGTCACCAACCTCCACGCTTTCGCGATGCCGTTCATCCGCTACCGGCTAGGCGATCTCGCTACCCGCGGCGCGTGGTGCATGTGCGGCGCGTCGTTCTCGACCGTGGGCGGGGTTCACGGCCGGATGGTGGATTACTTCCCGCTTCCCGATGGGAGGATGCTCCACCCCTACGAGATCGTGCGCCGCCTGGTGTGGGGTCCCAACGAGTGGATACGCCAGTACCAGCTGGTGCAGGAGCGGCGCGACCGGATCGTGCTGCACCTGGCCGCGGCCGTGCCGCCGGGAGACGACACGATCGCGGCCATCAGTCGTTCGGTGCGCCCGCTGTTGGGGACGGAGGTGGAGTTCGACGTCCGGCTGGTAGGCGACATCCCACTGGAGGCCTCGGGCAAACTCCGGCCGTCCCGCTCACTGGTGCACTCGGAGTACGATGCGGTCACCGCGGATGTCTGAGGCAGCGTGCGTCACCGGTTGATGGCACGGGTGCGGGCCGCCGGCCTCGAGGAGAGACTGCTGCTGCCGGCCTACGCCTCCCGCTGGTCGGGGGCCGCGGTGGCCGTGCACCGCATCCTCTCACTGCCGCTGCAACTGGTCGGGCCGGTCAGGCGCCTGCGAGTGCCTTGTGACGCCGGACAGCTCAGCGTCATCACCATCGGCCGCGACAAGCTGGTGGAGCCACTCCGCACCCGGCTTCTGGGGCCGGCGACGGAGAATGAGCCGGAGGAGAGTCGCGGGCTGTGGAAACACAAGGCCCCGGCGCGGCTCGGAGCCGACCTGGTCTTCGCCGAGGTGCATCGCTGGCTCGCCCCCCAATTTCGGAACGAGGGCTGGCTCATCGTGCCCAGCGCGGTGCGCTGGAGGGGAGCCATGAAGCAACTGCCGCCGGCGGAGCCGTCCGGAAGCCTGCTGAGCGATCTGCGGAAAGTGCGCCAGCACCGGTATAGCATGGAGCACACCACGGAGCGGCGCGACTGGGACGAGTTCTTGGCCACCATGGTCGAGCCCAATGCGCAGGAGCGGTTCGGCCAGCGGGCATGGACCCCTTCTCGGGCCTTGAGCGACGGCCTCGCACGGGTTGGAGTTCTGCACCTGGTCTTGCGCGAAGGGGCGCGGGTAGCAGGCACCTGCTCCGTTCGTCACGGTGACACCCTCTGGCTCCCGCTCTCCGGAATCAGCCAGGGAGATCCGGTTCTCCTCCGCCAGGGCGCTGGGGTCGCGGCGCTATCACTGACTCTCGAGTGGGGACGGGCTCAGGGATGCCAGGTGGTGGACCTGGGGCGGACTTCGCCCTTTCTCCGCGACGGA
>Ga0136617_10005531_pt1 | contig 11305 bp, 10 predicted proteins | sample AntDrymUQ3222106_2_FD_129672 | JGI IMG/M metagenome (GOLD analysis project Ga0136617, IMG submission 129672) | Polar desert sand microbial communities from Dry Valleys, Antarctica - metaG UQ322 (21.06) | ecosystem: Environmental > Terrestrial > Soil > Desert | place: Antarctica: Dry Valley...
ATCGACCCCGACACCGCCAGGGCGGTGGCGGCGAGCACCGTGGCGTTCCAGGTGCGGAAGTCCTTGGCCGAGTAGCCCCCGCCCGCGGCGTCCTTGACGTACTCGTTGATGTCCTCGGAGCGCAGGTCGAGCCAGCGGCGGCCTCGCTTGTAGGCCAGCAGTTCCTCTCCGCCGCCGCGGCGGCGCTTGAGCCTGAGCATGACCTCGCAGACCTCGTGGTCAGCGAACGAGCGAATCAGCCGCCGCCCGCTCTTGGCTGGGTAGTCGAAGGTGATCATCGGCCCGTCGACCCTGATGTGCTCCTTGCGCATGGTGGCGAGCCCGTAGCTCTCGTTGTCGGCGGCGTACTCCTCACCGCCGACGCGGAAGAAGCCGCGGTCGAGGAGACGCGTCGCGCACGCCAGCACGCGATCGCGCGTGAGCTCCTCGGTCGCGGCGAGGTCCGCGCCTGCCCGGGTGCGCAGGCGCGGCAACGCGCGGGCGAAGTCCAGCATCTCATCGAACTTGGCCCGGTCGCGGTGCTCGCGCCACTGCCGGTGGTAGAGGTACTGCTTGCGCCGGCGCGCATCGACGCCGGTGGCCTGGATGTGTCCGCGCGGGTCGGCGCAGATCCAGACCTCCTGCCACGCGGGCGGGATGACGAGCTCGCGGATGCGCTCGACCGTGTCCTCGTCCTCGATCCGCTCGCCTCCTCCGTCGAGGTATTCGAACCCGCGCCCCGCCCTGCGACGGGCGATCCCGGGGCCGGAGCAGTCGACCCGTCGGAGCCTGGGGGCCGCGACGGCGTTCACTCCCTCCGCGCTCGGCCTCCAAGCGCGTCCAGCAGGGTGTCGAGCTCGGCCTGTCGCCATGCTGCGAGTACGCGCGAGCGCATCGACAGGTCCAGCGAGGTGTGGCCCGCATCGTCCTGCGCGTCGGGGAAGACGACGACGCCGCCGGCCTCGCGGACTATGAGCTGGCCGGCCGCGGCGTCGACCGAACGGCACGGCGCGAGACTGGCCATCGCGTCGGCGCGCCCGCCGGCCACGAGGCACAGGGCGAGGGCGATCGCCCCCAAGGCGCGCAGCCGGTGTGCTCCGGTGGCGGCGATCGCCTCGGCGTTCGCGGCGACGATCCGCGGGTTCGCCGACTCGATCGCCAGGACCTCGAGGTCACGTGAGTCGTCGGGCCGGTCGGCGACGGAGAGCCGTGCGCCGTCGGCGAAGGCGCCCTTGCCGAGCTCGGCCCACCATTCGCCGCCGCTCGCCTCGGTTGAGGCGCCGGCGCCGCCCGCGAGCTCGGCGATGTAGCCAAACTCGACCTCCTCCATGGTCGGGCCGGAGGCGACGGCGATCGAGAGGCAGTGGAAGGGCAGCCGGCGCTTGGCGTTGAGCGAGCCGTCGATCGGGTCGACGACCACGTGCACGGGCCCGCCGCCGTTCACGGCGACGTGGCCGCGCTCCTCGGAGATCACGGTCATCGGCACCTCGATCGCCTCGAGCTCGGCGAAGATCGCGTCCTCGGCGGCACGGTCGATGGCCAGCGCGAGGTCGCCCCCCTCGCCGCGGCCGGTGGTGCGGGCCCGCTCGGCCGGGCTCGGATAGGCCTCCAGCGCGCTCCGGACCCCGGCGGTGGCCCGGCGGCAGAGCTCCAGCCAGTCGGTCTCGAGAGCGGGGGCGGGGTCGGTGGGGGCGGTCATCCGGGGCCTATCCTAGATCCATGCCGGATCCGCTCGACGGCCTCAACGCGCCTCAGCGCTCCGCCGTCACCCACCTCGGGGGCCCGCTGATCGTCAGCGCCGGCCCGGGGACAGGCAAGACCCATGTCGTGGCCCATCGGATCGCGTGGCTGGTGGAGCAGGGTGTCCGGGCCGAGGAGATCCTCGGTCTGGCTCACTCGAGCGCGGCCGCCGACCGACTGCGCTGTCACGTCGAGGCGCTGGTCGAGCGACCCTACGACGAGCTTTCGGTGCTCACCTTCGCCAAGTTCTGTGCACGACTGCTGCGCGACGAGGCCCTCGAGGCCGGCCTCGACCCCTTCTTCGCCCCCGTGACCCGCGCCGACCGGATCGCGCTGCTGCTCGAGCGCGTCGACGACCTCCCCCTGAGCCACCACGAGATCCGCGGCAACCCGGGGCCGCTCGTGGCCGGCTTTGTCGCGCGGATCGATCGCCTCAAGCAGAACCTCGTGGGTGCGGACGACCTGCGCCGCCACGCGGAGGCCAGCCTGGGGGCGGCCGGCGGCGCGGCCGGGGTGCGTACCGGCGCCGAGCGCGAGCTCGAGCTCGCAGCGGTCTACCGCCGGCACGATCGGCTGCTGGCCGAGCGCGGGTCGCTCGACGCGGGGGATCTCGTCATGCACGCCGAGCGGCTGCTGCGCGAGCGTCCGGAAGTGCGCGAACGGTCCGTCGCGCGGTTCGGCCACGTGCTCGTCGACGACCTCCAGGACGGTAACCGCGCTCAGACCGCGCTCCTACGACAGCTGTGCGGGCAGCAGTCCAACGTCACCGTGGCCGGCGACGACGACCAGGCCGTGAGCCGCTCCGGCGCGGGGAGGCTCGCCGACTTCGCCGCCGAGCACCCGGGCGCGCGCCAGGTCTCCCTGACCCGCAGCCACCGCTGCGGCCAGCCGATCCTCGACGCCGCCGAGGCGACCCTTGCCGGCGTCGGTACGGCGCGCTCGGGACCGAAGCTGCGTGGGCGCGGCGGCGCGGGCGCCGGCGAGGTCCGCTTCTGGCACTGCGACTCCGAGCGCGCCCAGGCCCAGGCCGTGGCCCGCGAGGCCGAGCGGCTGGTGGCCTCCGAGGGGGTGGCGCCCGAGCGGATCGGCGTGCTGGTGCGCTCGGTCCGCGACAACGGCGGGGTGGTCGGCTCGGCGCTCGAGGAGCGGTCGGTGCCCTTCCGGCTCGGGCACGGGAACGCGCCCTTCGAGCGAGCCGAGGTCCGTGACGTCCTCGCCTGGCTGCGCCTGCTCGCCGACCCCGGCGACTCGAGCGCGGTCGTCCGGGCCCTGACGCGGCCCCCGATCGAGTTGCGCTCGGTCGACGTCGCCCGGCTCACTCAGCTCGCGCGGCGGCGCAAGCTCGACATGGTCGGCGCCGCGCGCGCGGCCTGCGAGGGGCCGCAGCTCTCGCCCGAGGGGCGCGACCGGGTGCTCTCGTTCCTGCGCCTGCACCGCGCCGCCGCGCTGGCCTTCGACTCCATGCGCCCGGACGCCTTCGTCCATCGCCTCGTCGAGCGCATCGGGATTCGCCGCCAGCAGCTCTACGCCACCCAGGCCGACACCGCCGAGCGGCTCGTGAACATCGCTCGCCTGAGCGAGCTGGCGATCGCCTACATGCGCCGCGAGCCCGACGCCGGCGTGCGCGAGTTCGTGCGCCACCTCGTGGCCGTGGCCGAGGCCGGCGTGCGCGACGACGAGGAGGAGCACGGATCGCTGCCCGCTGCCGCGGCCGCCGTGCGGGTGATCGCGATGCAGGGGGCGAAGGGCCTCGAGTTCGACCACGTCTTCGTCCTCGGGCTCGACGCCGAGCGGATGCCGGGACGACGGCCTCGCCGCGCGGGCGAGGGAACCGACGCCCGCCCTGACGAGAGCCTGCGCGAGCACGAGGGGCAGATGCGCCGCCTGACGTATGTCGCCATGACCCGGGCGCGGCGCTCGCTCGTCCTCTCGTGGGCGGAGCCGGCTCCCGATGAGGCGAGCGCTACGGCGCGCCCGTCGCCCTTCGCCGAGGAGGCACGGGTCGCGGTGAGCGGCGAGTGGGAGCGGGTCGAGGAGGATCTCTTCGGTCCGGCCGAGGGCCTTCACTCGACCTTTCGGATGATGCGCGACGAGCTGCTGGATCAGGTCGCGCGCGTGGGCGGCCGCCTGGCCGAGATGCGCCTCGACACCTACCTCGACGTGGCCCAGGCCGGCACCCGCTACCTCGAGCTTCTCAAGATCGCCGCGCTCATCGAGCGCCAGAAGCAGGGGCAGGGGATAGCCGACGCTCTGCCCGAGGTCAACGACGTCCTCCTCCAGGGCGCGACACCGGAGCAGCGCGAACTGTTCGAGACCTCCGCCCTCGACGACTACCTGCGCGACGGCGAGCGCGACGAGCGCCACCGCTCCGAGGTGCTCGAGGCCCGGTCCGAGCCCTCGCTCGAGAGCTTCCTGCCGCGGCGCGGCGAGGGGCTGATGCTCTCGGCCTCGGACATCGAGACCTACCGGATCTGCCCGCTCAAGTACAAGTTCGCGCGGGTCTTCCGGATTCCCCAGGAGCCGACGATCAACCAGCGCTTCGGGATCGTCGTGCATCAGGTCCTCGAGCGCTTCCACGGCCAGGGCGGCGGCTCGCTCGACGAGCTGATGCAGCTCTTCGACGCCTCGTGGCGGCGCGCCGGCTTCGGCGATCGCTCCGACGATCGCCAGTTCCGCGCCCGTGCCGTGACCGCGCTCGAGCGCTACTGGGAGAGCGACCGCGAGGACTCCGGCGAGCCGGTCTGGTTCGAGCGCTCGTTCTCCTTCCGCCTCGGCCCTCACCTCGTCCGCGGCCGCGTCGATCGCGTCGACAAGCTGGCCGACGGCGGCTACGAGCTGATCGACTACAAGACCGGCAAGGCCAAGACGGCGGCCGAGCTGCGTGAGGACATCCAGCTGTCGATCTACCAGATGGGCGCCCGCGAGTCGTGGCAGCTGCCGACCGCCGCACAGAGCTATCTGTACGTGCTCGACGGCGAGAAGGTGCCGGTCTCCCACTCCGAGGACGAGCTCGAGCGTGTGCGGGCCACGGTCGGCGAGGTCGCCGACGGGATCCTCGAGCAGCGCTTCGAGCCGAAGCCCTCGTACGAGATCTGCTCGTTCTGCGACTACCGGATCGCGTGTCCGGCGGCGGAGCGGTAGAAGAACACGAGGAGTCAGGCCAAGACGACTCCGGCTTCGGCGCCTAGCACTACCGCTAAGCGTCCGGCCACGCGGGCGACAGCATGGTCATCGGCCCCGAGCGCGCTCCTAGCCGCCCGGATCGCGGTTGGGGCGACCTAGGGTTGGTCAGCGTCGTGGCCGAGGCCCAACGCCGGCAGACCGTCGATGCTCTCGGCGTTGTGCTCGCCCACGTAGCGAGCCAGCGCACCGGGTCCGCCGGTTCGCAGTCGCTTGGTCTTCGACAGGTGCATGTGCGGACGCTCGCCCTCGTACGACATGAGCGGAACCCCGTAGCCGCACGAATCCGAGATGCGCTCGACGTCGATGAGGACTATCGCGCGACGCGCCTCGGGCACCGTCGGCTCGTCGAACCGTGCCTCGTCGAGGAGTGCGTCGAAGCGCGGGTCGTCGCTGGTGACCGGCTGACCGACCCCGTGGAGGCGGACGATCCGCGGGGGTCCATCGAAGGCGCAGAACATGACGACGATCCGGCCGTTCTCGCGCAGGTGGGCGACCGTCTCGGCGCCGCTCCCGATGAGGTCGACGTAGGCGACCCGCCGCGGTCCGAGGACGCGGAACGTGCCGATCGGGCCCTTCGGCGATACGTTCACGTGGCCACCCTCGGCCAGCGGCGCGGACGCCACGAAGAACAACGGCTGACCAGCGATCCAGTCACGGAGGTGGTCGTCGATGGCGTCGTGGGTGCGAGCCACGGCTTCACCGTATCGCCGCGACGGCCGCGCTAGCCCTCGTCCTCGGGCCCCCGTTGCCTCAGGAACCGCTGGAAGTCCCGCGCGATCGCGTCGGCGGAGGGGATCCGCTGCGGCGGCGAGAGCTCCTCGGATTCGTCGGCGCTCTGCTCGAGGCGCTCGACGAAGGCTTTGACGTCGGGGTCGCTGGCCACGGCGGCGCTGACCTGGCGCTCGTAATCCTCTGCGGCCTCCTCGAGCGCGCTCGCGTCGACGGCCATGCGCGCGAGACCCTCGAACTTGCGCACGAGCGCGAGCGCGGCCTTGGGGTTGGGCGCCGCGGCGACGTAATGAGGGACCGAGGCCCACAGGCTCGAGGACTTGAGGTCGGCCTTGGCGAAGGCGTCGTGGAGCACGCCGACGATCCCGGTCGGGCCCTCGTAGCTCGACCGCTCGAAGCCGAGCCGCTCGATCAGCGAGTCGTCGGAGGCGAGGCCGGTGATGTGCGTCGGGCGGGTGTGGGGTACGTCGGCCAGCAGCGCTCCGAGCGTCACCATCTCGCGCGCGCCGAGCTCGTGCGCCGCCTCGATGATCGTCCGAGTGAACGTGCGCCAGCGCAGCGAGGGCTCCGGGCCGGCGAGCATCACGAGGTCGCGCTCCGATCCGGTGACGGTCGCGGCGTGGAAGGCGAGGTCCGGCCAGTCGATGACGCGCACGGTCCCACCGGCGAGGGTGACGGTCGGGCGGGTCTCCGAGAAGTCGAAGAACTCCTCGGGGTCGATCGACGCGACCTCCTCGGCACCGAAGCTCTCGATCAGGAACCCGAGTGCGGCGGAGGCCGCCTCGCCGGCGTCGTTCCAGCCCTTGAAGGCACAGACGAGCAGCGGATCGCGCAGATGTGGTCGTTCGCTCCAGTTCAGGTCGGCCATGGACTCACCGTACCCGTCGACTCACGTGGGCACGCGGCGCGCGCAAGCGTGAGCCTAGGCCTTGCCCTCGGCCTGATACTCGCGCAGGAATCCCTCGAAGAGGCGCCGGTGGCCCTCCTCGTCGCGCTGGATGGCGATCAACATGTCCTGGGTCACCAGGTCGACGCCGTCGCAGAACTCGATGATCTTCGAGTAGTGCTCGATCGCGCCGGTCTCGGCCTGGATGACGCCCTTGATCACGTGCACGACATCGGTCTGCTCGTTGGCGGGCTGGAGGAAGCTCTGCACGGCGGTGAACTCGAGTGAGCCCGGCACGACGCCGTACAGCTCCTTGATGCGGTTGGCGAACTGCTGCGCGTGGCCGAGTTCCTCCTGCACGTCCTCGTCAAGCGACTCCTTGATCTCCTGGGCACGTACGCCATCCGGGTTGATGGAGTTGGTGATGTAGCTCATGACCGTCTCGAGCTCCATGAAGTAGGCCGCTTTGAGCATCTCGATGATCTGCTCTCGCTCCTCGCGGCGGTCGTCGCTGAGGATGCCGGCCGTCGGCCGGTTGGGGATGTCAGAAGTAGAAGTAGTCATGCCGTCGGGGTGCCCTTGCCATGGGCGGGGCAAACCCGGGGGCGCTCGTGCTTGAGATCCAGCGTCTGCGGGAACTTGAGGCATGATCTACGGATGAGCAACGGAAGACAGCCCGGCTACCTTCCCCAGGCGCGCTCCGGCGCCGCGGGTCGCGGTCTCGTGCGCGCGCGCCGGGGCCGCATCCTGGCCGGGGTGCTCGCCGGGCTGGCCCGGCGGTTCGGAATCGGTCCCTGGACGGCGCGCGTCCTGTTCCTTCTCTCCATGCTCCTGCCGGGGCCGCAGGTGGTCGCCTACGCGGTGCTCTGGATCGTCATGCCCAAGGAGTCCTGACCGTTACATCGGTCGGAGCTCGCGACACCGGCGGTGACCGGGCGATGGTCGGCCCCGGATCGTGACCGGCGCGTCCGACCTGGAGACCATCGACGGTCCGCCGTCGACCCTGCGAGGGCGGCTGCTCGCCGAGCCGGAGCGGGCCCCGGAGGTGATCGCGCTGGCCGCCAGCGAGCGCTTTGCCGAGCCCGCCCGGCGCTGGGCCGCCCACATGGCGGCGCACGGGCACTCGTCCGAGGAGATGGCCCGGGTAGCGGTGCGCCGCCACACGCGGATGGCACGCGCCGAGGGCGCCGTGGTCGGACTAGGAGGAGCGATCACCTCCGTCGCAGATCTGATGGCGCTGACCTGGATCCAGAGCCGGCTGGTGTTCTTTGTGGCGGCCGCCTACGGCTACGACCCCGCCCACCCGATGCGCCCGGCGGAGCTGCTCGCCCTGCACGAGCTCTACGAGACGCCGGCCGCGGCCCGGGAGGCCCTCGACGGGGTCGGGCGGTCGCTGGCCACTGCGATGGCCGGCCGGGCGTTCGACCACGGGAGCGAGCGGACGCTGCGGCGCAAGCTGCTGCGCTTCGTCGGGCGCAAGGTGGCCAAGCGCATGGCCGGTCGCGCCATCCCCTTCCTGGCCTCGCCCATCTCGGCGGTTCAGAACGGGAACCTGACCGGCGAGATGGGGGGTCGCGCGCTGCGCTACTACGGCGGCTGAGGCTGCGCACAGTGAGCCGCAATTCCAGTTCGGACGCCGCAGGCATCGCGCACAGCGGCGGGGGACTGACCGTCAGGAACAGCACCATCGCGTCCAACCGAGCCACCAGGTACATGGGCGATGCCGCCGGCATCAGTACCTACGGAGGTCGCAGACCCACGCTTGGGAACACCATCGTGGCTCTGAACACGTTTGAAGACGACGGCCTCAGCGCGCCTGAACGGATCGCCAACTGTTCGGGCCCGGTCACGTCGAGCGGCCACAACCTCGAGAACGGAAGCACCTGCCGGTTCAACCAGCCGTCCGACGTCAGGGTCGCGGCGCCGCGCCTCGGGCCGCTACAGGACAACGGTGGACCGACGCCCACCCACGCGCTCCTGCTCGGCAGCTCCGCGATCGACTCAGGCGGCTCGCCGTTCCCGCGTGTCGACCAGCGTGGAGTGCCTCGGCCGCAGGGTACGAGCAGCGACGTCGGGGCGTTCGAGCGCGCTCAGCGCTAGCTCGACGCCGATGCCGGGCGGGCTCAGGGACCGGCCCGGCGAGTCGACCAAAGCGTCCGAGCGCGGCGGTACGGTCGCCCGACGATGGCCCAGCCCTCGCTCGATCCGCTCGAACAGCCCACCCTCGTAGCGCCGCCCAAGGCGTTCGTACGCGAGCTCTGCGACGGCCAGGCCGTCGACTCGGTCTTCGTGGTCCGCGACCGCACCCGACGCCTCAAGAAGAACGGCGATCCCTTCCTGAAGCTGAGGCTCGCCGACGTCACGGGCACGTGCGAGGCGGTCATGTGGGATGGCGTCGACGACTGCTTCGCGGCGTGCGCAGTCGGCTCGGCGGTGCGAGTGGCCGGCGCCTTCTCGGTCGACTCGCGCTACGGGGCGACGCTCACCCTGCGCGCGCTGCGAACGGCCGATGAGTCCGAGTACGAGCCGGCCGATCTGCACGACGCCTCGCCGCTGGCCTTCGATCAGATGGTGGCGGACCTCCGGTCGCTCATCGCGACGGTTCAGAGTCCGCCTCTGCGTGCCCTGCTGCGGCGCTTCTTCGCCGACGACTCTGAGGTCTGGGCGCGCTGGAGCCGGGCGCCGGCGGCCAAGCACTACCACCAGGCCTACCGTCACGGCCTGCTCGAGCACTGCCTCACCGTCGCCCAGGCGGTCGGAGCAGCGTCGGCCACCTTCCCCGGGATCGATCGCGACGTCGCGGTGACGGGCGCGCTCCTCCACGACATCGGCAAGATCGAGGCCTATGCGGAGGTGGGCGAGGGCATCGAGATGACCGACGCCGGCCGTCTCCAGGGCGAGATCCCGCTCGGCTACCACATGGTTCGCCGCGAGATCGAGAGCATGACGGGCTTTCCGCCCGACACCGCCCAGGCAGTCCTGCACATCATCCTCTCCCACCACGGCGCGCTCGAGCACGGCAGCCCGGTGGTCCCCTGCACGCGCGAGGCGACGCTGGTGCACATGATGGACAACCTCGGCGGTCGCCTCGGCAGCTTCGATCGCATCGAGAAGACCCTCAGCCAGGGCGAGCGGTGGTCGTCGTTCGACCGCGGCATCTCCTCCGCGGCGTACTTCGCCGCGCGTGACGACGGGCTGCACGCCGCGTAGGCGACGATCGCAGCGGCGTGGCGACACGACGGCGCGCGAGCCGGCTTCGAGGTGGTGTTCGGGGCGACGGCCGCGGACGGATGCCGTTTCGAGGGTCACTGCACCGCCGTCGAGGAGGGTCAGCCCTGGTCGGTCGGGTACGTGATCACGGTCGACCCGGCATGGGTCACCCGCAGCGCGGAGATCCGCGAGCTCTCGCAGGGCGGAAGGACCGCTCGCCTCCTCGAGCACGACGGAGACGGTCAATGGCTCGTCAACGGAGCCGCCGCGCCGGCGCTCGAAGGGTGCCTCGACGCTGACCTCGAGGCCTCGGCGTTCACCAATGCGCTGCCCGTGCGTCGCCTCCGGCTCGGCGTCGGGGAGTCCGGACGCTCGCCCGCGGCGTGGGTCCGCTCGCCCGGGCTCGGGGTCGAGCGGCTCGAGCAGGGCTATGCCCGCCTGCCTGACGCGGAGGGCCTCCGCCGCTTCGGCTATGAGGCACCGCAGCTCGGCTTCAGGGCCGAGCTCCGCTACGACGAAGCCGGAATGGGGATGGACTATCCGGGCTTGGCCGTCCGGGTTCTCTAGCGAGCCGCCAGTTCGGGAAAGGGCCGCAAAGAGCGAGATACGAGCGTTACCGCTCAGCGACGGCGCTCGCGCGCGCCGAGCCGGGACACCTATCCTGAGCGGAGCATGGCCAAGGACACCGAAAAGCTGATTCGCCAGCTCTCCCTGATCTCGTTCCTGATGGCCGAGCGCCGCCCGGTGACCGCGCTCGAGATCAAGGAGGCGGTCGAGGGCTACGCCGGCATGAACGAGGACGCCTTCGCGCGGCGTTTCTACGCGGACCGCGCCGAGCTCGAGTCGCTGGGGATCGAGCTCAAGGTCGACAAGCCGGCCGAGGGCTACTTCGACGCGGAGAACTACACGCTCCCCCCGGAGAACTTCTACCTCTCGGCGATCGAGTTCACCGACCAGGAGCTCGGCGCTCTGCGCACCGCGCTCGCGCTGCTCGACGGTGAGTTCGCCTACGCCGAGCCGCTCCGGCTCGCGCTCCAGCAGCTCTCGTGGGGACAGCCCTCGCCGCTCGCCGCGCCCGAGGAGCGCTCGGTGTCGCTCGCCATCACGGCGACCGCCGGAGGGCGTGACCTCTCCCAGCGCCTGGCCAAGATCGAGACGGCGATCTTCCGGCGCAAGACGATCGTCTTCGACTACTACACGATGGGCCGCGACGCCGAGGAGACGCGCCGCGTCGACCCGTACCAGCTGCTCTTCCGCGGCGGGCGCTTCTACCTCATCGGTCGCGCGCGCGAGCGCGACGACATCCGCATCTTCCGCCTCTCGCGGATCCGCGGCAAGGTCGCCTATGCGAGCAAGTCCGAGCACGACTTCGGACAGCCCGCGGACTTCGATCCGCGCCAGTACGCCACTCGGGCGGACTGGCAGCTCGGCGAGCCTGTGGCCACCGCGCGCGTATGGGTGTCGAGTCGCATCGACTGGCTGGTCGAGCGTCATTTCGGCCACGTCGGGACGGTGGTGCCGGCCGCCGAGGCCTACGACGCGCCGGACGAGGACGGCATCGTCTTCGAGACGCCCTAC
>Ga0136617_10005532_pt1 | contig 11304 bp, 14 predicted proteins | sample AntDrymUQ3222106_2_FD_129672 | JGI IMG/M metagenome (GOLD analysis project Ga0136617, IMG submission 129672) | Polar desert sand microbial communities from Dry Valleys, Antarctica - metaG UQ322 (21.06) | ecosystem: Environmental > Terrestrial > Soil > Desert | place: Antarctica: Dry Valley...
ATCCGAGCGTCCAGCTACCACCTGGACCTGGACCTGGACACGGGAGAGGCCGCCTGAGCCGCTGAGCTGTTCCGCTGGACTGCGCGCGTGGATATGCCTTGGGCGGCGGCGCGGATGCGCTCGTCTCTGATGCTATGGTCAGTGGCATGAAACGTGTGCGGATCTCTACCACCGTGGATGCCTGGCGTTTGGCGCGCACGCGGGAGATGTCAGGGTTGAGCGACAGTCAGCTCCTCGACCGCGCGTTGGCAGCCCTCCTCGGTCAACTCGAGCACGAGAGGGAGATCGCAGCGCTGCAGCTCCATCCCTATGACGAAGACCCACAGCTGTCATGGGAATCGCCGGCCACGCCGCTGCCATATGACGGCGACATCCCGGACGCGGTCGTGCAGCTCGCGCAGCAGCGCCGCGCCCAGCGACAGCGGTGACCGGGCTCGGACACGGCCAGGTGTGGTGGGCCGACCTGGACAAGATCCGACCCGTGGTGGTGCTCACGCGTGCCCGCGTCGCGGGCCGCCTGTCACGGGTCGTCGTCGCACCGATCACGACGACGGTGCGTGGCATCGGCACGGAGGTGCCGCTCGGGGAAAGCGAGGGAGTCACCGACGAGTCGGTGGCGAATCTCGACAACGTGCAGCTTGTCGGCGTCGATCGCTTGTTGCGTCAGGCGGGGGCCGTAGATGCCCGCCGATGGGAGGAGTTCTGTTCGGCGATGGTGGCCGTGATGGCCTGCGAATGGTGATGGCGGCCGTCAGGACGAGTCGAGCAAACGGGCGCCAACGCTCAGCTCGGCCAGGTCACGGCCGCCTGCCCGGCGGTCCAGCCGCTGGCGTTGCTGACCGAGGTGGAGCGCTTGACCGCCTGCGGGAACATGGCTTGCTCGGCAGCGCGGACGCGCTCGTCGCGGCTCGCGAGAACGGGAAGTAGCCGGCCGTGCTCCGCCTGGGCTTCGGTGACCTGAGTGGCGGTCGCCTCGCCAAGCCGCTGCCCGATCCGCTGAGAGAAGCCGAGCAGGAAGGAGCGGCGGAAGGAGCGCGTCGTCGAGCGGCCACTGGGATCGCGGCGGGGGCCATGCCGCGCCATGGTCCTGGTCGCTTGTGCCAACAGCGACGCAACGAGTAGCTCGACGGCGTCGAGGTCGCCGCCGAAGCCGAACACCGTGCACCAGCCGAAGGCGGGGCTTTGGACGACGCGGCAGCGGTTCGCCAACGCTACCGCCGTCACGAGGGACGCCTTCGCGTCGGCGTAAGGGTCGTCGAGCAGGACGCGGCGCATCGTCGGCGTTGCGTTGTCATGCCCCGACTCCAGCAGCGCCTCGTCGATCGCGTGGCGGGCAATCAGAGCTTGCGCCTTGGCGGTGAGCGCCTCCGCTTCCTCGGGAAAGTCGGTCGATTCCGCCTTGACCAGCAGCGCTCGCACGCGGGCGAGCATCCGCTCGTCGAGCCGCGCGGAGGCGAGACCGGCGACCGCAGGCGAGTCCGCCGGCGCTGGGATGGTGCTCGGCACGTCGGGCAGCCGTGACACGACCGCCAGCACAGCGACGAGCAGGACGACGTCGAGCGACGGCGAATATCCTCCCGCCCGCTCCGACAGCACCGCGACTTGCGCGGCCCAGCCCGGATGCAGAGCACCCCGGTCGCCACGGGCGCGCAGGTCTTCGAGCGCGGCAGCGGCAACGACGTGGGCGTGTGGCTCTGACAGCAACCGCTTCGTGACGTGCACGGCCCTCGACGGCGGTCCATCCTCGCTGCCACAGCGTCGCCACCGCCTGGCCCAGCATCCGCTCAAGGATCGCGAGGGCCGGCTGGCCGCGTTCTTCGAGAACGTCGAGCAGGCCGCGGTAGCGCACCTCATCGGCGCGCCACAACCCGACGGCCTGCCACGCCAACTCCTCGACGGTTGCTGGCGGGTCGAAGCCGCCGTGGGACCTGCCGGCTCTTCCGTGCTGGGAATGGCGCGGCGGGCCGGGACGGGATGCTCGCTGCCGCCGGCGCTTGGCCGCCCGGCGCTCTCGGTTGTTCTTGCCCATCAGCGCAGTGTCGCTGACCAGTTCTCGTTTGCAGCGGAGCTCGTGTGAGCGCTGTGGACGGACCTCCGGACCATGTTCAAGGCCGGAGACGCTGGCGTCCCCGGCGAGTGAAGGCGACCACGATCCCGCAAGGGCCCTTCGCGCGTGTGCTGGTTGCCACGGCGTAGCCTTGAACTGTGGCAACGAAGACTGGCCAGCACTTGCGGACCCTCGTCGAGCACCGCCGCGCGGAGATCAAGGCTGCCGTTGCTCGGCACCGCGGACTCCAGATCGCGTTGTTCGGCTCGGATACGTCCACGAGACCGACGCGGCCTGGGCATTGCTCGAAGAGACCGTGCAGCCCTACGTCGACGACTTGCAACGGCGCGCGCGTCTGGGACTGACCGACGCCGCAGGGCAACTCGCGCAGGGGCTGGTCGCCGGGCTGTACCGCTGCCGGGACGCCCAGGACAGCACGGTGCTCGGTTACGCGGGCGAAGATGCCGCCGAGCAGCTGTCGAGTGGGCGGTGCGTGAGGCGGTCGGAGCGGGTCTGCATCTGCAGCCCGGGAACCTCGTCGAAGCCGCCGGTGACTGGTCGCTAGATGAGATGGTCATCTGACGTGGCCTGCCTCTCGGATAAGGAGCCGTCAGATGAACGAGACCCGACCAGAGCCGCGACCCGCGGCGTCGCGGACGAGGTCGCGACGCATGCTGGGCGTGCCGGAGCTGGACCTGGCACGCGTCCAGCGGTGGGCCCACCACCGCATCCCTGAGGATGGGCTGGACCAGGTTCGCGTCGAGGTACAGACCCGCGGCAAGTCGGTGACCGTCGTCGAACGCCGCGCTCCGTGGCGGCCGGAGGCTGGGCCGGAGTGGAGCGGTATGCCCATCGCGCAGCTGCGTTACGACCCCCGGTCCTTGCGGTGGACGCTGTACTGGGCGACCGCAACGGCCGCTGGCACCGCTACGACACGTCCCAGCGAGGAGGGGTCGCGCTCGGCGTCATTGAACAGCGGTGCGACCAGGGCAGCACAACGAAGAACTCGACGCTCATCTCGAGCCGGCCCTTCTCCCACAAGGTCGTGAACCCCTCCGAGTACCGGTCCTCCCGCAGAAGGCGTTTCGCGGTGCCCACGCCGCCGAGTGTCTGCAGCCCCAGGCGCATATCTGCGTCGAACGCCCTCGCCGCCCGATCATCTTGGCCGGTGTCATGACGAGCAGGCTCCTTGACGCTCGAAAGACGTCCGGCGAGCACCGGGAGGTCACGCTCTACGACGTTCCACACTGCGTCGGCATCGATCTCGAAGTAGCCGTGGGCCAAGGCGTTGCGCATCCCGACGATGCCGCGCACCGGCACGTCAGGATGGTCGCGCCGCCATTCATCCGACACCGGCCGGCGGCCTCGCCGACGATCTCGAGATGGTGCAGGACCCATGCCTGCACGAGTTCGTTGCCGTCAAAGCTCTGTCGCTGCTGCCGCTTGCCTCGCCCCGTGCGACCGAGCCGAACACTCGCACGTGCCGCACCCCGTACGCTTCGGCGGCCGCGAGGATGACCTCGCGATGATCTCCGAGGTCGGTCGCTCTCAGGACGCGCTGCATCACCAGAGCGTACCGATGGTCATCATGGGTGAGCATCGTGCGACACACCTGGGGCCGGAGGAAGATCGGCGAGGTTCCTACCCCGTTGGCGAATCCTTCAACGCATCATGTATCCGTAGGCCCCTCGGAGTCATGCCGTTGGCCCCGGGCATGGAAGGCGTCCTCGAGCATGAGACGTTTGCGGTCGCTGAGGCGCTCTTCGGGGAAGACCTCTTGGACGATCACGAAGAGCTCTTGCGGCGATGCCAAGCCGAGGTGATCGATGAGGGCGCGAAGGTCGTCGCGGTCCTGTGCCCGGCCCGCAAGCGCCTTCATGGCCGCCAGATGCCTTGGTGAAGCTGCCTGCACCCGAAGGAAGGGGTGGTCGAACACAGGAGACGCGTCCACGTCCTCGGCGGTGGACACGTACACAGAGGCCTGACTGTTCAGCCACCATCTCGGCAGCGCCAGGGCCTCGGCGACCTCAGCGGCGGCCTCCAGCACCGGGCCGTCCGGATCGAACACGGCATCGACGTCGCGGGTGGCGCGCTCGACGCCGTATGCGAGGATCATCGCCGCGCCGCCAAACACATAGATGTCGGCTCTGACGTTGCGCCGCTCCAGCCGCCGCCCGAGCGCAGCAAAGGCTCGTTCGAGGAGCTCGCGGTTGAGCAGTGCCCCTGACTCGTTCACGCGCTGTCGAGGTCTGACCGCTCGAGGAAGATGGCGCGTCGCCGGAACGACGCCGGACTGGTCTCCATCGCCGCTGCCCGCACGGACGGGAGATCACTCAAGAACCAGGCTGATAACAGGAAGCGACTCTCGTCCAGCGCCCACGCCGGGCAGCGCAGAGCGTCGTGGAACGCAAGGTGCTCGGCGATGGCTCCTAAGAGCGCGTCCCAACGAACATCCGCAGTGGGCGGAGGCGGCTCGGTTAGCAATGCCTGCCTCGACTGCCCAGCTTCGTGCTTGAACTCCTCCAAGAACTCGCGAACCAACCGCCAGCGCAGCTGCGGGGAGGCAGCCTCTCGAATGTGGATAGCCAACTCCGCGACAGTCATGGGACGATACGGACCCATCACTCGAGGCGATTCCGGTGCCGCCGGCGATGCCGACTCATGGCTCGGTCGCCATTCAGTCATCCGCTGATGTCAGACTCGCGAAGGGATTTCTCACTCGGAGGTCACCGAAGTGTTGGTCGTCTTGCAGGTCCTCGGTGATGAGCTCGTCGCAACCAGCGACTTGCGCAGCCCTCACGATCGCGGCGTCCCACAAGGAGATCTGAATCGGCATCATCGACGGCGTACACCCAGATGTTGGTATCGGCGAACGTTCTAGCCAACTCGTTCCTCGTAGATATCGTCCCTATCCCACCCCCGGCCCCCGGGGCCGCTGCCCGCCTGCGCCCGACCCGCGATCTCGAGGAATGCTGAGATCGCGTCGCGGCTTGTGCTGCCGCCAGCAACCGCCTCAAGGTAGGTGCGAACGGCTGCGTTGACCGATGTTCCCTGTTCGAGGGCGCGGATGCGCGCCCGCCGGAGGACCTCGTCATCGACCGTGAGGGTCAGATTCGCCACTTCCGCCTCCTGTGCTACCCGGGTACAAGGTAGCAGTGGCAGCCTTGAGCGCTTCCGCGGCGAGATCGCGCAACGCCTGGCGCACCTCATCGGGGCGGATCACCGTGAACGGCACGCCCATCATCATGAGGTGGCGGGCGGCTGACTGCGGCGACTCGGCACCGACGCGCAGCAGGGCGCCTTGCGGGTGCGGCTCGATGGTGCCGACGGTAGGAGCGATCAACCGGCGGGCGGCCTCGATGTCGATGTGCAACACGACCTCGACATCCCAGCCGTAGGGCACCTCGGCCAGCGAACGGACCAAGTGCGCCACCGGGTCGAAGTCGTCCGGAGGCGTGAAGCGCTCCCCGGTCGTGGTGACGTCGCGCAGCCGATCAAGTCGGAAGGTGCGCAGGTCGGCACGCAGGTGGTCGTGGCCGACCAGGTACCAGCGGCCGGCATGGAACACCACGCCGTAGGGATCCACCGACCGCTGCCGGTCGTTGCCCCCGGCGGAGCGGTGGACGAAGCGCACTCGCCGGCGAAGTCCTGCCGCGGCGCCGAGGTCGGCCAGCACCGACGGGTCGACGTCGGCGCCCCGCTGCGGTGGCACGACCACGCCGAGGCTGTCCTGTAGCGCCGCCACCCGCTCGCGAAGAGGATCGGGCAACACGCGCAGGAGCTTCGCCAGCGCGGCCGCGGCTGCGGGGACCGCCGCACCGACGCCGAGCCGCTGGCCGACCACCAGTCCCAGCGTCACCGCGACTGCCTCGTCGGCCGTCAGCATCAGCGGCGGCAGGCGAAATCGGGGGCGCAGCCGGTAGCCGCCGTAGGGGCCGCGCTCGCTGTCGACCGGGATGCCGAGGTCGACCAGCCGCTGGACGTAGCGCCGCAGGGTGCGTTCGGTGACGCCCAAAGCCTCGGCGAGCTCCGCACCGGTAGCCGACGGACGGGCCTGCAGCACCTCCAGCAGGGAGAACAACTTGGCGGCAGGAGTCCCGGCCATGACGCCAGCCATGGTCTCACACTTGCGGACAAGATCTGTCCGCAACCTCGGTTAGCGTGGCCTGCAACTCACGACAACAGGAGGCAGGGATGAGGATCGGCAACATCGTGATCGACTGCGCGGACCCCGACCGGGTTGCCACGTTCTGGGCCGCCGCGCTCCGCTACGACAAGGGCGAGTACCCGGAGGAGATGCGCCTCGCGCTTCTCGGCGGCGGCCTGACCGCAGCCGAGTTGACCGACCGCGCCATCGCCGAAGACCCCAAGGGTGAGGGCCCGCGCCTGTTCTTCCAGCGGGTGCCTGAGTCCAAGACGGTCAAGAACCGGCTCCACCTCGACATCAACGCCGTCGACGGCCGTCCTCAGCCCGCCGAGGTCGACGCCGAGATGGAGCGGCTGCGGGGGCTGGGCGCGACGCTGATCCACAAGCACGACGACAACTGGGGGCCGTATCCGGAGTACTTCTACGTGATGGCCGATCCCGAGGGCAACGAGTTCTGCGTCCACTGACCATTTCGGCCACCGTCCCACGCGCGACGACAGGAGTCATGCCGTGACCGTGAACTGGACCCACGGGCTCGTCGAGCAGCTCGACTGGCACTGGCGTCAGCAGCTTCGTCCCCGACTCGATGGCCTAACCGACGACGAGTACCACTGGGAACCGGTTGCAGGATGCTGGGGCATCCGCCCGGCAGGCGACGGCACCTTCACCGGCGACTACACGTCCCCCGAGCCGGCGCCGCCGCCGTTCACCACCATCGCCTGGCGCCTCGGGCATATCGCCACCTCGATACTCGGCATGCGGGCGGCCAACCACTTCGGGAACGGCTCGTTCGACATCCGCAGCGTCCGCTGGCCAGGCACCGCGGCCGAGGGATTGGCCTTCGTCGACGGCACCTACGACGACTGGATCACCGGCGTCCGCGGCCTCGACGACGACAGGCTCGCCCACCCGTGCGGGCCGGCTGAAGGCCCGTTCGCCGACTACCCATTCGCCGCGCTGGTCCTGCACATCAACCGAGAGGTGATCCACCACGGCGCCGAGATCGCCTGCTTGCGCGATCTGTACCGCGACCGCCACCGATGAGTCGCCGGGCACCTACTCTGCTGTCGCCATGGCTGACGACCGCGAGGAGCTGCGCCAGACCTTCGAGACCGCCGCCGCGCTGTACCAGCGGGCCCGCCCCGACTACCCTCCGGCGCTCTTCGACGACCTGATCGAGCTCGCCAGCCTGCGCCGTGGGGATCGGCTCCTGGAGATCGGCTGTGCAACCGGCAAGGCCACCCTGCCGCTGGCCGCACACGGATTCCGTATCACCTGCGTCGAACTCGGCCGCGAGTTGGCCGACGCGGCGCGGGGCAACCTGGCCGCCTTCCCCGACGTCACGGTCGTCCACGCCGCGTTCGAGTCGTGGGACGCGGCGGCGATGGAGCCGTTCGACCTGGTGTTCGCGGCGACGGCATGGCACTGGGTCGATCCCGAGATCCGCTACCGCAAGGCGTGGGCGGCGCTGCAGCCCGATGGTCATCTGGCATTCTGGGGCGCCACGCACGTAATCCCCGCTGAGGCTGATCCCTTCTTCCAAGAGCTACAGGACGTCTACGACGAGATCGGCGAGGGGCTCCCCGCCGACGCCGTCTGGCCCCGGCCCGGCGAGCTACCCGACGACCGCGACGAAATCGAGGCGGCCGGCCTGTTCGAGAAGGTCGAGGTGCGCCACTACGACTGGGCGGTCGACTACGACGCCGACGGCTACGTCGACCTGCTCAACACCTTCTCGGGACACATCGCCATGCAGCCATGGCAACGCGACCGCCTGTACAGCGAGATCCGTCGGCGCCTGGGCGAACGGCCCGAGCAGCGTGTGCGACGCCATTGGGGAGCGGTCCTGCATGTGGCGAAGGCGGTAACCGACGCCAATGCCGCCGGTGGAAGACCGAGCGGAGGCTGAGGGATTCGAACCCTCGATGGACAAAAAGCCCAAACGGGATTAGCAATCCCGCGCCATAGACCTGACTAGGCGAAGCCTCCCGGTACCGGGCGAGCCGGCGGGAGGCAGTTTAGCCGAGCGCGCTACCGCCTCCCATCGCGTGCCTCGGCCGCGAACCGGCAGCGGCCTACACTCCAGCTTGGAGGCGTGGCCGAGCGGCCGAAGGCGCGAGTCTTGAAAATTCGTGGGCCCCTCGCGGGTCCCGTGGGTTCGAATCCCACCGCCTCCGCTTGACCATGCTCGTCACGGAGCGCTATCCACGGCGTTTGGTGAAGGGGGTGCAGGGGCTTCCCCCGTGTTCACCGGCCCCCGCAAAGGCGTGACGATCCCCACCAGGCCGCCCGCGATCGTGGCGATGATCGTGGTGAAGGCATCCGGGGCTGCGATACCAGCCAAGAGCATCCAGGTCCACGCCAGGACGCCGATCACCAGATAGGCGGCGAGCGACGCGACGATGATGACGTACAGCCACTCTTGGGCCTGATTGAACCTGCGTTCCATGACTTCACCTTTCCCCGGCTGGTCGGCGCCGTAGGCCGTCGCCAGATCCCGTCCCAGGGGCTGAACGTAGCGGGCTCGCCACGCGGGGGCCCGGATCGGCGCCGAGGCCCGCCCAGTACCGCCAGAGCGCTCGGAGTCGTCCTGGCCAGCGCCCCGCGAGCTGAACGGTGGGTAACCTGCAGCATGCCGATCATCCAGGAAGCCGCTCATAAGCCGCAGCGCGGAGTTCTCGACCGCAATACGGCGCCCCGAAACGACTTGCGGCGATGAGTCCATCAATGCCTGAAGAGCCGGCGGTCGTCCTTTTGGGGACCCTGGACACCAAGGGACGTGAGTACGCGTTCCTGCGCGACCGCGTGCGGGAACAAGGCGTCGAGGTGCTGCTGGTCGATGTCGGCGTCTACGAGCCGCAGATCACGGCGGACGTCTCGCGGCAGGAGGTCGCCCGCGCGGGCGGGTCGAACGTCGACGAGCTGGCGGCGGCGGGGGATCGCGGGGCAGCCGTCGACGCGATGGGCCAGGGTGCGGCCGAGGTCGTGCGGCGGCTGTACGCCGAGGGCCTCGTGCGGGGCGTGCTCGGACTCGGCGGCTCGGGCGGCTCGTCGATCGTGACCTCGGCGATGCGCGCCCTGCCGATCGGCGTGCCCAAGCTCATGGTCTCGACGCTCGCCTCGGGCGACACGCGCCCCTACGTCGGCGCCGTCGACGTGACGATGATGTACTCGGTTGTCGACATCGCCGGCGTCAACTCGATCTCGGCGCAGATCATGGCCAACGCGGCCGGGGCGATCGCCGGCATGGCGAAGGCGACCGTACCGCCGCTCGAGCACAAGCCCCTCATCGGCGCGTCGATGTTCGGTGTCACCACCCCCGGCGTCACCCGTGCGCGAGAGCGGCTCGAGGAGCTCGGCTACGAGGTGCTCGTCTTCCACGCGACCGGCACAGGCGGGCAGTCGATGGAGGCACTGGCCAGGGACGGGTTCCTCGCCGGCGTGCTCGACATGACGACGACGGAACTCGCGGACGAGCTCGTCGGCGGTGTCCTGTCGGCGGGTCCCGACCGGCTCGAGGTCGCAGGCGAGTTGGGCCTTCCCCAGGTCGTGTCGCTCGGCGCGCTCGACATGGTCAACTTCGGCCCGCGCGACACCGTCCCGCCGCGGTTTGCCGACCGCAACCTCTACGTCCACAACCCGACCGTGACACTCATGCGCACGTCACCGGAGGAGTGCCGGGAGCTCGGCCGGCAGGTCGGGCGCAAGCTCTCGGCTGCGCAGGGCCCGACGGCGCTGTTCGTGCCCCTCAGGGGCGTGTCGATGATCGCGGTCGCGGGTCAGCCGTTTCACGACGCGGCGGCCGACGAGGCGCTGCTCGAGGGGCTGCATTCCACGCTCGAACCGAGCGTGGAGGTGCACGAGCTCGAGCTCGACATCAACGACGGGCGGTTCGCGGTTGCGATGGCCGACCGCCTCCACGAGCTGGTCGAGCAAGCGTCCTGAGGGCCCCATCCGCCAACGCCGGCCGCCCCGGACGCCTGTGATGCGCCTGCGTCAGGTAACACTCGAGGACCCCGGCCGCCACGGCGGGGTCGTCGTCGTCGTGGATGTCTTGCGGGCGTTCACCGTGGCGGCGCTGGCGCTGCATGCCGGCGCGAGGGCTATCCGCTGCGTGCGCACCGTCACCGAGGCGCTGGCGGAGCGAGCGGCCAACCCCGGCAGCCTCGCGATGGGTGAGGTCAATGGTCGCCGGGTGCCGGGCTTCGATCTCGGCAACTCCCCCACCGAACTCGCCGCCGCCGACCTCGAAGGTCGGCTGCTCGTCCACCGCACGAGCGCGGGGACGCAGGGCCTCGTCGGGGCGGCGGGGAGCGCGGCGGTCCTGTTCGCCGCCTCCTTCGTCTGCGCCGGCGCGACGGCTCGCGCGGTGGCGTCGGTGCGATCGGACGACGTCACCTTCGTCCTGACCGGTGTCGGCGACCGTGACGGAGACGAGGATCGCGCCTGCGCGGACTACATCGCCGCGCTGCTGACCGGCGGCGACGCCGATCCTGAGCCGTACCTGCGCCGCGTCCGGGCGTCCGACGCCGCGCAGGCGTTCACCGGGAACGACGATCCCGACCTTCCCGCCTCCGACATCGAGCACGCCGTGCGCCTGGACGCCGTCGATGTTGCGCTTCGCGCGGACGTGGACGGCGCCCACCCCACCCTTACCGCATACGCCCCGCCGGCGAGGGCTTGACCCCGTCAACCCGGTGCGGTGAAGCCCCTTCAGCCGGGCAACCGCAGACCGCCCATCCCGCCGTCGACGGCCAGGACGGTGCCGGTGGTCGAGCCCGACAGCGGGCTCGCCATGTACGCGATCGCGTGGGCCACCTCCCCCGCGCTGACCAGCCGCCCGAGGGGCTGGCGTTCGCGCAGGGCCGAAGCCGCCGCAGCGGGGTCGTTCGCCGCGGCGAGCAGGCGTGCGACCCACGGGGTGTCGGTGGTCCCAGGGGTCACGCAGTTGACGCGGATGCCGTCGCGGACGTGGTCAGCCGCCATGGCGAGGGTGAGTGCGAGGACCGCACCCTTACTGGCCGAGTAGGCGGCCCGGTCCGACACCCCGAGGGTCGCGACGACCGACGAGGTCATGACGACCGCGGCGTGCTCGGAGCGCCGGAGATGG
>Ga0136617_10005534_pt1 | contig 11301 bp, 9 predicted proteins | sample AntDrymUQ3222106_2_FD_129672 | JGI IMG/M metagenome (GOLD analysis project Ga0136617, IMG submission 129672) | Polar desert sand microbial communities from Dry Valleys, Antarctica - metaG UQ322 (21.06) | ecosystem: Environmental > Terrestrial > Soil > Desert | place: Antarctica: Dry Valley...
CGCGACGTCGAGGGCCAGGACGTGCTGCTGTTCATCGACAACATCTTCCGCTTCGTGCAGGCCGGCTCGGAGGTCTCCGCGCTCCTCGGCCGGATGCCCTCCCAGGTCGGCTACCAGCCCACGCTGGAGTCCGAGATGGGCCAGCTGCAGGAGCGCATCACCTCGACGCGCAACGGCTCGGTCACGTCGATCCAGGCGATCTACGTGCCGGCGGACGACCTCACCGACCCGGCCCCGGCCTCGGTGTTCGCGCACCTCAACGCCACCACGACGCTGTCGCGCGCGATCTCCGAGAAGGGCATCTACCCGGCGGTCGACCCGCTGGACTCGACGTCGACCATCCTCAAGCCCGAGATCCTCGGCGAGGAGCACTTCAACGTCGCCAACGAGGTCAAGGGCGTGCTGCAGCGCTACCGCGAGCTGCAGGACATCATCGCCATCCTCGGCATCGACGAGCTGTCCGACGAGGACCGCCAGCTGGTGCAGCGCGCCCGCAAGATCGAGCGCTTCCTCTCCCAGCCGTTCTCGGTCGCCGAGGCGTTCACGGGCACGCCGGGCGTCTTCGTCCCGGTGACCGACACCGTGCGCTCGTTCCGCGAGGTGCTCGACGGCAAGCACGACGAGCTCAACGAGTCGGCCTTCTTCATGAAGGGCTCGATCGACGACGTCGTGGGGGGCTCGGACCGCAACGCCGACTCCGGCGAGGGCGAGGGCGAGGGCGAGTCGGACTCGGACTCGGGCGACGAGTCCGGCGACGAGAAGTAGGCGATGGCGCGCACCCCGTTCACCGTCGAGGTCCTCACGCCCGAGGGCGAGGCCTTCAACGACGAGGTCGAGATGCTCTCCACCCGCACCGCGGTGGGCAGCATCGGCGTGCTGGCCAACCACCAGCCGCTGCTGACCCTGCTCGATCCCACCGAGCTGCGCCTCTACCGGTCCGAGTCCGACGTGCTGCGCTTCGCGCAGGGCGAGGGCTTCCTGCAGATGTCGGGCACCCACGCGCTGGTGCTCGTCGACGAGGTCTTCCCCGTCGACGAGCTCGACGCGAGCACGATGAGCGAGCGGCTGCGCGAGGCCGAGCAGCGGCTCGAGCGGGCCGAGGAGGACACCGAGGAGCAGCGCCAGGCCCAGCGCGAGCAGCGCCGCTACGCGGCGTTCGCCAAGCTGGCCGAGGGCGGTTGAGACGGAGCCGGCCGGGATGAGGGTGCGGCGGGTGGCGGCGGTCGTGCTGGCGGGCCTCGCCCTCGTGGGCGGCGGCGATCCCGGGCCCGAGCCGCGCGAGATCGTGGGCGGCAGCGCCGCCCCGCTGGAGCGCTGGCCGGCGATCGCCCACCTGACGCTCGGCGGCGACTTCGACGACGACGGCGCGGCGGAGGCCGGGGGAGCGTGCAGCGGCGTGGTGGTCGCGCCGCAGTGGGTGCTGAGCGCCGCGCACTGCGGCTTCAGCGACGCCAACCGCAGGCTCGACTCGATCTCCGTGCGGGTCGGCACGGCCGACCTGCGGACCGGCGGGGAGACCATCGCGGCCGCGGACTGGATCGCGGCGCCGCAGTGGAACGGCGTGCGCAGCGGCTACCGCGGCGACGCCATGCTCGTCAGGCTGAGCCGGCCCACCGCGCAGCCGCCCGCGGCTGTGGCGGGCGCGACGACCGGGTGGTCCTCGCCCGTCGGCGCGGCCAACGCCGCGGGCTTCGGCTCCGTGAACGAGCTGGGGACCACCGCGACGCCGCTGCTGCAGGAGGCCTACCTGGCGCTCCAGCCCCAGTCGGTGTGCGGGCGGCTCGCCGGCTATGACCCGGAGCTGCAGACCTGCGCCCACACCCCCGACCGCGCGGGCGCCTGCACCGGCGACAGCGGCGGCCCGCTCGTCCAGTTCGACTCAGTCTCCGGCGTGCCGGTGCTCTACGGCCTGACGTCGTTCGGCATCACCCCGCCGCCGTTCTCGTGCGACACCGCCCGCCCGGGCTACTTCTCCCTCGTGCCCAGCTTCGCCGCCTGGATCCAGTCGGTGGCCGGCGTGGCGCCCGTGCTGCCCACGCCGCCGCCCGCCCCGCCTCCGCCGCCGCCGGTGACGGCGGACGCGTCGACGCCCGTCGCGCCGCCCGACACCGTCGCTCCGGTGATCGCCGCGGCGCGGCTCTCGTCGGCCCGCCTGCGCCGCCGCGCGGCGCGACTGTCCTTCCGGCTGTCCGAGCCCGCCACCGTGCGGCTCGCCGTGCTCCGCCGGCGGCGCGGGGGACGGCTGCGCGGGTTGAAGCCCGTGCGCCGGCTCACGCTGCCCGCGGGCCTGGTCAGGCGCGCGTTCCGGCCGCGCCTGCGGGGCCGCCGGCTGACGCGGGGCCGCTACGTGCTCCGGGTGCGCGCCGTCGACGCGGCCGGCAACGCGGCGCGCTCCGTGTCGCTCGCCTTCCGGGTCCTCCGACTACCCTGACGCCGGTGGACGAGCGCGCCCTCGCCGAGCGGCTGATCACCTACGACACCTCGACGCCCGACGGCATCCGCGCCTGCGCCGGCTTCGTCAAGGGCTGGCTCGAGGCGCGCGAGATCGACGTCCACGACGGGGTCTTCGGCGGCCTGCCGGTGCTGAGCGCCGCGGTCGGCGCGCGCTCGGGCCCGACACTCGTCTTCCACGGCCACCTCGACGTGGTGCCCGGTCGCGTGGAGCAGTTCTCCCCGCGCGTGGAGGGCGACCGGCTCTACGGCCGCGGCGCCTACGACATGAAGGGCGGCCTGGCCGCGATGATGTGCGCGCTGCGCGACGTGGCCGACCAGGACGCGGTGCGCGTGCGCTTCCTCTGCGCGCCCGACGAGGAGTCCGAGGACATCGACACGCGCTCCACCGACGAGGTGGTGCGCAACGGCTTCACCGGCGACTTCGCCATCACCGGCGAGCCCACCGACCTGCACGTCGGGGTCCAGGCGAAGGGCGTGCTCGCCTTCCGCCTGAACGTGCACGGCCGCGCCGCCCACGGCTCGACGCCGTGGCTGGGCGACAACGCGGTCTTGAAGGCGATCGACGTGTTCCGGCGAATCGAGTGCCTGCCGTTCTCGCGCGAGTCCTCCGAGCTGTTCGACCGCCCGTCGATCAACCTCGGGCGCATCCACGGCGGCGACGCGCTCAACAAGGTCCCGGACCTCTGCACCATGGTGGTCGACATCCGCTATCTGCCCAACCAGGATCCCGGTGACATCCTGGAGCAGATCCGCTCCATCCCCGACATCGAGGTGGTGCGCACCTTCACGCGCGTGCCCGCCTACGTGTCGCGCACCAACCCGTACGTCAAGGCGCTGGTCGACGCCGTCTCCCGCCACACCCAGGGCGAGGCCATGAGCGTCGGGCGCGACGGGGCCTCCGACGCGATCTCCTTTCTCGAGGCGGGCATCCCGGCCGTCGAGTTCGGGCCCGCCGGGGCCGGGCATCATGGGCCCGAGGAGTGGGTCTCGATCGCCTCGCTGGCCCGCTACCGCGAGGCGCTGTGCGACTTCGTGGGCCAACTCCCGGCAGCGCTCGCACAGGGCGATGCCCAACCGGCTTCGCCGGCGGGCACAGGCGGCGGCGCGCTGCGCGCGGTGGATGGCACCCAACCGGGCTTCGCCGCCCGGCACAGGCGGCCGGCGTGACGGAGGACAAGCCGCCCCACGTCGGGCGGGGCCTGCTGCTGCGCGGCCTGCTGGCCGGCGTGCTGATCTGCCTGCTGACCGCGGGCGCCGTGTCGGCCACCGTGCTCCTGCAGATCGACGACGTGATCAACATCATCGAGCGCGAGGGCCGCGCGCCGATCGTGATCCCCGAGATCGACCGCGCCGACGCCGGCAAGGCCCAGACCATCCTCGTGCTCGGCTCCGACGCTCGCTACGAGGACCGCAAGACCGGGGCCAAGCCGCGCTCGGACACGATGATCCTCGTCCGGCTCGATCCCGACCAGAACGCGATCGCGCTGATGTCGATCCCGCGCGACCTGATCGGCGCGCCCGGGCTGGCGCCGTTCGAGAAGATCAACTCGGCCTACGAGCTCGGCGGCGAGCGCGGCATGGTGCGCACGCTCAAACGGCTGCTCTCGACCGACGAGCGCCCCTTTCCGATCAACCACGTGGTCACGGTCGACTTCGGCGGCTTCCGGCGCGCGATCAACTACATCGACTGCGTCTACGCCGACATCGACCGGCGCTACTTCAACGACCGCGGCGGGCCCGGCGGCTACGCGACGATCGACATCCAGCCCGGCTACCAGAAGGTGTGCGGAAAGGACGCGCTGGACTACGTGCGCTACCGCCACACCGACAACGACCTCGTGCGCTCGGCGCGCCAGCAGGAGTTCCTGCGCCAGGCGCGCAGCCAGCAGGGCGTGCGCAAGGTGCTCGACCCGACCGAGATCAAGACGCTGGCTCGCGTCTTCGCCCGCTACTTCGACTTCGACGCGGGGCTGCGCAAGAAGAAGCAGTTGTTCGGGCTCGCCCGGACGCTCATCTACGTCGCGCGCAACCCGATCCGCGAGGTGCGCTTCCGGGTCGGCGTGGCGTCCGACCAGATCAACTTCACCGCGTCCGAGGCCCAGATCGAGAAGTCGGTCGACGACTTCCTGGAGGCCAAGGCCTCCACTGCGCCGCGCCAGACCACGGCGAAGCAGACCGGCTCCAAGCGGGCCAAGCGCAAGCGCTCCTCGATCAAGGGCCTCACCCAGGCCCGGTCGACGGGCGAGAACCTGGCCATCGCCGGGGCGCGCAAGGTCGACTTCCCGTTCTACTTCCCCGACCTGCTCACCGCGTCGGGCTTCTACGCCGAGGACATGCCGTTCGCCTACGGGCTGCGCGACGAGCGCGGCAAGCGCCACGACGCGTTCCGGCTGGTGATCTCCAACCGCCAGTTCGGCGAGTATTACGGCGTGCAGGGCACGTCCTGGCGCTATCCGCCGATCCTCGACGACCCGCACGAGACGATCACGCGGGAGGGCCGCAGGCTGCTGGTCTATCGCGACGGACGCCGCGTGCGGCTCGTGGCGTGGCGCACGAGGCGCGCCGTCTACTGGGTGTCGAACACCCTGACCCAGTCGCTCTCGTCTGGACAGATGATCGGGATCGCGTCCTCGCTGCGACGATTCGGCCGTTAGTACCGTTAGCTTCCCCATGGAGCGCAACAGCGAGCGAGAGCCGATCGGCGTCATCGGCACCGGATACGTGGGGCTGGTGACGGCGGCCGGCTTCGCGGCGCTGGGCTCCGACGTCTACTGCGTCGACATCGACGTCGAGAAGGTCCGTGGGCTGAAAGAGGGCCGCATCCCGATCTGGGAGCCGGGCCTGAAGGAGCTGGTCGCCGAGCACCGCGAGCGGCTGCACTTCTCCACCGACCTGGCCTCCGCGCTCGAGCACGCGCGGCTGCTCTTCGTGGCCGTCGGCACGCCGCCGACCTACTCGGGCGACGCCGACCTCTCGGCGGTGCACGCCGTGGTGGCCGCTATGCCGGCCTCCGACCGCCACGCGCTGGTGATGAAGTCGACTGTGCCGGTGGGCACAGGGGAGAACATCGAGCGCGCCTTCGCCGAGCAGGGCAAGGGCTTCCGCTACGTCTCGTGCCCCGAGTTCCTCAAGGAGGGCTCGGCCGTGAAGGACTTCCTCCACCCCGACCGCGTCGTCGTCGGCGACACCGGCGACTGGGCCGGCGACGCCGTGCAGGCGCTCTACGTGCCGCTCGACGCCCCGATCATCCGCACCGACATCAAGTCGGCCGAGATGGTCAAGCTGGCCTCCAACGCGTTCCTGGCCACGAAGATCTCCTTCATCAACGAGATCGCCAACGTATGCGAGGAGACCGGCGCCGATGTCGTGGAGGTGGCCCGCGGCATGGGCCTGGACGACCGCATCGGCCCCAAGTTCCTCCAGGCCGGGATCGGCTTCGGCGGCAGCTGCTTTCCGAAGGATGTCACCGCGCTCAAGCAGCTTGCGGGAAACTCGGGCTATCACTTCCAGCTGCTCAACGCGGTGATCGAGGTCAACGAGCTGCAGAAGCGGCGGGTGATCTCCAAGCTGCAGAAGCACCTCGGGGACCTGGTCGGCAAGGAGATCGCGCTGCTCGGGCTCGCCTTCAAGCCGAACACCGACGACATGCGCGAGGCGTCCTCGCTCGTGCTCTCGGCACGGCTGTCGGCCGCGGGCGCGCGCGTGCGCGCGTACGACCCGGTGGCCGAGTCCGAGGCGCGCAAGCTGATCCGCGGGATCGAGTTCACGCCCTCGGCGGCCGCCGCGGTGGAGGGCGCAGACGCCGCGGTGCTGGTCACCGAGTGGCCGGAGTTCGCCGAGCTCGACCTGGTGGCCATGGCCGCCTCGATGCGCGGCTCGCTGCTGGTCGACGGGCGCAACTTCATCGATCCCGACCGGGCGCGCGCCGCCGGCCTGCTCTACGAGGCGATTGGCCGGCCATCCCACAACGGCGCCGGCTGACGCGATGCAGGCACTGATCCTGGCGGGTGGCGAGGGCACCCGGCTGCGCCCGCTCACCTCGACGGTGCCCAAGCCGGTCGTGCCGCTGGTCGATCGCCCGTTCATCGTCTTCATGCTCGACTGGCTGCGCGGCCATGGGGTCGACGACGTCGTGCTGTCGTGCGGCTTCCTGGCGGCCGGGGTGCGCAACGTGCTCGGCGACGGCAGCGCCTACGGGCTGCGGCTGCGCTACGTGGAGGAGCCCCAGCCGCTGGGCACCGGCGGAGCGGTCAAGTACGCCGAGCCGCTGCTCGACGAGCGCTTCCTGATGCTCAACGGCGACACGCTGTCAGACCTCGACATCGGCGCGCAGGTCGCGCTGCACGAGCGGGCCGGCGCGCGCGCCACGCTCGCGCTGACGCCGGTCGAGGACCCCTCGAACTACGGGCTGGTGCGCAGCGCGCCCGACGGGGAGGTGACGGGCTTCGTGGAGAAGCCCTCGCCCGACCAGGTCGACACGAACAACATCTCGGCCGGCTGCTACGTGCTCGAGCGCTCGGTGCTGGAGCTGCTGGAGCCCGAGCAGCCCGCCTCGATCGAGCGCGACGTCTTCCCGCGGCTGGTCGGCGAGGGGCTCTACGCCTGCGTGGGCGAGGGCTACTGGCTCGACATCGGCACGCCCGAGCGCTACCTGCAGGGCACGTACGACATCCTCGAGGGCACGGTGCACACGGCCGTGGGCGAGCGCATGGGCGACGGCTTCCTCGCCGTGGACGAGCGCGCCGAGGTCCACGGGCGCGTGATCCCCTCCGCGCTGGTCGAGCGCGACTGCGTGATCGCCGAGGGCGCGCAGATCGGCGGCCGGGTGGTGCTGGAGAGCGGCGTGCGCGTCGGCGAGCAGACCATCATCGAGCGCGCGGTAGTCCTGCGCGGGGCCGAGATCGGCGCGCACTGCACGCTGCGCGGCTGCATCGTGAGCGCCGGCGTGCGGATCGGCGACCACACGCACGTGGAAGGGCTCGCCGTGCTGGGCGAGGGCGTGACCATCGGATCCGACAACGTCGTCACCAACGGGGCGCGGGTGTTCCCGGGCGTCTCGATCCCCGACGGCGGGCTGCGGTTCTAGTGGCCCCTGCGGTGACCGCCACCTCGCTCGACGCCGCCGCCTGCGCCGCCGTCGACTCGACCGGCCAGTTCGCCGAGACGCTGGACCTCGGCGTGCACCTGCGCGACGCGCTGTGGCGCTTCGACTCGGCCGCGATCGCGCCGCTGGACGCGCCGGGTGGCCTGATCGTGGCCGGCATGGGCGGCTCCTCGGTCGGCGGGCGCCTGGCCTCCGGTGTGCTCGGGCCACGGCTGGTCCGCCCGCTGGCGCTGGCCATGGGCTACGACATCCCGGCCTGGATCGGCGCCGAGACGCTCGTGCTCTGCTCCAGCTACTCGGGCTCCACCGAGGAGACCCTCGCCACCTACGAGGCGGCCCGCGAGGCCGGAGCGCCACGCGTGGTCGCCACCACCGGCGGGCCGCTGGCCGAGGCCGCGCGCGACGACGGCGTTCCCGTCGTCCCGCTGCCCGGCGGCTTCCAGCCCCGCGCCGCCGTGGGCTACTCGCTCGTCACCGCTCTGGAGGCCGCCGCCCTGTGCGGCGCAGCGCCGTCGGTCAGGGAGGAGGTCGGGGCGGCGGCCGACCTGGCCGGCGAGCTCGCGGCGGAGTGGGGCCCGGGCGGCGCCGAGGACTCGGAGGCCAAGCGCCTGGCCCGGTCGCTGCACGGCTCGTTTCCGGTCATCACCGGCGCGGGCCTGACCGCGTCGGTCGCCTACCGCTGGAAGTGCCAGATCAACGAGAACGCCGAGCTGCCCGCCTTCGCCGGCAAGCTGCCCGAGCACGACCACAACGAGATCGTCGGCTGGGCCGCGGCCGAACGCCGGCTCTCCGCCGTGTTCCTCGAGGATCCCGAGGGCGACGCGCGGGCTGCGCGCCGCATCGCGGTGACCGCCGAGCTGGCGGGTGAGGGCGCGTCGGTGGTCGAGCGCGTCCCCGCGCGCGGCGCGACGCGCACCGAGCGGCTGATCTCGCTCGTCCTGCTGGGCGACCTCGTCTCGCTCTACCTCGCGGTGCTGCGCGGCGTCGACCCCGTGCACGTGCGGGCGATCGACGTGCTCAAGGCGCGCCTCGCGGCCACGCCGGTCTGACCGACGGTCAGGCCGATTCGTCACGTTAGGGTGGGCGGCATGTCCGACACCGCCACCTCCACGCTGACCGCCGCGTCGATCGTCGGCGGCGAGGTGCGCGACGATGCGCCGGGCGGCCGGCGGGAGTCGCGCAACCCGGCCGACCTGTCCGATCTGGTCGCCGACGTCCGCCTCACCGACGCGCGCGGCTTCACCGAGGCGTGCGCCGTCGCGCGCGCCGCGCAGCGCGAGTGGGCCGCCGTGCCCGCGCCCGTGCGCGGGCGGGTGATCGCCCAGGTCGGGCGGCTGGTCGAGGCCAACCAGGAGGCGCTCGCGCAGCTCGTGTGCCGGGAGATCGGCAAGCCCTACGGCGAGGCGCTCGGCGAGGTGCAGGAGATCGTCGACACCTGCGACTTCTTCCTCGGCGAGGGTCGGCGCCTGTACGGCCAGACCGTGCCGTCGGAGATGCCCGACAAGCAGCTCTTCACGTTCCGCATGCCGGTCGGGGTGGCGGCCATCGTCACCGCCGGCAACTTCCCCGTCGCGGTGCCGTCCTGGTATCTCGTGCCGGCCATCCTGTGCGGCAACGCGGTGGTCTGGAAGCCGGCCGAGTACGCCGCGGCCACCGCCACGGCGCTGGCCCGGCTGCTGCACGCGGGCGGCGTGCCGGGCGGTGTGCTCGGGCTGGTGCAGGCCGACGGCGCGAAGACCTTCGCCGGACTGGAGGCGGCGCTCGACGCCGGCCTGGTCGACAAGGTCGGCTTCACAGGCTCCTCGGCGGTCGGGGCGGAGATCGGCGCGCTGTGTGGACGTCACCTGCAGTCGCCGTGCCTGGAGCTGGGCGGGAAGAACCCGATGGTGGTGATGGAGGACGCCGACCTCGACCTCGCGGTCGAGGGGGCGCTGTTCGCGGGCTTCGGCACGGCCGGGCAGCGCTGCACCTCGCTGGGCACCGCCATCGTCCATGAGAGCGTGCACGACGAGTTCGTGCGCCGGCTCGACGCGCGCCTGCAGGCCGCGCCGGTCGGCGATCCGGCCCAGGACGTGCTCTACGGGCCGATGCTGCACGAGCGCTTCGCGGAGTCCTTCGAGCGCTGGCTCGAGCTGATCGCCCCGCACCACGTCGTGCACGGGTCCAGCGCGGTCGGCCGCGTCACGGCGGCGGCGCCGCGGGCCGGCTTCGTCGGCGATCCCGAGGCGGGGCTCTTCTACCACCCGACGTTCGTGACCGGCGTGACCGCCGAGGACGCGCTCTACGGCACCGAGACGTTCGGCCCGCTCGTGGGCGTGGCGCGGTTCGGGACCTGGGAGGAGGCGATGGCGCTGGCCAACGGGCACGGCTACGGCCTCTCGGCCGCCATCTACACGACCTCGCCCACGCACGCGTTCCGCTTCCGCGAGCAGAGCGGGGCGGGCATGATCTCGATCAACAACTCGACGTCGGGCGCCGAGGCGCACCTGCCCTTCGGCGGCAACGGCCGCTCCGGCAACGGCTCGCGCCAGTCCGGCATCTGGGTGCTCGACCAGTTCACGCGCTGGCAGTCGGTGAACTGGGACTACGCGGGGAAGCTGCAGAAGGCGCAGATGGAGGTTGCGTCGATCGAGGCGGACGCGAGCTTCCGGTTGTAGTTGTTGTCGCGTTCAGCGTTGGTGGACGTCAACGGCGGCAGGGTAGGGAGGCGAGTCCCTGCGGCCGGGGAGGCGGGATCCGCCGCGTCAACGTGCAACTCGCCTCCGGTTCGAAGGCTCGTTGCACGTTGACATCGATAGTCGATGTCAACGTGCAACGGCTCGGAGATTGGCGGCCCAGTTGCACGTTGACGTCGAAACGGGAGCCCTGAGCGGCCGCCCGACTCCCGCTTCCCTACCCTGCCGCCGTTGACGTTCGTCAACGCAGCGACCCGGCTACGCAGCCCGCGCCAACCGCGGCGCGGTCTTCTCGCGCCACTCCGCCGCCAGCTCGGGCGCGGCCAACACGGCCGCGATCAGCCTCGGGTCCGCGGCGCGGGCGAAGCGGGCGCGGACCGCGTCGGCCACCGTGACGCCGTGCTCGGGTCGCTCCACCGGCTCGATCGCGTCGCCCGCGGCGAGCTCGCCGGGCTCGAGCACGCGCAGATGCAGGCCGACGAAGCCGGTCGCGCGGGCGTCGGCCACGAGGTCGGGCAGCCCCAGCCGCGCGGCGACCTTGTGGCACGGCGAACGCGGCTGGGTGACCTGGACGAGCGCGGCGCCGATCCGCCACGTCTCGCCGATCGCCACCTCGGGCTCGAGCACGCCGGCGCTCGTGAGGTTCTGGCCGAACGCCGGCGCCGGCACCGGTCCGCCGGTGCGGGCCTCCCAGTGGCCGAGGTGCTCGGACGGATAGAGGCACAGCGCGCGGTCGGGCCCGCCGTGGCCCGGTGACACCTGCGCGTCGCCGGGCAGGCCGTCGCCCTCCACCCGCAGCGGCGCTTCGACCGGCCGCTTGGCGATCGCGCTCTCGATCTCGCCCGAGGGCGTGACGAGCCGGCCGGGCAGGCCGGCGTAGAGCGCGAGGACGCGACGCTCGGCCACACGGCGAGCGTACCTGAAGGGGTCAGACCCCTTTAGGTTCGCGGCGGCGCGCGGCGCGGCCGGCGCTTGGCAGGATGTGCGCCGTGACCGGGCTCGACTTCACCCTCCCGCCCGAGCTGCGCGACCTGCTCGACCGCGTGCGCGCGTACGTGGAGGAGGACG
>Ga0136617_10005535_pt1 | contig 11300 bp, 8 predicted proteins | sample AntDrymUQ3222106_2_FD_129672 | JGI IMG/M metagenome (GOLD analysis project Ga0136617, IMG submission 129672) | Polar desert sand microbial communities from Dry Valleys, Antarctica - metaG UQ322 (21.06) | ecosystem: Environmental > Terrestrial > Soil > Desert | place: Antarctica: Dry Valley...
GCCGTGCGTTGGGGTTTAGACGGCAAACTGCTCGATTTGGGAAAACAAAAAGAAATCCCGACCCGCGATTTAATTCGCGAACTGCTTGATTTTGTTGACGACGTAGTTGACGATTTAAATTCACGCAAGGAAATCGAGCATATTCACACAATTCTCGAACGCGGAACTTCTGCGGACGAACAATTAAAAGTCTATGCCGAATCAGGTGATAATTTTCTTCCCGTAGTGGATATGCTGATAAAAAATACGTTGGAGAATGTTCCCGAAAACTGTTTTGATTAAAGATTGAGTTGACGTGGGCGGAAACCGGCAACACGCAACGTAAGGGAAACAAAACAGCGTAACAAGTAAATAGCAGTTTTCGCCTCACGTCCAATGATTTGTTAGATACGTTTATATTTGCAAGGCTTTTACGTTATTCATAGTTACGATTTGGATTCAAAAAATATCGATATTGCAAGTACGCACTTTCCCGAAGGTGGAACTTCACCCGCTCCGATTGCTCGGCAACAATTCGGTTTTGCCAATTTTCAATTCGACTACTCATAATTTTCAACGCTTCTTTCTTTGACTTATAATAAATTATCGGCGAATTTGGAGAAAAGTCTTCGTTCAATTTATTTTCAACCAAACGCCGCAAAGCTAAACATAACATGCCATCATCTTCGTCTTCAATCAATAACGATTCCTTAATAGATAGTGCGTTTTCGGTTTTGGCTAGTTGTATTTCAAAATCCGCCTGTTCGACGTTTTGCATAAAACTTCCTCCGAGTTACCACTAAGCATCTAACGGCGGGGTTGACATGGGGCGAAACCGAATACACGCAACATAAAGTTTAACGGACAACGCCAAATGAAAGTCGCTGTTTTGCCCTTCAGTCGAATGACTTGTTGGCTGTCGCCGTCATCTTTAGGGCGTTTTTCCGTCGCCGCAGGCGACGTGATAGAATAACGACTTTAGCAATTATGTCCACAATCAAACAAGCAAAAGTCAAAGAAAACAAACCGTCCGAAAAGGGTTCAACGCCCGTCGAACGCGGAATCTACCGCGTCAACTATCCGTCGCACAAAGGTATCAGAGCCTACCTGAAGTTCAAAGGCACTGAATACCAAAAAGTCTTCGCTTTGAACGGCGGCGAACGAAAGGCACTCGCTAAAGCGCGAAAGTGGCGCAAGGAAAAACTGCGCGAAATCCAAGATTTGCCAGAAGCAAACAATCCGCTTAAAAGAATGCAGTCAAACAACACCAGCGGCATCACGGGAGTTCGGCGCGGCAAAACCGCTTGGAGCGCAACTTGGGTTGAAGACGGCAAACAAATGCATCGTTCGTTCGCGGTCGAAAAGCACGGCGAAGACGAAGCCTTCAAACTTGCTTGCCAAGCCAGAGCCGAAGCTGAAAAACGAATCTACGGACAAGTTTTTCAAGCCGCACTCAAAAGCGAGCGTTGATTACTAGCACGAGACAGCCAACGATTGAGTTCAGCCGCCCTCTGAGATTTATGTCTTTCAACTTTCACGACGGGCGGCTGACGCGCGCATAAATCTGAGAGCTTGCCACTGCGCTCTCAGAACTACATCAGGGCGGAGTTTGTTGGAGAGCGCAGTGGGGTCGGCAGAGAGCGATGTGTTAAGTTTTTTGCGGACAATTACGAATTTCAGAATCGAAAAGTTCCCATTGTCTCCGCAAATAAATTTAACTTAAAGTTTAACGGACGACGCGATAACAAAGTAGCTGTTTCGCCCTCACGTCCAATGACTTGTTCGACGGCGCGTAACATTTAACGCGCTCCTTTCGCTACCGACTCACCAAGCGATTTTATAACGTCTGCTTGGGCGCGACTTCTATCCTCAAAGAAAATAACTTTTGTATCTTGAACAACGGCGGCATAGAAACCATTGACTTCTTCAAGAAAGTAACCTGTTTCGTCAGACTTTGTAACTTTAACGCCCATATTACCCGAATGATATTTTTCCATTTCGTCAACTTGGCGACGAGCTAACTCTGCATCTTTGAAGATTAAGATTGTTACGCCGATACGCCCGTTTGTGCTAAGGCACGAATCATCGAAATCTTTGCCGAATAAAGTGTAGTAGGCGTGATTTTCAACCAAGACTTTCTTTTCTTCCGCTTCCCACTCATCTGAAGGACGATAACTTTTTACAGCTTCGTAGCCTAAAGCGATGGCAGACTTTTCGAGAACCTTTGCAACACGCTGAAGTTCAGAAACAGAACTTTCGTTTGTTTGTCCAAGCGAACTGCCAGCAAAAACAAATAAGCAAAAACAAGTAACTATAAATTTCGCTAGTTTCATAAATTTCTCACTCACTAAAATCGAAAGCCGTCGAACGATTGAATTGACGTGGGGCGAAACCCCCACCACACAAGCTAAGGGTTAAAAGACACCTTCGATAACAAAGTCGCTGTTTCGCCCTCACGTCCAATGATTTGTTCGGTGTGCCGTGATTTTACCACGCCACCTTAGCTTTACGGCACAAACGCCACAGGAATTGGTCTGTCGTTAGCACTGCCAAACTGCACGGCACGAAACTGATTGTTTGAGCTTTGCAACCAATACCATACACCATCTCTGAAAACGGCAATATCAGTCCTTCCGTCGCCGTCATAATCAGCCGCTACCGGAATATCACTCGCAATGCCGAACTGGACAGCATAAAACCCTCGTATGCTTCCTAAAATGTACCACACACCTGAACGATAAACTGCTTGGTCTGACTTACCGTCACCGTCATAATCTCCGATAACTGGTTTATCGGTTGCGATACCAAATTGTACTGCACTAAAACCTTGAGAACTTCTCAGTAAGTACCAGATGCCATCTCGGTAAACTGCATAATCAGTTTTACCGTCACCGTCAAAGTCAGCCGGGACTGGTTTATCAGTTGAAATGCCAAACCGCACAGCTTGGAATTGATTATTCACTAAATTGAGCGTGTACCAAATTCCACCACGATAAACCGCAATTTCTGCTCGTCCGTCGCCCGTATAATCTGCTGGAACAGGAATATCTTCGGCTTGTCCGAACTGCACAGCATTAAAACTGCCATTAGAGCTATTGAGCCAATACCAAACTCCGTCGCGGAAAACGGCAATATCGGTTCTGCCATCGCCATCGAAATCGACGGGCGTTATTTTGTCTGTCGAAATGCCAAACTGTGTAGCGAAGAAACCGCTCTGTGAGCGAAGCAAATACCAAACGGTGTCAGATGGGCGAAATACCGAAATGTCTGACAATTTGTCGCCATCAAAATCAGCTTCTCTAAAACCAGTAACTTGGTATCGAGCAAATATACCGATTCCTGCCGTAAGGATTTTGCCATCTGGCAAAATCCTGGCACGTAAAACAAAAGAGTTTGCCGAAGGTGTGATAACAATGCCATTATTGCCAAAACGCGAATCCAAAGTTCCATTTGAATTGTAACGGACAATTGCAAAACCAGAATTAAATCCAATTCTACCGTCTCCGACAACAATTATTTTTCCGTCCGATTGTAAAATAACATCTCTCGCAAAGTTGTCATTATTTCCTGTAGGCGTTACGACTTTACCGTTGTCGCCGAATGAACTGTCCAATGAGCCGTCTGGATTTAATCGAGCCATTGCAAAATCAAATCCAGTGTTAAGACCACTATTAGAATTACCGACAGCTACAATTTTGTTATCGGGTTGTATGAGTAATTCTTGAGCGGCATTTTGTCGCGGCACGCCTATCCTGACATCTACCCCAACAGTTCCGTTGTTTCCAAATGAAGTATCAAGCGACCCATTTGTATTATATCGGGCAAAACCAAAGATACTTTCTAAAAACTGTCCTCCGATTCCTATCGCTCCGGCAACAACAATTTTGCCGTCCGTTTGAAGTGCGACAGCCTGAGACCCTGACGCTCCTTGAGGAAACTGAGTTATCGCTATACCGTCACCGTCAAAAGACGTATCTAAAGAACCGTTGACGTTATACCTGACAACAGTAATATTCATTTGACCGGAAACTTGCCCCTGTCCGCAGACAACTATCTTATTATCAGATTGAACTATCACATCCTGTGCAAAATCATTATTAGGGCTGGTTGAAGTAATAACAATACCATCACCGTCAAATGTTTGGTCTGGAGTACCATCTGAATTTAAGCGAACAACTGCAAAATTGTAAGATGAAGATGCCTCTCGTGAATTACCTGAAACAACAATTTTTCCGTCTGATTGTACAGCTACGTTCGTAGCTCTGTCTTCTCTAGTACTAACTGGAATTATTGCAATTCCGTCGCCATCAAAGGTCGTATCAAGGCTTCCATTGGAGTTGAAACGTACGATATAAAAATCGTCATTTGAGCCAGATTGACCAATAGAACCTACGAGAATAAACTTGCCGTCAGCTTGAAATACAGAACCTCGCATGTCAGAACCGCTCGTAAAGCTAGTTCTGACAACCCCTTCAATACCAAAACTTCTATCTAAGTCTCCAGGGGCGGCATAAACGTATGCCAATAATCCACAAATGTATGTGGAAATTAAAAAACAGAAAAACGCAGATTTTTGCACACCGTGATTAAATGTTTTAGAAAAACTCATAATTTAAATTTCTTGTTTATTATGTGATTAAAGTAGAAACTGAGATTTATAATATTTTACGGCTTTGCCTTAAAAGTCAGATTTGCCTCATAAGTGCTTAGTGTTGCCTCATAAGTGCTTAGTGTTGCCTCATAAGTCATTATAACTTTATCGGAATAAAAAGCCAAGTTTTTGGCAAAATCTCACTTCCAGCCTTTTTAAAGTTTTAAAAAATAGCTTAAACTAACTTTGTCTTTACGATTTCCAATAAAAATAACTCCTTTTTAAAGTTTTAACGCACCTTTTCCTGAAAATTATGGCTACTTCCGCGATACAAGAAATTATTGCTATTCCCGAAGGGAAAATCTGTGATTACATTGACCAGACATTCAGAAACAACACGCCGGAAGAATACGTTAGGCAGACAATCGAAAAACGACTTGTTAATGAACACAAATACTCAAAGGAAAGAATCAAAGTTGAATTTACAATTCAATCCGGCACAAATAAACCTCGCGTTGATTTGGCAATTTTTCCAGAAGGTTGTATCGAGTTCACTCAGGAACATATCAAGATAATAGTTGAATGTAAGAATGAAAATATTGACCGATTAAACAGGGATAGCGGAGTTGGTCAGTTACAGTCTTATATGTCTGTTTGCGTGAATTGTGAATGGGGATTATGGACAAATGGCAAAGACAAAGTTGTCTTACGGAAAGAACAAAATGCGGGCGGCAATTTTCAGTTTGTCGAGTGGAATGATATTCCATCGGCTGACGGTTCGCTTGAAGATATTGACCGCCCGAAAAGAACTACACTAAAAAAAGCGGTTGAAGATAATTTATTGTTTGTTTTCAGAACTTGCCATAATCATATTTACGCTTTAGACGGATTCCCAAAAGACAAAGCATTTTTTGAATTTCTTAAGATTATTTTTTGCAAGATTGAAGATGAGCGAAACGCGCCGAATCCGCTAGAGTTTTATGCTACTTCCAAAGAACGCAAAAACCAAGACGGGCAACTTACCGTAACTACTCGAATCAATAAGATTTTTAAGCGGGTTAAGGGTAAGCCGCAATATAAAAGAATTTTTGATGATAGTGATGAAATTCAACTTTCGCCAAGAAGTCTGGCTTACGTTGTTTCTGAATTACAGAAATATAATTTGCTGAATACAAACATTGATATTAAAGGCAAAGCCTATGAAGAAATAGTTAGAGTAAATTTTCGCGGCAATCGCGGCGAATTTTTCACGCCTCGTAATGTCGTTGATATGGTGGTAAAAATGATTGCCCCTAAAAATCACGAAAAGGTGTGCGATGTAAGCTGCGGCACAGGCGGATTTTTAGTTTCGGCGATGTTGGAAGTTGTAAAAAAACTTAAAAATGAAATGATTAACGATTTAGGCAAACCTGAAAGTGAATGGACTTTTGAAGAACAAACACTCTGCCGAAATCGAATCAAAGAAATAGCCTCAACAAACTTTTTTGGTTTCGACATTAACCGAGATTTGGTTAAAGCAACCAAAATGAATATGGTAATGAACAACGATGGAAGCGGAAATATTCTGCGAACAAATTCGCTTTTACCGCCGCATCAATGGTCAGCCGGATTCAGAGCAAAACTTGCCGAAGCGTTAAATATTTCAGAGCAAGAAATCATAAGTCATAAGTCAATCGGATTTTTCGATATAATTTTGACAAATCCGCCTTTCGGGAGTCGGATTTCAATAATTGACAACTCAATTTTAGAGCAATATGACTTAGGGCATATTTGGAGAAAAAACGGCAGCAATGTTTGGGAAAAAACCCAAACATTGCAAAGTTCCGCCCCGCCCGAACAACTCTTTGTTGAGCGTTGTATTCAACTTCTTAAACCGAAAGGCAGACTTGGAATAGTTTTGCCCGATTCCATTTTAGGAAATCCGAATCTCGGTTATATGCGGCAATGGCTTATTAAATGCACTCACATCGTTGCCAGCATTGATTTACACGCCGACACTTTTCAGCCATATACGGGCGTTCAGACTTCAATTTTGATTCTACAGAAAAAGACGGAAGCGGAAATTACCGAAGAAGAACGGACGCATTTACAACGCGATTACCATATCTTTATGGCAATACTTGACAGAATCGGACACGATAAACGCGGCAATCCTGTTTTTGTCCGTGATGAACACGGAAACGAACTTTTAACGCCGGAAGAAGACAACGTGATTGAACTTGGAATGACCGCCGACGGCACACGCACACAGCAACAAATTTCAAAAGTCAAAATTATTGATGACCAAACAAAAGATGTTCCAAAAGTTTTTGAGAAATGGAAACGCGGGGAAGGTTTTGAATGGTAGAACAAACAGCAAAACAATTAAATACACCGCAACCTAAAACAGTAGAAGACTATAATTTTAAATGGACAACTATTGCCCTTTCAGAAATGGTTGACCGTAATTTAAGGCTTGAAGCAAATGTTTATGCGCTTGAGGGCAAAATTGCGCGTGAAATTCTGGAGAATTGTCGCTGGCAACTCACGACTATTACAGGTGAAAGCGGACTTGCTACAGCATATCATCGCGGAAGGTTTAGGAGAATTTTCGTAGAAAAATCTGAATTGCCAATTTTCCAGCCATCTCAAATTACTGAAATCTATCCGAAACCGTCTCTTTGGATTTCAAAGCAAACTAAAACCAATATTGATGCTTTGAAGGTTAAAAAAAATCAAGTTTTAATAAGTTGCTCCGGCACAATCGGAAAATGTGCCATCGTAGGCGAAACCTTAGACGGAAAAATCTTGAGTCACGATTTAATTCGGATTACAACTCTCAGCGAATTTGACGCGGGTTATTTGTATGCTTTTCTAAAAACAGAGATAGGGCAAACGCTTCTCCAAACTAATAATTACGGTGCGGTTATAAGTCACATTGAGCCTTCACATTTAGCTGAAATCCCGATTCCAAATCCGCCGCCGATTATTAAAACCGAGATTCACAATCTTGTGATGAAATCTTCTGCTTTACGAGATGAATCAAATAGCCTTATTGACCAAGCGGAACAACTTCTAATCAATGAACTTAATTTACCGCCAATTGATGAGTTAAAAGTTAAATACTTTGACCAAACCGCAGTTTTTAAAAATTTCTCGGTCAAATTGTCCGAACTTAATCAGCGACTTGAAGGAAGTTTTCACAATCCAATATCTAAATCAATCCTTAACCACGTTGAGCAATATGCCGCAGAAATTACAACACTTGCCAATCCACAACTTGTTAAAAACATCATATTGCCCGGACGGTTTAAGCGGTCGTATGTTGAAAAAGGGTATGGAGTTGTTTTTTTCGGCGGTAAAGAACTTTTTCAAATAAACCCTTCCGGCGAAAAATTTTTATCGCTTGCACAACATAGCGGGCGGATTAAATCCGAACTTACCCTAAAAGAAAATATGATAATGGTGACTTGTAGCGGAACAATCGGAAAAGTTGCTATTGTTCCTAAGCATTGGGAAGGCTGGACAGCTAACCAGCATATTATTCGAGTTGTTCCGACAGATAAAACAAATGCTGGCTATATTTTTGCTTGGCTTTCGTCTGATTACGGAAAAGAACTAATCAAACGCTTTGTTTATGTGCGGTTGTTGATGAAGTAGATTCAAAACAACTTGCACAGGTTAAAATTCCGATACTTAAAAATAAAGATGTTCAGCAAGAAATAAACGATTTAATTTTAGAAGCAAATCAAAAGCGTTACGAGGCTTATTTGCTTGAAGAACAGGCAATTCAAACTATAAAAGACAAAGTAATTTACAGCTAATTAAAATTCAGTAACTCTATAAAAATCAATGATTTACCTTGTATTTTCCCGCAAAATAACGTATAATTTTGGCTTTGCCTTATAAGTCCATTTTGCCTCATCAAATACTATTCATTTTCGGCAGATTCAGCGACCGCCGCTTACTAATAATTGCCGATTACTTTCGACTACGCTTTCAACCTTTTCCGGTTGAAGCGTTTTCGGTTCGTATCTCTCTTTTATTTCGTAAATATCTTTTAGCAAAGAAACTGTAAGTCCATTCATATTTCCAGCAAAAATAACGTCTAAAGTGCCATTCGCACAGACCTCTATACTTGCCTTAAAAATTTTATCCGTTGGTAAAACAATTGTTTGTGTCATTTTATTGCCACTATCCATAATACCGCCTTTGTTAGCATTTATCGCACCGATATTTTCCTGTGTGCTATCGGATTCGCTAACACCATTAGTTTGCGTTTTATCAGATTTGGTCACGTTTGCAAACGCTAAAGACGACCTGAATTGCTCAATAAATTTATCAACGTAGGCAGGATTAAAGTTCCTTTGATACTTTAGATATTCACTAATCACTTTGTCGTTCGGTGGCAAATCACCATTAAAATATTCCCAAATTTCTTTGTGCAACAGTGGCGAAAGAACTGCCGCTTTTAATAACTCATCTCGCTCGGATGAGTTGTCTAGTATTTTTCTCGCTTCAAGTGTTAATTTTATTTGCCTATTTTCAGCAATACCACTTTCAACGCTAATCAATTCGTATGCGTCTAACGCCGCAACGATTTGATTTCCTGCGCCTTTCTTATAATCCCAAGTTTCCCAAGCAGTAGTTACTCTTAAAGGGTGAACACCAGCAACCTTTTGTAGCTCACTTACACGTTCTATAGCTACTTCTAATCCTATATATGGATAGTTAGGGCTTCTGTGTTTCTTGATTGTAGATTCGCCGCTTTCGTCTGTGTTAGCTTCATCGTTCCCATCTGTTATTTGTTCTTCATTCATAATAAAAACCTCCAGAATGTAACTTAACATAGCTTTATTGATTTTGCAACTTAGGCTACCAATAGCCTATTGAAAAAACGCCAATAGGCTTATTGACAAAACATCAGTAGGCTGTATAATAGAACTATTGGTAAGGCGTGTAGCCTGATATTTTGAAAAACAAAAAAGCCAGATAGAAGCAGAAACTTCTTACCTGACTTTTATTACTTGGCGGCGAAGGCAAACGGTTAGCCACAGGACTTGCAATTCTTGATTAACGGGTTCGATTCCCGTCGCCGCCTCTAGTTTGGTAAGCCTCAAGAAAGCTAGTAACTTTCTTGAGGCTATTTACCACACAGCCGAAACCGCGTGATTGTCCAAAATTATTATACGCTTTCGCTGTGTGAATTTCAATAGGAGATACACAATGCAAAGTAATTCAATCAATCCGCGTCAAGTTCGCGGTCTCGACATCGCCAAACGCTACACCATCAAAGAAGAAAACGGACTGTGGTTTGTTCCGTCATCATCAGGAAAAAGCAACCGTTATAAAGTTGATTTGTCCAAACAAAAATGCACTTGCCCTGACTTTGAGATTCGCCGCCAAAAATGCAAACACATTTTCGCTGTCGAGTTTTCTTTTGAGCAAGATTTTCTATCCGAACTCGACACGCTCGCAATTGTCAAAATCGCCAAACAGCGCAAAACTTACAAGCAAGATTGGACTGCTTACAACATCGCGCAAACGACCGAAAAAACACAATTTCAAGAATTGTTATCTACGCTTTGCAAAGGCATCGGCGAGCCGTCGCAGACAAACGGCAGACCGCGAAAGCCGCTTGAAGATATTTTGTTTGCCTGTGCGTTCAAAGTTTATTCGACCTTTTCAGGTCGTCGGTTTTCTACCGATTTGAAAGAAGCGCATAAAAAAGGTTTGATTGCCGAACTTCCGCACTATAACAGTATGTTTCGTTATTTCGGCGATGAAATGCTCACGCCTTATCTTCAAATGCTTATCGAAGAAAGTAGTTTGCCTCTTTCAGCACTCGAAAAAACTTTCTCGATTGACGCAAGCGGACTTTCGACAACGAACGGTTTTACTTGGCTTCACGCCAAACATACCGAACCGCGCCTTATCGAGAAAAAGGATTGGTTGAAAATTCATTGTTGCATCGGCAACCTAACGAATGTCGTAACGGCAGTTTCCGTGTCGGAAAAATACGACCACGACACGAATTATTTTGAGCCGCTTGTCAAGCAAACGGTTGAAAATTTCACAATGGAAGAAGTTTCGGCAGATGCGGCGTATCTATCAAAAGACAATATGCAAACGGCAGTTGATAACGGTGCTTATCCGTTTATCGCTTGGAAATCTAACAGCAAGATTACGGAGAAAGAAGGCAACGAACTTTGGAACAAACTTTTTCATTATTTCAGTTTGAACAAAGAGAAATTTCTTGAACGGTATCATCAGAGAAGCAATTCGGAGACTTCTTTTTCGATGATAAAAGCGAAATTCAGCGATAGACTGCGAAGCAAAAGCAGAACGGCGCAAATCAACGAAGCGTTATGCAAAATCCTGTGTCATAATCTTTGTTGTTTGATACAATCTATGCACGAGTTCGGCGTGAAGCCCGATTTCTGGAAAGATTACATAACGCACTAAAGGCGTTTTGCTTTAACCTTATTTAAATCAATCGTTTCACGGTTGAAACATTGGTTTTGCGGTGGTATAATCCCAACTGAAAAACGACCTGTATTCGGCAGGTCGTTTAATCAAGAAACTGTTGGCTTTGGGTTTGCAAACAGACACTATTTCTGTATTTAAAAGGGTAGTGTCTCAAAATTTATGCTGATTGAAAGAAGAGATGGAAAAGTCATCTAAAGTAATGTGTGTTACGAAAAGATTACTTGTCCCGCTTGCTCTTCTTTCAACCTGAAAAAGAATGGCA
>Ga0136617_10005536_pt1 | contig 11300 bp, 9 predicted proteins | sample AntDrymUQ3222106_2_FD_129672 | JGI IMG/M metagenome (GOLD analysis project Ga0136617, IMG submission 129672) | Polar desert sand microbial communities from Dry Valleys, Antarctica - metaG UQ322 (21.06) | ecosystem: Environmental > Terrestrial > Soil > Desert | place: Antarctica: Dry Valley...
AGTGAGCCTCGATCCACCCGCTTTCGCAGGGCCGGGCAGCAACCAATCGTTCGGCATGCTGAACATGGACTCGACGCGCTGCCTGCTGCATCCGGCGGGGCACATCGTCAGCATCAACAACGCAAACCACAAGATCGAGGCGGTCAGGCTGCCCGCGACGCCGCTTGCGGACAACGTTGCGGCGCAGTTCTACCTTGCGCGCACGTTCTCCGGTGTGGGCACGCGTCCCGGCCTCATCACCTCGCCGGCCGCGCTCGCGATCTCTCCCGACGGCGCAATCCTGGTGCTCGAGGAAGGCAACAACCGCATCCAGGCGTTCGATCTCGGCGGCAACCCGGTGCCGTTTTTCAAGCAGCAGCCAGCCCCGTACTTCCTGCAGCTCGCCGTGACCTCCGGCTACACCTACTTGGATCTCGCGGTCGAGTTCACCGGCTACCTGTACGTGCTCTCGAAAGATCCGAACAACAACCATCGCCTCGACATCTACCACCCGAGCCAGAGCGGCGTGCAACCGATCTGCACCACCTTGAACGTCAACGCCGCCAAGCTCACCGTCGATTTCTGGCGGCGCGTGTACACGCTGAACTACGAAGTGCTGCAGCTCCCGAACGGCGGCGGGATCCCGGGCTTCACCGAGCCCTCGGTGAGCCAGTGGCTGCCGTCGCCTCCGAGCACGTGAGCGCTGGACCGAGTTAGGGGTCGCCCGCGGCGGCAGGTTCGCCATATGGCTAGTTGTATGGCTTTGTCGTAGGATCTGGCATGGCCAAAGCCCGATTCGTCTGGGATCCGGCGAAGGACCAGGCGGACCGGCTCAAACACGGCGTCGATTTCGTGAGCGCGCAGCTGGCTTTCGCTGACCCGCGACGCGTAATCGCGGAAGATGCGGCGCATAGTGGCAACGAAGTGCGCCATTTCTGTTTTGGCCGAGTCGGCAGTGCTGTGCTGACCGTTCGATTCACGTTTCGCGCCGGTGTGTTTCGCATCATCGGCGCCGGCTACTGGCGCAAAGGGAAAGAGATCTATGACCGCGAGAATCAAGTACGCAGATGAGCCGATCGGCAATCCCAGGGTGGTTGCCGACTTCCTACCAGCACCGGACGACCTTGCATTTCGTGAGGAGGGCGTGAAAGTCACGCTCGCATTGACCAAGAGGAGCGTTGAATTCTTCAAACGTGAGGCGCAGAAGCACAACACCCAATATCAGCGCATGATCCGCCGTCTTGTTGATGCTTACGCCGAGCATCATGGGCAACCCCTAACCACGCGGTCAACCGGACGCCCGCTGGCGAGGCTCCGCCCGCGCGGCGGTAGCCGGTTGCCTTAAGTCGTTTACTGCGCCAACGTGCAGCCGGCGGGGGACGTATCGGACGAACTTCGCGATCTGGAGGAGATCACGATACAGCTTGGGTTTGACATGAGCGAAGTCGCCCAACAGGTTGAGTACCAGAACTTCGCGTCGGATAGCGAAACCGCCGAAGGCGAACTTCAGCGTCGCAACGTCCAATCGACGGTGGGGGGACGCCCTGGAAGATGCAGCGCCGCCGTGGCCGCCGGCGTTTCGGCGATGACCTTCCCCGCACGAAATACCTTTAATCGCGTCGCGCGCAACCGGATCGCCTCCACGGGATCGCGCGCCTGCAGCAGCACGAAGTCGGCGCGTTTTCCCGGAGCAATGCCGTAGCCGTCGAGTTGCAGGATCTTCGCGGCATTTTCGGTGATCGCCTCGAAGCACGCGCGCATGCCGTCCTGGCCGGTCATCTGCGCCACGTGCAGGCCCATCGCCGCCACTTCCAGCATGTCGCCGCTGCCGAGCGCGTACCACGGGTCCATCACGCAATCGTGGCCGAACGCGACGTTGACACCTGCCGCCATCAACTCCGGCACGCGCGTCATGCCACGGCGCTTCGGATACGTGTCGTGCCGGCCCTGTAGCGTGATGTTGATCAGCGGATTGGCGATCGCGTGGACTTGCGCGTCGCGCATCAGCGGAATGAGCTTCGACACATAGTAGTTGTCCATTGAATGCATCGACGTCAGGTGTGAGCCGGTCACGCGCCCCTGCAATCCAAGGCGCTGCGTATGGAACGCCAACGTCTCGATGTGGCGTGACGACGGATCGTCGGTTTCGTCGCAATGCATGTCGACGAGCCGGCCCTGCTCCGCCGCCAGTTCGCACAACACGCGCACGCTTTCCGCGCCGTCGGCCATCGTGCGCTCGAAATGCGGAATGCCGCCCACCACGTCCACGCCCATCGCCAGCGCGTGCTGCAACTGGTCCAGCGCGCCGGCGCTGCGCAACACGCCGTCCTGCGGAAACGCGACCAGCTGCAGATCGAGCCAGGGCTTCACCCTTTCCTGCACATGCAGCAGCGCCTCGACGGCCAGCAAGCGCGAATCGCACACGTCGACGTGCGAACGGATCGCGAGCAACCCTTTCGCGACCGCCCAGTCGCAATAGGTCAGCGCGCGCTCGACGATTGCGTCCTGGTCCAGCGTCGGCTTCAGCTCGCCCCACAGCGCGATGCCTTCGAGCAGCGTACCGCTGCGATTGACGCGCGGCAGCCCATAGGAAAGCGCGGAGTCCAGGTGGAAATGCGCATCGACGAACGGCGGGGACAGCAGATGACCTTGCGCGTCGATAGACGTTGCGGCATCGGCAGCGATGCGCGGCGCGACATCGACGATGCGCCCGCCGGTGGCGAGCACATCGATGCCGGAGCGTCCGTCCGGCAACGTCGCGTTGCGGATCAGCAGGTCGGACACTACTTGGTTCCGAAAATGCGGTCGCCAGCGTCGCCCAGCCCGGGCAGGATGTAGCCGTGGTCGTTCAACTCGCGATCGATCGCGGCCGTATACAGCTGCACGTCCGGATGCGCGGACTGGAAGGTGCGGATGCCCTCCGGACACGAGACGAGGCATACGAAGCGGATCGAGCGGGGCCTCGCCTCCTTTAGGCGTTCAACCGCGGCCACCGCCGAATTGCCGGTGGCGAGCATCGGATCCAGCACAATCGCGTCACGCTCGGACATGCCGCCCGGCATCTTGAAGTAATACTCGACGGCGCCCAGCGTCTTCGGATCGCGATAGAGTCCGACATGCCCGACGCGCGCACCGGGCACCACCGACAGGAATCCGTCGAGCAGGCCCATTCCCGCGCGCAGGATCGGCACGAACACCAACTTCTTGCCGTCGATCAGCTTCGAACTCATCGTTTCCATCGGCGTGTGGATCGTTACGTCGTGCATCGGCACCGTGCGCGTGACCTCGTACGCCATCACCGTGCCGATTTCGTTCAGCAGGCGGCGGAAGCTCGTCGTACTCGTTTCTTTCTTGCGCAACAGCGTGAGCTTGTGCTGGATAAGCGGATGATCGAAGACATGGACGTCGGGCATGGCGCTTCCTGTGGCGAGCGGGTCGAAGGTTCAGAATACGGTGCCGTCGCTGCGGATCGTCAGCGGCGGATCGCCGCCGCGCAGCTTCGTCGCGAGCTCGCGCCCCGCCGCCCACGTGCCGCCCTCAAGAATGCAGGCCAGCGGCAGGTCGGCGATGCCCAACTGCTTGCGCACGAGTGGCGCCAATTCGTCGAGCAGCGCGACGGTTAGCGCGCGCCATTCCACAACGAGTTCGCTGCCGACGTCCCAGGCGACGCTCGCGTAGGCATCGTTGCGCAACGTGAGCACACCGTGGTCGAGCAAGAGTCCGCCGTTGCGATACTCGGGCAGCGGGGTCAGGCGATCGCGGTCGGTCACGGCCACACCGGCCCATTCGAACGGCTCGAACAGCGAATAGCAGAGCCATTGCGACAGCTTGTGGAACGGCACCCATCCAGCCGTCGGTCCACTGCCGCCGGCATGCGGATGGCGCCATACGTCGCCCAACGAGACGCCGTCCTGCGCGCTGCCGGTCAGCCAGATCGCGCCTAAGCCATCGAGCAGCGTGCGCAGGATCGCCGGTGCGGCCGCTGCGCGTTGCTCGCCGTGGCGCGCCACGAAGTCGAATAGCGCACCCGGGCGCGCAAGATTGCCGAAGACGTTGCGGTGTGCAGTCAACGCACCGCCGAGCCGCCGCAGCAAGGCGGCGCGGCCGGGAAGACCTACGAGCGGATTCGCGTCGCCGGCTTGGAACAGCCGCGCCAGCACGGCCGCATCCAGTGTCGCCAGCGCGGCCGCGTCGACGCGCAGCGGATCGCGCGCATCCGCCGAAAACGCGCCTTGCATGAACGCGCGGAAACTCGCCACACCCAGGCCTTCCGACCGCGTGTAGCGAATCCCCGATTCGGCCTCGGCGTAACCCCACGCGGCACCGGCGCCGGCATCGAGCAGCACGCTGACCACGGTGAGATCGATGCGCGCGCGCGCCTTTTCGAGATCGGAACGGCCGGCGAGCGCGCGTTCGAGTTCCGCGCGGCGATCGATACCGCATGCCTCGAAATGCCGCCAGCGGCTGTGGTAGGGAATCGCGAGATCCGGATAGCGCCTGCGCGTCACGGCGGCCACCAGCGCGGCCGTGGCGTCAAGTCGCGCGCGATCGATGCGGAAGAAGCGCGAGGTCCCCGCGGTCACTGCCGCCGCGACGTTGCCGCAGCGCTCGCGGATCGCAACGGTCGACCGCAACGCCGCGGCCGGCGGCTCGGCCACCACCACGGTCACAAGTTGCGGCCCTTGGTCTGCGTGAGCCGCTGCGCGTCGGGAACGTCGCCGTCGGCGAAATAACCGGCAGCCTTCTTCGCATCCATCTCGACGCGGGCGTCCTCCGGGATCAACGCGTCCGGAATTTTGACGCGCGCGCCGACCTCGATACCCGAGCCCACGATGGCGTCATATTTCAGGTTGCTCATCGACACGAGCCGATGGATCTTGCGGATGCCGAGCCAATGCAGGACGTCCGGCATCAGCTCCTGGACGCGCATGTCCTGCACGCCGGCGACGCATTCCGTGCGCAGGAAGTAGTTGCTGGCGGAGTCGCCGCCCTGCTGCCGCTTGCGCGCGTTATAGACCAGGAACTTCGTCACTTCACCGAGCGCGCGGCCTTCCTTGCGCGAATACACGACGAGCCCGACACCGCCGTTCTGCGCGCCGCGGATGCATTCCTCGATCGAATGCGTCAGGTACGGCCGGCACGTGCAGATGTCGGACCCGAACACGTCGGATCCGTTGCATTCGTCGTGCACGCGCGCCGTGAGCGTCACCGCGGGATTCGCGAGATCGTGCGGGTTGCCGAACACATAGACCGTCTGCCCTCCGATCGGCGGCAGGAACACCTCGAGATCGCTGCGCGTGACGAGTTCCGGATACATGCCGCCCGTCTCCTCGAACAACGCACGGCGCAGGGCGGCTTCGCCGCAGCCGAAACGTTTCGCCACTCCAGGTAACCACCACACCGGCTCGATCGCCGCCTTGGTCACCACGGCGGAGCCATTCTTGAGCAGGATGCGCCCGTCCGCCGTCAGCCGCCCCGCCGCCACGGCGTGATGGACCTCGGGCATGTCGATGTGCGCCTTGGTCATCGCGATCGAGGGCCGGATGTCATAGCCTTGCGCGATCGCGTCGCGGAATACATCGGCCACTACAGCGCCGAACGGATCCATCGACACGATCCGGTCGGGATCGCCCCACGACGGAAACGGTCCCATCGGATCGGTCGGCATCGTGTTCGTCAGGTCGGGCTTGTGCCCGCGCAGCAGCGCGCCGGCCGCGACCGCGAGCGCGCGGTAGACCCCGTATGAGCCGCTGTGCGTGCCGATCACGTTGCGCTGGCTGCGCGTGGACGTGCTGCCGACGATCGGACCGCGCTCGCGCGGATCGGCGTAGCCCCAGCGAATCGGCAGTGCGCCCTGCGCACCCTCGACGGGATGCGACGTCAGTCGGATATGCTTGGCCGGTTGGGTTTCGATGCTCATGTCATTGATCTCAAGCACGAACTATACCGCTAGCGGCGTGGCCAAGACACGGCGCGCTGCGCGCCCATGTTTTCGCGAGTTTTGCAAACCTTCGCTCTCTCTTCAGTTCGGGCTTTCCAGATCCTTCAGCCGCCGCACGCGAGGCGGTCGAGATGGGCGTCGGTCTCGACCATCGACCGGGGCCAACGGGGACGTGAACATCGACGGCCACCCATCATTCGATACAGTGATGCTTGACAAGAGTGCATCACCGTATCAAGCTGTACAAATGCGAACGACTATCTCGATAGACGACGATGTTTTTGAGGCCGCTCAGGCTCTGGCAGGCTCTTCCGGCAAGCGCCTGGGTACGGTCATTTCCCAATTGGCCAGACGTGGCCTACGCGCGCAAATGGAAGTGAGCTCCACTAACGGCCTGCCAGTTTTTTCGGTTGCGCGCACCACGCCGGTCATTCCTGTTTCCAGGGCGAGCGAGCTATTGTCGGATGATGATCTTCGGTGAAGCCCGCGCTGCTCGATGTCAACGTGCTGCTTGCGCTAGCTTGGCCCAACCATCAGTACCACGCGCTTGCACATGCATGGTTCGGCACCGATGCGAGGTTCGGCTGGGCAACCTGTGCGTTCACCGAGCTGGGATTCATTCGACTGTCGTCGAACCCCGCCTACACCGCCGCTGCGGTGAGTCCGCAAGAGGCTGCTCAATTACTTGCCGCGCTCGCCGTTCATAAAAAACATCGTTTCTGGAATTCGCCTTTCGCCCGCGATACGTCGATCTACGCCAAGGCTCTTGGGCATCAGCAAGTCAACGATGCATATTTGGTGAGACTGGCGGAAACGGCGCGATCGCGGTTGGTGACTTTCGACACTCGCCTCTCGGGCCATGCTCGCGGCGTGGAGACGGTGTTCGTCATTTCGGCTTAACGCCTCTACTCACCTATTCACCTATTCGTCCGAGCAGCAAATATTCGACCAGCGTTTTCTGCGTGTGCAACCGGTTCTCGGCTTCCTCTCACACCAGGCTTTGCGGCCCGTCGATGCCCTCGGCGGAGACTCGCTCACCCGACGCGCGGGCAGACAGTGCATGAAGCGGGCGTTCGGTTTGGCGATGCGCATCATCTCGGCAGCGACTTGCCGATCCTCGAAATCGCCACAGCGAGTGTCTCCCCACCTGAATACGATCTTGCGCGGGTCCAAGTGATCTCGCAAGAATCAAATTTTGCCCATCCCGTTGCCGGAATTAGTGCGGACGCTGCCGCTCATCGCTCGCCTTTAACGTAGGGCTTCATCAGCGCCTGCGGATACGCCGCGCGCCGCGCGACGAGCACCAGCGCCAGGATCGACAGCGCATACGGCAGCATCAGGTAGACCTGGTACGGAATGCCGTCGCCGCCCTGCTGCAGCCGCAGCTGCAGCGCATCGAAGAACGCGAACAAGAGCGCGCCCAGCAGGGCCTTTCCCGGCCGCCAACTGGCGAACACAACCAGCGCCACGCAGATCCAGCCGCGGCCGTTGACCATGTTGAAAAAGAACGCATTGAACGCCGACAGCGTGAGAAAGGCGCCGGCCACCCCCATCAGCGCCGATCCGGCGACGATGGCCCCTGTGCGCACGGCGTTCACGTTGAGACCCTGCCCTTCCGCGGCCGCCGGATTCTCGCCCACCATGCGCACGGCGAGGCCCACCGGCATCCGGTACAGCACCCACGCCAGCAGCGGCACACACGTTAACGCCAGCAGCGTCAGCGGCGTCTGCTTCGAGAGAATCGGTATTCCGAGCCCTGCCATCTCCGCGAATGACTCGATCGTCGGCGGCGACGTGACGTTGGGAAAACTGACGCGATACGCGTAGTAGGAAACACTCGTCGCGAACAATGTGATGCCCAATCCCGCCACGTGCTGCGACAACGCGAGCGGCACCGTCAGGAAAGCGTGCAGCAACCCGAACGCCGCACCTGTCAGCGCCGCGACCATCACGCCGACCCACAGGCTCCCGCCCAGATAAACGGCGAGCCACCCGGCCAGCGCGCCCGCGACCATGATGCCTTCGATGCCGAGATTCAACACGCCCGCGCGTTCGCACAACAGCACACCGAGCGTGCCGAAAATCAGCGGCGTGGCAATGCGCAGCATGGCGGCCCAGAAATCGGTGTTGCCCAGTATGACCAGGATGTCGGGGAGCATCAATGCCACCGCAACCGGTAGCGCGCAAAGGCAGTCGCCACCAGCATCGACAACAGCGAGATCGCGACAATGACCTCGGCGATGTACGTCGGCACCGCCACGCCGCGGCTCATGCTGTCGGCGCCCACCAGCACGCCGGCGACGAACACCGCGGCCGCGACCACGCCTAACGGATTCAATCCGGCGAGCATCGCGATGACGATCCCGCTGAACCCGTAACCCGGCGACATGTCGAGCGTGACGTAACCGGCGCGCCCGGCCACTTCGATCGCCCCTGCCAATCCCGCGAGCGCGCCCGAGATGAGCGCCACCGCGATCATCGTCCCGTCCACCGGGACGCCCACGAACGCGGCGCCGCGCGAGTTCGCACCCACGGCGCGCACCGCGAAGCCGAACGTCGAATATTTGAAGGTTGCCCACAGCAGCGCCGCCAATGCGACGGCCCACAAGAGGCCCGTGTGGACGCGCGTACGCTCGATCAACTTGGCGAGCTGCAGGTTATCGCTCAATGCGACGCTCTGCGGCCAGCCCATCGCGGTTGGGTCCTTCATCGGACCGTCGAGCAGCATCGACACGAACAGCAGCACGATGAAATTGAGGAGCAGTGTGGTCACCACTTCGTCGACGCCGAGGCGGATGCGCAGCAGCGCGGGAACGAGCAGCAGCAATGCGCCGGCGAGCATTGCCGCTGCCATCATCACGGGAAACAAGAGCGCCGGGTGCGCATCGAATCCGCTCCCGCCGTGCAAACCGCCGATCGCCACGGCGGCGAGCGCCCCCGCGTAGAGCTGTCCTTCCGCGCCGATGTTGTAGAAGCGCGCGCGAAACGCGACCGCTGCCGACAACCCGGTCAGGATCAACGGTGTGGCCCGCGTCAGCGTCTCGCTCCACGCGAAACGCGAGCCGAAGCCGCCGTCTAGGATCAGCGCATACGTGCGGCCGAGCGGCGCACCGGCCCATGCGACGAAGAGGGACGACACGAGCAGCGTGAAGGCCACCGCCGCAAACGGTGCGGCGACGAGCATGAAGCGCGATACTTCGCCGCGCGCCTCAAGCCGCATGTACCGCTTCTCCCTTCGCCGAACCCGCCATCGCCAGCCCGATTTCAGCAAGATTCCACTGCGATGTTGGCCGCGCTTCGGTGAGTTGCCCGTCGTGCATCACGGCGATCCGATCCGCCAATGCAAGGATCTCGTCCAAGTCATCCGAAATCAGCAACACCGCGGCGCCGCGCGCGCAAGCGTCGAGCAAGTGCTGATGGACGAACGCCACCGCGCCGATGTCCAGTCCCCACGTCGGTTGGTTGGCGACGATTAGCGGCGGCACGCCAGCGACGGCGCCCGACAACGCGCGGCCCAGTATCAGCTTCTGCATGTTGCCACCCGAAAGCGAGCGCGTCACGGTATCGAGCCCGCGCGCGGCGCGCACATCGAAGCGCTCCATCACGTCGTGGGCAAAGCCGCGTGCGGCCGAACGCCGTACCCATCCGCCGCGGGCAAAGCGCTTTCGGTAATGCTCGGCGATCGCGTTCTCCCACAGCGGAAACTCGCCGATGACGCCGACCGCGTGGCGATCCTCCGGGATGCGCGCAACCCCCGCCGCAATCCACGCGTGCGGATCGGCGTCCATCGTCCGGCCGGCCAGCAGAACGGTTCCCGCCTCCGGTGCGCGCAAGCCGCACAGCACGTCGGCGAGCGCCTGTTGCCCGTTGCCCGACACGCCCGCGATTGCGGTGATCTCGCCAGCCGTAAGCGTCAACGAGACCGATTCGAGCTCGCCGCGAATCGTAACGCCCGCGATCTCGCACGCAATGGCGCCCGCCGCATGCGGCTTCGCAACCGGCTTAGGTATGGCGCGGCCCACCATCGTTTCCGCGAGCGACGCGCGGTCGGCTTGGGATGCGGGAAGCATTGCCACCAACTTGCCGCCGCGGAGCACGGCGATGCGGTCGGACACGCGCAGCACCTCGTCGAGCTTATGGCTGATGAAGATGAGGGACAGGCCTTGCGCCACCAGTTGTTGCAACGTCGCGAACAGCGACTCGCTTTCCTGTGGGGTAAGAACGGCTGTTGGCTCGTCGAGGATCAGCACGCGCGCGTCGCGAAACAGTGCTTTCAGGATCTCGGCGCGCTGCCGCTGGCCCACCGAAAGCGCGCCCACGCGCGCGTCCGGATCGACGCGCAACCCGAACCGCGCGCCGGTGGCAACGAGCTTCGCGCGCGCCTCCTTGCGGCGCGACGACGGGCGCCATAGCGGCTCCGTCCCCAGCATCACGTTGTCGAGCACCGACAGATTGTCCGCCAGCGTGAAATGCTGGTGCACCATGCCGATCCCCGCTTTGAGCGCGGCGGCGGGATCGCCAGGCGGCAACGGCGCGCCGAAGGCCTCGATCGTTCCCGCGTCCGGAACGTAGTGGCCGAACAGGATCGACACCAGCGTCGACTTGCCCGCACCGTTCTCGCCTAGCAGCGCAAGCACTTCACCGCGCCACAGCTCAAGCGAAATGTCGTCGTTCGCGGTAAGCGGCCCGAAGCGCTTGGTGATGCCGGAAAGACGCAGGACTGGAGCCATGTGACACAGGACGACGAGCAGTCTGCGTTTAGCAGGCGGGGTACGCGCGCGCTACCGAGTTGCACACGAAGCGGCCAGCGATCAGCGCGTTCCAGCCGTTACCACGCAATCGGCGAAGGGCCGCTCCCGAGCCGGTTGCGGAAGCATGACCGGACCGAAGTTTCAGCCTCGCACTTCGCGATGCTTTGGTCCGCTACTTGGCCGTGGATTTCGGCTCGGTCTCGACCACCGGCACCTTGAACTTGCTGTCGAGAATGTCCTTCTGCTTTGCCGCGACCTTTGACGCCAACTCCTTCGGCACTTTCGCTTCGAAGGTCCCGAGCTTCGACAGTTCCGAGCCCTTGAACTTCATCGTCGAGTACTGACCGTAGTCTTCGGCCTTGAACTTCCCCGCCTTGACCGTTTTCAACGCGGTTTCGATTGTCGGCTCCATGTTCCACAGCGCCGACACGACGACCGTGTCCGGATACTGCGCCTGCGTGTCGATCACGTTGCCGATCGCGAGCTTGCCGCGCTCCTTCGCCGCGTCGGATACGCCGAAGCGCTCGGCATACATCACGTCCGCACCCTTCTCGATCATCGCGAACGCCGCTTCCTTGGCCTTCGGCGGATCGAACCACGAGCCGATGAACGTCACCATGAACTCGACC
>Ga0136617_10005538_pt1 | contig 11299 bp, 7 predicted proteins | sample AntDrymUQ3222106_2_FD_129672 | JGI IMG/M metagenome (GOLD analysis project Ga0136617, IMG submission 129672) | Polar desert sand microbial communities from Dry Valleys, Antarctica - metaG UQ322 (21.06) | ecosystem: Environmental > Terrestrial > Soil > Desert | place: Antarctica: Dry Valley...
GATCACTGCCGGTGTCACCTGGTCGGCTCCGGCCGGTCGCATGCTCACGATGTAGGGGCCGTCGGGGAGAATCTGATAGGCCGACAGGGTCCCGTAGTCCACGCCCCGGAGCACGACGGAGGCGTTGCCGGGGTCGGCAACCGAAGCCACGTAGACATCCACCGCTGGGGCGTCCGGCGAAAGGTGCGCCAGGCGAAGGCAGGTCGTGGATTCAGCAGAGGCCTGGGTCAGGAATGGGGCGGAGCACACGACCCCGAGAGTCAGGATCAACATGGTGCGCAATGCGATTCGGAACGGTGTCATAGACCTGTGTCCTCCGGTTGTCGGGAAATCATGCGAGCAGGCCGAGCGGTGATGGAGCCGCGTAACGGATGGTGAGGGTGGTGCCGACCTCGAGTACGGCCAAGGGCTCGTACGACGATTCCTGCATCTCGAAGAACTCAGTCAGTCGGCGAACTGCCGTCTGCCCGGCGTTGCGTCTTGCGTCGAGCGCGGTGATGTCGGTCAGGGTCACTTGTCGAAAGATGTTTCCGTTCACCAGATCGCCGACGGTGCCGGTGAAACGCGTGATGGCGTAGCGCGTGGACGATGCGGCACCGGCGAGGCCGACCATGAGTCGGGCATCGACATCGCCGGCTGACAACGCCGCCGCCGCAGTCCTGCTCAGCGTAAGGTTCCGGTTCTCGGCCAGTGCGGCACCGAACTGACGCCGCGCCGCCTCGTCTTCGATCAGCGCTGCTGTGTAGGCAGCGGCATCAGGCACAACCAGCCGCAGGCCCAGCTCCGCCGAACCGGAACCGAACCGGGCGACCAAGGGCAGGCGCGATCGGTCGTAGAGAGGTCCGAGCACGAAATCGGACTCGCGCCCGGTCTGGTCAGGATTGCTCAGCCGCGCCGGGTCGAGCCCGTCGCGCACCAGTTGTGCCCGCACCAGCGGGTGCACTGCGATGACATCCTCGGGCAGCAGCTGGGTTTCGATCCAGGTGGCCACCTCGGCAGTCGACGTCAGCGTCGCGGCCATTGGTTGCGGGAGGGGCAGGATGAACACGCTGAGGACGAGCGCCGCAACAAGGCTGACCGCCCCGAGCAGAATTCCGGGGGCGGGGCGCTGGCTGAGCAGCTCGTCCAGCAGGCCTGCGCTGAGAACGGCGACGACGGTGAGGCCCAGAACGAGGGCCGCTGCTTGCTCCGGGCCGGGCCACGCGGCGGCGAGCAGGATCGGAATGGCGCCGAAAGAGATCGGGCGGAGTTTGTCGATCAGCGAACAGGCCGCCGCGATCATCATCCCGCCCGAGGCCACGACAACGCCGACCACTTCGATCGAGGAAAAGGCGTCACCTGGCACCGACGGTCCCAACACGACCACCCAGAACGCCGCGAGCAGGGTGACCGACGCGGCGATCGCGGCGAAGACCCGCCAGCCGAGCTGCAACCGACCGTAGGACTGAGAGGTGCCCAACGCGGCGGAGACCACACCCAGGACCAGCAGGGCCGCGACCTCGGCGGTCATGACGCCGACGGCCGCAGCCACGGCCGCCAGCACCAGTAACGGGAGGGCGAATCGGCTTCGCCGACCCGAGGCGAGGTGTGGGCTATGGGGATGGCGGGTGGTCGCCGCGATCGCTGCCAGGGCCGCGAAAGCAACCCAGAGTGTGGCCATCGCGGCCGGGGCCGACGTGATACGCAACAGTGCAGCCGCGGCCGGAACTCCGGACAGTGACACGGCCACCGCGGTGCTCAACCAGCCGATGTGCAGCCGCCGGCACACGCCGACGAGGAGTACTGCGGTCAGCACGGAGGCCACGATCACCAGCTCGCGCGTCGGACCCGTCAGCGTGTCGTGCCGATCGGTGGCAGAGGTCAGGTAGGAGTAACCGGCCAGTTGCCAGCTGGCGATGTCGTTGGACAGTGAGCTGGGCACGCTGAGGTCGGCAAGGTGCAGCCGCGCATAGGCGTTCACCCCGATCGCGGCTTCGGCATTGGTCAGCGGGGCAGGCACCGTGGCGTTGCTCGTCAGCTGCCGGACGACGACGGCGGCGATCGTGAGAGACGCGAGCACGAGGCCTGCGGACTGGCTGATGAACGGCGCTACCCGCCCAGACGTGACGTGCTGCCCCCTGCGATCGGGGACCTGCTCGACTGTTATGGAGTGCGCTGGGACAGGCGCGGGCGCGTCCCGGGCTGGCACCAGCACGAGAGATGCGAGAACCGACGTACTCGCCATGCCCGCACTTCGATTTGGGCGCGCCACAACTGCGCCGGTGCGTTAATGAGTCCCCCCGTGCAGTCGTCCGGTCGAGAGCGTGAGCGAAGACGGAAACGCCGAGTGCAATGACGAATTGTGGTGTCTGTCACCCAATGTCGAGACTATACAGAGAAACCCGGTGAGAAAAATTGAGCGTTCATCCACTGGCTGTGGTGCAAGTCAGACGCGGACGGCGTAGACGACTATGTTCTCGCCGTAGGAACGGCGCGAGGGATCGAAGGTGCCGCCGCACGTAATCAGTCGAAGCTCGCGTCCTGGCGTGGGTCCGTAGACCTCGGCTGTCGGAAAGGCAGCCTTCGGGTACTGCGCCACATCCACCACTCGGAAGTCGATCCGCTCCCCGTCGGACAGGGACACCGAGATAGTCGCGCCGACGGCCATCTCCTCGAGTCGGAAGAACACGCCTGGTCCGGTTCGCGAGTCGACATGGCCGGCGATGACGGCCGGGCCCGGGTCGCCGGGTACGGGGCCTTGCGTGAACACTCCCGCGACGTCGTAGCGCCCCGGCGGTACGAGACCTCCGGTAGTCGGATCAACTCCCAACGGCACCAATGAGGTGTCCACGCTGATGCTGGGAATGGACACGCCGACCGCGGTCCGCCCGGTCGGGTCGGCAGTCGGTGCAGCTACCTCGGGGTCGGGCGTCGTCGGTACCCATGTGGTCGGGCCCCCCGGCGGATCGAGCGCCGACGGCTGCGACGAGTCGGACTCGGCGGGGTCCGCGTTGTCCGCGTCTCCAGTGACGGCGCCAGGGAGGACGAGCCAGGCCGCCGTCAGCGCGAGCAATGCACAGAGGGCGGCCGGGATCCAGACCGGGCGGCGACTGGATCCCTTGGTTGATGCGGTTGACCGCAACATCCCGTGTCGACCCACGGCTCAGTCAGCGGGCCCCGCGGGATCGGGACCCGCGGGTGGAAATGCCGATGGACAAGCCGATCAGGGCAAGCCCGGACAACAGCAGAACCCCGGCCACCGGCGATTGGGCGAACGCGTCGGACCTGGCGGCCTGCTCGCCGGTCGCGAGGCCGCCACCACCCGTTTCCACGCCCCCGGCTGGGACGACACCCGCCGCGGTGGCATCCACCTGCAGGACCGCACTCACTCCGGTGGGTGTGTCGAGAATCACGATGGAGTAGACCGAGCCGGCATCCACCGTGATCGGGAGTTCGGCCAGCGCCCGATTGTCCGCGAAGACCTGCAGGACCCATTGTCCCGCGTCGACATCGGTGTACGGCGTTGTCGACGCGAATTCGACGTCGCGTCCGAGGGTCGCGCCGCCCTGGACTGATATGTCCAGTGCCGGGTTGCTCGCGGCGGCCTGGATGACCCTGGCTCGTGCCTGGCCGTCGGGGGGCAGGGAAAGGTCGTCGGTGAGCACGGTCAGGCCGAGATCGGCAAAGGTTCCGACCCCTGCAACGGTATAGGCCGATCCGGCTGCGGCCTCCAACGTCGTTGCGATCACCGGCGTCGTCGACTCTGCGGCCCCTGCCGGGCGCATGCTCACCGTATATTGGCCGACCGGCAGCGACTGGTACTCCGACAGCACCCCGTAGCCGACTCCTCGCAGCACGACCATGGACGTGTCCGGATCTGCAACCGAGGCCACGTAGACATCCACTTCAGGCGTGTCGGGGGACAGGTGGGCAAGCCGGAGGAAGGTCGAGTCCGCCATTGCCGGAGCGATGAACAGCGCAGACGACAACAACGCGAACGCGCCGATCAGGACGGCGCGAATGAGCCGTCGCGTGATGGTCATGGACATGGGTCCTCCAGGGAAAGGTGGATTACGGGAGCAGGCCGAGCGGAGCAGGGGCGGCATATCCGACAGTGAGGCTGCTGTCGGCCTCGACGACAACCAGCGGCTGATAGGGCGGTTGTTGGGTCTCGAAGAACTGGGCGAGCCAGCGCAGCGCCGCGGGGGTGGTCGCGTTCGCGCCGATCGTTGGGTCGAGATCCGTGATGTCGGTCAGGGTGACTTCCCGAACGACGTCACCCTGGTCCGGGGCTGCTGGGCTACTGGTGAATGCAGCTATCGCCACGCGCACAGACGCTGATGCCGCGGCGAGACTGACCATGAGACGGGAATCGACGTCGCCGGCTCGGAGTGCCGCTGCTGCCGGCGGACCGAGGGTCAGGTTGGGGTTGGTGGCCAGTGCCGCTCCGAACCGACTGCGGGCGGCCCGGTCGGCGGTCTGCGCCTCGGCAAAGGCCTCGGGATCCGAGACGACCAAGCGCACGCCGAAGGCGCCTGGTCCGCTCCCGAAGCTGGCCAGCAACGGGAACTCGGTCATGGCGTCGAGCGGGACGACTCGGAACTCGGCTTCGACTCCATCCTGTCCCGCCGTTCTCAACTGGTCCGGGTCGAGGCCGTCCCGGACCAGCTGCGCCCGAGTCAGCGGGTCGACCTCGACGATCGCCTCGGGGAGGAGTTGCGTGTCGATCCACGCGGCGACCTCTGCGCTGGCGACCGGCGCGGCCGCGGCCGGAGCGGTCGACGGGATGAGCAGCGCTCCGGCAACGCTCACAACGAGCAGAGTCGCCCCCGCGAGCCTGGCCGGCGCCGGGAACCGTCGATGGCGAAGGAAATCCGACCGGCCTTCGCCCAAGACGGTATCGAGCAGCCCAGCGGCTAGGACTGCTGCCACAGTCAGCCCCAGCAGCATGGCGGCCGCCTGCGCTGGCCCGGGCCAAGCCGCGGCCAGGAGGATGGGCACCGCGGCGAGGGCGAGCGGGCGAAGCCACGAGATTGGCGAGCAGATGGCTGCCATGACCAGACCACCCAGCGCAACCGCTGCCCCAACCCCCTCGATCGAGGGGATGGCAGAGCCCCCCAGCGACGGCCCCCAGACGCTCACCCAGGAGACGCCCACGAGCGCCGTCGAGAGGCTGAGGATGGCCGTGCCTCGCAGCCTGGGCGTCCACTTGTGGTCGAGCGGTCGTCCACCGAGGAAGCCGAGAGAAAGTCCGAGCAGCACCAGGGCACTGACCGGCGAGGACAGCACTGCCATTGTTGCGGCTGCGCCGCAGAGTGCGATCAACAACCAGGTGAACGCGCTCGTCTGCAACGACGTGCGGTCTTGGCTCGCGGCTGACCGCCGCCCCCGGCGGTCGGCGACGAGGAGCGCCGACAAGGCCGTAACGGCCAGCCAGAACGCGGCAATGGCAGCCGGAGCGTCGAGAATGCGGGCGAGTGCTGCGATGCCTGGGATCCCGGCGAGCGCAACGGCCAGCGCACAGCTGATCCAGCTCAGTAGGAAACGTCGGCAGATCGCGACCATTAGCACCGCTGTGACGACCGTGAGCACCAGCGTGAATTCTCGAGTCGACCCGGCCAGCGAGTCGTGTCGGTCTGTCGCCGAGGTGAGCAGTGAATAGCCAGCGAGCTGCCAGGAAACGACGACATCTGCAAGCGAACCTGGGACACCTAGCTCCGGGAAGTGCAACAACGCGAACGCATTTGCGCCGAGGACCGCTTCGTCATCAGTCAAGGGCGATGCGACCGTGACGTTGCTGCTCAGCTGCCGTACGCCCACCGCTGCGACGGCTAGGAGCACCAGTAGAGCTCCTGCCGCACGACGCAGAAGTCCTGGGTCGGTGGTTGTTGTGGACGGATCGTCGCGCTGGAATGCCAACCACTCCGGGACGACGGGCTGCTGGTGAACAGGCCTCGGCGCACGTGCAGTCCCTGCTGGAGTAGCGATCAGGCGAGCGACTGTCGGAGAACTAGCCATACCCCTCCGCGGACACGCCCCGACCGGTCAAACGATGAGTGAACCTTCATGTAGGTTACCCTGTGTTCAAGATCAAACGACCATCTCGACTACGGGCAACCAATTGGCGCAGATTTACACTCTAAGTTGATATCGCGACTACTCTACGTGATATTTTGGGGGCCGTGAGATGCGGTCGCCATCCGCACGGGCGTGAACTCGGCCCTCTCCTGCTCGGTCAACGACGACCTGCGCTGATCTGGCGCAGGTGCAGGCACGGCCCAGGCTCCGCCGGGCCGTCAAACTCTGACCCAGCCAGGGCCCGATCCGGGCGCCGCCAAGCTGGTTGAGAGTCAGCCTGATTTACGGCGGTGCGTGCGCTGCTGTTTGTCGTTGGGGTGCAGGCTCATCCCGACGCTGTTCAGGTGCTCTTCCCCCGAGCGCTCTGTGGCCTTGGCGTTCTTTGCCTCCAACGCCTGACGGAAGGCGTCCCGAGTCTTGTCGTCGGCACCTGATGGCTTGGCGCCTGACGAAGTGGCCTCCGCTGGGGAGGGTGGGGTGGACTTGCTCGACTTCGATGCAGCCTTCTTTGCGGCCATGGGGTTCCTCCCGGGCGGCCGCTTCGGAGCGGATCCGCGAATTCGTTCCTAGATGTTCGTACCTGATCCCATCGTCCCCCACGGCACGATGCAACCCGGTTTCCGGGTCCGGTACAGCCCGGTCTCATGGATACCGGAGTGCCCTGCGCACGACCAGCGCGGCGACGGTTAGCGTTGCGCCATGTTGGGTCTGCCTGACGAGATTCGGGCCTGTCTGTTCGATGTCGACGGCGTTCTCACCGAGACGGCGATCGTGCACCGCGCAGCGTGGAAGAAGACCTTCGATCTCTTCCTCGGCCGACACCCCGGTCTGACACCAGAGCAGTCCGGCGAGTTCACCGACGACGACTACAACGCACACGTCGATGGCAAGCCCCGCCATGACGGAGTCCGTGACTTCCTCGCCTCGCGCGGCATCGTCCTTCCCGAGGGCATCGCGGACGATCCCGTCGATGCCGCGACGGTCGAGGGCATCGCCAATCGCAAGAACGTCCTGGTCCTCGCCGAGTTGGAAGAGCACGGGGTCACCCCGTACGTCGGATCGCTGCGCTATCTCGAGGCAGTTCGCGCCGCCGGGCTGCGGATCGCCGCGGTGACCGCCTCTGCCAACGGCGAGGCGATCATCGAGGCAGGTGGGTTCACCGAGTTCTGCGAGGCCCGCATCGACGGCATCGTCGCCGCGCGCGACAAGCTCAAGGGCAAGCCGGCACCGGATCCGTTCCTCGCCGGCGCACGCGCACTGGGGGTTGAGGCATCCCAGGCAGCCGTCTTCGAGGATGCAATCTCCGGCGTACAGGCCGGGCGTGCGGGCAGGTTCGGGTTCGTGATCGGGGTGAACCGAGTGGGTCAGGCCGATGCATTGCGCGAGAACGGAGCCGATCTCGTCGTCGACGACCTGGCCGAACTCCTCGACCCACCGACCTCGCTCGGTGCGGACGCACCGCACGGCAGTTCCTCATGACCTTTGCCGACCAGACCCGCCACACGGACGCCTCCGACACTTGGAAGCTGCGTGAGGTCGGTTTCGACCCTGAGCGGCTGGGCCACTTGGAGTCGCTGTTCGCGTTGTCCAACGGCCACATCGGGCTGCGCGGCAGTCTCGAGGAGGGCGAGCCCCGTCGCCTTCCGGGCAGCTACCTCAACGGGCTGTACGAGGAGCGCCTGCTGCCGCACGCCGAGGCCGGGTACGGGTTCCCCGAGTCAGGTCAGACGGTCGTCAACGTCGCCGACGGCAAAGTCATCCGGCTGCTGGTCGGCGACTCTCCGCTGGATCTCAACTACGGCGAGGTGATCGATCACGAGCGGACGCTGGATCTGCGGACCGGCATTCTGCATCGCCGGACCGAATGGCGCTCGCCCAACGGTCGGGCAGTTCGGGTGCGCTCGCAACGGCTTGTCTCGCTGACGAGACGCTCGATCGCCGCGATCTACTACGAGGTCGAGCCGATCGACGACGAAGGTGACCTCTACATCGCCATCCAGTCCGATCTGCTGGCCAACGACGACACCCCCGATGCGCCGAAGTCCGACCCACGCGCGGCCGCCCGGGTGGCACCGCTGATCGGGGAACTGTCCGGCAGCAAGGACGCGCGCGCCGTGCTCGGTCACATCACCCAGAGCAGCCGCCTGCGGATGGCGGTGGGCATGGATCACGAGCTCGAGGTCCCGGACCGCTCGACCACCTCGATCGACGTGAACACCCATGTGGCCCGGTTCACCGTCTCGGCCCGGCTGCCGGCCGGATCGAAGCTGCGGCTGGTGAAGTACCTGGCCTACGGCTGGTCCAGTCGGCGCTCGGCACACGCGTTGCGCGATCAGGTGGAAGGCGCGCTGGCGACCTCGAAGCTGTCCGGATGGGACGTCCTGGTCACCGAGCAGCGCAAGTTCCTCGATGACCACTGGGCCTCCGCAGACGTCGAACTCGAGGGTGACGACGAGATGCAGCAGGCCATCCGGGTCGCGATGTTCCACGTCCTCCAGGCCGCCGTACGAGCCGAGCGTCGGGCGATCCCGGCCAAGGGACTGACAGGTCCGGGATACGACGGTCACACTTTCTGGGACACGGAGAGCTATGTCCTCCCAGTGCTGACCTACACAACGCCCGCGGCCGCCCGGGATGCCCTGATCTGGCGGCATTCCACGCTGGACCGCGCGCGCGAACGAGCCGTGGAGCTGGGCCAGAAGGGGGCCGCCTTTCCCTGGCGCACGATCAACGGTGCCGAGTGTTCGGGTTATTGGCCTGCAGGCACCGCGGCATTCCACATCAACGCCGACATCGCCGATGCAGTCGCAAGGTACTTCGGGGCCACCAATGACCAGGACTTCGACCGTGACTACGGCGCGGAGATTCTGATAGAGACGGCCCGGTTGTGGATGTCGTTGGGCCACTTCGCCTCCGATGGAGGCTTCCGGATCGATGGAGTCACCGGACCCGACGAGTACTCCGCCATCACCGATGACAACACGTTCACCAATCTCATGGCCCAACGCAATCTGCGCGAGGCCGCCGCAGCTGCCGGACGCCAGGGCGAGGTCGCCGAACGACTGGGCGTGGACGAGTCCGAGACGGCGTCCTGGCACGGCGCGGCTGATGCCGTGGTGATCCCCTACGACGAGCGCCTCGAGGTGCACCAGCAGTCCGAGGACTTCACCGAGCATGACGAATGGGACTTCGCGAACACCCCCGCCGAGCACTACCCGCTGCTGCTGCATGCGCCGTACTTCGAGATCTATCGCAAGCAGGTCATCAAGCAAGCCGACCTGGTGATGGCGATGTTCCTCCGCGGGGATGCGTTCACACCCGAGCAGAAGGCCCGTAACTTCGCCTACTACGAAGCCCGTACCGTCCGCGACTCGTCACTGTCAGCAGCTCAGCAGGCCGTCATCGCGGCCGAGGTGGGCCATCTCGAGTTGGCCTACGACTACTGGGCCGAGACCATCTTCACCGATCTCTACAACCTGCACGGGAACAGCGTCCAGGGCCTGCATCTGGCCGCCCTGGCCGGTGCCTGGACCGTCGCCGTGTCGGGCTTCGGCGGGATGCGCGACCACAACGGCTGGGTCACCTTCGCCCCGCGGCTGCCACCGAAACTGACCGGCCTGGCCTTCCGAATCCTGGTCGAGGGACGGGCCATAACCGTCAAGGTCAGCAAGGACTCGGCCACTTATCACCTCATCAACGGCAAGGACTTCACCAGCAACCACCACGGTCAGGAGTTCACGACCGCAGTGGACCACCCGGTGACGTTGCCGATTCCCGCCGCTCCCGAGGTCGAGCCGGTCCATCAGCCCAAAGGACGCGAGCCGATCCGCCGCGACTGATCATCCAGTCCTGGTCGAAACCGACCGTCAGTGCTTCCAGCGGGTCAGCGCGACGATCTCCTCCGGCGAGGACTCGGCGAACAGGTCGATCTCGTAGCGCCGCAACTCGGCGATCGTGGTGGCGAGTTCGGCACCGAAGGCCGCCTGCAGCGCCGGCTCCGATTCGAAAGCGGCGACCGACTCCCCGAGCGAGGAAGGCAGCGGATCGATTCCAGCCGCTGTACGTTCCTGAGCGGAGACCACCGCGGGGTCGAAGGTCACCGGGTCCGGAAGCTGGGCCTCCTCGGCCAGACCCGCCAGTCCGGCGGCTAGCAAGCCAGCCACAACCAGGTACGGGTTGGCCGTCGCATCGAGACACTTCACCTCGAGGTTGGCCGACTGATGCCGAATACCCAGGGGACCCATGACAAAGCGCAGAGCCGTCTCGCGGTTTTCCAGCCCCCAACAGGCAAAGGCTCCAGCCCAATGCGAGGGAATCAGCCTGAGGTAAGAGGCAACACTCGGCGCACCGACGGCCAGCAGGGCCGGCAGCCGGTCGAGGATGCCCGCAGTGAAGGACACCGCCGCGCTCGACAGACCGAAACTGGCCTCTCCGGTCATCACATTGGTGTCGTCCGACCACAGCGACAGGTGCACGTGGGCACCGTTGCCCACGCCATCGACCTGGACCTTCGGCGAGAAGGATGCTCGTAACCCATGTCGAAGGGAGACCGCGCGGATGGTCTCGCGAACCAGCACGAACGTGTCCGCCGCGTCCACCGGGCTCTCGGCCGCGACCGAGATCTCGAGTTGACCGGCGCCGTACTCGGGATGGAACTGCTCGACCGAGACCCCTTGGGCAGCCAGGGCCGCGAGCAGATCGACGGAATAGTCGGACAGTTCACTGATCCGAGCCATCCCGTACGCCGGTCCCTCGCAGGCGGCCAGGAAATCGCCTCCGTCATCTGCGCTGAGCGCCCATTCCACCTCGAACGCCATCCAGGCGGTGAGCCCACGTTCGGCGAGCGCCTCGACCATCCGAGCGGCCAGCAGCCGTGAGCACTGCGGGTGGGCAGCACCCTCCTGGTCGTAGCGGTCCACCGGGGCCCATGCCCAACCCGGTTGGCCGGCCAGCACGGTGAGCCGACTGATGTCTGGATGCAGGCGCAGGTCTCCCACGGGCGAGCCGGAATGGGTGCCGGACATGATCATGTCGTCAAGCCGGAAAGCGTCGAAGACCGGCGACATGCCGACCCCCCAGGCAGCGGCCGACGGGAGCTTCGCCAGCGGTACGGCCTTCACCCGCGTGATGCCGGAGTTGTCGACGTAGGTGAGGGCGACAGCAACGACACCTGCGTCTTCGAGTTCGCCGAGGAGCTCATTGGCCTGCTGCCCCCGCGCGCTGCGGTCCTCGCTGTCCATAC
>Ga0136617_10005539_pt1 | contig 11297 bp, 11 predicted proteins | sample AntDrymUQ3222106_2_FD_129672 | JGI IMG/M metagenome (GOLD analysis project Ga0136617, IMG submission 129672) | Polar desert sand microbial communities from Dry Valleys, Antarctica - metaG UQ322 (21.06) | ecosystem: Environmental > Terrestrial > Soil > Desert | place: Antarctica: Dry Valley...
CAGGCCGGGGTAGCTCAGTCGGCAGAGCGGCTCACTCGTAATGAGCAGGTCAGGGGTTCGACTCCCCTCCCCGGCTCTTCACTCCGGCGGACCTACGCGCTTTTCCTCGGCGCGACGGTCACGGCTTGGCATTTACCAGCACGATCTTTCCCCGCACTGACGAACCCTCGAGCAGCTCATGCGCCTGCACTGCCTCCTCGAGGGGCAGCGACTTCGCGACTACGGGCGCAATCTTTTCTTGCTTGAGGAGATCAACCACGGCGGCCAGGTCCTCACGGTAGGACTGTGGATGGCGCTTCGACAAGGAGTCGGCGGTGTAGAAGAACGCCCTCCGGCCCGCAGGCGCGGCTCCGAGCAGCTTGACGAGGAGGAAGCTCGACACGGCCACGGCCCTGTTGCGGCGGCCGTTCTTGATAGATCGAGAGACGCCGTAGGCAACGAGGCGGCCGCCGGGGGCAAGAGACCTGTACGAGCGCCAGAAGTTCGTTCCTCCGATCGCGTCGAAGGCAGCGTGGACGCCACCACGTGTCCTCTTGCCGTCCCGCCGAGCCCCCGCTGGGCGCCGGCGCACGGCCGCGACGAAGTCCTCCTCCCGATAATCGATCGGGACGGCCCCAAGCTGGGTGACGAGGTCGTGCTTGGATTTCGAGGCCGTGCCGTAGACCTCGAGCCCGGCGAGGGCCCCGAGCTCGAACAATGCCGTTCCCACGCCGCCGGCGGCCCCGTGGACGAGGATCCTCTGACCGGCTTGAACCTTGGCGATCCGGTGCAGCATCTGGTAGGCGACGAAGTAGTTCAGAGCTGCGGCGGCGGTGGCAGCAGGAGCCAGGGTGTCGGGCACGGGGACGAGGAGGGGCGCAGGGACACAAACGAACTCGGCGTACCCGCCAAGATCCTTTGGAAACGCAACCACCATCTGGCCAAGCGCCGGCGAGGCCACGCCCTCGCCGAGCTTGTCGACGACGCCGGCGATGTCATAACCGGGCGTGAAAGGAGGCTTCGGCGACTCGGGGAGTGCGCCGGCTCGCATGAGCACGTCGCCGAACGACACTCCGGCCGCGAGGACCCGCACTCTGACCTCGTCGTAGCGGGGCTCGGGAAGCCGATCCTCGACCACCTCCAAGACTTCGGGACCACCGAAGCGGGTCACGACAACGTGCCTGTAGCTCAACCCAGCTCCGTTCTCAGGAGATTCGCATCCGGAGGATGGCCCGGCAGCAGGTGTCTAGGCCGGCCCTGCCGTCGGCGGCTTGATGAGATCGCGCGCGGCCTGGCGGGCGGCCCCTGCCGCGGCGCCGACAAGCCCGATCCACAACGCCTTCTTGAGCACGGCCACGTCCGAGTCCACCTGCGGCGGATCCTCACGCGTCACGAGCCGCCACAAGGTGGTGAGCACGGAGTTTGCGAGCTTGACGGCGAGCATTCCGGCCAGGGTCGCGCCGATCGTCTGCCCCAGTGTCGGCTTCCTGGGGATCGCTCCGTCGGGTTGTCTGACGTTCTTGGGCACGAGGCCCCTCCCTTCTATGTGGTTTTTTCCTGCATGGCCGGGCTTAGCCCGGCTCACCGGCCTCGGCCAGCTCCCTTTCCATGCCGACCATCCTGTCCATCTCGTCGGCGCCCTCGCCGGGGCCGATCGCAATGATCCTGTCCCCTGCGGCGAGAGTAAAACCCGGCTTGGGCCTGTAGGTCCAGCGCCGTCCACGCTGCACTGCAAGCACGGTCATGCCGGTCTGGGTGCCGACGGCGAGCTCCTTGATTGATTTGCCGTCGGCGAGCGAGCCGGTCCCGACGGAGGTCTCATGGCCGACTTCGTCGGACTCAACGAGCGCAGCGGCGATGACGGGGTGAAGCGTCTCACCCTTTTCGACGAGGCGGGTCATCTCCCTTGCCGAATCGAAGATCATCTCGGTCGCATTCCCCAGCCGTATCAGCCCTCTGAGGTGCTCGACAACGCGCGCCTCCTGGGCGCTGCGCAGGACCCACGACTCGAGCTCGTCGTGAAGGGCGTCGGATCGGCTCTCGAGGTTGGCGACCTCTGCGGCGAGCGCCTGATCGTTAAAAAGGAGCGCCGAGTAAGCGAGGCCGACGGCCACCTCGGCCGAGTTCTTCATCTCGACGAGCACATCGACTGCGCGGTCGAGGTCGGAAAGCACTATTTCGGCCGGATCCGGTGGCTGAGGCAAAGACGGAGCGCCCACGAGCTCGCTCACGAGGTGAACGCTGTCCTCGTGGCCCCTTATGAGCAGGATCTCCTCGGTCGCTATGACGTAGTCGGCGCCGGGGTCGAGGTCCCAGTCTCCGCCCCTTCGTGTCGCAATGACCCAGATGCCGAACTCGTGTGGGAGCCCGAGGTCGCGCAAGGACTGGCCCGCCGCCGGCGCGCCCTCGGCCACCTTGATGCGAGACACGATCTCATCGGCGTGGCGGAGATCCTTTTTCAAGTCGTCCACGATGCCAAGCCCCGACGAGACAACGCGCGCGATGTCTTCAGCCGCGTCGGCGATCTTTTCGACGGCCGAGGCGATCTCGAGCACACCTGCCATGTGCTCCGCATCTTCGGGGCTTCGCGCCGCCAGCATGGCAATGGTCCTCAGCCTGTGAAGCTGCTCGAACATCTTGTCTTCGAGGCGGGTGACCTCGCGCGCAAGGTCGGCGTCGGAAAAGAAGACGGCGGCATAGGCGAGATCGACCATGAGCTCGGACTCGTCCTTGATCTCGGCCAGGAGACCCTTGACGGTGTCTCGACGCTGCGTTGACATTTCAGTCCCCCTTGGCGGAGCTCGCCGGACGCTTGCCCGTTTGGGTGCGAGACATCTTCAGGCTACTCCGAAGACGCTCAGGGCCAATACGAGACAGATCACACCAAGCAGATCCATCCCGCTTGTGACGAGCGGAATCGTCTGGTTGTCCGGATCGAGCCTCAGGCGGTAGGTTGCCGCCGCTGCGTAGTAACCGATGAGCGAGGCCACGAGGGTGGCAAGCAGACCTCCGCTCATAGTCAGGGCCACGAAGCGCAACACGCCGGGATAGGGCTTGCCAAGCAGCTCGGCCAGACCGACCGTGGCCACGGAGATCAACGCATAGACGGTCGCGCCGAGTACGAAGATGATGCTTGCATCGAGCACGGCTATCGGGTCTGGGCGCATCCTTGCGCTCACCACACCGAGGTGGAGCTTGGAGCCAAGGCGCGCGGCGAGGATCGATCCGAGGGCGCCGGTTATCTCAAGGAAGCCGGGGATGACGATGAGCACGGCGGGAAAGCGCTCGAGAACCGTCTGGGTGCGCGGCTGAACCACGGCCCCGGCGAGGACATCGAGCACGATGGCGATGCACAGGATGGGAAAGCTCTCGGCAATGATCCGGCGCGCCGTCTGTGCGGCGCTTGAATAGCCTCGCCACAGGGCAACCCCTCCGGTCGCGAGCGCAAGGATGCCGAGCACGGGCGTCACAATGCGGATGCCGGCGAGATAGGTGGCCAGCAAGAGGCACGGGAGGGTGACGACGTCTCCGATCGCGGTGATGAGCGGCGCCCCGACCGAGTCGAGGTCCCACCCCCGGTTGTAGGAGTAGATCGACAGATAGATGGTCACGGCGAGGACAACCGTTGATGACAGGATCCCGCCGACCATGGTGATCACCACGAAGTCCAAGACCGTCAGCGTCGCGATCCCCAAGAGGCCCGCCACGGCCCAGCCGATCACCCCCATCGTCACCGACGTGGCCACGGTGAGGGTCGTCGCGGCGTAGATGTTCTGGAACAGCATCCCGCCGCGCTCGGTGGTGCCCTCGAACAGCCCCGAGTGAATCGAGGTCCCGAGGCGCGCCGCAAGCGCCCCAAAGATGTTGCCCCTCATCCCGATCGAAACCGGGATGAGCACGAAGAGACCCTCGATGGCGCCGATCCTGTGATCGAAGCCGGCCAGCGTGAGCCCGGCCATGAGGGAGGTGAGGGCGGCGATGGTGACGGCGACGAAGCCCTGGCGCACCGTGACGCGCTCGGAGGCGAAATAGTCAACTACCTGGCGTGCCGGGTCGACCACTCTGCGCGCGGTCCCGTGGGCAGCTCGCGCCGGAGTTTGCTTCAGTACTGCGGCCAGGCGTCCGACATGCCTAAGAGGGCGCAACAGGCGCCCTTGAGATTTTGGGTGGTTTTCCCTCATTAGATCGAAAATTCCCAAACCGAAGTGGAACGTGAGCACGAATACAGGTCGGAATCATGAGCGGCTTCATCCTGGCATCGCAGAGCTGCAGAGCGGGCCGGGGCGAAGGACCAGCAAGGAAGGAGGGCCCCAAATGGGAAACCAGACTGCGATTCGCGGGTCGCGCACTCAAAGTCTGCCCCGGGCGTCGCAAAAGTTCCCCAAGGGACGGGTGTGCGAGCATCCCGACTGCAACACAATGATTTCCACCTACAACCGGCGTGAGCGCTGCTGGGCGCACGCCGAGATGAGGATCCCCCGGCTGAGGGGTCGCAAGCCGGCCTCAGACTCGGCCTGAATAGCGCCACTTCACGCCCCAGCTGCGCTAGGTTCGTTGCCGGCCGGCAGGCGCCCCTGCGCCCCGCGCCCCCCACCCACCCGCAGCGGGATATCCTGATTCTCGACTGCTTTCGATAGCCGCCCTGGAGGGTCTTCATTGCGCGCACTTCCTGTGACCGTCCTTGCCGTCGTGATCGCGTGCATGTCCTGTCTACCGCCGTTTGCCCCGATGGCTCGGGCAGCCGAGCAGGTCGTGCTTGCGCAGCAGCCCACGGGTGAGGATGACGAGGCGGGGGGACAAGAGGGCGGAAGCGGAGATGATACCGGCGCCGAGTCGGGGGCGAGCCAGGAGGAGACAAGCGCCACCACCGAGGAGGCCGGCCCCCCGTGGACCTATCAGATGGCTTTTCTTTCGATCGCCCTTGTGCTTCTCCTTGGCCTTGCCATCGCGAGGTGGTACTACCAGCTGATCGTGGTCCGAAGAAGGGGGGCTCTGTGACCCCCCCTGGGCCCGCTCAGCGGGACCAGAGAACAGACATGGAGGCGCCGTGGCGGACCAGAGAACAGACATGGAGGCGCCGTGGCGGACCCGAGAATCAGACATGAGGCCCGCTCGCCGGGACCATGAGACAGACATGGGGCAGGCTGGTTGCGCGCCGGATTTATAGACCCGAGGATTGCGGCGAGCGTGGCGCGCCGCTTCTCGGGCGACGGTTCGGCTCTCGACGAGGTTGCCCTCGAGGTGCTCGTGGCCGATCTCCAGTGGGCGGTCCCGCGCTCAGAAGAGCTTGTGGGCCGGGCGACCGGCATCGACGCGCCGGCCCCCGTGCCGTGGAGCGTCGTCGACAGGGGGGCGTGGGCGGAAGCGAACATCGCCGGCATGACGGTTTTGCTAGCCCCCTTGACCGAGAAGGTCACGCGTCGCATGGAAAGCATCCCGTGGCCCGCCCGGTTCGCCCAGAAGGGCCTCGTCTCCGCCGAGGTGGGCGTTTTACTCGGGTACATCTCCCGCCGGGTCCTCGGGCAGTACGACGTCTTGGTCGCTGGGGAGCTGGCGAGCGCAGCAAGCGGGCCCCGGCGACGGCCTCGCAAGAGCCCGCGCGGCGTCGCCGGGGGCACGGTGCTCTACTTCGTGGGCCCGAACATGGTCGAGACCCAGCGTCGTTTTGACTTCGTGCCGCGCGAGTTCGCTTTCTGGGTGGCGCTTCACGAGGTTACCCACAGGTTTCAGTTCGCCGGCGTGCCGTGGCTTCAAGAGCGCTTCTTCAACCTGGTCGAGACCTATCTCGACTCCGTTGATCTCGACGCCCGCCAGCTCGCCTCGAGGCTGAAGACGGCGGCGGCGCGCGTCGCCAGGGGCGAGGTGCCCGCCGACGAACGCAATCCCGCCTACCTGCTGTCGACGCCCGAGCAGCGGGTCATGCTCGACGACCTCCAGGCGCTCATGGCCGTGGTCGAGGGCCACGGCAACTACATCATGGACACCGTCGGGGCTGAGGTCATCCCCTCCTTCCGGCGAATGCGCGCAACTTTTGAGGGCAGGCGTAGGCAGTCGAACGTCATGCAGCGGGCGGTCGGCCACCTCATCGGCCTCGAGATGAAGCTCAAGCAGTACGAGCTTGGCCAGCGTTTCTGCGAGCACGTCGTTGGGCGCTCGGGACGGGCTGCACTCGACCGCTTGTGGAGCGACCCCGGGTTCTTCCCCGAGCTTGCCGAGCTGCGGGAACCGGAGCGGTGGCTGGCGCGCACCGGCGCCTAGGCGGGCCCGGCTACGCCCTCGTCGAGCGGGCGAGGGACACGATCGCCCGTCACGGGATGATTGCCAGGGGCGACGTCGTGCTCGCCGCCCTTTCCGGAGGTCCAGACTCGACCGCTCTCGTGGACGTCCTTGCCAGGCTAGAGGGCTCACTCGATCTGGCGGTGCACATCGCCCACGTCGATCACGGCCTTGCCGGCGACTCGGCCGAAGTCGCGTCGCGCCTTGCGAGCGCCGCCGCCGAGTCCGGCTTCGAGGTTCACGTTGTGAGGGCACCCGATCTCGCAGGCCCAAACCTTCACGCACGGGCAAGGGAGTTCCGCTATGGCTTCTTCCACACCGTCGCCGGCCAGATCGGGGCGGCTCGGATCGCCACGGGCCACACTCTCGACGACCGCGCCGAGACAACGCTTGCACGCCTCGTCCACGGCGCAGACACGGGGGGCATCGCAGGGATCCCGCCGGTCGACGGCGCGAGGATCAGACCCCTCATCGAGGCCAGGCGCGCCGAGACACGGGCCTATTGCATCGAGAGCGGCCTGAGCTTCGTTGACGATCCCGCCAACGACGATCCGCGCTTCGAGCGCGCCGCCATAAGAAACGAGATCGTGCCGGCGATCACGGAGCGCTTCGGAGCCGGGGCGGTCGCTTCGATCGCCAGGTCGGCCGAGCGCTTGGGCGAGGACGCGGCTGCGCTCGACGGGATCGCCGACCGTCTTTGGCCCGGCCTGGCGTCCGAAGCAGACTCCGTCGCCGGCGGCGACGAGCCGGCGGCGATCGTCCGACTGCCCCTCGACGAGCTCCGCAAGCTGCCGCGTGCACTGCGCAGACGCATGCTCGAACATGCGGTGGGGCGGGTTAGGGACCGTGCCGGCGGGATCGAGGCGGTGCTCGAGGCGCTCGAAGGCGAGGCAAAGCCGGGCGCTCGTTTCGACGTCGCCGACGGAATCGAGATCACCCTGACCCGTGAGGGCATCGTGGTTGCTCGTAGGATGCCCGCATGACCGAGGGGGGCAACGCCGACGTGCACGAAGACATCGACGAGATCCTCATCACCGCAGAGGAGATCGACGACAAGATCGCCGGACTTGCGAAGCAGATCACCACCGACTACCTCGACCGCGATCTTCTACTCGTCGGAGTCCTCAAGGGAGCGTTCGTATTCATGGCCGACCTCGCCAGGGCGCTTCGGATCCCGATCGACTTCGATTTCATGGCGGTGTCCTCCTACGGCTCGGCCACCAAGTCGTCGGGTGTGGTGCGCATACTGAAGGACCTCGACTACGAGATCTCGGGACGCCACGTCCTGCTCGTCGAAGACATCATCGACTCGGGGCTGACCATCTCCTACCTCCTCCGTTACCTCAAGGCGCGTGGGCCGGCATCGTTGGAGATCTGCTCGCTTTTCTGGAAGCGGGGGCAGCAGACTGCGCCCTTCGACGTCAAGTACCCGGGTTTCGACATCCCGCCCGTGTTCGTCGTCGGCTACGGCCTCGACTATGCCGAGAGATACCGCAACCTCCCCTATATCGGGGTGCTCAAGCCCTCGGCTTACGCTGCGGATTAGCCCCCTCGCGCGGGTCCCCTAGTGGTAGGGGGCTGCTAACCTATTGCCCATGAATAGAATCCTTCGGTCCGCGGTGTTCTATCTCGTTCTAATCATCGGCGTGGTGTGGGTCTTTCAGATCTATCGCAGCCAGTCCCAGGCCCCCCAGCAGCTCGAGTCGGTCAACCAGTTCGAATCAATGCTTGGCGACAACGAAATCGCCTCAGCCAAGTTCCTAAACAAAGATGAGAAGGTCATCGGTGAGCTTGCCGACGGCGGGCAGTACGAGGTCTTTCTTCCCCACGACACGGTCGACAACTACGCCCAGCAGGCCGCGAATGCCGGGGTCGAGGTCAGCGCCGATCCACAGGCGGGCTCGTTCTTTCTCACGGTTCTATTCCAGTTCCTGCCAATCATCATCATCGTGGGCTTCTTCTTCTTCCTCATGCAGCAGATGCAGGGGGGCGGCAACCGGGTGATGTCCTTCGGCAAGTCCAAGGCGCGCCTCGTCACCAAGGACCAGCCCAAGATCACTTTCCAGGACGTCGCCGGGCTCAACGAGGCCATTGAAGAGCTCCAGGAGATAAAGGAGTTTCTCGAAGCTCCGCAGAAGTTCCAGGCCATGGGCGCAAAGATCCCCAAAGGCGTTCTGCTGTTCGGCCCCCCCGGGACCGGCAAGACGCTGCTCGCCCGCGCCGTGGCCGGAGAGGCGGGCGTTCCCTTCTTTTCGATCTCGGGCTCTGATTTCGTCGAGATGTTCGTCGGCGTCGGCGCAAGCCGGGTGCGCGACCTCTTCGAGCAGGCCAAGTCGAATGCTCCCTCGATCGTGTTCATGGACGAGATCGATGCCGTCGGCCGTCACCGCGGCGCCGGACTCGGAGGCGGCCACGACGAGCGCGAGCAGACGCTCAACCAGCTTCTAGTCGAGATGGACGGATTCGACATCAAGGGCGGTGTCATCCTGATCGCCGCCACCAACCGGCCCGACATACTCGACCCGGCGTTGCTGCGACCAGGACGCTTCGACCGCCAGATCGTCGTCGACCGCCCCGACCTCAACGGCCGCACCGGCATCCTCAAGGTGCACACGAGGGGAAAGCCGCTCGCCTCCGACATCGACATCGAGGTCCTTGCCCGCCGCACCCCGGGCTTTACGGGAGCGGACCTGGCCAATGTTGTCAACGAGGCGGCGCTGCTCGCGGCTCGCTTCTCGCGCAGCGAGATCAGCATGACCGAGCTGGAAGAGGCCATCGACCGCGTCCTCGCCGGGCCCGAGCGACGCAGCCGCGTCATCTCGGACAAGGAGAGGAAGGTCATCGCCTACCACGAGGCCGGTCATGCCCTCGTGTCGCATGCGCTTCCCAACGCCGATCCCGTGCATAAGGTCTCGATCGTGGCGCGGGGCCGCGCCCTCGGCTACACGCTCAACCTCCCCACCGAGGACCGGTTCCTGGTCACGAGGTCCGAGCTCATCGACCAGCTCGCGATGCTCCTCGGGGGCCGGGTTGCAGAGGAGATCGTCTTCGACGAGCCCACCACCGGCGCCCAGGACGACATCCAGCGCTGCACTCGCCTCGCGAAGCAGATGGTGACCGAATTCGGGATGTCCGACCTCGGCCCCCTCGCCCTTGGGCAGAGCGAATCGCAACCCTTCCTTGGGCGCGATTTCGGCCACGTTCAGGACTACTCGGATCGGGTTGCGGCCAAGATCGACGATGAGGTCGGCCGCCTCGTTGACGAGGCCCACGACGAGGCGCGCGACATTCTCACCAAGTACCGCGACAAGCTCGACGCCATGGCCGATCTGCTCCTCGAGAAGGAGGCGCTCGAAAAGGAAGAGGTCGCCGAGATCCTGGCCGAGGTTGCCAAACAATCTCCGGCGAACCCCATTGAGCGCTCGCGTCTGCGTCGCAGAGCGCGCGAGGACGAGGGCATCGAGGCCGACGAGGTCGCCGCCAGGACCAAGCGCCCCCGCCGCCCCCTTCCCGCTCCCAAACCGAGCTGGGGCGAGGCCTAAAGCCGCACCCGGTGCCTGCCGATGGTGGTTGAGCGTTGCCCGATCCGCTGACGGACAGTAACCAAGCGTGTAAGATCTGCGATCAAAACGGGAGCTAAAGAAGCCGGTTTCCCTCTTCTCGACGAGATAAGGGGATCCACCGACATCTTGTTTGCGGTTGGTGAAAGGCACCTTCAGAGCGCCCTCAGCGAGGCGGGCCTTGGCATTGCCCTGGTCGACGCCGATGGCTGCTACGTCGACATGAACGCCGCTTTCTGCGATCTGGTCGGTTACTCGACCCCCGGGGTTGATCACTGCGAGGGGGGCAGTGGGTGCTTCAGGAGAACTGTCTTCAGGCGGCCCGATGGGCTCGTGAGTTTCCCGACCGGGCCCCCCTGACGACGGCGGTCAACCTCTCCGCGCGACAGCTCGGCCGGTCCGACCTCCCCGAGATGGTCGAGGATGCGCTCAAGCACTCTGGGGCCGACCCCTCTCGCCTGTTGCTCGAGATCACGGAGAGCGCCTTGATCGGGGACGCGGAAGCTGCGGCGTCGAGCATGGACAGCTTGAGATCACTTGGGGTCGCCCTCGGGATCGACGATTTCGGCACCGGGTATGCATCGCTCACCTATCTCAAGAAGCTTCCCGTCGATGTCTTGAAGGTCCACGGGTCCTTCGTGCAGGGACTCGAGCACAACCACGGGGACAGGGCCATCGTCCGGGCGGGTCATCGAGCTCGGAGACAACCTCAAGCTCAAGGTCGTGGCCGAGGGCGTCGAGACGCCCAAGCAGCTGACCAGGCTGCGATCGCTTGGGTTCAACCTCGCGCAGGGCTTCTACTTTGCCAGGCCTCAGCCGGCCGAGGGCATAAGCCGGCTCCTCGAGATCGACCCCCGCTGGTGACGCTGGTGAAGGGCTCGCTCTTCGAACCTATGTAAATGTAGAGCGATGAAGCTTGCGCACTGCGGCCGATCGCTCGATCTCGAACGCGTGGCCGTCATGGGCATCCTGAACGTCACGCCAGACTCTTTCTTCAACGGGGGCCGCTACGACGACATCGCCGACGCCATCGAGAGAGGTATGCGCCTCGACGACGAGGGGGCGGCCATCATCGATGTGGGAGGGGAATCGACCCGTCCCGGGGCCGAGCTCGTGCCCGAGGACGAGGAGCTCGCACGGGTGATACCCGTCATCGAGGCGCTTGCCGCACGCTCGGGGGCGGCGATCTCGATCGACACGAGAAAACCCTCCGTGGCGCAACGCGCCGTGGAGGCGGGCGCCACGATCCTCAACGACACACTCGGCGAAGAGGGCCCCCCATCCTCTCCCTCCTCCTCTCCCTCCTCCTCCCCTCCTTCCTCGATGGCCGAGGTCGCTGCCGCCACGGGAGCGGCGCTCGTTACGATGCATTCGCGCGGGATGCCGCAGACGATGACTCGCCTCACCGACTATTCCGACGTCGTGGCCGACACCGTGGCATGGTTGAAAAGCCGCGCCGAAGCGCTCGAGGGGGCCGGGCTC
>Ga0136617_10005540_pt1 | contig 11292 bp, 7 predicted proteins | sample AntDrymUQ3222106_2_FD_129672 | JGI IMG/M metagenome (GOLD analysis project Ga0136617, IMG submission 129672) | Polar desert sand microbial communities from Dry Valleys, Antarctica - metaG UQ322 (21.06) | ecosystem: Environmental > Terrestrial > Soil > Desert | place: Antarctica: Dry Valley...
GAGGTGAATACGATGTAACTTTTGGCTCGCGGGCGCTCGACCGTGGCCTTATCGGAACGCATCAACCGTGGCGGCGGGAACAGGGCGGGAGATTAATGAATTTAATAATAAAAACGATATCCGGCCTGCCGTTCCTCGACACGCAGTGTGGATTCAAAGCGTTTAACATGACCAAATTCCGTCCGCTGCTCGATGTGATGACAATCGACCGTTTTGGCTTTGATGTCGAATTCCTGTTCGTCGCCAGTCATAACGGCTTGCGGTTGAAGGAGATTCCAGTGCGTTGGAATAATGTCGAAGGTTCGAAGGTGAATGTCATCCGCGATACGCGCCGAATGGTCGCAGAATTGAGTCAGATCCGGCGGAAATCGAAGCGTGGCATTTATGACAAGCTGATCTAATCGGGCAGTGAAAACAGGAACCAGGAGCGGCACGATGAGGCTCGAAGAGAGACAGATAAAACGATATTTTATTCAGATTTACGGATTCAACACGCCGGAGTCGAAAACGACTCCATTTAGATCGATCGTCCAAAATGAAACTGAACCCGGTTTGACCGAAAAGAGCATAAAGCTGTTTTTTCTTGCTTCGCCGCAACCGTGGAAACTTGGCAGGCGCCCGTCAAGGTCATTTTCTCGAAGCTCTGATCCGGCGCCCGCGACATAGTGAGCGATACCGTGTTGGGGTTTGATGCGTTCGTAAACGTGGTCGTGAGCCGCAAGAACCAGCTTGACGCCGTATTGCTTCAGATCGTTCTCAATTTTGCGTACATCGATCCTTTCGCGCGGGATCTTTTCGGAAATTGATGCCGCCACTGAACGATGGAGGCACCAATAGAAGTAGCTGGTCTAAATCGAAGCAGCAATCGCCTCGTCGAATATTTCCAATGCTACATCGACATTTTCCTTCGATAAGATAAGGGGAGGTGAAAAGCGGATGGAATTTGTGCCGCAGCCGAGGATTATCAGCCCCTTTCGAAAACATTCCATTTCGATCTTATCACGGAGCTCGGGTGCGGGTTTGAGCGATTCTTTATCGGTAACGAATTCGACGCCGAGCATCATTCCCAGACCGCGAACATCGCCGATACAATCGTATTTATCCTGCAGTTTACGCAATCGGTCCTCGAGATAAGCGCCGATGTTCGCGGAGTTTTCGACCAGGCCGCCCTCGAGAAGCTCGATCGTTTTCAGGGCGGATGTGAGACAAACCGGATTGCCGCCGAAGGTCGAAGCGTGAGCCCCCTTGTGCCAATCCATAATGTCGGCACGAGCTACACAGGCGCCGATCGGCATACCCGAGCCGAGGCCTTTCGCCAGGCACAAAATGTCTGCTTTAACGCCGTCGTAATGATCGAGAGCGAACATCTTGCCGGTGCGGCCCATTCCGGACTGGACTTCGTCGGCGATAAGCATAATGCCGTTTTCATCGCAGATGCGGCGAAGCTCTTTGATAAACGCCTTTGGAGCCGGAATATAACCGCCTTCGCCTTGCACGACCTCAATCACGATTCCCGCAACTTCTTCAGCCGGCGTTATTGTTTGGAAAAGACGCTTTTCGATCCAATTGATCACATCGCGTGTGATCGTCGCTTCGCCGGTCGGCATGTCGGTTGCAAAATGTCGAAATTTATTGGGATATGGAACGTGAACGACGTCCAAAACCTGCCGCATAAACCCGAGCCGCTGGGCCTTTTTGGAAGATGTGAGCGATAAAGCACCCAGAGTTCTGCCGTGAAATGATCCGAAAAAAGATATGAATTTCTGCCGACGCGTGTGATACATCGCCAATTTCAAAGCCGTTTCGACCGCTTCCGCTCCGGAATTGGCAAAATGAGTTTTCGTTGGACCGTCGACAGGACAAATTTCACTAAGCTTTTTGCCGAGATCCGGCATCTGGCGGTAATAAAAATCGGTGCCGCAAAGGTGGATAAGCCTGGCGGCCTGCTCGCTGATTGCCTTGACGATTTCTGGATGGCAGTGCCCGGTAGAACAGACCGCGACGCCGGCGTTGCAGTCCAAAAATACGTTGCCGTCCGGGTCGGTGATCCATACGCCATTTGCACTTTCGGCGACAAGCTTGAAATCCGGCCGCGGATAGCTGGGTGTAACGTATTTGGCGTCGGCTTCGATGATCTCGCGAGACTTCGGGCCCGGTAGCTCGGTTTTGATCGATGGTCTCTGCAATTCTGTACTTGGTGTCATGACTTTTCTCCTAGAGCTTATGGCTGGATTTAGAGTCCACGTTTATCGTGTCTCTGCGTGAAGTAGAAACGAACTAAAGTTTGCATCTCTGAAAGTGAGGAGAAAAGGTTAATCGCCACCAAAGAGATTGGCACGTTGTGTGGCAGGACGAAGTTGTTCGATGCTTCGCGAAGTCATAGGGCCTCAATGGAATTAATATATCAGAACGCTAAAATTAACGAAAGTTCCATTTGGTCTTTCGCTTTTATCATGTGCGTGAAAGAATAATAAAATGCAAGGCCAAAAAAAGTACACTAACCATCTTATAAACGAAACCAGCCCTTACCTGTTTCAACACGCCCACAATCCGGTTGATTGGTATCCCTGGGGCGATGAAGCCTTTGAAAAGGCGAGAGCGGAAGACAAGCCGGTTTTGGTGAGCATCGGGTATTCGGCGTGTCATTGGTGTCATGTGATGGAGCACGAATCGTTTGAGGACGAGGCGACGGCGGTGGTCATGAACGAGCATTTTGTCAATATCAAAGTAGATATGGAAGAGCGTCCCGATGTCGACCAGATTTATATGACGTTTGTGCAGCTCACGACCGGGCGCGGCGGGTGGCCGATGACGGTTTTTCTCACGCCTGAAAAACTCCCGTTTTTTGGCGGCACGTATTTTCCGCCCGAACCGCGATATAACATGCCGGGCTTTCAGCAGGTTTTGTTGAGCGTTTCCGAAGCATATCGTGATAAGCGGGATGAGCTTTTGCATTCGGCAAACGAAATTCTGGGCGAAATGCGTCGCGTAGGAATATCGGAGACGGCGCCTGCGGGTTTTTCGGCGGAGATATTGGATTCAGCGTTTCAGAGTTTTGTGCGCTCGTTCGATGCTGTGAACGGCGGTTTTGGCGGAGCGCCGAAGTTCCCGCCGGCAATGTCACTGGAGTTTTTGCTTCGCTATTTTAAACGCACGGGAAACCGGAACGCGCTTGAAATGGTGCAAAAAACGTGTGAAAAAATGGCGGGAGGCGGAATTTACGATCAGCTCGGCGGCGGCTTTCACCGGTATTCGGTCGATGCAATCTGGTTGGCTCCGCATTTCGAAAAAATGCTTTATGACAATGCTCAATTGATCCGGGTTTACCTGCACATGTTCCAGATCACGAAGAACGATTTTTATGAGCGCATCGCTATGGAGACTCTCGAATACGTGAAGCGTGAAATGCTCGACAAATCCGGCGGATTTTATTCGACGCAGGATGCCGACAGTGAGGATATAGAGGGTAAATTTTTTATCTGGAAACCGCAAGAAATCGAAGCGATTTTAGGCGAGGAAGACGCGCAAATATTTAATTTTTATTACGACGTTTCCGAAGAAGGGAATTTTGAAGAGAGTAATATTTTAAATATAAATTATGCGATCCCCGCCGGCGCCAGGGAGTTGAAAATCAGTGAAGGAAAACTGAAAGAGGTTTTACAGCGTGGCCGCGAAAAGCTGTTTTCCTCTCGCGAAAAGCGGATCAAGCCTTTTCGGGATGAAAAGACTTTGACGGCTTGGAACGGGCTGATGTTGGCTGCTTTTGCTGAGGCCTCGGGAATTCTGGATAACGCGGAATACCTCGAGATCGCAAAGAAAAGCGCCGACTTTGTAATTGGGAATCTGCAAAGCGAAGGGCATCTTCTGCGAACCTGGAAGGACGGAAAGGCCAAGCTAAATGCCTATATTGAAGACTACGCAAACTTTGCGGACGGCTTGATCGAGCTTTATCAGGTTTCCGGCGCAATCAAATATTTATTGGAAGCAAAGCGTTTAGCCGAGCTGATGATAAGCGAATTTTGGGATGAGGAAACCGGAGGATTCTTTTTTACACCGAACGATCATGAAGAGTTGATCGTTAGGTATAAGGATTATTACGACAACGCCACGCCCTCCGGAAATTCAGTGGCAGCCGACGTTTTTCTGAAGGTCGCTAAGTTAACCGGCGACGAAAAATACGAACGCTTCGCGTCAACTGTGTTACGGCTTACCGCTGCGCAGTTGAGCCGACATCCGCAAGGTTTCGGGCGAGCACTGTCAACGCTGGAGTTTTACCTGGCTCCAACGAAAGAAGTTGTCATAATCGGCGAGAAAGGCAATGATCTGGAAAGGGAAGTAATGGGCACCTACTTACCGAACAAAGTACTCGTATTATCGGATTCTCCGGAAAACGATGCTGACTTAATACCGCTGCTTCAGGGAAGAAAAAGCATCAACGGAAAAGCAACTGCCTATGTTTGCGAGAATTTCGTGTGTCAACGACCGGTGACCGACGTGCGGGATTTGATCGAACAAATAGAACAAAAAAGTTTTAATTCCTCAGGCACAGCGTAGAATGCACGGTTCCCCATCGCGGACCTTCGCTTTTGACCTCCTCGACTCTAAGCGGTGACGCAGGCGCAACCCTTCCGTTGCCAGTTTCCTTTTGTTTATTTTGTGCTAAAAAGACCGTTGAATTCGAAGAACAAGAGGAAAAAATCCTCGAGTCATCAAATTACCCCTCTCGAAAATCAGTCATTCTTATTTTAAAGTAGGATAATTCATTGCGGGCTCTGTTTTAAAAAAAAAGCACGAAGTCCGAAGACAACGTGCATCCTTATTTTAAACTAAAAAAATGAACTCAAACTACGGTCTGTTAGTATTAGAGTTCATCATCCGGCTGTTCATGTTCGAATTCATCATCCGGCTGTTCATGTTCGAATTCATACTCGAATTCATATTCGAATTCATCATCGGCGTCGACATCGGGGTCGACATCGGCGTCGATGTTGCGTTTGTCATCATGTTCGAGTTCATTCGATTCATGTTACTGTTGGCTACGTTCGTATTAGCAGTGTCGCCGCAGGCCATACCCAGAGCACCCAAAGCTAATAGTGTTGAAAGTGCAATAATTTTTCTCATTTAAATTGATCTCCTGTCTTCTTCAAAGAATAAGTTTACTTATTTTACCCGAGACTGTTTATACAGCCTTGTCCCATCGCAAATAATTTTGGAACATTGCACAATATAAAGACCATTCCCCAGTTAGTCAACTCAAAATATGTCAAAAGAATCTTTTTTCGAAGATTTTAGACGGTTATTTTAAAATTTTTTGCCTGATTTAGGAAAAAAACCATTTTTGGAGCGATTTTAAGACGAAAGAATGTTCTTCCTTGTCACGATATACTCGTTTTTAGCACGCCTCATCCCATTCTCGGCTAGAATTTACGCAATGATCGAGAATGCGATTTCTCGATGGAAGCTGCTTTACTTCCAAAGAATAATGCCAATTAAAATAAAAGCTTGGCATAAATTCTAATCCGTCTTAAACTCATTCCAGTACTACCCAGACTAAGATAGAATTAGGTCGAAGCCCGAATTATGAATACCGGCAGGACGATCGGTCATTACGAGATTCGTCGGAAAATCGGATCAGGAGGAATGGGCGAAGTTTATCTCGCCGAAGATACCCAACTTAACCGGCTTGTCGCGCTCAAAGTATTACCCGCCGAAATCGAGACCGATGATGACCGAGTCCTGCGTTTTGTTCAGGAAGCCAAAGCTGCTTCTGCCCTTAATCACCCCAATATTCTAACCGTTCACGAGATCGGCGATTTTGAGGGCTCACCTTTCATCTCGACGGAGTACATCAAAGGCGAAACTCTGCGCGACCGCCTAAATCGCGAATTTTTAACTTTGCGCGAGACTTTGGAAGCAGCCCTGCAAGTTGCTGCGGCACTTAGCGTAGCGCACGATGCCGGAATCGTTCACCGCGACATCAAGCCTGAAAACATAATGATTCGCGATGATGGCTTGGTTAAAGTTTTGGATTTCGGCTTGGCGAAACTTACTGAGAAGAAAACTGAAACCAGCGACTCCGAAGATGCGACCCGTGCTCAGGTCAAAACGTCGCCCGGATTGGCCATGGGAACGTCGAACTATATGTCGCCGGAACAGATGCGCGGAAAAAACGTCGATGAGCGCTCGGACATTTGGAGCTTGGGCGTGGTGCTATATGAAATGCTCACACGACGGAAACCGTTCGCGGGCGAAACGATGAATGACACAGTCGCCGCAATCCTGACCAAAGAGCCTGAGCAGCTCGATGAAGCAGTTCCATTCGAATTGCAGCGGATCATAAAGAAATCCTTGCAAAAACAATTGGAAGAACGGTATCAAACGGTAAAGGATTTTGCGATCGACGTTAAAAGTCTCAAACGCGAACTCGAATTTCACGAAGAGCTCGAACGCTCGAATATTTCGGCCTTCACGAACTCGAGAAATGCCGCCACAATGCATTCCGGCGAACGGAAGACGTCGATGGATTCAGCTTTGGGATCGACGCAAAAACGACCTGCTCATCAATCCTCCAGTGCCGAATATCTTATACTCGAAGCGAGGAAGCATAGATTCGTTTCCCTAACGGTCCTGGGTATTCTCCTGGCCGCCATTCTCGGCGCCGGTTTTTATTATTGGTATCCCGCTGCGGATTCAAATTCGATCAATTCGGTGGCGGTGCTGCCGTTTGCAAATGTCGGCAACGATCCGAACAACGAATATTTGTCCGACGGATTGAGCGAAAGTCTTATCAACAATCTGTCGCAGCTGCCGCAGTTGAAGGTTATCGCCCGGAGCTCGGCGTTTCAATACAAAGGAAAGGAGATCGATCCACAGGAAGTCGCAAAAGCTCTTGGAGTTCAGGTGATCGTAACCGGACGCGTCACTCAACGCGGAGACAATCTAAATATAAGCGTCGAGATGATCAACGCCGCCGATAAGACGCAGATGTGGGGCGAAACGTATAATCGAAAAGCCGCAGATGCGCAGAACATTCAGGAAGAGATCGCCCGGACGGTTACCGAAAGACTCCGCCTAAAGTTGTCGGGCACGCAGGAACAGCAACTGGCGAAACAGGCGACGCAGAATCCGCAGGCTTACCAGCTTTATCTGAACGGTTTGTTCCATCGCCGAAACGGCGGGCCGGAAAATGTTCGAAAGGCGCTCGACTACAACAAGCAGGCGCTCGCGCTCGATCCTAAGTTCGCACAAGCGCATGTCGGGGTGGCTGATGCTTACCGTTATCTCGGTGGGAACGGGCTACTCGATCCGCAAGAGGCGATCGCGAAAGCGAAGGAGGAGGTGCAGAAAGCGTTGGCTCTGGATGAGACACTCGCGGAGGCACATGTCACATTAGCCGGCATTAAACAGAACGAATGGGAGTGGGAGGGGGCTGAACGCGAACTCAAGCGAGCCGTCGAGTTGAATCCGAGCCTTGCAATGGCGCGTCGTAGTTATGCGCTTCATTTATCGCTTGTGGGACGGCCAGTGGAAGCGATTGCGGAAGTTGAAAGAGCGCAGGGATTGGACCCGCTCGATCCGCGCACGCGGGTAGTCGAAGGACAAATTCTTTACCACGCGCGGCGGTACGATGAGGCGATTCAAAGATTTTATAACGTTTTAAAGATCGAGCCAGACTATACCTTCTTACGCTCATATCTCGGCTACGCCTACGCCGCTAAAGGACAATACGATGAGGCTATCGCCGAATATCAAAGGTCCATGAGCTTTGATGGTGGAAATTCGAGCGATAAATGCTATCTGGGCCATGCGCTCGCAATGACGGGCCGGCGCGATGAGGCGCTCGAGATGCTGGATAAATTGAAAGCGACGAGAGAATACGTCGCGCCCGCCGAACTAGCCTTTCTCTACGCCGGGTTGGGCGACAAGGAGCAAGCGCTCGCGTCGCTGGAAAAAGCCTACGCCGTGCACGACCTCCAACTGCAATACCTCAAAGTTGATCCGCACTACGATTCCCTGCGAGCCGACCTGCGATTCGCGGATCTCCTGCGCCGGATCGGTCTGCCGCAATAGTTCGCAGACGCGAAGGAAAAGATATGAAACGGCGCCTCGAATGCAGGCGAGACTATTACTTAACACGCTGGATTTCCGTCCCGATGACGATGAATGGCTAAGAAAAGTCGGTTTTCGCATAGTAGCAGCTGTTTTTGAGAGCTCGTTAGCCGAATGCGTAACGGGAAAGACTTATTTTGTATGTTTGACGGCCTCTCTACAAATGAAACCCGGCGCGAATCGAAAATTCTGTTCCGTCTGATTTTCCGGGAAGCAATGTATGTTGTAAATTCAAATAACTATGGCAAATATCAAATTTTACGGCGGTGTTGGAACTGTGACGGGTTCGAAGTACCTACTCGAGCATAACGGAAAGCGCGTCCTCCTTGACTGCGGCCTCTTTCAAGGTCTGCGGGAGCTGCGCGAGCGAAACTGGCAGGATCCGCCGTTCGACCCACGGTCGATCGATGCGGTGATAATCACTCATGCCCATATCGACCATACCGGATTTTTGCCGAGGCTGGTAAAGCTCGGCTTCGACGGTCCGGTTTTTACGTCGCGGGCTACAGCCGATCTTCTCAAAATCCTGCTTCCTGATTCCGCGAGGCTGCAGGAGGAAGAGGCCGATTATCGTAATCGACATGCTTTGACTAGGCATTCGCCTGCTCTGCCGCTTTACGATGAAGACGATGCGAAAGCCACCCTTAACCTGCTGCGGCCAGTGGCGAACGATGGAGACGCGGTTGACGTGTGCGATGGCTTCAGGGCAAGTTTCATGGTCGCCGGGCATATCATCGGCGCGAGTCTGGTGCTGGTCGAGATGTCAGAACCACCTGCGTCAGCGGGTGGCAGAAACTCGGCACGCTCGAATGCTGAATTTACACCGAGCGCTGTACCGCCCGCTTACGCAGGCGGTTCAGACAAGGACGGCTCGATCCGTTTCCTGTTTTCCGGCGATCTAGGGCATTACGACCAGGCTATCGTTAAAGACCCGGCGACGCCGCCCGAATGCGACTATCTCATGGTCGAATCGACGTATGGAAACCGGCTTCATGGCGACGTTGCTTCGGACGACCAGATGGCTGCGATTATCAACGAAGCGGCGAAAAGAAACGCTCCGATCCTGATCCCGGCGTTCGCCGTCGGACGTACGCAGGAAGTTTTATATCTGATCCGTGAGTTGGAAGAGGCCGGGAGAATTCCGATCCTGCCTGTAATCGTCGATTCGCCTATGGCGGCCCAGGCGACGCAGGTTTACAACCGCTGGAATGAAGAACATGACGAAGAGTATGCTTCGATCCTTACGCAAAAACGTCATCCGCTGCGGACTTCGTCGATGATGACGACATCTTCGAGAGACGATTCAAAGCGGTTGAACGATATGAAAGGCGCCCGGATCATCATATCCGCCTCAGGCATGATAACGGGCGGGCGCGTTCTTCACCACGCAATGCGCGTTTTGCCGAATGAAAATGCGACGGTCATTTTTGTTGGCTACCAAGCAGCGGGAACGACAGGGCGCCGGATTCAGGACGGGGAGCCGGAAGTGCGAATAATGAAGAACTGGATCCCTGTTCGATGTCATGTAAGGAAGGTCGAGGGCTTTTCGGCCCACGCCGATTGGAAGGCCGTGATTCGCTGGCTGGAAGGCTTGAAATCCACACCGAAAATGGTTTTTACCACACATGGCGAACCCGATGCAGCCGAGGCAATGGCCCTGCATATACGGGACCGATTCGGCTGGAATGTGATTGTGCCTCAGTATCAGCAAACTGTTGAATTGATCTAAGGTTTATTGTAAATTGAGGTGTATGAGGCCGTTGACGCGAAAACATTTTATTACGCAGGAAGAATATCTCGAATTCGAACGCGCCGCATTCGAAAAACACGAGTATTTTGACGGCGAAATGTTTGACATGTCGGGAGCGTCGCTGGAACACGCGGGGATTACAAGCAATATTAATGCCACTTTTGCCCTGCAATTGAAAGGGCGTCCTTGCAAGTCGTTCCAATCCGACCTGCGCATTCATATTCCCGAAACCGGGCTTTACACATATCCTGATGTAATCGTCGTGTGCGGAAAACCGCAGCTTCTCGATGATACTTATCTCGACACTCTGCTGAACCCCGACTTGATTGTCGAAGTTCTCTCGCCCTCGACGGCGGAATATGACATGAACGTGAAATTCGAGCATTATCGCAAGATCGATTCGTTAAAAGAATATGTTCTGGTCTGGCAGGACAAAAAACGCGTTGCCCGTTACACGAAACGCGACGACGAAAGCTGGATTTTGAATGATTTTATCGGCGATGATGCCCACATCGATTTGACTTCGATCGAATGCTCGCTTTCGATGGATGATATTTATGACAAAGTGGATTTAAGTGAATTAACCGCTCTGCGCCCGATTCGTACGGAAAAGGTAAAATGAAATACAAAATCCGTCTTATATCCGTGTTGTTGTTACTCGCAATTTTATCTTTACCTGTGCTCTCCGAACAAACTAAACCGACTATCGGTTCGCTGAAATGGCTGTCAGGCTGCTGGGAGCAAGCGGATGTGGCCAAAAACCGATTCGGCTCGGAACAGTGGATGAAGCCGGCGGGACAATCAATGCTCGGAATGTCGCGGACGGTGAAAAACGGTAAGGTCTCAGGATTTGAATTTTTGCGAATCGTTGAGGATGATTCCGGCATTCATTACATTTCAAGGCCATCGCAAAACAAGGAAGAAACTTCCTTCAAACTTATAAAATCCGGTGCAAACGAAGTTGTTTTCGAAAATCCGGCACATGATTTTCCGCAGAGAATTATCTATCGGCTCGAGAAAACAAATCTCTTCGCCCGAATCGAAGGCAAAAACAACGGAAAATTAACAGCAATCGATTTCCCGATGATCAAAGCAAAATGCGGCTAATTGGTTTCCGTATCCTTATGTTAGGTCAATCCAATATTGAGAAATATGTTTCCCGGATTTATTTGAAATTGCCTTTCCGCCAAGTTTACCGCCGTTCCTCTCAATTATTTTCGCCGACCCGATGTTATCTGTATCGCATGTCAAAAGCACTCTGCGTAAACCCCGACTCCTGGCTTTGTCCAGCGTCAAATCCAAAATCAAAGTGCCGTATCCTTTGCGTCTTTCAGATGGACGAATGTCGTAGCCAATATGACCTCCTTCATGTTCCAGCTCCGGAGTCAATGAATGTCGGAGATTGATTCGGCCCAGCATGCGGCCGTTGCGAA
>Ga0136617_10005541_pt1 | contig 11292 bp, 13 predicted proteins | sample AntDrymUQ3222106_2_FD_129672 | JGI IMG/M metagenome (GOLD analysis project Ga0136617, IMG submission 129672) | Polar desert sand microbial communities from Dry Valleys, Antarctica - metaG UQ322 (21.06) | ecosystem: Environmental > Terrestrial > Soil > Desert | place: Antarctica: Dry Valley...
CACCGCGTAGGCCAGCGGGTCCAACTGGTAGGACTGTGCCCCATCGGTGCCGAATGACAGGTTGAGCACCCGGATGTCCATCTCGTCGCGGTGCTGGACCACCCAGTCGATCGCCGCGATCACTTGCGAGACGTCGGTGTTGCCGGCGGCGTCGGCCACCTTGACGCTGACGAGCCGCGCGTCCGGAGCCACGCCGGCGAACGCGGTGGTGCTCGACGGTCCCCAGTCCTCGTCCCGGCCGGCGATGATCCCCGCCATGTGCGTTCCGTGGCCATAAGTGTCAAGCGTCCGCAGGGCGCCGTTCCATCCCTCGAAGGACAGGTCCGGGCCGTGAACAACGTCGCTGTGCAGCCCCTCGACTGGCACGATGCCTGAGTCGATCAGCGCGACACCGACACCTGCGCCGGTGATCCCGCGCTCCCATAAGTAGTCTGCTTCGATCAGGCGGCCGACGTTGACCATCGAACCCAGGTCCTTGGCCGCGTCGTAGTCCACCGAGGACAGCCGCAGGCGCGCGTCTGGCGTGACCCCACGGACCCCCGGCGTCCGTGCCAGCAGTGGGACGGCGCGTGCCGGAAGCTCGGCGACCACGCCCGAGATGATCCCGAGCCGTGCCTGCACACGCCCGCCGAGCCCCTCCACCAAGCGGCGAGCGTCGACATCCGGGTCGAGGCGCACGATCACCGACCAGCTGCCCAGTCCGTCCGCCGGCAGACCAGTCAGCCCGGTGTCGGAGGACGGATGGGGCAGCGCGAGCACCATGGCGAGCAACAGCACCAGAGCGATCCACCAGCGCGGGCGGAGCAGCCGGAGCGGAGGGAGCACAGCGCCTCCTTTGGTCAGCCTAAGTCCTTAAGCTGGTGATGTAAGCCGAGTCGCAACCAGCTTTGTACCTTGTGTACCATAGAGTACCAATTAACCGAGCTTGTCCGATCTGCGGTGCCCGAGCAGAGGCTGCTGGTGGCAGCTGCTGGCGCGTGAGGAGCAGCGGGCGTGCTGGGTGGCGAACCGGCGGAGCATCCGCGACCTACGGTGCGGCTCACTGGTGCACCATCCCGTGGTCAGCGGTGAATGCGCTGCTGATGCACCCCTGGTGCCCGTCGGACCATCGCCTGGTTCGCTTGCCTTGTGAGGGCCAGCATGAGTTCCGCGAGGTCCGGCGGCCCAGGACGGGCCAAGCGGCGACAGGGCTGAGCGCCACCGAGCGCCGATCAGTGAGCGACCGACGAGCACGTCCCGGCACCACCGGGTGCTTCCAAGCTGGGCCAACAGCAAGGAGGCACAAATGCAGCATGACACGGCCACGACGACCTATGGGGGCGTGGACTGGGCGACTGACAGCAACCAGGCGTGCGCCATTGACGCTGACGGCCGCACGCTGCGGCGGCTGAACACCGCCCATGACGGCGCGGGCATCCGCCGGCTGGTCGACGAGCTGGTCGCACACAGCGTGGCCTAGGTCGCCATCGAGCGGCCCGACGGACCCGTCGCGGAGGCGCTGCTGGCCGCGGGCTTGGAGGTGGTCGTGATCCCGCCACGGCAGGTCAAGCACCTGCGGTCGCGCTACGGGTCTGCGGGCAACAAAGACGACCGCTTCGACGCGTTCGTGCTGGCCGACACGCTGCGCACCGACGCGCACCGCCGTGTCCCCCTGCGCCCAGACACCACACAGACCTGGCGTTGCGCAGTGCGGTGCGGGCGCGCAGCGACCTGGTCGACGCGCGCGTGGCGTTGTGCAACCAGCTGCGCGCGCACCTGCGTGTGGTGTTCCCCGCGGTCGTGGGGCTGTTCGCCGACCTGGACTCGTCGATCAGCCTGGCGTTCCTGACGCGCTTTCCCAGCGTCGACAAGGCCGCCTGGCTGGGTCACCGCCGTCTCGGCGCGTGGCTGGCCGCCAACGCCTACTGCGGCCGTGTGCCCACCGCCACGCTGCTCGCCAGGCTGCACGACGGACCCCAGGGCACGTACGGCGACGCCGCCGCCGGCGCGGCGCACACCACCGGGGCCTACGTCGAGACCCTCAAGGCGCTGCGCGTCCAGATCGCCGCGCTCGACGCGCAGATCCGCGAGCAGCTCGCGCTGCACCCCGACGCGCACATCTTCCAGTCCCTGCCGCGTGCCGGCATCGTCCGCGCCGCCAAGCTGCTCGTCGAGATCGGCGACGCCCGCGGCCGCTTCCCCACCGAAGCCGCTCTGTCCAGCCTCGCCGGCGCATGTCCCTCCACACGCCAGTCCGGCCGCCTGCGCGTGGTCACCTTCCGCTGGGCGTGCAACAAGAAGCCGCGCGAGCCGTCATGGACTTCGCCGGCGACAGCCGCCGCGCCAGCCCCCGGCCGCCGCGACCTACGACCGACACCGCGGCGCCGGCAAGACCCACCAGCACGCCACCCGCATCCCCGCCAAAGCCCGGCCGCACGTCATCTGACGCTGCTGGCAAGACGAAACCGCCTACGACCCGGCCCTCCACAGCGGCGCCAAGAACGTTCTTACCGACGCTGCTTGACACAGGGCTACTCATGCGACGTCTCGCTGTGCCAGGCACTCGGCGGTCAGCACGCGTTGCCGCCTGACAGCGTTGCCAACGGGTCACTTCTAATGCTCAACGCTGCCGAGTTCTGGCTCAGCACTATTGTGCAGACCTGGCGGGTGCCATCCTCGGTGCCGGTACCCCCTAGGCAGGGCGAGGCCAACCTACTGGTAGCGCTGCTCGCCGAAGGCGATCGCTGGTGCACCAGCGGCCGTTCTGATCGCTGAGTACCCCGGACGGAGCATGGCTGCGCTGGCATGATCTGCGCCGGCACGACGGACGGGCGGTGGGATGGCGATGGTTCGCGGCAGAATCGTGGACGGTTGGTCGAACGGGGCTGCCTACGAGCATTTCGTGGGCCGGTGGAGTCGCCTTGTCGCCCGTGAGTTCATTGCGTGGGTGGGTGCGCCTGCTGGGCTGCGCTGGCTGGACGTTGGGGCGGGCACGGGTGTCCTTGCAGCCATGATCGCGTCGACGGCTGCGCCTGCGCAGGTGGTCGGTGTGGACGCCTCGGAGGCGTACGTCGCCGAGGCGAGTCGTCGCACCGGTGACGTGCGCGTTCGGTTCGAGCACGGTGATGCATGCGCGTTGCCATACGTCGGCGAGTTCGACGTGGCGGTGTCCGGTTTGGTGTTGAACTTCGTGTCGGACGTGAACGCTGCCGCGGCGGGCATGGGGCGAGCGGTCTCACCTGGTGGCGTCGTCTCCGCATACGTCTGGGACTACGCCGAGGGCATGGAGATGCTGCGCTACTTCTGGGATGCGGCCATCACCCTCGACCCGTCGTCGCGGCGGCTGGACGAAGGCGCGCGGTTCGCCGTGTGCCGGCCTGATCGGCTGCGTGACGTGTGGTGCGCGGTGCGGCTCGATTCCGTGGTCACCATGGCCATCGACGTGCCGACGGCGTTCCGCAACTTCGAGGACTACTGGGCTCCTTTCCTCGGCGGACAAGGCCCCGCGCCGTCGTATGTCCAGTCGTTGGAGCCGCGTGACCGCGCCGCACTGCGCGAGGCGCTGCGTGCATCGCTTCCGATTGCTGGGGACGGCTCGATTCGGCTGAACGCGCGAGCGTGGGCGGTCAAGGGCCTCAGGTCCGCTACTACGTAAGCGTCAGGACAGCCTTCGCTGCCGGTGCTGCCCGTAGAGCGGGAGGCACCCACGAAGGCGCTACACGCGGGAGTGAACGCTGCCAACGTTCCGACCCGTCCTGTCGGGTATCAGGCTGACCCCGCAACGATGCAGGATGTGGTAACCGGCGCTGTCGCCATCTTCGCCGACACGCTTCGTTCACACGGCCACCAGCTCACCCTACCCGATCTGTACGCCGGGGCGACCTTCGCCACCGTGGACCAAGTGTTAACGCACGCCGAACAGATCGGTTTAGCTAGAGAGCAGGTGCGACAATGGAGTGAGTGCTGGCGCTGAGCGCCAGGTGACAGCGGATGTTCCCAGAGAATCTGACGTCGCCTACAAGCGTCCAGTCGCGAGGTGCGCCCGCTTGTTCTGGCTTCACCTTCGACCCGGTGGGGCCGCAGCGAGCCCCAGGATGCGTTCGCGCAGGTCAGCGGGGTTCGAACACCAGTTGAGTCCACTCCCCTCAAGTCCCCCGGTTCTGCGCCCTGCGCCGGCCTCACTCGCAGGCGGAGCCGAACGCGTCGTACCCACTTGGCGACCAACGGTCGCCGAGCGGTCGGACCCGCGTTGGCTTCCGCCGGGGCACGACCATCTACGATGCGCTCAGCACCCCTCAGGTGGCCGGTTCTGGTCGGGGTACGCCGACAGGACAAGGCGGAGAAGAAGGCTCAGAGATCGTCCTCGACTTCGTCCCTAGGGCGGGGCGCCCACCGCTGTCGACGTGGGTGTCGATGCTGTGGTACTCGCGAGGAACGTTGCCGGGCTACGCCGAGACGATCCTGCCGATGGTCGAGGCGGCGATCGTCGTCAGCCTCGGTGATGCGTACAACGTCGGCGGGCTCGACGGCCGTTGTGAGCAGCGACCCAGCGGGTACTTGTTGGGGCCGCGACAGGTGGCGATCCGGAACGAGCCGACCGGGGCGTGCTGGACGGTCGGCGCGACGCTCCGGCCGGGAGCGATCCCTGCGCTGTTCGGGGTCCCGAGCCACGCCGTCCGAGACGCCGTGCTCGACCTCGACACCTTCTGGGGTGGAGGCCTCGAATCGTTGCGTGAGCAGATCGCCGAGCAGCCCGACGTCGACAGGGCTCTGTCGGTCTGGGAGCGCGCCCTCCGTGCGCGCTGCGATCCGAATGCGGACCTGCGCACGGGACGCGCTCGCGTGGCTCTCCGCCTGCTGACCGATGGGCCGCGTACGTCGTCGGTCGGCGGTGTTGCCGACCGTATAGGAATGAGCCGTCAGCATCTCGCTCGAGAACTTCACCGTGTCGCGGGGCTCGCACCGGGCGAGGTCCGGCGCCTAGCCCGGTTTGAGCAGCTTGTCGGTTCCATCGACACACGTCGCCCCGTCAACTGGGCGCAGCTCGCCGCGCGCGCCGGCTACGCCGACCAGTCACACATGGTGCGCGACTTCAGATCGCTCGCCGGACTGGTCCCATCGGCGTACGTGGCACGGCGAAGCCTTGTCTTCGGCCCCCTCGCTCCGGGAGCGGACGCCGCCTTCGTCCCCGAGGTTCCATCCGTTCAAGACAGCTGAGTCCGCGGCGAGGATCGTTGGTTCTCCTCGGGAGAAGGTGGGGCTCTTTGTGCTGGTATTCGACGTACGCGAACGGCTCGAGCTCTCGCCAGAGCTCGCGTGGAAGAGCCTGATCGATTGGGAGAACGCCCCGCAGTGGATGCCAGGCGTCGCCGCTCTGCGCGCCGCAGCGGAGCCAGCCGTCGGCGCCCACATCGTGTTCGTGGCTCGAGGCAAGGAGCGCACATCGACCATCACGGCGTTGGAGCCGGGGCGCGCGATCACGATGGAGTCAGCCCAAGGAGGCGTCACCGCCGCCTATCACTACGTGATCGAGCCATCGGACCCCGGCGCCGCCGAGATTCGGCTGCGCGTCGATTGCGACGTGCGAGGACCCATGCGGCTGATCGCGCCGATCATCAGATCGGCCATCCGCAAGGCGGACCAGGCTCAGCTGGTCCGTTTCCGCGAGTGGGTGGAGCGACCCGGGTAGTCGGGTGATGGGCTTGACGCGCCCGCGGGGTTCCTGCGCGTGCGCTTCTGAGGAGGCTCGCGCCGACCCTCGCCAAGGCGAGGCTCGCGACGGCCGAGTACGCCACAAGCCTCGATGCCGCACGCGAGGACGGTTGCACCGTCAACGTCACGCAGATGATCCCGGCACATGGGGTGGCGCTTCATGAACCCGGCCAACACCGGGTTCGACGTGAGCAAGCCGCCGATCCTGGTCTACGTGAAGCGCGGCGGGCCGTGGCAGCTCGTCGCGTTCGAGTGGGTGTTCGCCCAGGAGCCGGCGAAGCCACCGCTGCCGGGCGCTACCTACGGGTCGTTCCCGGCCGCGTGCCACCATGCCGAGGGGACGTTCGTCCCCGCTGCGGCCGAGGCGGACTGCGCAGAGACGAGCCCGAGCGCGGCGCCGCTTTCGGCTTCTGGCACCCCATCTCGTGACGCTGCGCCTCTGGGCCTGGTACCCGAATCTCCACGGCATCTACGCGGGCATGAACCGCTCGTGCGGCCCTTCAACGCTGGACGGATCGAGCGTCGCAGCGGCCACTGAGGCGAGCCTCGACGCCGTGCCCGCGCTCATTCTCGCCGCGACGAGGTGGGCTCGAGGGCAACGAGCGTCTTCTGGGGAGCGCGTCAGCGTGGAGGTCGCCGGGCGATCTGCCGTCCAAGCGCCCGGAGGCCGGCAGGTCACGCGACTTGAGTCGCGGGCAAGGCAACGAGATGGTGACGGCGCAGCGGTTAGGGCGTAGCTGGTCCGAACTGCTCAACGTGCCCTCCCTTCTCCGACCCGTTCCATTGTCGTGGCGGGTTGCGACAGGCCCCAGCCGGCGTCCGGGGGATGCTCACCTGCGCTTCGGTGATGGTGGTGGCGGTCATGGTGCGCCACCAGCGTCCGCACACATAGCGCACCGACGACTCCACCGCGCCCTTGCGGTTGCCCCGCCGCGGCGGGCACGGCTCGACCACCACCCCGTAGTGGCGCGCGACCGGCGCGAAAGACGGCTGCACGTCGCGGCTGCCGGGCACGATCACCGTGGCCAACCGGTCGGTGCGCCACACCCGTGCGGTGCCGCCCAGGCGGACCATCACCTGATGCATCGCCTCGATCAGATGCGGCTGGTCTAACGACTCGGCTAGCACCCCACGCACCCGCGAGGAGTGCGGCAGCGTGCCCAGCAGCACATAGGCGGTCCCGCCCCACGGGGCACGCCGCCGCTCGAACCAGTCCCACTGGATCTCCTCACCGGCGGGATGGTCGATCTCGATGGTGGCGCGGCCCTTCACCCCAGCACACGCCTCACAGTGGGGTCGCAGCCCCCGCAGGCGCAACTGCCGTGCGAACGTCACATACGACCGTTCATAGCCCAGCGCGACCACCTCGTCGAACAGCGCGCTCGCCCAGATGTGCGGGTCATCAGCAAAGCGGGCGACCAGGTAGTCGGCGAACCGTTCCAGCGCGTCGGGCGCGGCGCTTGCCCGCTGCCCCGGCCGACTGTCACCGGACAGATAGGCACGGACCGTCTTGCGGTCCCGGCCCAAATGACGGGCGATGGCCGAGATCGACCAACCCCGCTCGTGCAACGGCATGTATCTCCATCGTCTCTCCATGTGAGCATGGGGCGGGGCTCCTGCGGACTGATGGCATCGACACCAACAGCCTCGGAGGGGCCCCACTCCGGGCGGTGGAACCTGTGCAGGGCCCCCACTCCGAGTGCTCACCACTGGGGAGATTCAGCGATCAAGACCGGGGAACCTCCGGTGATCGCGGGCACTATCCTCCAGCTTCTCCAGGACCGCCATTATCGCGCCTGGCAACTCTTTGGAGCATGTCCCGTTCGCTGTTGAAGTTCGGTGACGATCCGAACTTCTACGCGGCCTCCTTATCGTCACAGACGGGTGTGACATCGGCGTGGACGTGGCGGTGGAGGGCGGCGACGAGGGTCGGCATGTCGGTGCAGCCCTTGATGCGCCGGAAGTTGCGTTCGGCGTTGAGCAGCCCTGGCGGCGACCCAGCGCTTGACCATCGTGCCGTCGCGCCAGCGCTTGACCCGGCGGGTGGTGTCGCGGGCGACGGAGATCATCGACTCCGCGGCGTTGGTGGTGCTCAGGCTGCGGGCGAGCCGGTCGCTGACGCCGAGGCGGCGCACGGTGAACATCTCGGTCAGGCCCTCACGCAGCGACGCGGCAGCGTCGGGGTGCTTGGCCTCCAGGGAGCGAGCGAGCGTCTGCGCGGCGCGCAGGCCCTTGTCGGGGTCGGGGTCGGTGAACGCCGCCGCGAGCTTGCGGCCGACGAAGGCGCGCTGGTCGCGGGGCAGGTAGTCGGTGACGTTGCGGCGCTTGTGCAAGGTGCAGCGTTGCACCAGCGCCTGGTCGCCGAACACGCTGTCGACTGCGGCGCGCAGCGCCTTGGCGCCGTCGATGACGACCAGCAGGCCGTCGTCCGCGGTCAGCCCGCGGGCCACGAGGTTCGGCCAGCAGGTCGGTGGCGACGCGCTTGTTCTCGGTGTCGCCCAGCCACAGTCCCACCGGCGTCTTGGTGCCGTCGACGCTGATCGCCAGCGCCACCACACAGCAGTGCTGCGCGAAGTGGATCCCGTCGATCATCAACGCCGCGACCCGCAACGCCGACAGGTCGCGGCTCATCAGCTCGTCAAGCTCGCGGGCGGTGGCGCGCACGAACCGCCGCGACACCGCCGACTTCGACGTCGACCGGGCCGCCGCCTCCACGGCCTCGCCGACCGGCTCGTTGGCGGCGCGGTGCCGGCGCGTGGCCAGCCCCGCCAGCATCCGCTCGAACACCAGGCTGTCGAGCTGGTCGTCGTCGGCGAAGGCGGCGAACGACTCCAGCGCCACCTCCTGGCCGTCCAGCGTGCGCGCCCGCGGGCGGCGCACCGCCACCTTGCGGCCGCCCAGCACCACCGACGTGTCGGTGGCGGCGTGCCGCCGCGCGGTGCGCTCCGCCAGCCTGGCGTGCTTGGGGCCGACCCTGGCAGTGACCTCGGCCTGCATCATCTCACTCATCACCGCCAGGCCGACCGACACCGACAGGGCCAGCAGCCCCTCCCGCGCGGTCGCGGCGATGTCGTGCAACGCCACCCGCACCGACTCGGGCACACCCGGATCGGCCGCCACCTCGGCGGCGTCGAGCACACCAACGTCAGTTACCTTGCTCATGACGGTCCCCTTCCAAGGGTTGTCTTCCCGGACGCCCAGCACGATGCCATCCGGCACCGTCCAGGCGGGGGACCGTCACCTCACTTCAACAGACCTCGGGACAACCTCACTCTTTGAAAGGTCTGCGATAAGGCCGCCACTTGTCCTGCGCATCCGGCTTTAAGGAGGCCGCTATCCGACGCATGCCCTTTCCCGTCGTGCTGGCCAGTCTGTCGTAGTCCACGCTCGGCACGAGGAACACCGTGTCCAGAGCAGCCGTCAGCCGGTCCACCACCACGAACAGCGTGTACAAGTCCCGTCGGGCGGTGAACGTGACCGCGCGCACGTTGCCGAGGAACTTACCGCCCTGGACGCTCACCGTGTCGGTACTGCGCGCCTTCACTTGCACCGCCAAGGTCGCAGACCTACCCCGCCGGTGGAAGACAAGGTCAACGCCCTCATCATCGACAAGCGACGTCGAGACGTTCAAGACCGCATCGCTCGCAAGGATGCAGCTGGCGGCCACCAAGTGCTCCACCGCCGCACCGATGCGCCCGGTGTCAACACTCTTGCTCAGGTTAGGCATCCTCGCTGCTCACGGGAAGCAAACTACCTACCTAGCGCGGGCGGCAGGCCGCAGACTTCCAAGGGCAGCCGATCCCCTATGGTTGGCGAATGCCTTCAAGGTCTTTGCTAGAGACGAGAAGACGGCCGGAAGCGGGCTCTGGCGTTGCGGCGAGTTTGCCGTCATAGATCAGCCGTAACAGCGTTTCGACGGATATTCCGAGGCGTCGAGCAGCCTCGCCCAGTGTCAGCGTCGCCTCCTGCACCGTTCCCATCAGCACAGCCTATTCGGAGTCGTCGACCTCATCGAGGAATGGCCAGATCTTCCGCAGCAACCCTTGTAGCGCTGCCTCGACCTGAACGCGCACCGTCCCGGCACCATCCGTGTGCGGGAAGCGATCCAGGACATCGAGGACAGCCTCCAGCGCGGCGTGCTGCACGCGGTATTCCTCGCGCGTCAATTCGATCGACGCAGGCAGCTCGTGGAGCGGGTCTGGCATGCGGCGACGCTATCGCCGATCCTCGCCAGTCCTTCAAGCTTGTCCACAACCCTCTGATATCCCCTGCGGTCTCAACGGGTCAGCGCAACACCTCGCCAGTGGTGGATGGATGATCCATCCCCCGACGGTGGAGGTGGCAGGTGGGCAGACACATGACCTCGGCGTGGCCGGCGGCTGCGACACACGCTCAGGTTCGCAGAGTGGCATTGGTGCTCGCGTGTTCCAGCGTCCGGCCTGATCCCGCTGACCGAGCTCTTAGCGTCTTGTCGCGGAACCAGGGGCGCAGTTGGATGCGGGTCGGCGGCAGGGTGCCGTAGATGAGTAGGCCTTCGCCGGGTGGCATGAGTCGGAGGGCGTGGTCGGGGGCGAGGCGGCGGTAGTCGGCGCCTTGGGTGGTGGAGGTGCGCCCTTCGGCATCGGTCGTTGTTGACTCTCGCACGAGGCGGGCGTCGCCGACGAGGCGGGAGATGTGTTCGAGGGTGGCGGGGTCTTTGGAGCCGGACAGGACGACGGTGGCTTTGTGGTTGTTCAGCACGGTGTGGGCGCGGTCGCGGTAGCGGGCGCGGAGTTGCGCGAGGTCTTGCCAGATGGTGACGAGTTGGATGCCCAGCCCGCGGGCGGTGGAGGCGAGCTCGTCGAGGTCGCGCAGCGGCGCGACGCTGGCGGCTTCGTCGAGGACCATCAGCAGCGGCGGGTCCAGCGGCTGGCCGGTGGCTTGTTCGCGGGCGCGGGCCGCGGCGATAACGGTGTTGATCAACGCGACGAACAGCGGCCGCAGCCGGGCTTGTTCGTCGGCGGTGGCGCACAGGTAGAGGGTGCGGGCGGTGCCGTCAAGCAGTCCGTGAGCGGTGATCTCCGAACTGCGGGTGGCGGCGGCGACGTCGGGGTCGGCGAACACCTCCAGGATGGTTTCGACGGTGCCGTAGACGGAGTCTTTGCGCCGCGGTTCGGCGGCGAACGCCGACGCGGCGGCCTCGAAGGCTTCCCGCTGGCCGGTGGCCTCGAGTGCGTCGAGGACCTCGGCTTCGTTGCGGGTCTTGACCCAGGACACGACGTCGGCGATGCCGCGGTGGGTGTTGGCGGCGGCGTACAGCAGCGGAGCGAGCATCATCCGGGCGAGCGACGCCCAGTGGGCTTCGCCTTGCAGGCCGCCGTCGCCGTCGCGGGCGGCGGAGGTCAGCCAGTGGGCCATGCGTTGGGCGTCGGCCCAGGTGCCGCACGCGGCCACGGGCGACCAGCTGTGGCCTGGGTAGGTGGTCGCGGCGGTGGGGTCGAACTGCCCTGGGCTGCCCTGGCCGGTGCTGGCCGGCGTCGGCAAGGTCGAGTCGGACCAGGGCCTGTTGAATGGTTTGTGTGAGGTGGCTGATCCGGCCGGGAGGAGATCCCGGTCAGAGAG
>Ga0136617_10005542_pt1 | contig 11291 bp, 10 predicted proteins | sample AntDrymUQ3222106_2_FD_129672 | JGI IMG/M metagenome (GOLD analysis project Ga0136617, IMG submission 129672) | Polar desert sand microbial communities from Dry Valleys, Antarctica - metaG UQ322 (21.06) | ecosystem: Environmental > Terrestrial > Soil > Desert | place: Antarctica: Dry Valley...
CCCGCCTCGCCAGCAAGTTCTTGGCGTTGACCGCCGCGATCGCACTCAACCACCGCCTCGGCCGCCCCGCACGCAACCTCACCGCCTACTACACCTAACCAACCCGTGGAACGACTCATCTAGACGCTCGGCCCGGCGAGGAACCTCGCGAGGCTGCGCGCGGGGTGGCCGGTCACCTGCTCGACGGTGTCGGTGACGCCAGAGAACACGCCGTCGTGAACACGCCGGAGCGTCCAGACGAACACGTCCCGCTCGAACCCCTCCGGCAGGTCGGCCACGGCGTCCGCGATCGTGATCTCGACGTGGCTGACCGGCCGGCCCAGCGCGCTGGAGAGCATTTCGGCGGTGCGGGGCAACGTGATCGCTTCCGGCCCGGAGAGCTCGTAGATCCGCCCGTCGTGGCCCTCGTCGAGCAGCGCGCGCTCGGCGACGGCGGCGATGTCACGGGCGTCGATCCACGCCACGGTCGCCCCGCCGCCCGCGAACGGCAGCCGGCCGTGTTCTGCGATCTCGTCGCGGTAGAACCGCTGGTCGGTGAAGACCTGCATGAACCAGCTCGGGCGCAGCATCGTCCACGTGTGACCGCTGTCGCGCACCGTCCGCTCGACACGCAGCGCCCAGCTGCCGGGCGCGAACGAGTCGGCGTCCCACTCGGACAACACGACGATTCTGGCGTCGCGGGGCGTCTCGGCGAGCAGGGCGGCGACCAGGTCGGGCGCGTCCGCGCGATCCGGGCGGACGAGGTACACAGCGTCAACGTCGTCGATTGCGGCGGCCCAGCCGGAAGGGTCGTCCCAGGAGAACGCCGTCGGGGTGATCCCGTCGAGCGTGATCGAGGAAGGGTCGCTGCTCCCGCCGAGGACGTCGACACCGGGACGGGCCGCGAGCAGCTCCGCAAGCGGTACGCCGGTCTTGCCCCGGACGCCGGTGATCAGGACGCGAGTCATGGTGGCTCGCCCGGCAGCCTAAGGTGCAGGTGGTCGTCGTGATTGACGAGCGGCTGCACGACGTCCCGAGGCCCGCGCAGATCGACCGAGGGCCCGACGAACACGAGCTCGGCCCCCTCGCGCACGAACGCGTCGACGAGTTCCTGGGCCGCCGCCCGGTCGACCAGCTCCGGGCGGGCCGGGGAGCGCAGCCGGCCGTCCTTGCGCGGGTAGTAGACGTCGACGTCGAGGCCGTTCTGGTGCGAGGCATGGCCGATGCCGCCGAAGCGCTTGCCGAAGTCGCCCCCCTGGGGGCGCGAGAGGTCGCCGACCAGCACCGGTGGAGCGTCCGGATGCCGGCGCGCGTATGCGGCGAGCACCCGCTCGACGGTGCTCAGCAGCCTCCCGGTGCCCCAGCGCCGCCAGCTCCGGTTGGGGACCCGCTTGAGGATCGGGTCCCAGGTGATGTAGCCTGGCCCGCTTTCGGGCAGCATCCGCCCGCGGATCAGGCGTCCGCTCGACGGCACTCCGACCGCCCGTGCGGGTGGCTGCGGCTCGGCGGGCTCGCGCGTGGGGCTGGGCGTCGGCGCAGCCGTTCGCGTCGGCGCAGGGGTGGCGCGCGGCGGGATCGGGTCGTCGTCCCGCGGCGCGGCGAGCAGCGCGCCCGGCACCGCGACGGCGAGGATGAGGAGCAGGAGGACGGCGAGACGCACAAACGGAATACGCACCCGAGCGACGATAGGTCCGCGCAACCGCCGCTACGGCGCGACGAGGATCGCGCCCTCCCCGGTCGCGTACGCCTCCTCCCCGTGCTGGACGACGTCCATGCCGACCGCCTCCTCGTGCTCGGTCGCGCGCAGCGGCATCACGAGCGCGAGCACGCGCAGGATCGCGTAGGTCATCGCGAATGCGTAGGCCGGGGTCGCGAGCACCGCGAGCGCCTGGTGGCCGAGCTGGGCGGCGTTGCCGAACAGCAGGCCGTCGGCCACGCCGTTCCACGACTCCTGCGCGAAGAAGCCGATGAAGAGGATGCCGGTGAGGCCCGCGATGCCGTGGGCCGCGAGCACGTCGAGCGTCTCGTCGAGCCGCGTCCGCGGGCGCCAGACGATCACGACGTAGCTCGGGACCGCGGCGAGCGCGCCGAGCAGCATCGCCGAAGCCGGGCTGATGAAGCCCGCGGCCGGGGTGATCCCGACGCAGCCGACGATGATCGCGGTCGCCGCGCCGATCGCCGTCACCCGGCGCTCGCGCAGCAGGTCGAGCGCGAACCAGACGATGAGCGTGCAGGCCGGGGTCAGCAGCGTGTTGACGAACGCGAGCACCCCGGCGTCTCCGGCCGAGAAGCCGCTGCCGCCGTTGAACCCGAACCACCCGAACCACAGCAGGCCGGCGCCGAGCAGCACGTAGACCGAGTTGTGCGGCAGCAGCGCCTGGCGCCCGTAGTCCTTGCGCGCGCCGACCACCAGCGCGGCCGCGAGCGCCGAGAAGCCGGAGCCCATCTCAACCGGGATGCCGCCGGCGAAGTCGAGCGTCCCGCCCTCCTGCAGCCAGCCGCCGCCGAACGCCCAGTGCGCGAGCACCGCGTAGACGAGCACCGACCACAGCGCCGCGAAGGCGAGGAACGCGCCGAAGCGCATGCGCTCCACGACGGCGCCCGACACGAGTGCCACCGTGACGATGCAGAACGTCGCCTGAAACGCCATGAACAACAGGTGCGGGATCTTGGTCCCCTCGCGCGGCTCGAAGTCGACGCCGCGCAGCAGGGCGTGGTCGAGCCCGCCGATGATCGCGCCGCCGCCGTCGAAGGCCAGCGAGTAGCCGACGAGCGCCCAGGCGACGGTCGCCACCGCGAGCGCCGCGATGCACATCATGAAGGTGTTGAGCGTGTTGCGCGAGCGCACCAGGCCCGCGTAGAACAGCCCGAGCGCGGGCGTCATCAGGAGCACCAGCGCGGTGGCGGCGAGCATCCACGCCGTATCGCCGCTGTCGATCACTTGTCCACCGGCGTGACCGCCTGGTCGTCGGTCTCGGCGGTGCGGATGCGCACCACGCGCTCCAGCGGCACGACGAAGATCTTGCCGTCGCCGACCTCGCCGGTCTGGCCGCCCTCGCAGAGCGCGTCGATCGTGGGCTGGACGAACGGATCGGAGACCGCGATCTCGAAGCGGACCTTCTCCGACAGGCCCATCTGCACGCGCGTGCCGCGGTAGGTCTCGACGCGGTCGAGCTCACCGCCGTGGCCCTGGACCCGGCTGAGCGAGACGCCGCGGACCTCCGCGCGGTAGAGCGCTTCCAGCACGTCGTTCGCCTTCTCCGGGCGCACGATGCCGATGACGAGCTTCACGTTTCCGCTTCCTCCTGTGGCTGGACGACCACGGGAACTCTGTCGGTCGGACCGGTCGGCTTATTCGAGCCGGAGCGCGGCGAGGTGCTCCGGGAGCCCCCCGGCGACGCGTGCAGCGCCGGCGCCGTCGAGCGCGCCGGGCTCGTGGGTCGTGGTGACCGCCCACACGGTCATCCCCGCCGCGCGGCCGGCGGCGATGCCGGCGGGCGCGTCCTCGAACACCAGGCAGGCCGCGGGGTCCACGCCGAGCCGCTCCGCCGCCAGCAGGTAGGGGTCCGGCGCGGGCTTGCCGTGCTCGACCTGGTCGGCGGTCACCAGCACGTCGGGCACCGGCAGGCCGGCGGCCGCGAGCCGGGCGCGGGCGAGCGGCGCCGCGCATGAGGTGGCGATCGCCACGCGTCCCTGGGGCAGGGCGAGCACGTCGCCCGCGCCGGGGAGGGCGACGACGCCGTCGGTGTCGGTCGTCTCGGCGTGCGCGAGCAGGGCGGTCTCCTCGTCGAGCCGGGAGGCCGCGACGTGCTCGGCGATCACCGCGCGCGCCGGTCGGCCGTGGTTGCCGGCCTGGATCGCCTCGCCGTCGAGACCGTGGCGCTCGCCCCACGCGCGCCAGCTGCGGACCGTCGGCGCGGAGGAGTCGACGAGCACGCCGTCGAGGTCGGAGATGACCGCGGCGAAGGCGGCGCCGGGCGGGGCGTCGGCGGCCGGCCCGGCCGCGCGGCGGGCGAGCGCGAACACGGCAACCGCCCCGATGATCAGCGTCGCGAGCGCCCACGGCAGCGAGACGGCGTCGGCAAGCACGCCGATGAACGGCGGGCCGACGAGGAAGCCGAACGAGCCCATCGAGGAGACGGCGGCGATGCCGGGCCCGGTAGGGGTGTCGGCCTGGCGCCCGGCGGCGCTGAACATGAGCGGGACGCCGTTGGCGACGCCGAGGCCGACAGCGAACAGCCCGATCAGCGCGGCAGCCGGTGTGCCGATCAGCAGCAGCGCCGCCAGCGGGATGCCGGTCAGCAGCGCCCCCCAGCGCAGCGTCGCCACCGCTCCGAGGCGGCCGGTCACCCAGTCGCCGAAGACGCGCCCGACGGTCATGCCGGCGGAGAAGACCGCGAACGCGAGCGCGGCCACGGCGATGCTCGAACCGAGGTCGCCGCGCAGGTAGATGCCGCTCCAGTCGGCCATCGCGCCCTCGGTGACCATCACCAGCAGGCACAGGATCGCGAGCAGGAGGACGCCGCGCGAGGGCAGCGTGAAGCGCGGCGCGGCCTCGCCCTCGGCCTCGGAGCCCGCACCGATGCGCGGCACGCACACGAGGACAGTGACGAGCAGCATCGCGGAGGCGATCGCCACGGTGATGCGCGGGTCGACGCCGAGCGCGGCGAGCCCGGCGGCGAAGCCCGCGCCGACCACGCCGCCGAACGACCAGCCCGCGTGCAGCGAGGACATGATCGGCCGGCCGAGGTCGCGCTCGACCTTGACGCCGTGGGCGTTCATCGAGACGTCCATCGTCGCGTTCGACGCGCCGAGCACGAACAGCGCGACGGGCACGAGCCACGGGCGCGGGGCGAGCACGACGAGGTTGACCGCCAGCACGTCGGCGAGGCCGCCCAGCCAGGTCATCCGCACCGAGCCCCGCTTGACGATCGCCTGCCCGGCGATCGGGAAGGCGACGATCACCGCCAGCGACATGCCGACGAGCACGAGCCCCATCGCGCTCTTGGAGAAGTCGAAGCGCTCCTGGATCCACGGGATCTGGGCGACGAAGGTGCCGATCACGGCGCCGTTGACGAAGAAGACGGCGGTGGTCGCCCAGCGCCGGCTCATGCGCGCGTGACCGTCACGCCGAGCGCGCGGTAGGGATCGAGCAGCGCGTCCGGCGCCGTCGCCTCGGCCACCACGTGCGTGAGCTCGGAGACCGGCGCGACGAGGTAGGCGCTGCCCGCCCGCAGCTTGTCCGTGGTGGCGAGCGCGATCACGTCGGCCGACGCCGCGACCATCGCGCGCTTGACGTGGGCCTCCTCGAGGTCGTCGGTCGACAGCCCCGCCTCCGGATGCAGCGCGCAGACGCCGAGCACGCACGCGTCAGCGCGCACCGTGCGCAGGAACTCCACGGCGGCGGCGCCGACCGTCACCTGCGCGCGCTTGTCGAGCCGCCCGCCGATGACCACGACCTCGGCCGCGGGGTGGTCGGCCAGCGCGGAGGCGATCGGCGGCGAGTTGGTCAGCACCGTGCAGGCATGCTCGGGCGGGAGCCGGCGCGCAAGCTCGAGGTTGGTGGTGGACCCGTCGAGGACGATCACCCGGGCGCCGGCGAGCACGCCGACGGCGGCGTGGGCGAGCGCCGGCTTCGCGTCGGTCCAGGTCTCGCGCCGGTGGCTGAAGGACCCCTGCTGCGGCGCCGGCGCGAGCGCGCCGCCGTGGACGCGCTGGACGAGGCCCTGCGCGGCGAGCTCGCGGAGGTCGCGCCGGACCGTGTCCTCGGATACGCCGAGCTCCTCGACGAGGCGCGCTGCGACGACCTTCCCGTCGCTCGCCAGCGCGGCGAGGATCGCCTGGCGGCGCTCGGCGCTGAGCAACGGGTTGGCTGCAGGTTCATGCATGTTTGTGCATGTTACTGCACGGAGTCGAGCGTTCCCGGCGGCGCGGCCGAACGTCAACGGCGGCTGGGTGGGAGAAGGGTGCGGACCGCCGCGGCAGGGATTCGGCCGGGTGTGCTCCCTTGGTGGGAATTATTGCGACGAAGGGAGCACACCCGGTCCGAGCGGGCGAGATTTCGGCGGGTGTGCAGAGTTTGGGCTGGCTATGCGACTCAACTCCGCACACCCCGCCCACAGGAGCGCCGCGGCACTTCGCACCCACCTCCCACCCAGCCGCCTTGACCTTCGCCGGCGCCCTCCGGAACCGCCGGCAGGATCAATCAAAGATCAGGATCACCGCGACGATCGTGCCGCCGACGATCACGATCCGCCGCAGCCACACGTCAGGCAGCTTGCGCCCGTAGCGGGCGCCGGCCCAGGCGCCGGCGATCGAGCCGACGGCGATCAGGCCCGCGGCCTCCCAGGCGATGTCGGCGACCGCGATGAACAGTACGGCCGCCACGGCGTTGGCCACGCCGGCGAGCACGTTCTTGACCGCGTTGAGGCGCTGGAGGTCGTCGGCGAACGCCAGCCGCAGCACCGCGAGCAGGATCACGCCCTGGGCCGCGCCGAAGTAGCCGCCGTAGATGCCGGTGAGGAAGGTGCCGCCGGTCGCCGGGATGAGGTGGTCGCGCTCGGCGGCGCGCGGCGTGGGCTTGAACGCCATCAGGGCGACGGAGAGCAGGATCAGGATCGGCACGGCGGCGTCGAACACGCTGCTCGGCAGCTCGAGCAGGAGGATGCCGCCGACGAGCGCACCGATCGCCGAGCCGCCCGCGAGCGTCAGGACGCGCCGCCGCTGCCCCCGCAGCTCGCGCCGGTACCCCCAGGCTCCGCTGATGCCGCCGAACACGAGCCCGACGGTGTTGGAGACGTTCGCCACCACGGGCGAGTAGCCGACGGCGAGGAGGGTCGGGAACGTGACGAGCGAGCCCGAGCCGACGATCGCGTTGACCGCCCCCGCGACCACGCCCGCCCCCGCCACGACGAGCATCTCCTCCAGCGACACCCGCCGGACGGTAGCGCTCTACTCAGCGCGCAAGCGTCGCCGCCGCGACCGTGGTCAGCTGCCGCCGCCACCTCCGCCGTCGCCGCCACCGCAGCCGCCATCGCCGCCCCAGGCGCTGCCGTCGCCGCCGAACCAGTAGCCCGACGCGCCCGCGTCGGAGCCGCCACCCGACCTGCGCTGGAGCCTGCGCCGTACCGGCCGGCTCTCGACGATCAGCACCGTCACCACGAAGCCCAGCACCAGCAAGCCGATTCAGAACAACATGATCAGCCTCCTTTTGGAGAGGGAAGGAGACCTTCGGCCGAAGGGGCGGGGATGGTGAGGCCTGCGCGGGTCCGCGTCAACGGACGCGAGGGTAAAACTCGCTAAAGGGAATGCGGCGCGGCGGCCCCCCGGCCGCCGCGCGCGCCGTGTGCGGCCCTACGGGCCCGTGTGACCGCTTCCGTGGTCCGGCCTCTTCGGCTTCTTGCCCCCTCCGTGGTCCGGCTTCTCCGGCTTCTTGCCGTGCCCGTCGCCGCGCACCTTCTGGACCTCGCAGCCGGTCAGCGTGTCGGCCTTGTCGGCAATGACGCGATCGTTGCCCGCGCCGCAGTCGACGGTGTCGCCCGAGCGGTCACGCACGTTCACTCTGTCGTCGCCGCCGCCCGCCTTGACCGTGTCGGCGTCGTGCCCGCCCCGGATGCGGTCGTTGCCGTCGCCGCCCGTGAGCACGTCGTTGCCGCGGCCGCCGTGGAGGCGGTCGTTGCCGGCCAGCCCGTCGATCTTGTCGTCGCCGGCCTTGCCGAAGATGCGATCGGCGCCGGCTGTGCCGGTGAGCGTGTCGCCGCCGGAGGTTCCCTTGGTGCTGGCTGCGAGCGCGAGGCCCGGAAGCGCGAGGGCGACGAGCAGAGCGGCCAGGAGGCTGCGTGGCATGCGAATCCCTTCGTCGGACGGCGTGTCTCTAGAAGGAACCACCCGCGGGAACGCCGCAGGTTGGGAGGTTGCGTCAGGGCTTTGCGGCCTTGACCGGCTTGGCGGGCTTCACCGGCCGGTCCGGCTTGGGAGCCACCTCCGGCTTCGCGGCCTTGATCCGCGTTGCCGGCCGGACGGGCTTCAGCTTGGGCTCGCGCCCGGGCTTCGATGCTTTCACGCGAGCGGGACGGGTCGCGCGGCGAGGTACGGCAGCCTTCGGGGGCTTCCCGGTCTGGCCGCGTCGGACCCGGCGGCGCACGGCCCGGCGGCGACCCTGATTGCCACTCCCGCCCTTGGCCGCGCGACGAGCGGCGGGCTTCGCGGCGCGCCGCTTGGCCCGTTGGACGGCCGGGGCGGCCGGGGCGGCAGCGGGCGCGGAGGCGGCGGGTGACGACGTGGGGGCAGGGGCCGGGGGCTGCGCGGCGGCAGCCTCTTTGACTGTTGCGGCAGGCGCCCGCGGGGCAGGATCCGCGCGGTGAACGATCGCGGCGCCGCCCGTGGCGCCGCCACCGACCAGGATCGCGCCGGCCACCACCTTGGCCGTGAAGCCACCGCTCAGCGAGGCAGCCGTGCTCGCGCCGCCGACCGCCGCGGCGGCCGCTCCGCCGGCCGCCGACCCGCTGCCGAGGACCGCAGCCTTGAGCCCAAGGCTCGGCACGACGGGGAGCGCGAGCGCGAGCGCGCGGCGCTGGTCGGCGATTGCAAGCCGGTAGGCGCTGCACGGCTCGCAGCCGCGCAGGTGGCGGCGCAGCGACCCGCGCCGCAGCGCACCGCCCTGCGCGTTGGCAAGCTGCTCGCGGATCTGCTCGCACGGCAGCTCGCGCGCCTCGCGCTCCGCGATCAGCGTCGTTCGCGCCTGGTAGATCAGCGCCTTCACCTTGCCCGGGCGGACGCCGATCACGCCGGCGATCTGCTCGTGCGACAGGTCAGCGAGCTCCGCCAGCACGAGCGCCGCGCGCTGGTCGTCGGGCAGGCGCTCGACGTCGGCGACGACCGCCCGGAGATCCGCCCGCGTCTGCACCTGCTCCCCCGGACCGTCGGCGTGCGGGGCGGCGGCGTCGGCCGGAAGCTCACGGCGCCGGGTCGCGAGCTCCGTGCAGCAGTGGTTGCGCGCGATCGTGTAGAGCCACGGCCGCGGGTCGGTCGGCGCCCCGTACGTGATGAGCGCGCGATGGGCGCGGAGGAACGTCTGCTGGAGCGCGTCCTCGGCCTCGTCGCCGGAGCGCAGCATGTGCCGACAGAAGCCGAGCAGCGCGCGGTGGTGACGGTCGTAGAGGACCTCGAAGGCGCGCTCGTCGCCGCGCGCCGCGAGCTGGGCGAGCCGGCCGTCGTCGAGCCGGCCCAGCCGGAGCGGGGCGAGCAGCGAAGAGGATGTTGCGACCTTTGGCATCGACGCGGCACGTGCACCCATAGACATCGTTCTACCCAGAAAGTTGGGGGGATGCTGCCTCAGACCGTTGACCCGGCGTGCCGATATCTGATGCATGCCGCGCTATCCGACCACGCCGCTGTGGCTGAAGCTGACCGTCTCGGCGGTGCTGCTGACGGCGACGGCCTGGTGGGTGCTCGACCGCAGCGATCGCGTCGGCAACGAGCGCCGGCTGTCGGAGATCGCGTCGGAGATCGCGGGTCGCGCGGTCGAGGTGCACTGTCCCGGCCCGATCGCGCGCACGTTCGGCGGCTCGACCGCCGAGGGCTGGGTGGAGTTCGACGCCGCCGGCAAGCCCGCCGACGAGACGAAGCTGCAGAAGACCTCGTGCGCGGAGCTCGACGCGCTCGCCGAGGGCCGGCGCGCGAAGGAGCTCGCCTGCACGGCGCGGGCCCGGATCCTGTGCGGCCGACGCGGCGCTCAGCTCGCGATGGCGGTCGACGTGGTGACGCACGAGTCCTTCCACATGCGCGGGCTGCGCGACGAGGCGGAGACGGAGTGCGCATCGCTGCAGCGGATGGCCACCACCGCACAGCGCCTGGGGGCCACCGCGCAACAGGGAGCGGCCCTCGCGCACGGGCAGTTCACCGAGGCCTATCCGCAGATGGGCGAGGTCTCCGCGGCGGAAGCTGCACGGACCCAACCTTGCCATAGCTGTGTCAAGGTTGCGCTAGGCTGTCGGCCTGATGCGCGACTTCATGGCAGCCACCCGCGATCGCGTCGTCGTCTTCGACGGCAGCATGGGCGCGACGCTCGAGCAGTTCGACCTCTCGCTCGAGGACGACTACAAGCTCGAAGGCCGCTGCCACGAGGCGCTCGTCCTCAACCGGCCGGACGTCATCGAGCAGCTGCACGCGTCGATGATCGATGCCGGCGCCGAGGTCGTCGAGACCGACACCTTCCAGGGCTCGCGGATCAAGCTCGACGAGTGGGGACTCGGGGAGCACACGCTCGAGATCAACCGCAAGGCCGCCGAGATCGCCCGCAAGGCGGTCGGCGAGGAGCACTTCGTCGCGGGCTCGATCGGCCCCACCGGCTTCCTCCCCGCCTCCGACGACCCGACGCTTGGGCAGATCCGCTTCCGCGAGCTCGTGACGGTCTTCGAGGAGCAGAGCCGCGGCCTGCTCGAGGGCGGCGTCGACCTCATCATCATCGAGACCGCGCAGGACATCCTCGAGGTCAAGGCCTCGATCTTCGGGGTCCGCGAGGCGTTCAAGGCGACCGGCCGCACGGTGCCGATCCAGGCCTCCATCTCGCTGCTCCCCAACGGCGGCAAGATGCTGCTGGGCACCGACATCTCCGCCGCCCTGGCGACGCTCGAGGCGCTCAAGGTCGACGTCATCGGCCTCAACTGCTCGACCGGCCCCGAGGACATGCGGGACGCCGTCCGCTTCCTCGGCGAGCACTGCCCGACGCCCATCCACTGCATCCCGAACGCCGGCATCCCCCACCAGGGCCCCGGCGGCGAGACGATCTTCCCGGCCGAGCCCGAGCCGCTCGCCGAGGTGCTCGGCGACTTCGTCGAGCGCTACGGCCTCGGCATCGTCGGCGGTTGCTGCGGTACGACGACCGAGCACATCCGCGCGATCGCCGAGCGCTGCACGCACCACCACCCCAAGCCGCGCCCCGCGCCGCGCCCCATCCACGTCTCCTCGATGATGGCCGCGACGCCGCTCGTGCAGGAGCCGGCCCCGACGATCGTGGGCGAGCGCGTGAACTCGCAGGGCTCGCGCAAGGCCAAGGAGATGCTGCTGGCCGACGACTACGACGGCCTCGTCACGATCGCCGAGGACCAGGTCGAGGGCGGCGCGCACGTGCTCGACCTCTGCGTCGCGCTGACCGAGCGCGAGGACGAGGACGAGCAGATGCGGCTCGTCGCCAAGCGCGTCGCGCTGACGCAGCCCGCGCCGATCCAGGTCGACTCGACCGAGCCCGAGGTGATCGAGACCGCGCTCGACCAGATCCCCGGCCGCGCGATCGTCAACTCCGTCAACCTCGA
>Ga0136617_10005543_pt1 | contig 11290 bp, 8 predicted proteins | sample AntDrymUQ3222106_2_FD_129672 | JGI IMG/M metagenome (GOLD analysis project Ga0136617, IMG submission 129672) | Polar desert sand microbial communities from Dry Valleys, Antarctica - metaG UQ322 (21.06) | ecosystem: Environmental > Terrestrial > Soil > Desert | place: Antarctica: Dry Valley...
AGCCACCGTGTCTGAGTCACCACGTCGAATGGCGCCGGGAGCGGTCTACATCCCGGCGCCGCGAGTGAGAGGTCTGGTCGAGCTCCTCGACCGGGTCGACCGCGCGCTCGCGGCTGCGTTGTCGCCGATCACCTCGGCGGAGGGCGTGAGTCGGGACGGCTGGCGGGTACTCCTCATGTTGGCCCGTAGCGGTGGTCGCAGCATGGGTGAGATCGCCTCCCACACCACGCTTCCCGCACCCACTGCCACCCGGGTGGTGGACCGTCTGGTGGCCGGTCAGCTCGCGTACCGGCGCCACGACCCGGTGGATCGCCGTCGGGTGCTGGTCCATCTCGCAGGCGGCGGCCGCGCCGTCATCGAGAGGGTCTGCGGGCGGGTGGAACGCCAGGTCGGTGCCGCCCTCGGATCCGCGCACACCCCCGAACGTGCCCAGCTCACCGAGCTCCTCGAGTCGCTGTCCACCCGGATCGTGGACCCGAACTGACCGTATCCGCGCCACCCGGCGACGCTACTTCTTGACCTTGCCGGCATCCCCGGTGGAGTCCGTGGACAGCGCCGCGACGAAGGCCTCCTGCGGCACCTCGACCCGTCCGATCGTCTTCATCCGCTTCTTGCCCTCCTTCTGCTTCTCCAGCAGCTTGCGCTTGCGGGTGATGTCGCCGCCGTAACACTTGGCGAGCACGTCCTTGCGCATCGCCCGGATGTTCTCCCGGGCGATGATCCGCGCGCCGATGGCCGCCTGGATCGGCACCTCGAACTGCTGGCGCGGGATGAGCTCGCGCAGCCTCGACACCATTGAGGTGCCGTAGGCGTAGGCGGCGTCCTTGTGCCGGATTGCGGAGAACGCGTCGACGGGTTCGCCCTGCAGCAGGATGTCGACCTTGACCAGGTCGGCGACCTGCTCGCCGATCTCCTCGTAGTCCAACGACGCATAGCCGCGGGTGCGGGACTTCAGGTTGTCGAAGAAGTCGAAGATGATCTCGGCGAGCGGCATGGTGTAGCGCAGCTCGACGCGGGTCTCGGACAGGTAGTCCATCCCACCCAGGATGCCGCGCCGGTTCTGGCACAGCTCCATGATCGTGCCGATGAACTCCGACGGCGCGAGGATCGTGACCTTGACGATCGGCTCGTGGATCTCGGCGATCCGGCCCGTGGGCCAGTCCGAGGGGTTGGTGACGGTGAGTTCGGTAGCCCCGTTCTTGTCAGGTCCGTCGAGCACCACCCGGTAGACGACGTTGGGTGCGGTGGAGATGAGGTCGAGCCCGGCCTCCCGCTCCAGGCGGTCGCGGGTGATCTCCAGGTGCAGCAGGCCGAGGAACCCGCAGCGGAATCCGAAGCCCAGCGCGGCGGACGTCTCCGGCTCGTAGGTGAGCGCGGCGTCGTTAAGCTGGAGCTTGTCGAGGGCCTCGCGCAGCTCGGGATACTCCGAGCCGTCCACCGGATAGAGCCCGGAGTAGACCATCGGCCGGGGCTCACGGTAGCCGGTGAGCGGTTGGGTGGCACCGTGGCGCTGCGAGGTGACGGTGTCGCCGACCTTCGACTGGCGGACGTCCTTCACCCCGGTGATCAGGTAACCGACCTCCCCGACGCCCAGGCCCACGCTCGGTTTCGGGTCGGGCGACACGATGCCCACCTCGAGCAGCTCATGGGTGGTGCCGGTGGACATCATCTTGATCCGCTCGCGCGGGGTGATCCGCCCATCGACGACCCGAATGTAGGTGATCACGCCGCGGTAGGTGTCGTAGACGGAATCGAAGATCATCGCTCGGACCGGGCCGTTCGCGTCGCCGACCGGTGCGGGCACCACGCGCACCACCTCGTCGAGCAGCTCCTGCACTCCGATACCGGTCTTGGCACTCACCCGCAGCACATCATCGGGCTCGCACCCGATGATGTGCGCGATCTCCTTGGCGTAGCGGTCCGGGTCGGCGGCCGGCAGGTCGATCTTGTTGAGCACCGGGATGATCGTGAGGTCCTTCTCCAGCGCCAGGTACAGGTTCGCCAGCGTCTGCGCCTCGATGCCCTGTGCGGCGTCGACGAGCAGCACCGCACCCTCGCACGCCTCCAGCGCCCGGGAGACCTCGTAGGTGAAGTCGACGTGACCGGGAGTGTCGATCAGGTGCAGGACGTGCTCGCGCTCACCCACCTTCCAGGGCAGCCGCACGTTCTGCGCCTTGATCGTGATCCCGCGCTCGCGCTCGATGTCCATCCGGTCGAGGTACTGCGCGCGCATCAGGCGCTCGTCGACGACGCCGGTGAGCTGGAGCATGCGGTCGGCCAGCGTCGACTTGCCGTGGTCGATGTGGGCGATGATGCAGAAGTTCCGGATCAGCGCCGGCGGGGTGAACGTCTGGTCGGCGAACGAGGTCACGCGGTGTCCATGGAAATGTAGGGTCCATTCAGCTGCGGGGTTGACCCCATCGTCCCACGTCCGCACGCGGTGCCTCGCAGCCCCGACCGCCACCCTGCACCGTGCAGAGGTTATCGTTTAGCCGCGCAGGTGCTCGGGGTGCGTCGCGGGGCTCCATCGAGCGGATCGCCGAGCCGAACGGTGCGTTAGCTGACATTGCTGAGCGTCACTTCCGAAACAGCGGGAGTTCCTGCGCTCCACACTCAGACTGTTCAATGACTCACATCACATGAGTCACGAGAAAGTGGCGTACAGGTCACGTCCGTCTCGTTTTTTTCGCCGAATCAGAGCCTGACAAGCCGGTGACGTCGCATAACGCGCTGGTGGCAGGTGCCGGCGTGCACCAACGATTGTGCCGGGCGCTCGGTATCTGCCGCACAGTCGACTGGCCGACGTGGAGTGCATTTCATACGGTACGGCCAGGCCCAACTCTCAGGAGCGCACATGGCACAGCGACCCATGCTCGACGCGGCACCGGCGCGGGTGGCCGCGCACCCGATGTCGGACGTCGACGAAGAATGACCCTGCCGATCTACTACTACGTGCTGACCACACCGCTGGGCGTGCTCGGCCTGATCAGGTGGTCGAGCTGGCTCGTGCGCCGGATCCCAGCCGTGCTCTACCAGCCCGTGCGGAACGATTTCTGCCTGCCGATCAGCGTGGTCGTACCGGTGTACCAGGAGGATCCGGTGGTCTTCGCCGCCGCGATCGAGTCCTGGCTCGCGAATGACGTCGCCGAGATCATCCTCGTCATCGACGCGACGGACGAGATCTGCCAAGAGGTGGCTCGCTGCTACCCGGTGACCGTGCTGATCACGGATGTGCCGGGCAAGCGGGATGCACTGCGGCGGGGATGGAACACGGCCTGCACCGAACTGGTCGCCCTGGTTGACTCCGACACGATCTGGGCTCCGGACGTCGCAGCCGAGGTGGGTAAGCCGTTTGTCGATCCCCGGATCGGGGGGGGTCGGCACCCGGCAGAGCGTCTACGGGTCCACCGGGTTCCTGGCGCGGATCACCGACATGTTCCTCGACCACCGGTACTTCGACGAGAACGCCAGCCAGAGCCTGCTCGGTCGCGCGGTGTCGTGCCTGTCCGGGCGCACGGCCGTCTACCGCCGCTCACTGCTGCTCGAGATCGACCACGAGTTCATCCACGAGACCTTCTGGGGCGTGCCGTGCCTGTCCGGCGATGACAAGCGCCTGACGACGTTGATCCTGGAGCGCGGGCACCTCACGTATCTCCAGCGCACCGCGGAGGTGTGGTCGACGTTCCCGACGACGTGGCGGATGTTCCACCGCCAGCGGCTGCGATGGGCGCGCAACACCTGGCGCTCCGATCTGCGCGCCCTGTCCCACCGCTGGGTGTGGAGATACCCCTTCCTCGCCTACACGATGATCGACAAGGGGATCAGCAGCTTCACGCTGCTGCTCGGGCCGGCGTTCATGATCTACTCGTTGATCGCCCAAAACTGGGTCTTCGCCGGTGTGCTCGCGCTGTGGTGGCAGATCAGCCGCTCGGCGAAGCTGCTGCCCCACCTGCGTCGACGGCCGAGCTCCTTCTTCTTCATCCCCGGCTACGTGGTCGTGTCCTGGCTCATGGCCCTGATCAAGCTCCAGGCATTGTTGACCATTCGCAAGCAGCGCTGGCTCACCCGGCAGGTGGCGGTCAAGGACGGTGCCGTTGTGCGGACCATGCAGGCGAACGAGAGCCTCAGCGACGAGGTGGCCGTGTGAGGCCCACCTACCGCTGGTGGATACGCGGGCTGGTGGTCGGGGCCGTGTTGGCGGCGATGGTCGCCACCGAGGCACCGGTCGGCTCAGCTGGGGCGGCCCCGGCCGGACCGGAAACGATGTCGGCCGGGGCGGCAGTTCCGCAGCCCGCGCAGTCCCAGCCGGAACCCGACGACGACGAGCCGCCGGTCGCCGAGACGACTGCCGTCCCCCCGCCGGCTGTCCCGACGCGGCGCCCGGCACCATCACGGCCCGGGCCGGAGCCCGCCACGGAAGCGATCGGGCAGGTGCCGGGCGCGCAGTTCGCGCGGACCTCGTGGGAGGACCATGGCCGCGTCAACCAAATGATCATCGTCCGTCCGAGCAACATCGACATCGTGACCGACGGGCAGTTGACCAGACGGGTCCCCCGGCCGCCGGGCGTCCTGACGCTCGACGCGCTGGACCGGTACGTGCCCAGCACCTGGCTGTCGATCACGAACGGCACGGCCCAGCTGTCCGCGGCCGTCGTCCTGACCACACGCGCCGCGATGGACGTTGCCGACGTCCGGCTCCTGAGGCTGGTCGGTGGTGCGACGGCCGCCGAGGCCGCCTCGATCTACACCGGCGGTGGACGGCTGGCCCTCAACGACATCACCGTGACCTCCTGGGACGCTGCGGCCCAGCAGGCGATGCCGGCCACGCCCGGCCGGCCGTTCATCGTGGTGGGGTCCGGCGGCAGGCTCGAGGCCATCGACACCACGTTCAGCGACCTCGGCACACCGCCGACCGGTCCCGACACCGGCCGGCCCGGGGTGCTGCTCACCCCCGGCAGCGGCGGCTCGTTGGTCCGTACCTCGTTTCTCCGCAACAGCACCGGACTCACCCTCGCCGGATCCCAGGACGTGCTCCTCGGGGGCGTCACCATCGGTGGCTCGGCGGCCGACGGCTTGATTCTGCAGGGGGATCGGGGCACGACGATGAGCGGAATACGCGTCGAACGCAACGGCGGCAACGGGGTGCTGCTGACCGGAGCCAACTCGAACCGTGTGGTGAGCGGGGTCACCACCACCGGCAACGGGGCGTTCGGTATCGACGTGGTCGGGCAGACGGGTGCGCGGATCAGTGGCATCGCCACGTCGGGCGACCGGATGGGCGGGCTGCGGTTGAGCCGGTCCGCCGACGTCACGGTCACCGACTTCAGCGCCACCGACCAGCCCACCGGGGTATTCACCCACCTCAACAGCCGCAACATCGTGCTCGACCAGCTGCGCATCGCGGGCGGTCGGCGCGGTCTCCTGGTCGAGAAGAGCACCCATGGCGTCGAACTGACTGCGACGACCATCGACGGCGCGGCGGTCACCGGCGTGTCCATCGGAGGCCGCGATGTCGAACTGCGTGATGTGACAGTGACCGGCTCCCGGACCGGCGTCCGGATCGAACGCGGTGCACACGGGGTCACCGCCATCGGGCTGACGCTCTCCGGCGGGCAGGACGGTGTCGTCGCGACCCGCGACACGACGGGGGTGGTCCTGCAGAACGTGGTGGCCGACGGTGTCGAGAACACCGCGGTGCGGACCGTCAGCTCGAACGCCCGGATCATCGGCGGCAGGCTCACCGGCGGTGCCACCGGAATCGACGCCGGATCCGCGACCACCATCTCCGGCACCGTGATCGACCAGGCCAACGTGGGGATCCGTGCACGGTCCGGCGAGCTCGTCCGCGCCCACCGGGTCGAGGTGACGGCGATCGCGGCCGGGATCGACGTCGCGGTCGGCAGCCCCGTCCTCCTCAGCGACTCCCGCGTCCGCGCGCTCGAGGCGGTGCGCGGTGAGGTGAGCCAGCGAGGGATCAACGAGCTCAGCCTGCCGCCGCTCAACCTGGTCGGCGCGATCGGGATCCCGCTCATCCTGCTGGCACTCGGCCTGGACCAGGTGCACGCCGCCCGCCAACGTGGCGGCGACAGCCGACGGCGGCTGCCGCCGGTCCTGCCTGCCGGAGTCCGCTGATGGGCCGAGCGACGGTTTCCCGGCGTCCGACCCGCCGGATCACCCGGCGGCCTGTGGTGGCCCTCCTGGGTGCCCTACTCGTCAGTGCCGTGGGGTGTGCGGCGGCCGTACCGGAGGGTGGATCACCTCCCCCCGCCTCGAGCACCTCGACCGACGACGAGATCAGCTCCAGTGATCTCGAGAGGTTCTTCGGCGGTGGGCTGGAGTTCTGGGACCACGGCTCCTTCGGCGTGGACCGTGCCCAGCTGATCGAGAATGCCGACGCACCCGGCGGTGTGTTGTTGCGCGCCTTCTATCCGGCCGGCTCGGCGAGCCGGCGCGCCGAGGGTGAGGACGGCGGCATGCAGGTGTACATGCGGCTGCCCGACGACCCGGTGGACGAGCTGTACCTGCAATACCACGTCCGCTTCCAGCCCGATTTCGACTTCGTGAAGGGCGGGAAGCTGCCGGGCCTCTACGGCGGCACGGTGACCGGTGGCCAACGCATCCCGGACGGCACCGACGGCCTGTCCACCCGGTACATGTGGCGCCCCGGCGGCGACGGCGAGGTGTACGCCTACCTCCCGACGTCGCAGATGCACGGGACGTCGCTCGGCCGCGGCTGCTGGGTCTTCACCCCCGGCCGATGGACCGCGATCCAGCAGCGGGTCCGGCTCAACAGCCCGGACAAGGCCGACGGCGAGGTGACGGTCTGGCAGGACGGCCGCACCGTCCTCAACCAGACCGGGTTGACGTTCCGCACGACCGGCGAGCTCAAGATCGACGGCTTGTTCTTCTCGACCTTCTTCGGCGGTGGGGACACCTCATGGGCCAGCCCGGTCGACCAGTACGCGGACTTCGCCGCGTTCGCCGTCTCGGACGGCTACATCCCGTCACCGGCGGCGGGCGGTGCCGCGAGCGCGGACGCTCCGGAGAGCGATCGGGCGTGTGGGGTGGCGGGCACACCATGACGCAGCGCCTTGTTGCGCCGCACCAGCCCGTTGCGCCACATCAACCCATCGCACCACACCAGCCCGTCATGCCGCACCGCCCGATCGGACCGCACCAGCCGATCGCGGTGCGCCACCCGGTCGCGACACATTCTGTGACTCGGGTCGCTTTCTCCCTGCTCGTGGCCGCTCTCTGCCTCCTGCTCGGGGCCTGCTCCCCGGTTGCGCCCGAACCCGGGCCTCGGCACGCGGTTGCCCCGACCGCACCGATCGACCCGGCCCAGCCCTGTGTTCGCGCGACCGCCCCGGCACCTGATCCTGGTGGCCAGCCCGCCCCGGTCGGTCTCGAGGCCGGGTTCGACCGAGTCGCGAACACGATCGTGCTCAGCGCCGGCAAGGGCGTCACCCTGCCGGCGTTGAGCCAGACCATCGACGACCCGGCCGCGTTGCGCGAGCTTGCACCCGGTGAGTGGCTCCTCGGCGCCAACCTGGAAGTTCTCGCGGGCGCCTCGCTCCGGATCGCCGCGCCGGGCGTGCGCTGGCTCAAGATGAGCAGTGGCACTGGCGGCTTCGTGTCCGTCACCGCCCTCGGCGGTGGGCTCGACATCAGCGGCGCCTGCATCACGTCCTGGGACACCGAGCAGAGGCGCGTCGACGTCAAGTACCGCGACGGCCGCAGCTTCCTGCTCGCCCGGGAAGGTGCGCAGATGACCATCGACCGCGCCGAGCTGCGTTATCTCGGGCACGGCGACGTCGCGTCGTGGGGGCTGTCGTGGCGGATGGAGGGCACCGGCGGCGGGATCACCAACAGCGTCGTCTCGCACAACTACTTCGGGCTTTACGCCTTCGAGGTGGGCGGCCTGGTGGTGGCGGACAACGAGTTCCACGACAGCGTGCTCTACGGCATCGACGCGCACACCCGCTCTCACGACCTGCGCATCGAGCGCAATGTCGTCCATCACAACGGCAAGCACGGCATCGTCCTGGCCGAGGACTGCACCGACAGTGTCATCCGCGGCAACGTCGTCTACAGCAACGGACATCACGGGCTCGTGCTCTACCTGCGCTCGGACCGCAACCTCGTCGAGCAGAACGAGTCGTTCCGCAACGCCGCACAGGGCATCAACATCAACGAGTCCTCCGACAACATCGTTCGGGCCAACCGCGTGTACGACAACGTCGAGTCCGGGGTCGGCGTCGGCCAGATCGCGAAGAACAACCTGCTGGAGGGCAACGAGATCCGCGACAACCAGCAGGACGGGGTCCGGCTGTTCAGCGATGCGACGCAGACCGACGTCTGGGACAACGTGATCGGTGAGAACGTCCGCTACGGCGTGTACGTCGACAGCGACGGGGCATTCAGCCTGGCCGGTAACACAGTCTTCGGCAGCCGGGCGGGTGTACTGCTCAAGGGCGCGGCTGCGGTGCCAGTGGGCGACAACGAGTTCTATGACAATCGCGAAGGCGACCTCAAGACCGGATGAGCGCCGAACACACCGGGCTACAACCGATGAGAGCAGCTGCCGACACCACACTGATCATCTGCAACACCGCACTGTCAGTTGCGGCGTTGTTGCCCACGCTGGAACGCCTCCGCACATTGCCGCTCGCGGCCCTGGTTGTGGTGGGTTGTGGTGGCTCAAGCCGCACTTGACTGGTGCCCGACCCACCACATTCTCCCGTAAGAACTTGAGGCCGGATTCCATCGTAGCGATAGTCTTTTACAGCTCCGCCGCTGCCGGGATGAGCTCCCGGCCGAGGATCTCCAGCGGAGCGATCTCCCAGACCCGCGGCGAGACGATTCCGTGCACCTCGGAAATCCCCAACGTCGCCAGCCGCCGGAGCTCGGCGAGCATCCCGGCGATATTCTCGCCCCGCTCCCCCGGGTCGAGCCGGAACATCACCGTCTTCTCGATGTCGTCGTAGTCGCGGCCCTCACGCTCGCAGTGCCCGCGCAGCACGTCGAGCTTGTGCTCCAGCTCGGGCGTGGGGAACAGGTTGCACGCCTGCGCGTACTTCGCGACCAACCGCAACGTCTTCTTTTCCCCACCCCCGCCGATGAGGATGGGCGGGTGCGGGGAGGTGAGCGGCTGTGGGACGTTCAGCGTGCGTTCGAGTTGGTAGTGCTTCCCCCGGTACGGGCCGTCGTCGGGGCCCCACATCTGTAGGCAGATCTGCAGCGCCTCCTCCAGGCGCTCGAAGCGCTCAGCGATGGGTGGGAACGGCAGACCCAGTCCGCGGGCCTCGGCGTCGTTCCAAGCCGCCCCGATACCCAGCCATGCCCGACCACCGGACAGCACATCCAGCGTGCTGACCAGCTTGGCGAGCATCCCGGGCTCGCGATAGACCACGGCCGTCACCCAGGCGACCAGCTCGACGCGCGAGGTACGGGCGGCCAGGTAGCCCAGAGTGGTATAGGCCTCGAGCATGTCGTGCTCGGGCGGACCGACGACCTCGATCTGCCACAGGTGATCCATCACGCTGATCCGCGCGAACCCGGCCTCCTCGGCGGCGGTCACCATCCGGGTCAGGTCGTTGGCGAGACCGGCGGGCCCGCTGGGGTAGGTGAAATCCGCGATGTGCAGGCCGATCTTCACAGTGCCTCCTGACGTAGACGGACCGCCGACGCGGACCGCGCACTCGCAAGGCTAGGCCCAAAGCCGTGTAGTTAGCGGGGATGGCTGGCTGTCAAGGATGCGTGTCGGTGTGTCGGCGGAGTCCGGCAAGATCGGCGTGCACGGGCGCTGACGTACGGGGATAGACGCTGGCTCCCGGGGCGGGACCGCACGCGGTGTAGGGCTGGACTCGCATGCTGACACCAGAGGGTCTGCGAGGTCCCGACGAAGCGGATCGCCGGCGGTTGTGACAGCGCCGTGCCGCAGGTCAGCTGCCGTTCGGGGACATCGCCGGGGTGTGGGCGTGTCGGTGCCGGTGCCGGCAGCGGAGCCCCGGTAGGAGTGGTCGTCCGCCACAGACGTCCTGTTCACCGGGAGCTCCGCTGTCCGCCAATTCTGTCATCACTCGTGTCGTCACGGTCGCCGGCGGCCGGTTCGGCCCTGGTCATCTGGGTGAGCTGACCCAGATCGTGCCCTTCGAGATGATCGACGCCGTGCTGGCCGAGACGAACAGGGTCCAGGCACGGGTGCGGGACCTGCCCTCGCGGGTCGTGGTGTACGTGCTGCTGGCCGCGGGGTTGTTCGCCGAGGTGGGGTACGGGCAGGTGTGGGCGAAGCTGACCGCGGGGCTCGCGGGGTTGGCGGTGGCCACCCCGACCGCGGGTGCGCTCGCCCAGGCACGGCGCCGGATCGGGGTGGCACCGTTGCGGGCCTTGTTCGACCTGCTCCGGGGCCCGGCCGCCGGGCTGGGCACCAAGGGGGTGTACTGGCGTGGGCTGCTGGTGACCGCGGTCGACGGCACCATGATGTGCTGCCCGGACACGCCGGCGAACCTGACGGTGTACCAAGGGCGGTGGCCACCACGGCGGCACCGGGTATCCGATGATCCGCATGCTGGGGTTGGTCGCGTGCGGCACCCGCACGATCATCGACGCCACGTTCGGCACGAGCAGCGTCGGGGAGACCACCTACACCCGGGACCTGCTCCGCGCCCTGCACCCCGGGATGATCGTGTTGGCGGACCGCAACTCCGCCGCCCCATCACTGATCGCCGCGATCGTCGACACCGGCGCCGACCTGCTGGTCCGGGTCAAGAACGGGCGCAAGCTCCCGGTCTGCCGCCGGTTGCGCAACGGCTCCTACGTGTCGCGGATCGGCCCGGTCGAGGTCCAGGTCATCTGCTGCGAGATCACCATCGCCACCACCGCCGGCCGACAGACCGGGGTCTACCGGCTGATCACCATGATCCTCGACCCCGACTGCCCCGCCGCTGAGATCGTCGCGCTGTACCATGATCGGTGGGAGATCGAGGTGCGACATGAGTCGCACTGTGTGAGTGAGACAACCGAAATGGAGGGTCGAGGTGATCGACGGTTAGCTCCGGGCGAGTGCTCAACGCTCGTCCCCGCTCCTGGCATGCGTCGCCGGCAACGGTGGGGTGTGAAGCCCGGGAGGAATCCCAAGAACCGATGAGGCTTATTCAGAACGCCAAAGTCGATCTTCAGGTCAGATTAGTCGATCGTGTCGGCGTGTCGTAAGGGCAACGGTCTCTCCATGCATTAGAAAGTGGTTTCTACAGCCGCTTCCCATGTTAGGAAAGACCGTTGCGATTCC
>Ga0136617_10005544_pt1 | contig 11289 bp, 12 predicted proteins | sample AntDrymUQ3222106_2_FD_129672 | JGI IMG/M metagenome (GOLD analysis project Ga0136617, IMG submission 129672) | Polar desert sand microbial communities from Dry Valleys, Antarctica - metaG UQ322 (21.06) | ecosystem: Environmental > Terrestrial > Soil > Desert | place: Antarctica: Dry Valley...
AGCGGCGTGCGCAGCTGGTGCGAGGCGTCGGCGGCGAACTCCTTCTGCGCGCGGACGGTGCGGCCGAGGCGCTCGGTCATCGCGTTGAACGACGCGGCGAGCGAGCGCTGCTCGCGGCTGCCCTGCTCGTGCGCGCGGGCGTCGAGATCACCCGCTGCAACGCGCTGCGCGACGTCCTCCAGGCGCGTGATCGGGAGCACGATCCCGCGCGCGAGCACGAACGCCACGAGCAGCGCGACGAGCAGCACGGCGACGCCGACCGCGAGGATGCCGAGCATCGTGCGGTTGACGCGGTTGTTGACGGCGTCGACGCTCTGCGTCAGCCGTACAGCGCCGACGACGCGGCCGCCGTTGAAGATCGGCTCGGCGCTGGCGAGGATCTGCTCGGCGAGCGTGTCGCTCGCCCGCTCGGACTGCACGCGCCGGCCGCGCAGCGCGGTCTGCAGCTCGGGCCGCTCGGGCGTCGCGTAGTTCGTGCCGCGGCCGGCGGCGCGAGCGCTGTCGGCAAGCACGCCGCCGCGGCGGTCGACGATGACGACGCGGCCGCCCGCGGCCCGCGCCGCGGCACGGGCGAGCAGCCCCAGGTCGCGCAGGCGCCGCCCGGCGACGGGCTCGGAGGCGCCCGCCGCGAGCACGCCGATCTGGCTGCGCGCGCCGGCCCGCACCTCCTCGCCCGCGCGGTCGCGGATGTTCAGGGCGAGCGGCACCGCGAAGGCGATCGTGACGAGCACGACGAGGTAGCCGAGCGCGAGCAGCAGCCGCGTGCGCAGGCTCATGGCTCGCCGGGCGCCGCGAGCAGGAAGCCGATGCCGCGCACCGTGCGCAGGTAGCGCGGGTCGGCGGCGTCGTCGCCGAGCTTGCGCCGCAGGAAGCCGACGTGGACGTCGAGCGTCTTCGTCGAGCCGAACCAGTTCTCGTCCCAGACGTCGGACATGAGGTCCTCGCGCGAGACGACGCGGCCGGCGTCGCGCGCGAGCCGCGCGAGCAGGTCGAACTCCTTGCGCGTGAGCCCCAGGTCTTCGTCGTTCAGGGTCGCGCTGCGGGTCGCCGGATCGATGTTCAGGTCGCCGAGCGTGACGGGCTGCGGAGCGGCCGCTGCCGGCTCGGGCTGCGCGCGGCGCAGGACGGCGCGGATGCGGGCCGCGACCTCGGCGACGCTGAAGGGCTTGACGACGTAGTCGTCGGCGCCGAGCTCGAGCCCGACGACGCGGTCGGTCTCGGTCCCGCGGGCGGTCAGCATGATGATCGGGACGCTCGTGTCGCGCCGCCATTCGCGGCACAGCTCGCGGCCGTCGCCGTCGGGCAGCGTGAGGTCGAGCAGGACGATGCTCGGCGTGCGCCGCGCGAACGCCGCGCGTGCCGCGGCCGCGGTCGGCGCGACCTCGGCGTCGAAGCCCTCGCGTGCCAGGGCGCGGGCAAACGGCTCGGCGATCGACGCCTCGTCCTCGACGAGCAGCACGCTTGGGCGGTCCATGCAGGCAAAAGGTAGCCCGCTTGCAGCGCGGCCCGCCCGGCTTGGCGAAAGCTTTACCTGCGCTTGTCCGGCCGTTGCAGGGTCGCAGCGCACCATCGGCGTCGCCTCATCAACGACGTTCAGGAGGACGGCATGAGCAGCATGAAGACGACGATCGCGACCGCAGTGACGCTGCTGGCGCTCGGCGGTCTGACCGCGGTGGCGCTCAGCGCCGGCGCGGCGGAGCCGGCGGCGACGACCGCGCCCACGGCGAGCACCGCGAGCACCCCGACGACGACGACGGTGCGCACGCAGGTCGTCGAGGAGGTCGTGCACCGCAACCGGCGCGGGCAGCGGGCGCGGACCGGCGCCGCACGCCGCAACGGCTGCGCCGCACGTCCGGCGACCACGACGACCCGGACCCCGTCGACCGGCCACCGCTCGCGCGGTCGCGGGACCGACGACGGCCCCAACCACGACGCCAGCGACGACCACGGCGCCGACGACGAGAGCCACCACCGCGGGCGGGGCTCCGACGACGACGAGAGCCACCACCGCGAACGCGGCACCGACGACGAGGGCCACCACCGCGGACGCGGCGGCAACAGCGGCCACGGTGGCGGCGATGACTGACGCCGCGCCTCGCGCGCGCCGCGCTGCCACCGGCAGCGCGGCCGCGCTGACCTGGCTTGGCGCGCTGGTCGTCTTCGCCGTCGTGCTGATCCTGCTCGCCTGGCGGATGCTCGACGGCGGCGATCCGGTGCTCGGCGCCGGGACGCCGGCACAGAGCGCCGCGGCGATGCCCGCGCGGCACGTGATCGTGCGGCGGGTCATCAAGCGCACGATCGTCGTGGACGAGCCGCCGGCCACCAGCGCGCCTGCGGCCGCGGGCGGGAACGCGACGACATCGGCCGCCCCGGTTCGTGTCGCCACGGCGCCCGCGCCGAACGCGCCCACGCCCGCGCCCGCGCCAGTGACGCGCGCATCCTGATGCGCACGACCTTCGACTGCATGGGCTGCGAGATGACACTCGACGTCGCAGACCCGCGCGCCTCCCGCGAGGCCCGCCGCCTGCTCGAGCGCTTCGACACGTGCCTGTCGCGCTTCGATCCTGCAAGCGAGCTGAGCCGCCTCAACGGCGACCCGCGCGCGACCGTGCCCGCGTCGCTGCTCCTGCGCAGCGCGGTCCGCGCGGCGCTGTGGGCGGCCGAGCGCTCGGGCGGGCTCGTCGACCCGACGCTGCTGCCCGCGCTCGAGGCGCAGGGCTACGGCGCCTCGCTCGCGGGCGCCGCGCCGCCGTCGCTGCGCGCCGCGCTCGCGACCGCGCCGGCGCGGCAGCCCGCGCGGCCGCATCCCGGCGCCCGCTGGCGGACGATCGCGATCGACGACACGCGCGGCACGATCGCCCGCCCGCCGGGGCTGGCGCTCGACAGCGGCGGCAGCACGAAGGGCCTCGCCGCCGACGCCGCCGCACACCTGCTCGAAGACCACGCCGGCTACGTCGTCGACTGCGGCGGCGACCTGCGGGTCTGCACGCCAGAGCCGATCGACGTCAGCGTCGAGCACCCGCTCACGGGCGCGGTCGCGCACACGCTGTGAATCGGGGACGGGGCGGTCGCGACGTCGGGCCTGCGGCGGCGCCTGTGGCGGCGCTCCGGCGGCGGCTTCGCCCACCACCTGCTCGACCCGGCGACGAGCGCGCCGGCCTGGACCGGGCTGCTGTCGGCGACGGCGCTGGCGCCCACCGCGCTCGAGGCCGAGACGCTCGCGAAGACCGCGTTGCTCCTGGGCCCGGCGGCGGCGCGCAGGCTGCTCGCGCCAGGCGGCGGGGTGCTCGTCCACGACGACGGCGCCGTCGAACCGGTGGGCCGCCGGGCGCGCCCGGGACCACGGATCGTCATCGGGGCGGGGGCCGCATGACCGCGCCCGACCCGACCGCCCACGCCTGGTGGCTGGCGAGCCGCGCGTCCGGCATCACCGCGTTCCTGCTCGTCGCCTGCTCGGTCCTGCTCGGCCTCGCGATGGCGACGAAGATCCTGCGCGGCCGTGTCAAGCCGCCGCTGCTCGTCAAGCTCCACGAGCATCTCGCGCTCGCCGGCCTCGTCGCGATCGCCGTGCATGCGATCACGCTGCTCGGCGACGCCTGGCTGAACCCCGGCCCGGTCGGCGTGCTCGTGCCGTTCACGATCGACCACGAGCCGCTGTTCACCGGCCTGGGCATCCTGGCGGCGTACCTCGCAGCGCTGCTCGGCCTGTCGTTCTACGTACGGCGCCGGATCGGGACGAAGCGCTGGCGTTCGCTGCACCGGCTCACGCTGCTCGTGTACGTGCTCGCCGTCGCCCACACGCTCGGCGCGGGAACCGACGCCGCGACGCCATGGCTGCGGGCGATCATGATCCTCACCGGCGCGCCGATCCTGTTCCTCACGCTCCTGCGGCTGTTGCCCGACGCCGGGGCTGCCCGTGATGCAGAGCGGACCCGTCGCGCCGCCGAGGTGACGACATGAGGATCGTCATCGCCGGCGCCGGCCTCGCCGCCCAGCGCTGCTGCGCGGCGTTGCGACGCCTCGGCCACGACGGGCCGATCACGATCGTCGGCGACGAGCGCCTGCTGCCCTACGACCGCCCGCCGCTGTCGAAGGAGTGGCTCGCGGGCGGAGTCGACGAGGCATCGCTGCTGCTGCGCCCGGCGCGCTGGTACGACGAGCACGACATCGACGTGCGGCTCGGCACGACCGTCGCCGGGCTCGACGCCGGGGCGCGCCGCGTGCGGCTCGCGGGCGGCGAGGAGCTGCGCTACGACCGCCTGCTGATCGCGACCGGCGCCCGCGCCCGCACGCTGCCCGGCACCGAGCGCTACGAGAACGTCGGCGTCCTGCGCTCGGCCGGCGACGCCGCGGCGCTGCGCGCGCGGCTGCATCCCGGCGCGCGGCTCGTCATCGTCGGCGCGGGCTTCATCGGCCTCGAGGCCGCGGCGACGGCGCGCGCGCTCGGTGCCGACGTCACGCTGCTCGACGCCGCCGCGGCACCGCTGCAGACGGTCGTCGGCCCGCAGCTCGGCGCGTGGTTTGCCGCGATGCACCGCGACGAGGGCGCGCAGCTGCTGCTCGGCACGAGCATCGCGGCTTCGATGCCGCCGGCGACCGCGTGCGCGCCGTGCGGCTCGGCGACGGCCGGCGGATCGAATGCGACGCGGTGCTCGTCGGCATCGGCGTCTCCCCCGCCACCGGCTGGCTCGCCGGCTCGCCGCTGGAAGGCCTCGGCGTCGCCGTCGACGCCGGCGCGCGCAGCGCCGTCGCGGGCGTGTTCGCCGCCGGCGACGCCGCGCGCGGCGAGCACTGGGAGGCGGCGACCCGCCAGGCCGCCGCGGCGGCGCACGGGATGCTCGGCCGCGAGCATCCCGCGGCGGCGCCCGCGGGGTTCTGGAGCGACCAGTACGGCACGCGCATCCAGCTGCTCGGAGATCCTCGCGGCGCGGGCGAGCTGCACATCGAGGGCGACCTGCAGGCCCGCGACTTCACCGCCCTGTACGTGCGCGCCGGCGTCGTCGCCGCAGGGGTGCTGGCCGGGCGCCCGCGCGCCCTGCCCGCACTGCGCCAGCGAATCGGACATCCCCACCACGAGAGGAACCCGGCATGACGATCATCGCCCACATCGACGAGCACGCCTGCGCCGCCCACGGCGACTGCCTGGATCTCGCGCCGCAGGCCTTCGCCCTCGAGGACACCGCCGTCGTCATCGGCACGGCGCCGCACGAGACGCTGCTCGCCGCGGCCCAGGGCTGCCCGGCGGTCGCGATCTCGCTCGTCGACGACGCGACCGGCGAGCAGCTCTTCCCATGAGGCCCGCGTGAACGCGGGCTGTCGCGGCTTCCCTTTGGCGGCGCGGCGCACTAGCGTGCGCCCGTGCCGCTCAGGGACAAGTTGGCGGGCCGCTCGCCCGGCGACAAGCGCGACGAGCGCGACCAGCTCGGATTCGTGCGCCAGCCGGCGGTGCGCTGGCTGAGCCCGGGGCTGCTCGCGAGGTCCGGCGTCGAGGTCGTCGTCTCCGGCACGTTCGGAAAGTTCGCCGACAAGCGCGAGATCCAGCACGAGGCGCAGGACGGCCTGGACTACTCCGGCGCCGAGGAGCTGTGGGTCGACTACCTCAGCGACACCGGCGACGGCTGGGACGCGACGTACACGATGGCGTGGCTGCTCGCCCAGGACAGCCTCGACTTCGACGGCGAGCAGCTGCCGCGCGGCGAGGTGCTGCTGCTCGGCGGCGATCAGGTCTATCCGACCGCCGACCCGACCGCCTACGAGGACCGCTTCATCGGCCCGTTTTCAGCCGCGCTGCCGGAAAACCCCGCCGTGGTCGACAAGCCCGAGCTGTACGCGCTGCCCGGAAACCACGACTGGTACGACGGACTCGTGAGCTTCCTGCGCGTGTTCTGCACGGGCAACCGCAGCATCGGTGACTGGAGGACCCGTCAGCGACGCAGCTACTTCGCGGTGAAGATGCCGCACGACTGGTGGGTCTGGGCGGTCGACATCCAGCTCGACACGTATCTCGACGAGGGGCAGCTTGACTACTTCCGCGACCTGCCGGTGCAGGACGGCGACAAGATCATCCTCATGACCGCCAAGCCCGCATGGATCAAGGCGCTGCCCGGCCGCGTCGAACCGCCGTCGTGGCGCTACCTGTCGTACTTCGAGGAGCGCGTCGTGCGCGCGAGCGGGGGACGCCTGGTGATCACGATCACCGGCGACATCCATCACTACGCGCGCTACGAGCCGGCCGGTGAGCACGCCGCCGACGCGCCGACGCGCCTGACCGCCGGCGGCGGCGGTGCGTACCTGTCGGGCACGCACACGCTCTATCCCGAGCTGCACGTGCGCTCGCTGGACCAGGACGAGTCCGAGACCGTGACGTACACCCGCGAGGAGATCTATCCGAGCGCGAAGGTCTCCCGGCGCCTGAGCAACGGCGTCCTCAAGCTCGCGCTGCTCAACCCAGCATTCGCGGCGGCGCTCGGCGCGCTCTACGCGGCGCTCGGGGTCGCGATGCTCTTCGCGCTCAACAGCGGCGCCGGCAGCGTCTACGACAACGCGACGGCGGACGGCTTCGGCGGCTTGCTCGCGGGTGCGACCGGCGGCGCGAGCCTGATCATCGCCGGGCTGCTGTTCGGCGCGATCTTGAGCGGAACCGACGTCGTGCCCAGCGCGCTGGAGCAGCATCGCAGCGTCGTGCGCGCGACGCAGGCCGCGCGCCTGGGCGTGTCGCTGCTGCACACCGCGGTGCACGTCGCGATCGCCGCCCTCGTCCTGTGTGCGGTGGTCAACCTCGTCGGCGACCGCCCGCTCGCGATCTGGACCGCCGGCATCGTCGCGCTCTTCGTGGCAGGGGCCGCAGCCGGCGCGACGGCGTTCGGGGCGTTCCTGCTCCTGGTCCACAAGGTTCGCGGCGTCAAGGCCTGGCAGAACGCCAACCAGGTCTTCACCGCCCAGTCGATCACGGACTACAAGAACTTCGTGCGCATGCACGTCGGCGCCGACGGCAGCCTGACGCTCTACCCGTTCGGTGTGGACCGCGTCGGCCGCGGCTGGCAGCACACGCCCGAGCGGGCGCCCGCGCCGGCGTTCACCCCGCCCCCCGGCCGGGCCCCGGCCGCGCACGCGATCGACGTGGCGCTGCGCTACGACGCCAGCGGGCGCCGCGCGCACTAGCCCGCCGCTCGTGCGCCGCGCTGCCGCGCTCTGGCTCGTCCTGTTCGCGGCCTACGCCGCGACGATCGGGCTGCCCGCGTTCGGCACGTCGCAGTTCGGCGGGGACGAGCCGCACTACCTGCTGACCGCGGAGTCGATCGTCTCCGACCACGACATCGACCTGCGCGACGAGTTCGCCACGCGCGCGTACGGCGACTGGTACCCGTACCTCCTCGAGCGCCACGGCCGCCTGACGAACGGACAGGTCAACGAGCCGCACGGCGTCGGCTTCGCGCTCGTCATCGCACCGGCCTACGCCGTCGGCGGACCGCTCGCCGTGCAGCTGCTGCTGGCGGCGATCGCCGCGCTCGCCTTCGCGCTCGCGGCGCTGCTCGCGCGGTGGGTCGTGCCCGAGCCGTGGGCCAGCGGCGCGGCGCTCGCATGCGGCCTGTCGCCGCCCGCGCTCGCCTCGGCGACCGCCGTGATGCCCGAGCTGACCGCGGGCGCGCTGCTCGCGGGCGCGGCGCTGATGGCACTGAGGGCGCGCCGCCGCCCGCGGATCCGCTGGGTCGCGGGGGCGGCGATGGCGCTCGCCGTGCTGCCGTGGCTCGGGCTGCAGTTCGCGGTCGCGGGCCTCGTCGTCGGCCTCGCGCTGTTTCGCTGGCTGCGGCGCCGCGCGCGCGGCTTCGCGCTGCTCGTCGAGCTCGAGGTGCTGCTCTTCTCGGGGGTGATGTTCGTGACGATCAACGACCCGCTCTTCGGTGGCTTCACCCCCGCGGCGGCGGCGCTCCCCGGCGACCGGCTGGGCGATCTGGGCGTCGCGGACTTCGTCGACCGGGCGCCGCGGCTCGTCGGGCTGTGGCTCGACCGCACGTACGGCGTGCTGCGCTGGGCGCCGGTGATCGCGCTCGCGTTCTACGCCCTCTGGCTGCTATGGCGCTCGCGTCGCGACCACATCTCGCGCGCGCTGCCGGAGCGCGCCGACGTCGAGGTCGCCGCGACGCTCTGCACGCTCATCTGCGGCGCGCAGGTGCTCGTCGCCGCGTTCGTCGCGCCGACGATGTTCGGCTTCTTCTTTCCCGGCCGCTACCTGCTGGCGGCGCTGCCGGTCGCGGTGGCGCTCGTCGCGTGGGGGCTGCGCCACGCGCCGCGCACCGGCGCCGCGCTCACGGCGCTGACGGCCGCCACGAGCATCTGGTGGTACGCCGAGCTGCGGATCGACGGCGGCGCCGTCGTCGGTCCGTCATCGCGCGCGCCGCTCGGGCCGCTGGACGGGGCGCTGCCGCTGTTCGGCAGCGGCGCGGCGGGGGTGACTCTGGCGCTCGCCGGCGCGGGTGCGGGGCTCGTCGCGCTGGTGGCGATCGAATGGCGCAGCAGCGCGCGGCGCAGCGTGGCGTGACGTCGCGCGCCGGCTACCGGACCGGCAGGCGCCGGTCGAGATTGTCGAGCGTCTGGCGCATCGCGCGCCTCGTCGCCCGCGCGACGACGATCCGCTCGAAGGCCCGCGAATGCCCGCACGCTGCTCGAACTCGACCACCAGCCGGTAGCGGAAGCCCGCGCACGGTCTCCCGGCTCGCGCCGTCACTGGCCCGGTCTACTCCTCGATGCCCTCGGCCTCGAGGATCGCACTCGCAGCGCTCGCCGGATCCAGCCGCCGCGAGACGACGTCGTCGATGAGCTGCTCGAAGCGCTCGTCTTCGGTGACGCGGTTCTCGAGCCGGCGCCGGAGCCGGCCGGTGGCGATCGCGAGGACCTCGCTGCGCAGGTTGTGGCGGCGGCGCTCGGCCAGCGTCCCCTGCTCCTCGATATGGGCGCGGTGCTCGACGAGCTTGTCCATGAGCTCGTCGACGCCCTTGCCGTCGACCGCCTCGGTCTGCACGATCGGCACCTTCCACGCTCCCTGCGGCGCGAGCGACAGGACGCCGCGGATCTCGCGCACCATCGTCTGCGTCAGCGGGTGGTCGGCCTTGTTGACGACGATGATGTCCGGGATCTCCATGATGCCCGCCTTCAGCGCCTGGACCGAGTCGCCGCCGCCGGGCATGAGCACGAGCAGGACCGTGTCGGCGTGATCGATGATGTCGACCTCGGCCTGGCCGACCCCGACGGTCTCGAGGAACACGTCGTCGCGGCCGGCGGCGTCCATCAGCAGCGCCGCCTGCAGCGAGGCCTCGGAGAGCCCGCCGAGCGCGCCGCGATTGGCCATCGAGCGGATGAAGACGCCGGGGTCCAGGAAGTGCTCTGTGAGGCGGATGCGGTCGCCGAGCAGCGCGCCCTGGGTGAAGGGAGACGACGGGTCGATCGACAGCACCGCCACGCTGCGGTCGGCCGCGCGGCGGTTCTTGACGAGCCCGGCGATGAGCGTCGACTTGCCCGCGCCCGGCGCGCCCGTGACGCCCACGACCGTCGCCTTGCCCGTGTGCGGATAGACCTCGCGGACGAGCGCCCAGCCCGCCGGGTCGTCGTTCTCGACGAGCGAGATCGCACGCGCGAGCGCGCGCCGATCGCCGTCGAGCAGGCGCTGCGCGAGGTTGGGGTCGACCGCCACGAGCGCACGATCATGCCAGGGGTGGGCGCAGTTCGGTGTCTACCCGTAGCCTTGTCCCCCAGTGTCGGTGAACGTGCCAATCGAGGAGCTGCCGCAGGCGCTCGAGCGCTTCGGTCTGAACCCCTACCTCGTGACGGTGGCCGCGGACGGCCGCCCGCGCGCCACATCGGTCACGGTCAAGTGGCATCGCGACCTGCTCATGGTCGGCGCCGGCCGGCGGACCGCCGAGAACGTTTCGGAGAACGAACAGGTCGCGCTGCTGTGGCCCGCACCGGAGCCCGGCGGGCACGCGCTCATCGTCGACGGATGGGCCGCGGTCTACGACAGCCCGGAGACGAACCTCGTCGTCTTCGTCCAGCCCGGCAAGGCCGTGCTGCACGTCTCAAAAGGTGAGTAGCCCGATGACAGGCGCGCACCACCACCCCGGATCGCGCGAGCTGCCGGCGCACGATACGGCGGGCGGCCGCGCCGGGAAATAGCATGGCCGCGGTGCAGCAGACGCTGACGATCGCCGAGCCGGCCCAAGCGCCCGCCCCACCCGTGCGCGGTGAGCCGGCACCCCTGCACGGCGGGCCGCTCGCGCTGTGGCGCTTCATGCGCTCGCACGGGATGCTGAACACGCGCTACGCACGGCTGATCGCGCGCTGGCTGTGGCTGAAGCTGCGCTGGCACGGGCGGCTGAAGACGGACGGGCTGTGCTTCGTCTGCCCGCATGTGACGATCGAGATCGGCAAGGGCGCGACGCTGCACCTCGGGCGCTGGTCGTGGATCGGCCACGGCTGCAAGATCCGCGCCCACGAGGGCGAGGTCCACATCGGCGCGAAGACCGTGCTCGGCCAGGAGTGCACGATCTCGGCCTTTCAGCACGTCTCGATCGGCCGCGAGTGCATCGTCGCCGACCGCGTCATGCTGATCGACTTCGACCACGGCGTCGTCGAGCACGAGCGCCCGGTGCGCGAGCAGGGCATCTACAAGGTCGACGTGCGCGTCGGCCACAACGTCTGGATCGGCTACGGCGTCGCGATCCTGCGCGGCACGACGGTCGGCGACAACTGCGTGCTCGGCACGTCGACGATCGTGACGAAGGACGTGCCGGACAACGCGGTCGCCGCGGGCGTGCCGGTGCGCGTGCTGCGGATGCGCAAGACGCCGCGCACGCTGCGCTGGGAGTAGATCCGAAGGGCAGCGCCCGGCGGGCGGACGGCACGAACCGGCGTCCATCGGAGCGACATGACGAGGCCAGGGCCCCCGGTCAAGGTTTCGGTAGATCATTACCTGAAATTTAGTATTTATCGGCCCCGGCGCGTTTTTCTGAAAGATGGTAATCGGAATTGTTAAATCCGTGTCATCTTTAGGTTTAGGACATCCATGTGGCGGTATCAGTGGGGTGGGCAGCAAGGCGCCCGGCAAATACAAATCACGGGGAAGCGTCGCCCAGAAGGGCGACGCAGGAGGTCACGGGGAGGCGCTGCTCACGGGGGCAGCGCGAGGAAGGGTCAAATCCACCGATAGCGCAGTTCGTATCGGCGGAGCATCGGCGGGCGATATGTCCGCTATATACACATCACGAGGAGTGACCTCGGGTCGCGCGACCCCCTACG
>Ga0136617_10005545_pt1 | contig 11288 bp, 5 predicted proteins | sample AntDrymUQ3222106_2_FD_129672 | JGI IMG/M metagenome (GOLD analysis project Ga0136617, IMG submission 129672) | Polar desert sand microbial communities from Dry Valleys, Antarctica - metaG UQ322 (21.06) | ecosystem: Environmental > Terrestrial > Soil > Desert | place: Antarctica: Dry Valley...
CATGGGCATGGCCGCGGGAGGTGCTGTGGACGAGACGGGCAGCGTCCCCCGGGCCAGCGGCCGCGGCACGCTCAACGAGCTCGCGGGTCGCTCCGGCGGCCGCTTCGTCCGCGAAGCCAACGACCTCGCCGCCGGCCTGAGGGAGGTCCTCGACACCTCGCGCTATTTCTACGTGCTCGCCTTCGAGCCCGCCGAGGTGAAGAAGAAGGCAGGCGAGCTTCGCAAGCTCAAGGTGAAGGTCAGGCGCCCCGGGTTGTCGGTTTCCCACCGCGCGGGCTACACGATGATCCCCGATCCGAAGACCGTCACCGCTCCCACCGCCCAGCTCCAGGCTGCCGAAGCCATCGCCAAGGGAATCTCGGGAGGCGCGATCCGGCTGAGCGCGCTGGCCGTCCCCTACCGCGGCCCGCAAGGCGAGGTCTCGCTCCCCGTGCTCCTCGAGATCGACGGCGAGAGTCTGCTCGCGGGTGCGGGAAAGACGCTGTCCCTCCAGATCTACGGCTATGCGCTGGACGCCAGCGGGCGCATCCAGGATGCGTTCGGGCTCACGCCCACGCTCGACGCCGAGAAGCTCGGGCCGGCGCTCCGTCAGAAGGGCATCCAGGTCCTGACCGCCTTCCGCGTGCGGGAAGGTCCGGCCGACCTGCGGTTCCTGGTGCGCGAGCCGGCCAGCGGCCGCAGCGGCTCATTGCGCATCGCGTCCGCCGTGCCTTCCTTCGCAGACGGAGCCCTCGTCCTGTCGCCGCCGCTTTTCATGGACGATCCGCGCGCGCGGCTCGTGATACCGACGCCGTCGCGAGCCAACCCGGACCTGCAGATCCCGTTCCGCCTCGAGGACACCGCGTTCACGCCGCAGGCCTCGCCCGTGCTCCGTAACGGCGAGGCGAGAGAGATTTGTCTGATGGCTTACGGAGGCGCTCGTGGATCGTCGCCCAACGTCAAGGCGGCGCTGGTCCGTGACGACGGCCAGGAGCTTCCTCTCGAAGTCGGGACCACTCGCGTGGTGGCGGATGCCGATGGTTTTCGCCGCGTCGTGGTCAGCATCAATCCGAAGGGCGTCCCGCCCGGTCAGTATCGTCTGCGCCTCGCGCTCCTCGACCCTGCGGGCACGGCGCAGAGCGCTTCCGAGCTGGCCCTCAGCGTCAACTGAAAAGCGTCAGCGCTCGCGCTTCAGCACGACGAAGCTTCCCCCGACGTCGAGCACGGGGCTGACCTCGCCGGCGCCGAGGGCTTTCGCCGCGGAGCGGAGCGGCTCCGCGAGGTCGGCTACGCGTACGACACCCAGGTCGCCGCCCGCGCTCGCGGAGGGATCCTCGGAGACGGCGCGAGCGACCTCGCCGAAGTCCTCGCCCCCGGCCGTTCGCCGGACCGCCTCTTCTGCCTGCTCGCGCGCGCCGACCCGGATGATGCGGAGTCGCGGACCTTCGGCGCGGACAACCATCTGTGCCTCCGCCGCGGCCAGCATGTCCCGCGCGCCGGGATAACGCGGCGCTTTGCCCAGCAGCCGCGCGAGGAGCGGCTTCGCGGCCTGGGGACGACCCGATCGCAGCTCGGCCGTGCCCAGGAAGAAAAGCGCGTCGGGGTCGTCCGGGCCCGCCTCGAGCGCGGCCCGGAAGCTGTCCGCGGCGGCATCCTCGCGTCCCAGCGCGCCCTGGACCAGGCCGCGGCTCACGTGCGTCTCCGCGGTATCCGGCGCGAGCCGTACCGCTTCGTTGGCCTCGCGCAATGCGGCCTCCAGCCGGCCCTGGTTGCGATACAACGCCGCGAGATCCACCCGGACGAGGACGTTCTCCGCATCGAGGCCGCGGGCTCGTTCCAGGCTGGTGCGCGCGCCGGCGGGATCGCCCTCGGCGAGCAGGAGGCGGCCCTTCATCTGGTGCAGATCGGCGTTGTCGGGCGCCCGCCGCAGTCCGCGCTCGACGGTGGCCAGCGCGTCCCGCGCGCGCCCGGCCCCCGCCTGGGCCCGCGAAAGGTAGGCGTATGCGGGCATGGCGCCGGGGCTCAACTCCACCGATCGCGCGAGGGGAGCCACGGCCTCGCCGAAGCGGCGCAGCTCCAGGAGGCTGCGGCCCAGGAAGAAGTCCACGTTGAACGACCGCCGTTCGAGCACGCGTCCACCCGGCAGGGGAGTGGGTGTGGCGACGTGCTTCAGCAGCCGCGCCGCTCCGTCGTAGTCCCGCGCCTCGAAGAGCCGGATGGCCCGGCCGACGTCGCGGGTGAAGGACTGGAATTCCTGGATCTTGTCCTTGGGGTCGGCGCCGGACGGAGTCCCGCTGAAAAAGCCGCCCCCGACGTAGCCGAGCGCGGCGAGCCGCTCCAGCGCCGCCGCGTCCATCGCCGGCAGCGACGCCGTCGCGGGGCCGCGGTCCTGGGCGGCGAGGCGCGCCCTCATGGCCGCAGCCACCGGTGCGCGATCGTCCATCCGGTTGCGGGCCTCGCCGGGATCCTCGGCCAGCCGGTACAGCTCGGACCGCGGGGCGTCGATGTACTTCCACCCCTCCGCGCGCAGTCCCCGCAGGGGAGCGCAGCCGAAGTGCAGGCTCGCGTAGAGGCTCTCCACGTACGCCTCGTTGTCGGGGAGCCTCCCGCCGGGGCGGAGGAGCGCGGCGCGAGAGACGCCGCTCGTGGGCGTGGGCGGCACCCCGAGCAGCTCCAATAGCGTGGGCAGCAGGTCCACGCCCCGGAACTGGCCGCCCACGCGGAGGCCGGCGGGCAGGCGGCCTGGCCACCGCAGCACGAGCGGGATCCGCATCGTCGTGTCGTAGATGAAGAACCCGTGCTCGTTCTCGCCGTGATCGCCCAGGCCCTCGCCGTGGTCGGCGAGGACGACGACCAGGGTCGACTCCCGGAGCCCCTGCCCCTCGATCCAGTCCAGCAGGCGCTGCACCTGGCTGTCCGCGTACGCGACCTCGCCCGCGTAGAGGTCCTTGGCGAAGCGCTGGGCGAACGGAGGGGGCGGGTCGTAGGGTGCGTGCGGGTCGAAGAGGTGGACCCAGGCCAGGAACGGGGCGCTTCGGGACGCGCCCAGCCACTCGAGCGCGCGGTCCACTACCTCCGCACCGCGACGCTCGCTGCGGTCCCGGCGCGTGGCCACGCTGCTCGCGGCCGCGAAGGGATCGTCGTAGGCGTCGAACCCCCGTTGGAGCCCCGAGTCGCGCGAGACCGGGTAGGCGCCGATGAACCCGCCCGTGGCGTAACCCCGCTGCTTCAGGATCGCGGCCAGGGTCGGCGTGCTCGCATCCAGTGGCTTCGAGAAGTTGTCGCGGATGCCGTGCTCGAAGGGAAGGCGCCCGGTGAAGAGGGAAGCGTGGGACGGCCTGGTCTGCGGGGCATGGACCACGGCGTCTTCGAGAAGGACGCCGTCGCGCGCCATGCCGTCGATAGCCGGCGTGGCACCGGCGGCGAAGCCATAGGCGCCCACGCGGTCGGCGCGGAGGGTGTCGATGGTGACGACGAGCAGGTTCGGCGGCGTCGCGGCGGCGGCGAGGAGCACGAGGGCAGCGAGCATTTCCAGCTTCGATTATGGGGGAAAAGAAAAGGCCCCGGGGTTTCCCCCGGGGCCGAGAGTCAACGCGTCGGCCTGGCTAGAAGAGGAAGCTGATCCCCAGCCGCAAGATGCGCGGGCTGATGATCTCCTCGATGCGGCCCCGGCCGGGCTCGGCGCCGGCGATGGTCGAGATGAACGTGGGCGTGTTGGCCTGCCGCCTCCGCGACAGCACGACGTCGTTGTTGGCCACGTTGAACGCCTCCGCGCTCAGGGTCAGACCGGAGGAGCCGAACTTGATTGTCTTGGCCAGGCGCAGGTCCACGTTCCAGACGTTCTCGAAGCGGTTGGTGTCGATCTCCGGCGTGGCCAGGGCCTGGATGTTTCCATCGCGACCGGCGTTCAGACGAAGAGTGACCGGGTAGGGTCCGCCCTGCTTCCCGAACAGGCCGCCCGAGAGGTCGAAGCCCCAGGGAAGCTGAACGAGCGCATTGGCGTAGACCTGCCACTTGACGCTGGTGTAGAAGCTGGCCTTGCCCGATCCACCGGACAGGAAGGCCACCTGGCCGCCCTGGACGAGGGCGTCCGCCTCGGTGGGAACCACGCGCCCCGAGCTGCCCGTGGTGTGGACGCCGTAGGGCGTGCCTTCCCAGTTCTCGGTCCAGTCGTTGTAGGACAAGGCGACCCGGCTCATCCACCGGTTGGACAGGCGCTTGGTCAGGGTGAGCTCGGCGCCGCTGAAGTTCGTGCGGTAGCCGTCGGCGTTGGTGCGGAGCCGCCCCCCGCTGCCCGCGTCGTAGAGGGCAGGGTTGGGCGAGCCGGTTCGGGCCGTGAAGCCATTCGCCGTGCTCGGTGCATTCAGGATGTAGTCGGACGGGCCGATGATCCGGCAGTTGGCGCGGGTCGACTCGGCGGGGCACGATCCGCCGATGTAGGGGCGGTAACCCCAGTCCACGCTCCGGCGCCAGGTGTAGGCCGCCCCGACGGCGAAGCTCGTTCCCAGCTCGCGGTCGATGCCGACCACGACCTCGTGGTCCCGCTTGGGCTTGAGATCGCGGTCGATCCTGTTGACGGCGGTAATCGCGCCGGCGTTGTCGGGGTCGATGTTGAAGCTGTACAGGAAGTTGTTGAGGTTGACCTCGTTGGGCTGGACGAAGCGGTCGCCGTTGCGGTCGTTCCACTCGTAGGCCAGGTAGCCGTACTGGATCGGGTTCTCCTCCGCCCCGTTGCCAAAGGAGAGCTGCTCGGCGTAGTTGGCATACGAGGCGCGCAGCACGGTCTTGCGTGCTTGATCGAGGGAGTAGCTCATCCCGACACGGGGCGAGATCGTGTTCCACTCGATCACGTTATCGGTACCGGCGAAGCTCACGGCCGGCACCAGGTTCGGGAAGCTGGCGTTGGCCGGGGCCTCGCTCGCGAAGTTCTGCGCCGTCTGGCGGTCGAACCGGGCGCCCGCATTCAAAGTGAAGCGATCCTTGCTGTACGTGTCGCCGAGGTAGGCGCTCGAGTACTTTCCCCCGTAGTCGACGACGCCGTCGCGCCAGACCTTCGCCACATCCTCCCCCGGGCCGTTCAGGAACCCGGCGAGCTGGTTGCCGTTGAAGTGCGAGTCGCTGTGGGTGGTGGTGATGCGGTGGCCGAAGCCGAACTTCAGCTCGTGGTTGCCGCCCATGCCCCCGAAGAAGTAGTTGCCGTCGAGGTTGTACGACTTCTGCGGCCGGATGGCCTCATAGGTCTGGTAGGAGCCGATGGCCTCGCCTTCCACGTAGTCGATGGTGTAGGTCTTCTCGGGGCCGCCGCGTGCCGTCAGACCGAACCCCGTGTCGTAATAGGCGGCCTTGGCGGTCATGTAGAAGTTCGGAGAGAACGTGTGGCTGACCTCGGCCTTGTACAGCCCCCCGGGCGGGAAGCCGTCGGTATAGGCGTTGTCCTGGTTCCACAGGAAGTCGTCGGTCTCCTGCACCGAGAACCCGACGCCGCGGCCGAACTTCTGCTTGCTGCCGTTGAAGACGAAGCCCGAGATCATCGTGTTCTCGGCCGCCTGCCAGTTGAGCTTGGCGTTGTAGGAGGGAAGGAGCGTCTTGTCGGCGGTCTGGATCAAGCGGGTCAGGCGGATGTCCTGCTTGCCATACGTCCCGTAGAACCAGAGCTTGTCCTTGATGATCGGTCCGCCGAGATCGAAGCCGTAGTCGGAGATCTGCTCGATGTGATCGGCCTTGTCGCTGCCCTTGAGACGCGGATCGTTGATCAGGTTCTCGGGGACATTGCCGGAGGACACCTTGTCGTGGGCCAGGAAGCCCCGGGCGCTGCCGTGGAACTTGTTGGTGCCGCGCTTGGTCACCAGGTTGATGCCGATACCGCCGGACTGGACGTTCAGGTCGCTGCCCCCGGTGGTGACGGTGATCTCCTGGAAGGCGCCGAAGTCGAAGTAGGTGGGCGAGGCGCCGGTGGCCGACATGTCGGTGATGGCCATCCCGTCCAGGTTCCACATCTTGTCGCCGGTGGTGCTGCCCTTGCCCGCCACCGAGGCCTGCTGGCCGTTCTCGTTGCCGGCGATGTTCACGCGGTCGAGGAGCACGCCGGGGACGTTCTTGAGCACGCCCCAGGGGTCGCGCGCATTGGGGACTTTGGAGAGCTCGTCGGTGGTCATGGTCGTCGCCGTGCCCCGCTTCTTGACGTCTACGAGCGGGGTCTCGGCGGTGACGGTGACCGTCTCTTCCATGCTCCGGAGCTTCATCGAGAACGCGATGTTCACGTTCTCTCCGGTGGTTACGCTCACTTCGCGGGTGACGTCGTTGAAGCCGGCCAGGCCGACCGTGATCTTGTAAACACCGCGGTCGAGGTTGATGAACCGGAAATCGCCCTCGCTGCTGGTGATGGTGGACCGGGTCCCGAGCTCGCTCGACAGGCTCACGGTGGCGCCGGGCATGACGGCGCCGGAGTCGTCGGTCACCGTTCCGTACAGGTTGCCACCGGAGATCTGAGCCATGGCACCCGCGGGCGCCAGCAAGGCGACCAGCGCCAAGGCTAAGGCTTTTCTCATTCGTCCTCCCAATCGGTTCTGCATTCTGACGGCTGCGCTTCGGAAGAATGTTGCCTTGCGCACAAGCAAGAAGAGTGCCTCTTCGAATCACGAATAAGTGTATTATAATGAGCAGCTTGCGTCGGACGCCTCAATCTTAACATTCATTTGATTGGATCCGCCCTCTCCGGAATTCAACGGGATGGATATTGCGGGCGGGCCGGCTTTGACACGCGCAGTCTTCGTATGCTTCGATGGCGTCGTCCCCAGGAAGCGTTCCGGCTCGAGAAACCCATGACACTCGCGCGGCATCTCGGCACCCTTGCCGCTCTCGTCTCGCTGACCGCGGGCGGCGCGGCTGGGGCCCACGAAAATCCGCCCGTCTTCGGCGCCGAGGTGGCGCTGGTGATGCTGCCCGTCTTCGTCAGCGACGGAGAGGGCCGCGCGATGCGCGGCCTTGCGGGCGAGGACTTCGAGCTGTACGAGGACGGCAAACGCGTGGAGGTGGTCTCGTTCCGGTACGTGGACACCACGTCCGCCGAGCAGCAGGACGCCATCCGAGAGGCCTCCGCGGTGCGCCGCCGCTTCCTGCTCCTCTTCGACAAGTCCTTCACCGAGATCGGGGGATTGAACCGGGCGCAACGGGCCGCGGCCGGGTTCGTGCGCACGGGGCTGGCTCCATCCGATCTCGCGGCGGTGGCGACCTTCGACGTGGACAAGGGCATCCGGATCGTGGCCAACTTCACCGAGGATCGGGCGCTCCTGGCCCACGCCGTGGCCACCCTGGGGGCGACCAACCTCACCCGCATCAGCGACCCGCTGGGGCTGGCCGCGGACCTGTCGGTGACCGACCTGGCGCTACCGGGGGTCCAGGACAGCACCCAGGTGATCGCGGAGTCCGCTCTCACCGGAATGCTCGCCGTCCTCGCGCGCAGGATGCGGGCGGCTGAAGAGGACCAGTACCGGCGGCACATCCAGACCCTCATTGCGAGCCTGGAGGAGCTGGCCAGGGGCCTGCGCGGTGTCGACGGCCGCAAGCAGATCCTGTACTTCTCCGCCGGTTTCGACTCGCGGCTCCTGATCGGCCAGACCGGCTCCGAGCAGCGCAGCGCCGCGGAGTCCATCGCGGAGGGACGGTTGTGGGAGGTGGACGGCATGGCCCGCTACGGCGACACCCGCCTGCGGCAGAACCTCTCCGCGATGACGAAGAGCCTCTCCACCGCGGACGCGGTGATCCATTCCGTGGACGTGACTGGCCTCGGCGCCGACCGCTCGCTGAGCCGCATGACCGTGACCGTCGATCCGCAGCGTGACACCGGCGGCCGGGAGGCGCTCCACTTCCTGGCCGCGGAGACGGGGGGGCGCTTATTCAAGGACGCCACCGACCTCGGACCCGTCCTCGGCGAGATGCTCGAGATGACCAGCCGGTACTACATCCTCGGCTTCCAGCCTGTCCGCGCCGCCAAGGCGCCGGGAGCCTTCCACAAGATCAAGGTCAAGGTCGCGCGCAAGGGCGCGAGGCTCTCTCACCGCGCCGGTTACTACGAGCGGACGTCGTTCCCGCTCCAGACATCGCTGCAACGGCAATTCGAGGCCGCCCAGCTCGTGATGACGGGCGAGGGTGCGAACGATCTGCCCTTCGCGACCCTGTGCCTGCCCTTCCCGGCCCCCGGCGAGCGCCAGACCGTCGGCGTGGTGATCCAGGTCCCAAGGGAATCCCTGCACTGGACCGCCGGCCAGGTCACCTCGCTCGAGGTGTACGGCTATGCCATGGCCGAGGACGGCACCGTGCACGACCATCTGGCGCAGCTCGCCCGCTTCGATCCCGCCCGCGCAGATGCCGGCGGCGCCGCGCGCGGGCTGTCGCTCTTCGGAACCTTTGCGGTGAAGCCGGGAAAGTACACCGTGCGGCTGCTGCTCCAGGAGCGCGAGTCGGGCAAGTCGGGAATGCAGGTCATCGAAGTGACCGTGCCGCCCTACGACGCGACGCGCGGCGTCCTCTTGCCGCCCGTCCTGATGGACGACGCCGACCGCTGGGTCGGACTGGACATGCGCCGGGACAGGGCCGGCGAGCGCCCCTTCCCCTTCCAGGTGGACGACAAGCCCTTCGTGCCCCGCGCCAGCTTCGAGACCCGGCCCGGGGCGGCGGAGAAGATCGTCCTCCTGGCCTATGAGCCATCGCGAGCCGGCGATCCGGCGGCGCCCTTGCAAATCCGCTCTTCGCTGCGCGACCGGGATGGCCGGTTGGTGCCCGCCGGTTTGATCCGGATCGAGAAGGTCCACCGCGGCGAGCCGGGGCGCCGCACGTACGTGCTGGGCTACATCCTGGATCCAGTGGCCGCCGGCGACTACACGCTGCGCATCGGAATCGGCGAGGCCGGCTCGCAACTAGAGGCCTATTCGCTGCTCCGTGTGCGCTCCGGCTCCTGATCGCCCGGGAAGGCCGTACGGTGCACATCGCCGCCGATTCGGTGATCACGGCGGCGGGGCCGCTGCGCGATGCGTGGGTGACGGTGCGCGGCAGCACCATCGTGTGGGTGGGGAAGGCGGGCGCGCCAGCGGCGCCCGCGGGCGACGTCGTCGAGCTCGGTCACGGCGTGCTGCTGCCGGGACTGGTGAACGCGCACTGCCACCTCGAGCTCACGCACCTGGCGGGCCGTGTCGACGCCACCGGCGGCTTCGTTCCGTGGGTGGAGCGGCTCGTCGACGCGCGGCCGCGCGGTACCGGGGCCGAGGTGGACGCGGGCATTGCCCGCGGTATCGAAGAGGCGATCGCGTCCGGGACGGTCGCCCTGGCCGACGTGTCGAACAGCTTGCGCTCGATCCGTCCGCTGGCATCGTCGTCGCTGCGCGCGGTCGTGCTCTACGAGCTGCTGGGCTGGGACCCGGCGGCCGCCGCGCGCGTCCTGGCAGATGCCGAGCTCCGAGTGGGGGAGGCAGGCGGGCGCCGTCCGGCCCCGCACGTCGAGGTACGGCTCGCCGCGCACGCCCCCCATTCCGTTTCCCCGGAGTTGATGCGCGCCATCGTGGAGGCCGGCGGTTCCCTGGCCATCCATCTCGCGGAGTCGCGCGAGGAGACCGCGTTCCTGGCCGGCGGCTCCGGCGAGTGGAGCGCCTTCCTCGGCCGTCGCGGGCTGGGTCACGTCGCGTTCGCGGGCGCAGCCCGGAGCCCCGTCGCTTATCTCGACAGCCTGGGCGCGCTGCGCCGCGGGACCCTCTGTGCGCATTGCGTCCAGGCCGACGCGGCCGATTGCCGCCTGCTGGCGTCTCGGGGAGCGTCCGTCGTTCTCTGCCCGCGCAGCAACCGCACGCTGGGGGTAGGGAAGGCGCCCGTCGAGGAACTGCTCGCCGCCGGCGTGACGTGTGCCCTTGGCACCGATAGCCTGGCCAGCTCCCCGTCGCTGGACCTCCTGCAGGAGGCGGCCGCGCTGCACCGTGATTGGCCGCAGGTGCCCGCGGAGAGAATCGTCCGCATGGCGACGTTCGACGGCGCCCGCGCGCTCGGTCTCGACGGCATCGGCGCCATCGCGGTGGGGCAGGCCGCCGCCCTCGCATTCGCGCCCGGCCCCGCGACCCTGCGCGATCCCCACCAGTTCCTGGTCTCGGGCGAGGCGGCGGCCGGACCGGTGGCGGTCGCGCAATGACGTCGGCGCCTTCGCGTGTGCTCGCCTACGGACGGATGATCAAGTTCTCGCACTCGGTCTTCGCGCTGCCCTTTGCGCTGGCCTCCGCCGCCCTGGCCGCCCGCGAGGGTTTCCGCTGGGCTCAAATCGGGTGGATCGCGGTGGCGATGGTCGGCGCGCGCAGCGCGGCCATGGGCTTCAACCGGCTGGCCGACCAGGCCATCGACGCGCGCAATCCGCGCACCGCGGCCCGTGAGCTGCCGCGAGGCGTCCTCGGCCGCCGCGAGGTGTGGGCGCTGGTGTCGATATCCGCTCTGGCCCTGGTCCTGGCGGCAGCCATGCTCGGCCCGCTGTGCCTGGCCCTGTCGCCCATCGCACTGGCCATCGTCTTCGGCTACTCGTACACGAAGAGGTTCACGGCGCTCTCGCATGTCGTCCTTGGCCTCGCGCTGGCCATCGCGCCGGTCGGGGCGTGGCTCGCCATCCGGGGCAGCTTCTCCGCGATCGCGGTCGTGCTCGGGCTCGCCGTGCTGGCCTGGGTGGCCGGCTTCGACACCATCTACTCCTGTCAGGACGCGGCCTTTGATCGCCAGGCGGGACTGCATTCGCTTCCCGCGCGCATCGGCGTGGGACGCGCCCTGCTGGTCGCCCGCGCCTTCCACGTGGCCGCGATCGGATTCCTGATCGCCGTGTACCCCCTGGCGCGCGTGCATCCTCTTTACCTGGCCGGCATGGCGGGCATCGCCGCGCTCCTGGCCTACGAGCACACGCTGGTCAAGGCGGACGATCTCTCGCGCGTGGACGCTGCCTTCTTCACGCTCAACGGATGGGTGAGCGTGGGATATCTGGCCGTCACCCTGGCCGCCATCGCGGCGGCGAAATGACCGCCATGCCGCCCACCCCCGGCGCCCCGGAGAAAGCCGCGATCCGCACGATGTTCGACCGCATCGCCCCCCGCTACGACCTGCTGAACCGCGTGTTGTCGGCCGGGATCGACGTGCGCTGGCGGCGGCGCTGCATCGACGAGGCACGAGGCGCGATGCGCGTGCTCGATGTGTGCTCCGGGACCGGCGACCTGCTCATCGAGTTCCTGCGCCGCGACCCCGCCCGGAGCGGACTGGGGATCGACCTCTCGAGCGGGATGCTGACCCGGGGTGGC
>Ga0136617_10005546_pt1 | contig 11287 bp, 9 predicted proteins | sample AntDrymUQ3222106_2_FD_129672 | JGI IMG/M metagenome (GOLD analysis project Ga0136617, IMG submission 129672) | Polar desert sand microbial communities from Dry Valleys, Antarctica - metaG UQ322 (21.06) | ecosystem: Environmental > Terrestrial > Soil > Desert | place: Antarctica: Dry Valley...
CCGAAGTACTCCTTGAAGACATCCTCGTGCTCGCGCAGGCCGGTGTCGGTGTCCAGGAACAGGACGCCCTGCTCTGCCAGGTCCTCGCGGATCTGGTGATAGACGACCTCGGACTCGTACTGGGCGGCGACGCCCGAGACCAGACGCTGCTTCTCCGCCTCGGGGATGCCGAGCTTGTCGTAGGTGTTCTTGATGTCGGCCGGAAGGTCGTCCCAGGTGGTCGCCTGCTTCTCGGTCGACCGGACGAAGTACTTGATGTTCTGGAAGTCGATACCGGACAGGTCGGAACCCCAGGAGGGCATCGGCTTCTTGTCGAACAGCTTCAGGCCCTTGAGCCGGCGCTCGAGCATCCACTCCGGTTCGTTCTTGAGCCCGGAGATGTTGCGGACCACGCTCTCGGAGATGCCGCGCGCGGCGGTGGCCCCGGCGAGGTCGGAGTCGGCCCAGCCGAACTTGTACCGGCCGAGCGCATCGATCTGCTCGTCCTGGGTCAGCGGAGTGGTTGTCGTCATGTGGGGTTCCTCCCGTTGGGGGCGTGTGGGGCAGTGCGCAGGTGCAGGTCGTCGGCGCGCTGCTGTGCCTGACTGTGGTGCGCTTGCGAGATTGCGGCTGACGGGATGTTGGTCGTGCAGACCGAGTCACCGCGGGCGATGGTGGCAAGTCGTTGGACGTGGGTGCCGACCAGCCGACTGATCACGGCGGTCTCGGCCTCGCACAGCTGAGGGAACTCCGCGGCGACGTGGGCGACCGGACAGTGGTGCTGACAGAGCTGGCCCCCGCCGGCCAAGCCGGAGGCCGTAGCAGCGTAGCCCTCGCGGGACAAGGCGCCGGCCAGAGCCTGAGCCCGGTCGAACCGGTCAGGTCCGGCCGTGCTGACCGCCTGCGTGCAGCGCGCTTCGAGCCCGGCGAGCTGCTCCTGAGCGAACGCGGTGACTGCCTCTGCGCCTCCGCTGCGAGCCAGGTGACGCAACGCCGCGACCGCCAAGTCGTCGTAGGCATGCGGAAAGCGCTCCCGGCCGGCCGTGGTGAGGGAGAACTCGCGAGCTGGACGGCCGCGTCCGCGGTCGGCCTTCTGTGGCGCTGTATGGCCTTCGATCCGTCCTTGGGCTTGCAGCGCGTCGAGGTGCCGGCGTACGGCAGCAGCCGAGATCCCCAGCTGAGCAGCCAGCTCCGCCGCGCTCATCGGGCCTTCCCGCCAGAGCAGGTCTACGACCCGGTCGCGCGTGCGTCCGTCATCGGCACCGGTGCGGCCCAGATCCGAGCGCAGCGGCGTGATCGTCCGGGCGGACGTCAGGACAGCGGATTCCACAACAACATTGTGACGTATTTCCCGGAAGCCTTCCAGTAAGGCTGTCCTTACCTGGCAGGCGGCCGGTCCCCGCTGGTCTGCACTGCGCTCGGCCTAGTCTGAATGGATGCCTGTCAAGCTGGCCGAGAGCACCCCCGTACCGCATCAGAAAGCAGTATTCGGCCTCCCACTCCCGCGCATCACGCTGCTCAATCTCTGCGCGCAGATCGGGATCGTGCTGACCGGCGGCGCGGTACGGCTGACCGGTTCCGGGCTGGGCTGCTCCGAGGTACCCAACTGCACCGAGGACAGCTTCTTCCCCACCCCCGAGTTGGGCGTGCACGGGTTGATCGAGTTCAGCAACCGGGGACTCGGCTACCTGGTGGGGATCATCGCCATCCTCACTTTCGTAGCGGTCTGGCGTAGCCGCCGCCGCGATCTATATCCCGCCGCCATCGCGGTCGCGATCGGCGTCGCCGCACAGGGGGTCATCGGCGCCATCACGGTCTTGACGGAGCTGAATCCGTGGACCGTCATGGGCCACTTTCTGGTCTCCATGACTCTGATCGCTGCGGCGACCTGGCTGCACCTGAACGCGGCCGGGCTCTCCGCGAACCGGGCTGGGCTCACCGGCAAGCGGCGCATGCTCGTCCACTCGCTGATCGGCATGCTCAGTGTCGTTCTCGTACTGGGCACGGTGACTACCGGCAGCGGCCCGCACAGCGGGGATCTCGGTGCTGGGCGCACCGGGTTTGACCTCGCCCTGGTCAGCCGGTTGCATGCGAACGCTGTCTACCTGCTGGTGGCGCTCACCGTACTGCTGCTCATAGTGACCAGATCCGGGCCTAAGCTCGTGCAGCGGGCCGCTGGCTGGGTCCTGGCCGCGGAACTCTTGCAGGGTGTAATCGGAATCGTGCAGTACAACTTGAATCTGCCAGTCACCGTGGTCCTGGCTCACATGCTTGGCGCCGCGCTGCTGGTCGTCGCCACCGCACGCCTGTGGTTCCTCGCGTCCCGCGCCCCGGCCGGACAGTCGCGTCGCGAAACCCTTGCCCGGCCTGAGCCGGCGCTCGAGGGGTCAACGTCACCCCCGGCGCGGGCAACGTTGACTGACGAGGGCGACCGGCTCCCTGGGGGCAACGTTGGCGGCGCGTGGCGAGTAGGAGAAACGGTCCGCCGCGGCACCGGCCGCTGGACGCCCGCCGTACATGCGCTGCTCACCCATCTCGGGCCGCGCCTCGCCCATGTACCGGCTGTTCTGGGCTCATCGCCTCGACTTACGGGTCGAGCACGGCTCACCAGATCCTGTCCGCCGTCCCGCCCCGAATCCAGTTGATGATCGACGGGATTCCCCTCGCCGCAGCCGCAGGTGATCAAGGAATGGCGAACCTGATCGACGGCGGCGAGCAGGAACGAGATCGGCATGCACTGGACGACCTGCTGCGCCGCATGCCGGCGATCACCGCTCAACTGGCCCAAGGCACCCATGCGAGATGAACCAGCCGCAGAGGGGAAGCCACCCCGACCGCAAACAGCCGGTCGAGCATGGACATCGTTCGTGGCCGCCGAGAGTACCGACGGGAAGCCGGTCAGAAATCTGCACGAGCAGGCGAACCCACGACACCGGCTACGCGTCGAGCACGATGCCCATACCTTGCTGATCCACCTCAGCGACGAGGACGGGGCGGGATGGACCACCGTCGCGCTCGATCGCGGGACGCGCCAATGGGCAGTGGCTCAGGATGATCGGCAGTCAGACTCTGCTCGCGGCGCGTACGAGTCTCTCTACGGTCGCGAGACACCGAACTGATGGCCGCAGGTCTCAGGGTTTGAGGCCGTTCGTGTGACGCGGCTCGTACAGCCCGACCTCGGCACCGCTGGGCAGCCGGATCCTGGTACAGAAGCCGTACCCCACGTCGGAAACTGGACCGGTCTTGACGCCGCGAGCTCTGAGGTCGGCGACGGTCGTCGCGATGTCGTCGCACATCAGGTGCAGATCGACGTGGGAGTCCCCGTGTTGATGGACTCCGAGTTCGGCCAGCGGGGCCTTGTAGATGAGCCATCCGTCGGAGGCTGGTCTCTCCTCGGCGTTACGCCAACCAAGGACGTCGCTGAGAAAGGCGCGATCGGCCTCCGCGTCCTGGCTGTTGAACAGCAGGTGCACACCCTTGATCATCGGTAGAAGCTCCCTCCCGTACCAAGCCGCCGCGCTGGATCGAGTTCCCTAGGCTGAGCCCCATGCTCGAGGTCAATGGCAACGAGAACATGTCGACGGACATCACGTCGTCCCCCGCGTGGGGGAGGTTGACGGGGCTCCCGCAGCCCGCTCATCTGCGAGAGCTCTTTTCTGCCGATCCCGACCGGGGAGGGCGCTTCGTCCTGGAACTCGCCGATCTACGGGTCGACTTCGCGAAGCAGCGGATCGACGACGACGTACTGGCGGCTCTGATCGAGGTCGCCGAGGCCGCCGGGGTGGCGCAACGCCGCGATGCGATGTTCGCGGGCGATCGCATCAACGTCACCGAGGATCGCCCGGTTCTCCACGTAGCGCTGCGGGCGCCAGTCGGGACATCGATTTCGGAAGATGGCAGAGACGTCGTCCCCGGCGTGCATGAGGTTCTCGGCCGGATGAGCGATTTCGCGACCCGGGTTCGCGACGGTTCGTGGACGGGTGCGACCGGACAGCGCATTCGTACGCTCGTCAACATCGGGATCGGCGGGTCCGACCTCGGCCCGGCGATGGCTTATCAGGCTCTCGCGGCCTACCGCCACCCCGATCTCACTGCTCGTTTCGTGTCCAACGTCGATGCGGCTGACATCGCGGGGGCCCTCGAGGGCCTCGACCCGGCCGAGACGCTTTTCGTCGTCTCGTCCAAGACCTTCACCACCATCGAGACGCTGACCAACGCTCGTACGGCGCGTGCCTGGTTGGAGGAGGCCCTCGGCCAGGGCGCGGTCCCGAAGCACTTCGTCGCCGTCAGTACCAATGCCGAGCAGGTCGCAGAGTTCGGTATCGACACCGCGAACATGTTCGAGTTCTGGGAGTGGGTGGGCGGGCGGTACTCCGTCGAGTCCGCCATCGGCCTAACACTGATGATCTCGATCGGGCCGGAGCGATTCGCCGAATTCCTCGCCGGATCACATGCCGTCGACGAGCACTTTCGTGTCACGCCGTTCGCCGGGAACGTGCCGATCGTCCTGGGCATGATCGGGGTCTGGAACGCGAATGTGCTCGGGTTCGACACGAAGGCGGTTCTGCCGTACGCGCAGGAGCTCGCCAGGTTCCCTGCCTATCTGCAACAACTGGACATGGAGTCCAACGGCAAGTCCGTACGACTCGACGGATCGCCGGTGACGATGGCCACCGGGCCGATCGTGTGGGGGGAACCGGGTACGAACGGCCAGCACGCCTTCTATCAACTACTGCACCAGGGCACCCGGGTCGTGCCGGCCGATTTCATCGGCTTCGCCAACCCGCACCACGAGCACCGCGACCATCACGACCTGCTGGTGGCCAATCTCATCGCACAGACGGAGGCGCTGGCGTTCGGCAAGGACCGCCCGGGCGAACCGCATCGCTTCTTCCCCGGCAACCGACCGTCCACCACGATCCTGGCCTCCCAGCTCACCCCGTCGGTCCTCGGCCAGCTGATCGCGCTGTACGAGCACATCGTTTTCGTCCAGGGCTGTATCTGGGGCATCGACAGCTTCGACCAGTGGGGCGTGGAATTGGGCAAGGAACTGGCCAACCGGATCACGCCCGAGCTCACCGGCGAATCATCCGACGCCGTAGAACACGACTCGTCGACCACCGCGCTGATCGAGTGGTACCGCAGCCATCGCGACGAACAGGCGGCTCAGCCGAGCAGGTCGAGCACGACGTCACCGGCCACCCCGAGGAAGACCAGGGTCAGGTAGCTGATCGAAACGTGGAACAGGCGCATCGGGCTCAGGGCCGCACCGGCTCGTGCCCGGCGGGCCAGGACTACCGACTCCCAGACGAACCAGGCACCCGCGGCTCCTGCCAGGACGGGGTAGATCGGCCAGGAGCCCAATGGCCACAGCAGCATCGAGACGATGACCGTGATGACCGTGTAGGCGACGATCTGCCTGGTGACCGACACCGTCTCGGCCACGACCGGCAGCATCGGGACGTCGGCCCGTGCATAGTCCTCCCGGAAGCGCATCGCCAGTGCCCAGAAGTGCGGGGGCTGCCAGAAGAAGACCACCGCGAACAGCACCCAGGCCTGCCATGACAGGTCACCGGTGACCGCTGCCCAGCCGATGAGTACCGGCGCGGCACCGGCCACTCCCCCGACGACCGTGCTGTGGTGCGTACGGCGTTTGAGCCAGAGCGTGTAGACGAAGACGTACCACCCGATCGCGCCGACCGAGAGACCAGCGGCCAGCGGCGTGGTCGCCCAGGCCAACAGAACGGTCGACACGACGGTCAGCGCCAGTCCGAAGACGAGCGCTGCACGCGGGGTGACCACATGGCTCGGCAGCGGGCGGCCCTCGGTGCGGTGCATCAGGCCGTCTATGTCACGGTCGCAATAGCAGTTCAGCGCGTTCGCCGCGCCGGCCGCCAGTGCCCCGCCGACCAGGGTGGCGGGCACCAACCAACCAGCCGGAAAGCGTCCGGCGGCCAGCATCATGGTGGGGAGGGTCGTGACCAGCAGGAGTTCGACGATGCGCGGCTTGGTCAGGGACAGATATGCGTGCAGAACGGTCGCGGCCGAGCGGGTCGCAGTCGGCTGACGATCGGCTACAGCCGTCACCGAGCCCTCGCCCAAGAACAGGCACAGCGCGGCAGATCGCAGGACACGAGATGACCTTTCCGGGGACGGACACCGAACGGTCAACTCTAGCCCGCGAGCACCTTCGGGTCCCGGGCTAGGGTTCGGGCATGAGCGAGAACACTCCCGCCCGCAAACAAACCCTGCCCAAAGGTTGGGGCGAACTCGATCGCCGGGCCATCGACACGGCTCGCGTCCTCGCGATGGACGCCGTTCAGAAAACCGGGAACGGACATCCGGGTACGGCGATGAGCATGGCGCCGGTGGCCTACCTGCTCTTCCAGAAGTACCTCCGGCACGACCCGACCGACGAGGAATGGCCGGCCCGGGACCGGTTCATCCTCTCGATGGGCCACTCCAGCCTGACCCTCTACATCCAGCTGTACTTCTCCGGGTACGGATTGGAGCTGCCCGACCTCGAAGCGCTCCGGACCTGGGGCTCGCTGACCCCCGGGCACCCCGAACACCGGCACACCCGCGGGGTGGAGGTCACCACCGGCCCGCTGGGCCAGGGCCTGGGCAACGCCGTCGGGATGGCGATGGCCGCCCGTCGTGAACGCGGGCTCTTCGACCCCGATGCCGACCCAGGCACAAGCCCCTTCGACCACATGATCTGGGCATTGGCTTCGGACGGGGACATGGAGGAGGGCATCACCTCCGAGGCATCCTCCCTGGCCGGGCATCAACAGCTGGGCAACCTCACCGTCATCTATGACCGGAACAAGATCTCGATCGAGGACGACACCGGCATCGCCCTGTCCGAGGACACCGCGATGCGGTACGAGGCCTACGGCTGGCATGTCCAGGTCGTGCCCGACAGCGAGGACGTCGCCGCGCTGGACAAGGCCTTCGCGGCGGCCGTCGCCGAAACGGCAAGGCCGTCCTTCATCGTCGTCGACAGCATCATCGCCTGGCCGGCCCCCAACGCGCAGAACACCGGCCCGTCCCACGGCAGCGCCCTGGGCGAGGACGAGGTCAAAGCGACGAAGAAGGTCCTCGGCGTTGACCCGGACAAGAGCTTCGATGTCGCTGACGAGGTCATCTCGCACACCCGCAAGGTCGTGCAACGCGGCGCCGAGGCTAGGGCCGAGTGGCAGGCGACCTTCGACGCCTGGGAGCAGGCCAACCCGAAGCAGGCAGAACTGCACGCGCGGATGCGCGAACATCGGCTTCCCGACGGGTGGGCCGACGCTCTGCCGGTCTTCGAGGCCGACGAGGCGGGCATGGCGACCCGCAAGGCCTCCGGTCAGGTTCTGGCCGCCCTTGCCCCCGGGCTGCCCGAGTTGTGGGGTGGCTCGGCGGATCTGGCCGAATCCAACAACACGTCGATGAAGGGCGAGGCGTCCTTCATTCCCACCGAACACCAGACCAAGCAGTGGGCCGGTGGCCCGTACGGCCGGACGCTGCACTTCGGCATCCGCGAGCACGCTATGGGCGCGATCATGAACGGCATCGCGCTGCATGGCGGGACGCGCGTGTACGGCGGCACGTTCCTAATCTTCTCCGACTACATGCGGCCCTCCGTCCGACTGGCTGCCCTGATGCACCTCGCCGTCATCTATGTCTGGACCCACGACTCGATCGGGCTCGGCGAAGACGGCCCGACCCACCAACCGGTCGAGCACCTTGCGGCCCTGCGGGCGATTCCGGGTCTGGACGTCGTACGGCCAGGTGATGCCAACGAGACCGCGGTGGCCTGGCGGACGGTGCTGGAGAAGACCGACCGACCGGCCGGCCTGTGCCTGTCCCGGCAGAACCTGCCCGTGCTGGACCGAGACACCTTCGAATCAGCCGAAGGCACCGCGCGCGGCGGCTACGTGCTCGCTGACACCGAGGGCACCCCGGACGTCATCCTCGTGGCCAGCGGGAGTGAACTCTCCCTAGCGGTGGCTGCACGCGCGGTCCTGGAAGGCGATGACGTTGCTGCACGCGTGGTCTCCATGCCATGCCGCGAGTGGTTCGACGAGCAGGACCAGGACTATCGGGACAGCGTCCTGCCCCCCTCCGTACGAGCTCGGGTCAGTGTGGAAGCGGGTGTGGCGCAGGGCTGGCGCGAGATCGTCGGTGATGCCGGTCGCTGCGTCTCGCTGGAGCACTTCGGCGCGAGCGCTGCCGCCGGCGTGCTGTTCAAGGAGTTCGGCTTCACCCCGGAGGCAGTGGTTTCCGCGGCCCGCGAGAGCATGACCGCGGCGTCACAGGGAACTGGTTGAACCACGCGCACACTTTCGCTACAGGGAGCTCTCATGACTCAGAATCCCCGACTGGCCGAGCTGAGCTCGCACGGAGTCTCCGTGTGGCTCGACGACCTGTCCCGTGACCGGATCAACAGTGGCGGGCTGGCCGCGCTGATCGAGGAGCGCAGCGTCGTCGGGATCACCACCAACCCGACGATCTTCGGCGCGGCGATCAGCGGCTTTGACATCTACAACGACCAGGTGGCCGATCTGTCCAAGCGCGGGATCGGCATCGATGAAGCGTTGCGCATGATTACTGCCTACGACGTACGGGCAGCCTGCGACGTCCTGGCCGAGACCGCCCAGCGCACCGGTCGAGACGGGCGGGTCTCCCTCGAGGTGGATCCGCGCTTGGCCTTCGACACGGATGCGACCTTCGCCGAGGCGACATCCCTGTGGTGGTTGGTCGATCGCCCGAACCTGTTCATCAAGATCCCGGCTACCGAAGCCGGGCTGCCCGCCATCACCGACACGATCGCTGCGGGGATCAGTGTCAACGTGACGCTGATCTTCAGCATCGAGCGCTATAAGTTGGTCATGGACGCCTATCTCAGCGGTCTTGAGCGGCGGGCGCAGGCGAAGGACTTCGCCGGGTTCGACGGTCTGGAGTCGGTTGCTTCCTTCTTCGTCTCTCGGGTGGACACCGAGATCGACAAGCGTCTGGAGGCCGCGGGGGCCGATTCAGCCCTGCAGGGAAAGGCGGCCGTCGCCAACGCCGTGCTGGCCTATCGGGCATACGAGGACGTCATCACTAGCGATCGCTGGAAGGCATTGGCCGCCAAGGGTGCCAACGTGCAACGTCCGCTGTGGGCGTCCACCGGCACCAAGAACAAGGCTTATCCCGACACGCTCTATGTCAGCAGATTGGTTGCCGCTGACACGGTCAACACGATGCCGGAGGCGACCCTTCAGGCATACGCCGATCACGGTGAGATCGGCACGCCGGTCATGGATCAGTACGAATGGGCAGCAACCGTGATGACTGAGCTCGCTGCCGCCGGCGTCGATCTGGACGACGTGTTCAAGACCTTGGAGACCGAGGGCGTCGACAAGTTCAAGGCCTCATGGGACGAACTCATGACCTCTGTCAGTGACGAGCTCAAGAGGGTCGGCTAGCTGCATGGCCGCAGACACCGCGGGATCCAGACGGGGAGCCAAGGGAGCGAGGGCCAAACCGACCCAGCAACGTCCAGGTAACCCGTTGCGGGACAACGCCGATCGACGGCTGCCGCGGATTCCCCCGCCTTGTGCGTTGGTCGTCTTCGGGATCACCGGGGACCTGGCCCAGAAGAAGCTCTTGCCGGCCGTGTACGACCTGTCCAACCGAGGACTGTTGCCGACCAGCTTCGTGCTGCTGGGATTCGCGCGCCGGGATTGGGGCGACGGGGAGTTCATCGAACTGGCGTACAAGGCCGCGAAGGAGCACGCCCGAACCCCCTGGCGTGAGGACGTCTGGAAGCGGCTGGCCGCAGCCTGCAAGTTCGTGCCGGGGGCATTCGATGACGACAACGCCTTCGACACCCTCGCCGCGACCCTGCTCGACCTCGAGGAATCGCACGGCGTAGCGGGCAACGCGGCCTTCTATCTGTCGATCCCGCCGGACTCCTTCCCGGTCGTGCTCAAGCAGATGCAGCGCACCGGAATGGCCGACAACGTCGACGACTCGATCACCGGCTATTGGCGTCGCGTGGTGGTCGAGAAGCCCTTCGGGCACGATCTGCCCTCGAGCCGGGACCTCAACGAGCTGGTCGACTCCGTGTTCACCGCTCAGGACGTGTTCCGGATCGATCACTACCTGGGCAAGGAAACCGTCCAGAACCTGCTAGCGCTGCGTTTCGCGAATACCTTGTTCGAGCCGGTCTGGAACTCCCATCACGTCGACTCTGTGCAGCTCACGATGGCCGAGGACGTGGGCATTGGCTCACGGGCGAACTTCTATGACGCGACCGGCACCGCCCGCGACGTCGTACAGAACCACATCCTGCAGCTGCTGGCCCTCACTGCGATGGAGGAGCCGGTCGAGTACACCCCCGAGGCCATCCGGGTGGAGAAGCTCAAGGTCCTCCGCGCCATCACGCTGCCCGACGATCTGCCCCGCTACGCGATCCGCGGTCAGTACAGCCAGGGTTGGCTCGCCGGACAGCGGGTTCCGGGTTACACCCAGGAGGACAAGGTTCCAGACGAGTCCAAGACCGAGACCTACGTCGCACTCCGCCTGGGAGTGCAGACCCGGCGGTGGGCAGGCGTCCCGTTCTACCTTCGGGCTGGCAAGCGGTTGCCGCGCCGAGTCACCGAGATCGCCCTGACCTTCCGTCGGGCTCCGCATGTCCCCTTCACCGCCAGCGACACCGAGTCCCTGGGTCAGAACCAGTTGGTCGTGCGCGTACAGCCCGACGAGGGAGTGACGCTGAAGTTCGGTTCCAAGGTTCCGGGCACCGTGATGGAGGTGCGCGATGTGGCCATGGACTTCCTCTACGGGACGGCTTTCACCGAGGCCAGCCCGGAAGCCTACGAACGGCTGCTGCTCGATGTCCTCATCGGCGACGCAACGCTGTTCCCGCGGCATCAGGAGGTCGAGGCGTCCTGGGCGGTCATCGACCCGCTCGAGGAGTTCTGGGCCGGGCAGGAGCCGGCGCACTATCGTGCCGGTGAATGGGGTCCAGCCGAAGCCGACGAGATGCTCGCCTCCGACGGCCGGGCCTGGAGGCGGCCGTGAGTGAGCATCGCAGCGAGGAACGAGCATCGCTGAGAGCGAGGGAGCATCGACCGAGCGCCAGCGAGGGAGGAGCGGACCGAGCGGTGCGCGCAGCGCACGATGCGGAATATCGGAGCGGAGCGAACGGCGCTTCGCCTCCTCTGGTGACTCGGAGGCGGCCGTGAGTGAGCATCGCAGCGAGGAACGAGCATCGCTGAGAGCGAGGGAGCATCGACCGAGCGCCAGCGAGGGAGGAGCGGACCGAGCGGTGCGC
>Ga0136617_10005547_pt1 | contig 11287 bp, 8 predicted proteins | sample AntDrymUQ3222106_2_FD_129672 | JGI IMG/M metagenome (GOLD analysis project Ga0136617, IMG submission 129672) | Polar desert sand microbial communities from Dry Valleys, Antarctica - metaG UQ322 (21.06) | ecosystem: Environmental > Terrestrial > Soil > Desert | place: Antarctica: Dry Valley...
AAAGTATTTTTCCAACAGTTCGTCATTCGATTCGGCAACTATTTCAATTAATCGCTCGCGGGTCGTGTCAACGACGGCGCGTCCGTCTTCGGGAATCGGAATTTCTTTAGCTTTTCCGTTTTGGTCAAATTCATACGCTTTTTGATGAACGACATCAACCACGCCGCGAAAGTTTGCTTCTTGTCCGATGGGCAGTGTGAACGGCACGATTGACCGCGCAAAAGTTTGATTAGCAGTATCGAGCGCGTGTCCGAAATCGGCGCGTTCCTTATCGAGTTTGTTAATGATCATAAAACGCGGAAGAAGAAATTCGTTGGCATAACTCCAAGTTTTTTCCGTCTGAACTTCAATACCGTTGACGCCGTCAACAACAACTAACGCGCAGTCGGCAACGCGCAGAGCCGGGCGAGCGTGCGAAACAAACGCGGCGTAACCGGGCGTATCAATTAAATTTATTTTCGTGTCTTTGTATTCGAGATTGGCGAAATTGTTATTGAGCGAAATTTTACGCTCAATCGAGTCTTCGTCGTAATCGGTAACGGTCGTCCCTTCGGCGACTCGTCCCCAACGCGTGGTTGCGCCCGCAACGTGCAGAAGCGAACTGACGAGTTGGGTTTTACCCGCATCGCCGTGTCCAATGACAGCCAAGTTGCGTATATTTTCAGTTGTAAATGCTTTCATTTTCGGCAAAATCTCCTTTTGTTTAGAATTTTTTGAGTTCAAAGTTTAAGGTTCAAAGTTCAAAGTCAATAGAGAAAACTTGAACTTTAAACCTTAAACTTTGAACTTTGAACTCCAACAGTTGGTAACAACATAATTTATACGACCAGCCGAAAGATAGCAAGAATAGCGTTGATTTAGGAGATTTCGGAAGACAAAAATATTTACAATTTAATAAATAAGTTTTATAATACCGACAAACTTCTAGCATGCATCGTTAATTCCATAATAGTAATTTAGTCGTAGTAGCCTTTCCTCGTAAGTTTAAGGAGTAGAAATGAAAATATCAAAAACTTTCTTCAGGCGAATTGTCGTTTTTTCACAATTGATGCTGATTGCTTTGGTTTCGGTTGCGAAAATTAAAGCTCAAACGAGAAGTATTGATTTGTCTTTTAACGCGGTGCTTTCGAAAGATGGCAGCGGCGGAAATTTTGTGGTTCAGCCGGACGGAAAAATAATATCGTCGGCGGAGACTTTTCAGCCGTCGGCGGCATTCCGCGTTCGAGATTGGCGCGGCTCAAGCCTGACGGAACTGTGGATACGAGTTTCCTTCCGTCAGGAGCGAACAATCTAATTCGCGTGCTTGTCCGCTATTCAAACGATAAAGTTTTGGTCGGCGGTGGTTTCACCAAAATTGCCAATGTAACGCGCCTCGGCGTGGCGAGGTTGACAGTCGCTCCTTTCCGCAACATTACGCCGTTCGATTTTGACGGCGATGGGCGAGCCGATTTGACTGTTTTCCGCGCTTCAAGCGGATTCTGGTATGAATTACTCAGCCAAAACAATTCATTTGTCCCGTTCAAATTTGGGCAGGACGGCGACCGAATCGCGCCAGCCGATTATGACGGTGACGGACGAATTGACGTTGCCGTCTTTAGAGATGTGGTTTTTGGAGCCGGAAACCGTGCCTATTTTTATATTACAAATAGTTCGGACGGTTCATTCCGACCGGAACAATTCGGCGCGACCGGCGACGTTCCCGTTTCGGGCGATTGGGATGGCGACGGTAAAGCAGATTTAGCAGTTTACCGCGATGGTTCGCTCTTTGGCGGACAAGGTTATTTCTTTTATCGTCCGAGTTCTGCGCCGGGAGTTGATTTTAGAGCGATTGCGTGGGGGGCAAACGGCGACAAGCCGGTGGTCGGAGATTTCGACAGCGATAGCAAACTAGACGCAGCAGTTTTCCGTCCGTCGGCTGAAACGTGGTATATTCTGCAAAGCTCAAGCAATATACACGTTTTTCAAGGATTGGGCATTGCGACTGACATTCCGGCACCGGCAGATTTCGACGGCGACGGAAAAACGAACATTGCCGTTTTCCGACCGAGCAATGGAACCTGGTACACATCGCCGAATTCGCAGACAATTACGGAGCGGTTCAATTTGGAGCGATGGGTGATTTGCCGGTGCCGGCAGATTACGACGGCGACGGACGAGCGGACATCGCGGTATTTCGACCGTCAAACGGAACGTGGTATTTGCTGAGATCTACGCAGGGCTTTACAGGCGTGCAGTTCGGCAACAACGAAGACAAACCCGTGCCGAATGCTTATATTCGGTAAAGTTGAAATTAATTTGGGAATCACAACGGCTTGTTCTTAACAAGGCAAGCCGTTTTTGTGTAAATGCAAAATTTGTTCGGGAAAACGTCTCTACACCGATTGAGAATCATAAATTACGTCTTGCCGATAATCGTTGCAAAGTAATATATTAATTTTGAGAGGGAAAAAATGAATTTTCAAAAACATATTCTAAAAAGTTTACCGGCATTTTTTATAATTTGGACTTTGATAATCGGGGGTTTTTTGTCAACGGCGCAAGACCTTCCGCCGAATGAAGACCTTTCATTAGGCTCAAGCGTGTTCGTTTTTCGCAGTTCCGGCAGAACGGCGCAAAAGAAATTCGTTTCCGGCAACCGAACCAAGCGCCCGAAAATAGAACGTTTGATTGCCGTAAAAAGCATTCGTAAGCAGTTTAATAATCTCGCTGTCGTTACTGCGCGGCGCAAACGCATTAATAATGTTCAACCGGCAGCCGTGCAGATAGCGGTAGCGAAAAAACCCGCGCAAAAGCCCGCGCAAAAATCCGCGAAAGAAGCCTCTCTAGCTCTAACTGGTCAAGCACAATTTTATTACGACAACAATGAAATGGATAAATCAATTGATTTATATCGTGAAGCCATTGACCTCGACGAGAAAAATTTAGACGCGATACTCGGTTTAAGCGACGCTCTGGCAAGCAAAGCCAGTGATTTATTGGAAAAAAACAAACCACAGGAAGCCCGCGGATTGTTTGAGGAGGCGATAAGATTAAACGATAGAAATTCAGTCGCTTATTCAGGTTTGGGAGAAATTTACGATTCGCTCGACGATAACAGTAAGGCGATTTCTAATTATGAAAAAGCACTGGCTTTGAACGCTGAATTAACTGAAGTTTATGCGCCGCTCGGCGTTTTGTATGCGCAAAAAAATGAAATTTCCAAAGCCGATGATTTTCTCAATAAAGCAATTGCCACCAATCGTAACGACGCTTCTATACAATATTTTTTAGGTGTCGTGCGCCTTAAACAAAACCGTTATGAAGACGCGCGTTTAGCGTTGACCGAATCAACCAAACTCGACGCGACGATGCCGGAAGCCCATTATTCCTTAGGAGAAGTTTTAGCAAAGCTTGACCGTGAAACAGAAGCAATAAACGAATATAAGGAAGCAATACGCTTGAATGTGAATTATGTTGATGCGTGGTTTGGATTGGGCGCGGCGGAATACAAGCGCGAAAAATATGACGAAGCAATCATCGCTTACAAGGAAACAATCCGGCTCAATAACAAAATCGGTGCCGCCCACGCCAATTTAGCCGATGCTTATCGCCAATTAAAACGGTACGGTGAAGCTAACGGCGCATATACTCTTGCGGCAAATTACATCAAAGACGATGCCGAGCTTTACAGTAATTGGGGATTTTGTTTGGGCAAGGAGCTAAAATGGAATAACGCGATTCTGCGTCTGAACGAAGCGGTCGCTTTGAATGCCGACCATATTGATTATACGAATTTGGGTTGGGCTTATTACAACGCTTCGCAAATTGACTTTAAATCTAAACGCGAAGCCGACGGCAAAGCGAAACTTCAACAAGCGAAAGCCGCTTTGCAAAAAGCCGTCAATATAAAAAACGACTTCGCCCCGGCTTATATAAATTTAGGCATTACGCAAACCGATTTAGGCGAATATCAAGCGGCGGTCGAATCCCTGAAACGCGCCGTTGAACTGCGTAAAAAATCGGTTGTTGCCTATAAAAATTCGGTGTTTGCCATTAATGAACTCGGACTTGCCTATCGCAAGTTGAATCAATACGATGAAGCAATCAAGCAGTTTGAAGAAGCCGTTGCGCTTAACGACAAATACGCAATCGGGTATTATAATCTCGGCGAAGCGAAATTTAGGCGGGGCAACGTCAAGGAAGCGAAAAAGGCGTATGAAAAACTCAAAAACCTAGACCCAAATCTGGCAAAAGGGCTTGAGATTTTAATAATCGGCGCGAAAATGAAATAGAAATATTCATTACAAAAAAAAGAGTCTGCGTTTGTGAACAAATGCAGGCTCTTTTTTTAACGCTGATATAAACAATACTTCGGACAGTTTTTTGTTTTTTGAAACCCACTGAAATCAAGGCTTTTGAAACGATAAAACTGCCTTTTTGTATTTAAATCAAACTTAAGCTTTGAGCTAACTTTGATTTAAATAAGCAGATTCTTTAGTTTTCAACAACTTACGGAAAATGTCTTTTCAAAAAGTGTCCGAAGTATTGATAAAATAATCTCAAAAATAATCAATTAAATACTACCTGTTTTTACAGCGAAATATAATTTTCACTCTTCAAAACTGCCGGCTTAGTAACCGTTATTTTTATTTTCTATGATAATCTGTTTCTAAATTCCGTTTCTTGGAGGTTTGTATGAACAAATTTTTATCTTTACTTTTAATCACCTTTCTTATCATTTTGCCCATTTCGGCGTTTGCACAAAAAGGAAGTTACACCGAAATAAAACAACTGCAATCGCCGCAGAGTCCACGACTCGGTTTCGTCATCCACGGCGGCGCGGGCGTGATAAAACGAGGAAGTCTTTCGCCGGAAAAGGAAGCCGAATATAAAAAGACACTCGAAGAAGCCGTGCTTGCGGGATATAAAGCCTTACAAGCAGGCAAAACCGGACTCGATGCGGTCGAAATCGCCATCCGAATTCTCGAAGATTCACCGCCTTTCAATGCCGGCAAAGGAGCGGTTTTCACCAATGATGGTAAAAACGAACTCGATGCTTCGATAATGGACGGCAAAACTTTAGCGGCAGGCGCAGTTGCCGGACTTCACCGCGTCAAAAATCCGATAACCTTAGCCCGCGCCGTGATGGAAAAATCGGAGCATGTAATGATGATTGCCGACGGCGCGGAACGATTCGCGGAAGAACAGAAAATCGAACTCGTTGACCCGAAATACTTTTTCACTCAAGAACGTTGGGATGCTTTGCAAAGAATCCTCAAACAAGAAAAAGAAGAGAAAGAAAAGAAGGAAGCGAAAAAGAACGTGGGAAAAGTTTCACAGGCTGATTTGCGCGAACTGCCTTACAACAAATTCGGCACGGTCGGTGCGGTTGCGCTCGACAAAGACGGAAATCTAGCGGCAGGAACTTCAACCGGCGGAATGACGAATAAAAAATTCGGGCGCGTCGGCGATGCTCCGATTATCGGTGCGGGAACTTATGCGAACAATGACGGCTGCGCGGTTAGCGCGACCGGTTGGGGCGAATATTTCATTCGTTTAGGCGTGTCACGGGATATTTCCGCATTGATGGAATATCGCGCATTGCCCGTCCAACAAGCGGTTGATATGGAAATGAACAAAGTCAAAACACTCGGCGGCGACGGCGGCGTAATTGCTATGGACAAATTCGGCAATATCGGCATCTCGTTTAATTCCGAAGGAATGTATCGTGCTTATATTGACCTGAACGGCAAACCGGTGGTTGAGATTTATAAATGATCTGAAATTCAAGATTCAAAATTTAGGATTCAAAATCAAAACTAAATCTTGAATTTACCAAAGTATCATTAAAAATCGAGTGCAATTTGCCTTTGAGTTTTAATCTTTTGCGCCCGTTTAGAGACTTCTTCCATTAACGGCAGATTTATAATTCTCGAAGGTCTAAATTTTCTCGACTTGAAAAAACAAGAGTGAATGGTCGGAATATTTTTTAATCCACTCAACCTGCTGCGCTTCGGTTTCTTTTTGTACCCAACCTCGGACATCAATCTCATCATCGCTGAACTGCTTGTGCGTGGTCTTTGCCGCCGATGTTGTTGTAAATCTGATTGTAGTTGCGCTTGGAGTTGAACTGTGGGGAACTGTGGCAAAGGTCAACGGTTTCATCGCAGACGAATTTACGAAGAACGTTGAGGTTGTCGCCGTAAAAAGTTTGTTCGGCATAATTTTTTTTGAACCAATCGGCAAATTGTGAAAAACAACAGTTGCCTTTTACATCGAAAAGCAATTTCTGCCAAGAGAAGTATTGGTTAAAAGGAATGTATGGGCAGGCACAAGACTTGCCCCTACAATTTTTGTGAAATTGATTAAACTGAATCAGCGATTGTCGCATGAAAAATTTCAAGCGCAACGTCAACATTTCCCTCGACAAAATAAGCGGCGACCAAATCACTTCGGCTGATTAACGTTTTCCTGCATTTTTTGTTTCGCTTGAGAAATTCTTCTTTCCACCGATTCTTTGAGCCTTTCTTTCTCGCCTAACTTCAACACTTGTTCATAATCCTTAATGGCTACGGCGTATTTGCCGGTACGAAAATAAAGGTCGCCGCGCTCTAAGAGCCTGTTTGGAAATTCGGGAAAGGTCAGTAGAAATAGTTAAACTGTTTCTGCAATGAAAAGAAAAACTTACCCGACCGACCTATCCGATAAGCAATGGAAATTGCTTGAACCTATCTTACCACCGCCCGAACAATTTGGGCGCAAGCGAAGCGTTGATTTACGCGAAATTATCAATGCTCTTTGTTATTTAGCTCGTGCAGGATGCCAATGGCGATTGTTGCCCGGAGAGTTTCCCAAGTGGCAAACCGTTTATTATTACTTCTCTCGGTGGCGCGACGCCGAATGGTTTGTCACGCTGAACGACAAACTGCGGCAAGAACTTCGCCTGACAGTCGGCAAGCAAGCCGAGGCAAGCGCGGCAATTATTGATTCGCAATCAGTAAAAACCGATGAGCAAGCCGCATCAAAAGGTTATGACGCGGGTAAAAAAGTAAAGGGGCGAAAGCGGCATATTCTGGTTGACACACTCGGCTTGCTGCTCAAAGCCAAAGTTTTAACTGCCGACATTCAAGACCGCGACGGAGCGAAACGGTTATTTTCAGAAATCAAAGAGCAAATGCCGCGCTTACAACTAATCTGGGCAGACGGCGGCTATCGCGGCAAACTGATTTTGTGGGTTGCCGTTCAATGTTTATGGATACTTGAAATTGTCAAACGCTCAGACAAAGAGAAAACTTTCATTGTCTTGCCGAAACGCTGGATCGTTGAAAGAACTTTTTCGTGGTTAAATCGCAATCGGCGATTAAGCAAGGATTATGAAAGAAAAATCGAATCAAGCGAGACTTGGCTTTATTTTTCGATGTCAATCTTGATGCTCAAACGCCTATCAATCTAATTTCCAAACAGGCTCTAAGTAAAACGAAACATGGTCAGGTTCGAGTCGGATGGCTTCGGTATAATCGCTGATTGCCTCCGCATATTTTCGCAGTCGGATGTAAGCCTTCGCCCGAATCAGATAAGACAATTCCTTCGGCAGGTATTCGACCATCTTGTCCAAATCGGCGAACATCGCGGCGGTGTCTCCCTGTTTTTCGTAAATGTATGAACGCGAATTGTAGAGCCGCGAAGATTGACAACGAAAAGACGGAGAGCAAAATTAGAAATGTCAGCAGAGAGAATTTAATTGGTTTCATATTCTAATTCGGGTGGAAGCGATTATCTTTAATAATCGTGTAAAATTACCGGGACGTAAACAACAATTTTCAGTGAGTCATATATTCAGACTTTTCAAAAACTGAAATGTGCAAAAAAAAATTGAGTGATCTGCTGGTATTCGATGCAAATAATAACAGAAAAACCGCAAACTTTTATAACGCCGGCGGTTTTTCTCAAAAATATGGTTTTTATCAAAGCGACGCTGTGATTGCCGCGTCAAAATCTCAAGCGCGACATCCACGTTTTCTTTCGTTAAAATCAGCAGCGGCGACCGAATCACTTCGGCTGATAAACATTTTCCTGCATTTTTCGTTTTGCCGAAGAAATTCTTCTCTCTGCGAGTTGTTCCAATCCTGTTTTTTGTTTCAGAACTTGTTCATAATCTATAATTGCTTCCGCATATTTGTGCATTGAATAATAAACGTCTCCTCGTCTTAGAAACAGTCCGACGTTTTTGATGGAATCAGTTTCGATTGCTTTGGTCAAATCGGTAAGAGCATCGTCATACATCTTTTGTTTTGTATAAAAGTTAGCGCGCCTTTCATAGTTTACCGGAATCGGATGCCATTCAACGGCTTTAATTAAATCAGTTTTCATTTTTTCGATTTCGTATTTATTTTGATAAATATTCGCGCGGCTGAAAAACAACGCCGACAAATCCCATTTGAGACGAATCGCCGCCTCTTTGTTTTCAATTTTACTCAACTTGGATTCCAGCGAAACAATTTGCGCGGAAAAACTATCAAGCGCGGTATCCGAATCGCCCATTAACCGAATCAGATTTGCCTGATTATGTTTAAGCCGGTTTTCGTTTGGAAACGATTCGATTACTCTCGTGAGTTCTTCGTAAGCGGCGGCAAAATCTTCGAGATGTGTCAGAATGCTGACTTTGAGTTCGAGCGCGGGCAGGTCGGGTTCGCCGAGTGCGATTAAAGCGTTGACTAAAGTTAAACTCTCTTGGTATTGTCCGCTTTTAAATACGCTCAAAGTTCCGTAATACAAAGTCTTTTTGTCGGTCGGGTTAATCGCGCTCGCCTTTTTCACGTCGGCTAACAAACTCTGTTTGTTTTGCGTTAAAAGATATAAATTTGCCCGCTCAATATATAAATTCGCATCGTTTGGCTGAACGGCAATCAGTTTGCTCAATTCGACTATTGCTTCGTCAAATTTCCCTTCTTTTTGAAATTGATTGGATTTATTCCGAAGAGATTCGACTTCGGATTGACCGAATGTTGGAACGGTGAAAATTAGGAAAGTAAGAAAAACAAGCGAAATTATTTTCATTTTTGCCACCTTATATTTGATTTCATAAAAATAACCGCAAAGTCTTATAATGTAAAGAAAATATTTAAGACTCTGCGGTTAAATTACTTAAAAACAATTTAACGGTTAAATCAAAGCCGCAATCGCCTGGTCAAAAATCTCCAGCGCGACATCAACATTTTCCTTCGACAAAATGAGCGGCGGCGACCAGCGAATCGTATTTGCGCCGCAACCCAAGATAATCAAGCCGCGCTCGAAGCACGCCATCTCGATTCTATCGCGTAATTCAGGATTGGCTTTCATCGTCGCTTTCGATTCGACGAATTCCACGCCGATCATTAAACCAAGACCGCGCACATCGCCGATGCAGTCGTATTTTGTCATCAATTCGCGCAAACCGTCTTGCAGATATTTGCCGACGACCGCCGCGTTTTCCGTTAAGCCGTTCTCAAGCAGTTCGATTGTTTTCAAAGCTGACGCGATGCAGACCGGATTGCCGCCGAAAGTCGAAGCGTGTGCGCCTTTGTGCCAGTCCATAATGTCGGCGCGAGCGACGCAAACGCCGATGGGCAAGCCTGAACCGATGCCTTTGGCGAGACACACAATATCGGCTTTCACGCCGTCGTGATATTCGAGCGCAAACATTTTGCCGGTTCTGCCCATTCCTGATTGCACTTCATCAACGATTAACATAATGCCGTGCGTGTCGCAGATTCTTCTTAATTCACTTAAAAAACCCTGCGGCGCGGGAACGTAGCCGCCTTCGCCCTGCACGACTTCGACGACGATTCCGGCGACTTCTTCGGGCGGCGTGGTCGTCAGAAAAAGACGGTTTTCAATCCAATCAATCGTCGCTTTCGACGCGCTCGCTTCGTCGGTCACGCCGGCGAGCGGCGAGCGAATCCAATTCGGATACGGAATGTGAACAACATCCAGAGCCTGCCGCATAAAGCCGCTGCGTTGCGCTTTCTTTGATGAAGTCAGCGAAAGCGCGCCGAGTGTTCTGCCGTGAAACGAGCCGAAAAACGAGATGAATTTCTGGCGGTGGGTATGATACATCGCAAGTTTCAAAGCGGTTTCTACGGCTTCCGCACCGGAGTTTGCGAAATGCGTTTTCGTCGGCGCTTTTATCGGCACAATCTCGTCGAGTTTTTTCCCCAAAGCGGGCATATGTCGGTAGTAATAATCCGTGCCGCACATATGGATAAGTGTTTCAGTTTGCTTGGTAATCGCCGCGACAATTTCCGGATGGCAATGTCCGGTCGAACAAACCGCTACGCCCGCGTTGCAGTCTAAGAAGACGTTGCCGTCAACATCTTCAATCCACACGCCGTAACCTTTTTCGGCGACGAGTTTGTAATCCGGACGCGGATAAGACGGCGTAACATATTTTGCGTCGTCGCGGATGATTTCCTGCGCGTTCGGTCCGGGCAGTTCGGTTTTGATAATCGGTTTTTGTAATTCAAATGTCGGCGTCATAAATTTCTCCTCTCTAAATTGTTTAAAAATAAAGTTAATGGTTAATGAAACGTCGAGAAAAAGAAAATTTAGTCGCCCGCGAAAAGGTTCGGTCGGTTAATATTCGGTCGGAGTTTTGCGATGCAGCGCGAAGTCATAACTGCTGCGAATAATATATCAAACTGTTGGAGAAGTTCCAAGTTTTTGCGAAAATAATCGGCGGCAGGTTAAACTAAAAATATGAACAATCCGAAATTTACTAATCGTTTGATAAACGAGACGAGTCCGTATCTGCTACAGCACGCGCACAATCCGGTTGATTGGTTTGCTTGGGGCGAAGAAGCGTTTGCCAAAGCGAAAGCCGAAGACAAGCCGATTTTAATCAGCATCGGTTATTCGGCGTGTCATTGGTGTCATGTGATGGAGCACGAATCTTTTGAAGATGCGGAAACGGCGCGGATTATGAATGAAAACTTCGTTAATATCAAAATTGATTTGGAAGAGCGACCCGATGTTGACCAAATTTATATGACGTTTGTGCAGATGACGACGGGCAGCGGCGGTTATCCTCTGAATGTTTTTCTCACGCCCGACCGATTGCCGTTTTACGGCGGAACTTATTTTCCGCCCGTCAATCGTTATAATATGCCGAGCTTTCAGCGCATTTTGTTGAGCATCGCCGACGCATATCAAAACAAACGCGATGAATTATTGAATTCGGCAAATGAAATTTTAGGTGAAATGAGAAACGTCGGTTCGGCGGAGTTTGAAGCAAACAATTTAAGTTTAGACCAACTCGATTCGGCATTTTTGA
>Ga0136617_10005548_pt1 | contig 11287 bp, 10 predicted proteins | sample AntDrymUQ3222106_2_FD_129672 | JGI IMG/M metagenome (GOLD analysis project Ga0136617, IMG submission 129672) | Polar desert sand microbial communities from Dry Valleys, Antarctica - metaG UQ322 (21.06) | ecosystem: Environmental > Terrestrial > Soil > Desert | place: Antarctica: Dry Valley...
CGGTTCCCGATCTCGCGGTAGACCGTCAGCGCCTCCTCGTAACGCTGCCCCGCCTCCGGGTAGCGGGCCTGCATCCGCGCGACATCGCCCAGCGCCTTCACCGCGTTCGCCGCACCGAACCGGTCCCCGATCTCGCGGTAGACCGTCAGCGCCTGCTCCAGGAGGTGTCGCTGGGTGGCCCGGTTGTCGTCGAAGCCCGCGGCGCGCGCGAGCAGGGACAGCGTCTCGGCGTAGAGCGCGGGATCGACCTCGTCGCGCTGCTCGTCGATCTCGGCCCGCAGGTGCCCCAGTACCTCGCGGCGGGCCAGTCGGGAGCCGGGGTCGAGCGACCAGTCGAAGCCCACGCCGAGCCCGGCGACGGTCTCGGAGATGTCGTCGCTGCTGCCGACAAGCCGGTAGACCCCGGTACGTCCGGACCAGAAGTCGGTGGCCTGGCGGGCAAACTCGCGCACCGCGAACAGCGGTGCGAGAAACACCACCGGCCACGGGAAGCGCCGCCAGCAGTAGTCGCGGTTGAGGTTGAGCAGGTCGAGTGCCGGGGACTGGCGGACCCGCAGGTCGAGCATCGACTCCAGCCCGTGCACGAACAGCGCCTCGGGCGCCGCGTCGCCGACCACGCGCTCGAGCTGGGCGACGATGCCCGCGCGGTCCTGCGGGTCCAGCGTCGTCTCGGTGACCGTCACCCCGCACACCTGGGCCACCTCCGTGGCCACCCGAGCCCGCGTCGACGGGTGGTTCGCGACGACGAAGCCGAGCCGGAAGCCGGCCGCGCGGCCGAGCATGCGGCACAGCGCCGCTAGCTCGTCACGGTTCTCGGCCTCGGGCCCGCCCCGGGTCACGGCGTGCGCTCCCGCCCGGGGTCCACCAGCTCCAGCAGCGGGTTGCGGTCGTACCAGTGGCCCTCCTCGTCCTCGTAGGCCAGCACGAAGCGGTCACGTAGCAGCTCGTTCCAGGCGTTGTTGTCCTCGCCGACCTGCCCACGGGAGGTGTGCACCTGCGCGAGTACCTCCCAGTCCGGCGCCCGCAGCGGCAGCGCGAGGTCGGCCGCGGCCCGGCGCAGCCCGCGGGTGACGATCGCCCGGGTGATCGGCAGCTCGGCGGTGCGGTCCAGGATGGACCCGAGCATGACGAACAGCCCGCGGACGTGGCCGCCGGAGCGGCGCAGCACCTCGTCGAGCAGGTCGTCCTCGGCGAAGATCTCCTCGAGTGGCACCTCGGCCTTGTCGGCACGCCGCCGGACGATCTCGCGCAGCATCTCCAACCCCGGGGCGAACTCCGCGTCACCGTGCCGGGTGGTGACCGGGACGGCGGGCAGCGTCAGGATCGTGCTGCCGTAGGCGTCCTGCAGGCGGGCGTGCGCGCGACTGTAGGCGAGCTCGATCGGGATCGTGTAGAGCACGTCGCAGTTGAGGGCGCGCAGCGGTCCGTTGTGGTCGAGGAAGAGGTTCTCGTGGTTGGTGTAGCCGTTGATCTGCTTGCGCGGGATGCGGTCGAGCTGGTCGACGATGATCGCGACGTCGGCGTAGCCGCCGTTCTCCGGCTTCGCCAGCCAGGTGCGCGCCCGGCGCAGGACCTCGGTGTTGATGAGGTCGTAGATCCGCGGCAGCAGGCCTTGGAGCAGGGTGCGGAACTCCTTGCGGGCCGACGGGAACGCCTCGAACCGCAGGCTCACCGTGAGCGGGTCGACGCCGATCTCGGCGCCCTCGACGGCGAACCGGCCGCGCAGGAAGTCCCGCACGCCGGCCAGGGTGTCCTGGAACCTCGTGCGGGCGAAGGAGAAGCCGGCCCGGTCCAGGTCGCTGACGAGCTGGCGCACGATCTGGAACACGAGGTCCTCGGGCTGCACGTCATCCAGGTGCACCCACTCCTCGGCGAACAGCATCGAGACGAACACCTTGCGCCCGCCGATGCCGTCCTGCAGCCGCTGCCGGACCCGGTTCAGCTCGGTCGTCTTGCCCGCACCCCGGTGCCCGGTGAACAGGCGGGTGGTCGGGGCGGGGCTGCGGGCGATCGAGTTCGCCAGCCGCAGCTTGACGTCGTCGGCGATGTCGAGCCGGCTCTGCCAGTCCACGTAGAGATCGGTCTCCGCGGCCGCCAACGGGCGCAACGGGTCTAACTGGGCCGACAGGGCGGTCAGCGGATCCACGCGATGATGTTACGTCGCAGGTCGCGCACCCCCACCCGGCAGATGGTCGGTGTGTCGCACCGCTCCGCGTCGAGATGAGCGTTATGGTCGCCGACCTACGATCCTGCGACCATAACGCTCATCTCGACGACCCCGGCTGGAGGACGCACGTGGTACTGCAGCAGGCGAGCTGTGCGGGGTGAGTTGAGCTGCGGTTGCTGCTGATCTCCGACACCCATCTTCCGGTGCGGGCGAAGGATCTGCCCGTGCCGGTGTGGGACGCGGTGGACGCCGCCGACGTCGTCGTGCACGCGGGCGACTGGGTGTCGGTGGACCTGCTCGACGCCCTGTCGACCCGAGCAAAACAGCTGGTCGGGGTGTTCGGCAACAACGACGGTGAGGCGCTGCGGGCCCGGCTGCCCGAGGTCGCCCGGGTCGAGCTCGACGGCGTCCGGCTGGCGGTGGTGCACGAGACGGGCGCCGCGGCCGGGCGGGAGAAGCGCTGCGCGCGGGCCTACCCCGACGTCGACATGCTGGTGTTCGGACATAGCCACATCCCGTGGGACACCACGGCCGACACCGGGCTGCGACTGCTCAACCCCGGCTCCTCCACCGATCGGCGGCGGCAGCCGACCCACACCTGGATGACCGCAGAGATCACCGATGGCGCCCTGGCCGCGGTGACCCTGCACCACCTGCCCCCGCACTGAATATCGGCGTGGGAGGATAGTGACCATGGTGCTCGAGATCGCTGACTTCACCGTGCAGCCCGGGACCGAGGACGACTTCGCCGACGCCATGCGTGAGGGCATCAAGTTCGTCTCCGACACGCCGGGGTTCCACTCCGTCCGGCTCACCCGCAGCGTCGAGACGCCCCACCGCTTCGTGCTGCTCATCGAGTGGGACAGCATCGAGGCGCACACGGTCGGGTTTCGGGAGTCAGAGAACTTCACCCGCTGGCGGGCGCTCGTCGGCCCGTACTTCGACGGCACCCCGCGCGTGGAGCACTTCGACGACGTGCAGCTGTGACACCCCCGCCGGCCGGACGCTGAGCAGTTGCCCGATCCGCTCGCTGATCTCGCGCCGCAGACCGCTCCCCCACGGCCCGAGCTGGGAGCCGACCGCCGCAACCAGCAGCACCACCAGGATCAGCCGGACGAGCTGGGTCCGGACCGAGAGCGCGACGTCGTAGCCGGCTGCGCTCCCGCCGTTGGCCGCCCGCAGCGCCCGCCCGAAACGTCGGCGCGCTGCCAGCTCGCTCCACCAGGGCGCGAGCTGCGGCGATCCGAGCGAAGGCTCCGCCGGGGGCGGTCGGACGCTCGTCCCGCAGCGGCAGAAGTGCCGGTCACCCGGGACCGGTCGGCGACAGCTGCGGCAGAACATCTCGCCGGCGGCGGGCAGGTCGGCCGGGCGCGGCGCAGCGTCCTGGGCCGGCGCAGCGATGACGATGGGGTGCGGCGGGGCACGGACGACCGGGGCGACGCGCACCGGGATCGATCGGCGCGGCACTTCCGGTGCTGAGCGGCCGGGCCGCGAGTCGGTCGACGGCGGCCGAGGAGGAACCGGTGGAGCGGAGCTGGCGGGGACCGGCGGGGCGGGGGTCGGGGGCAACGGGGACGGCGCCGGTGCGGGGTCGCCCTGCGCTCCCTCGCCGCCGATGTAGGCGCGGCAGCCGGCGCAGTGCTCGGCGTCGACCTCGTTCTCCCACGCGCAGTTCCAGCACACGTTCACCGGCCGGAGCCCCCGTTCGCGACGATCTCACGGTCCAGCTCGTCGGGGTCGATGCCCAGCCCGGAGCCGGACGCGGCGTAGCCGAGCTCGTTCGAGTCGGGCAGCCCGAGCAGCGCCTCGACCGCGTCCGCGGGAGTCCCGTCCAGAGCGGTGAGCCGCAGCTGCACGCCGCCGGGTCCGACCGCACCAAGGATGTCCCCGGCCCGCACCGCCGCGCCGGGGGCGACGGTGACGGACTCGGGGTCCAGCCCGGCGTAGTCGTACCCCTGGCCGTCCTGGCCGCGCAGCGCCACGTCACCCGCGGCGACAGACGCGTTCACGTCAAGCACCATCCCGGCGGCCACCGCGTGCACGGGCGTGCCCGGCGCCGCCGGGATCCGGGCCACGCCGTCCCCGCCCTCGACCCGCACCAGCTGCGCGCCGGGGACGGGCTGGAACCGCTGCCCGATGCCGATCGGCGGCACGGCTCCGGGCACCGTCGGATCCGTCACCGGACACCTCCCCGCGCCACACACCGCCCGCACCCCGATTGTCACATCGGCACCCGGGATCGGGCAGCCTTGTCGAGGGCAGCGTTCCCGGTCCGACGGGGCATTCTCGCTGCAAAATCAGTGTCCGGACGGGTCGTGGAGTCATACTCTGGAGACATGTCCGTGCTCAGGGCGCACGATATCTACCGCTTCGCGCGCCTGGCCGGGTTCAGCCCGGATCAGGCCACCACCATGACGGCGATCGCGCTCGCCGAGTCCGGCGGCAAAAGCGACGCGCTCAACCCGCGCGGCGAGATGTCCCGTGGCCTGTGGCAGATCAACGGGGCGGCCCACGCCGGCTTCAACAACGATGCCCTGTTCGACCCGCTGGAGAATGCCAAGGCGGCCTACCGCGTCTCCCGAGGCGGCAGCGACGTCTCCCCGTGGACGACCACGCACAACCGCCCATCAGCCAAGTACCTGAGCTATCGGACGGAGGCCGAGGCGGCGGCCCGAGCCAATGGCGAGAGCAGCGGGCTGGGCAACTGGTCGGGCACCTCCGGCTACGGGAACCCGCTCTCCGCCGGCTCCGGTGGCGGGCCCGCCTACGACGCAGCCGGTGCCGGCTTCACCGGCGGCACCGCCAACGACGCGTTCGTGCAGGCCGCGCTCAACCAGACCGGCGACCGTTACGTCTTCGGCGCCGAGACCGCGCTGGAGAACCCGGATCCGACGGTCTTCGACTGCTGCCTGACCGGCGAGACGATCGTCCACACCGCGAACCGCGGACCTGTGCAGCTCGTCGAGGTCGCACCCGGGGACAGCGTGTGGTGCTGGGACGACGGCTCGCTGGGGCAGCGCAAGGTGGTGACGGTCGCCGAGCAGCCGGTGCAGTCGGTCTACGCGGTGCGCACCCACGGTCGTCAGGTACGGGCCAGCGCGAACCACCCGTTCCTGGTGCTCCGCCGCACCTCGGCTGTCTGGCGCACCGAGTGGGTCCGCGTGGACGCCCTGACCAGGGGCGATCTCGTGGTCGCGATCGATCGCCTGCCGGGCGGCGTCGAACCGGTGGCGTTGCCGGACGGGACGCCCGTCACCGGCGACCGCGCCCGGATACTTGGGCGGTCCCTCGGCGACGCACGCGACGGGCGCGTGCCGGAGCTGCTGCGCCGGCTGCGGCCCCGTGAGCTGCGGGCGCTGCTCGCCGGCTACGCCGAGACGGCCGGACACCGCGACCGCAGCGGCCACCAGAGCTACACCTCGTCCTCGCGCGCGCTGGTGGCCGACGTCCGAGCGTTGCACCTCGCGCTGGGCGACCGGGTCTCGACCATCACCACGACCGGCTCGCTGCACGCGTTCACGGTCCGTCCCGACGACGACCACCGGTCGCGTCCACAGCTCGACGACCACGACGTCCGGCGCGCGCTGCCCGACCGCACGTTCACCGTCGAGCCGATCTGCTCGATCGAGCCGGACGGCGTGGAACCCACGTTCGACCTGGAGATCGAGGGTGCGCGGTGCTACCTCGCCGACGGGCTGGTCGTGCACAACTCCGAGCTCACCCAGTGGGCCGGCCACCAGGCCGGCGTCGAGCTGCCCGACGGCGCGATGTACCAGTACCTGAGCCTGAAGGACAAGGGTGCCACGATCAGCGTCGAGGAGGCGCTGCGCACCAAGGGCGCCCTGCTGTTCAACTTCTCCACCGAACCGACGCCGGGCGGCGGGCGGCCCAGTAGCGCGCACGTCGCGATCAGTCTCGGTGACGGGCGCACCATCGAGGCCCGCGGCACCCAGTACGGCGTCGGCAGCTTCTCGGCCGACACCAAGCGGTTCAACTACGCCGCGGTGGTCCCCGGCCTGGCCGGGTCGGCATCCGGTCCGGCGCTCGACGGTCTCGCGCCGGCCGTCATCGCCGCGCCGCAGGACTTCGGCCCGTCGATCGACACCGACCAGGACGGCCTGATCGACGGCCGGGAAGTGGCGCTCGGCACCGACATCCACGCCACCGACACCGATAAAGACGGCGCCTCCGACGGCTACGAGCTCGCCCGCATGAAGACCGACCCCACGAAGGCGGACACCGACTCCGACGGGCTGGGCGACTCCATGGAGCTGGCGATGGGCTCGGACCCGAACGACCCCGACAGCGACCGGGACGGGCGCCTCGACGGCTCGGACACCTCCGCCGACAGCGACTCCGACGGGCTCTCCGACGCGCTGGAACGGCTGCTGGGCAGCGACCCGTTCGTCATCGACTCCGACGCGGACGGTTTCACCGACGCGCTGGAGTACCAGAGCTACCTCGACCCGGTGGACCCGATGAGCAACCCGCTGGCCGGTCCGGCGGCGGTGCCCGGCGCGTCGCTGCCCGGGGCGTCGCCGCCGAGCTCGGGCCTACCGACCGCGTCACCGTCCGGGCCCGCCTCGGTCGGCAGCCCGTTCGCGGGCCCGCTCGACGGGGCCGGTCAGGAGCTGGGCGATCTCGGTGCCGGCTGAGCACGATCCCGTCCGATCCGCAGTTGACGCGCTGCTCGACGACGCCCTGGCCGAGGTGCGCGCGGCCACCCGCGAGGACCTGGTGAGCCGGCTGACCGCCGAGCGCGACCGGCTGGCCGGCCCGACGTGCGCGGTACTGGTGATCGGCGAGTTCAACAAGGGCAAGAGCTCGCTGGTGAACGCGCTGCTCAACGCCCGGGTCTGCGCGACGGACGCGGACGTCGCGACCGCGGTCCCGACGTTCGTCCGCTACGGCGACCAGCTGCTCGCCGGCACCCGCAACGGGCAGCACCCTGACGCCTGCCCGGTGGACCCGACGACGGTCGAGGCGCTCGTGACGGCCGGCCCGGAACGCGGCACCGGCACCGAACGCGGCACGGCCGTCGCGGCGGCGGTCGAGATCGCGCTGCCCCGTGCGCTCCTGCGTGACGGCCTGGTGCTGGTGGACACCCCCGGCGTGGGCGGCGGGCTGCACTCCGCGCACGCGGCCGCCACGCTGCGCGCGCTGGCCAGCGCCGACGCGGTGGTGTTCGTCAGCGACGCCAGCCAGGAGCTGACCGCGGCCGAGCTGGACCTGCTGCGCCGGGCCGCGCAGCTGTGCCCCCGGCTGGTGCTGGCCCTGACGAAGATCGACTTCTATCCGGAGTGGCGCCGCATCCGCGACATCGACGCCGGTCACCTCGGCCGGGCCGGGTTGAGCTGCGAGATCCTCCCGCTCTCCGCGCCGTTGCGCCACCACGCGCTGCGGGTCGGCGACCGCGGCCTGGTCGCCGACTCCGGCTTCCCGGCGCTCGCGGCGTTCCTGCGCGACGCCGTCGCGACGACCGCCCGGTCCGCGGCCGCTGGTGCCGCGGCCGCGGCGCACAGCGCGCTGCACCAGCTGGTCTCCGAGCTCGCCACCGAGCACGGCGCGCTCGCCGATCCGGACGGCCAGCGGCAGCGGCTGGCCCAATGGACCGAGGCCAAGCGGCGCGCCGAGGAACTGCGCGGGGCCGCGTCGCGCTGGCAGCAGACCCTCGTGGACCGGATCGGCGACATGTCCTCCGCGGTGGACTTCGACATCACCACCCGGCTGCGGACCGTCCGCCGCGACGCTTCCGGTCGGCTCGCCACCACCGAACCGGGCCGCGGCTGGGTCGAGCTCGAGCCGTGGATCCACCAGAGCACCAACGAGGCGCTCGCCGACCACCTGCGGCTGATCAAGGAGCAGGCCGACCTCGTCACCGACGAGGTCGCCGAGCAGTTCGGCGTCGCGGCGTGGGAGCTGCGCGTCGAGGCCGACGTCGGCGCCGTCGGGCTGAACGAGACGATCGTCGGCGACGAGACCGGGCTGGCCGCGCTGGCCGCGACCCGGGCGTCCATCCTCGAGCTGGGTATCGGCGCGATGCGCGGCGGGTCGGCCGGGGTGCTCGTCACCCACGCCGCCGGTCTCGTCATCGGGCTCGCCCTGCCGGTCACGCTGCCGGTCGCCGCACTGCTGGCCGCGGTGCTCGGCCGGTTCACCTGGCGCAGCGCCAAGGCCGCGCAGGCGCGGATGCTGCGGGCCGAGGCCGAGCGCGCGGTGGCGGGCTACCTGGACGAGGTGGAGGTGCGGGCCCGCAAGGACTCCCGCGACGCGGTGCGCCGGGTCAACCAGCACCTGCGCACGGTCTTCGCCGGGCACGCCGCCGAGCTGCACGCCTCTACGGTGCGCAACCTGGAGGTGCTGACCCGCTCGGTGCGCGCGGACCAGAAGGGGAGCCAGCAGCAGCTGGGCCGGACCTCCGACGAGCTGGCCCGGCTGCGGGCGCTGGCGGCGCGCGCCGGTGCGCTGGTGGACGAGCTGCTGGGCGAGCCGGTCGGACAGCCCCGATGACCGGCCCGCTGGCCGAGCGGCTGCGCACCCTGCTCGCCGACGCCACGGCGGCGTACGCGGGCACGCCCGAGCAGGAGACGCTGCGCGCGATGAGCCGTCGCCTCGACGACCCGTTGCGGGTCGCGATCGCCGGACGGGTCAAGGCCGGCAAGTCCACGCTGCTCAACGCGCTGCTCGGGGAGCGGCTGGCCGCCACCGACGCGGGCGAGTGCACGCGGGTGGTCACCTGGTACACCCACGGGGTCGCCTCCCGGGCCTGGGCGCACCCCCGCGGCGCCCCGCCCCGCCAGCTCCCGTTCGACGTGCGCGACGGGCAGACCGAGCTGGAGCTGGGCGGGCTGCGCGCCGAGGACCTGGACCGGCTGGTCGTGGAGGTGCCCAGCGCGCGGCTGGAACGGCTCGTCCTGATCGACACCCCCGGTGTCGGGTCGCTGTCGGCCGAGGTGTCCGCGCGCACCACCGCCGCGATGGGGGCGGCCGGGACGGCCGCGGCGGCCGAAGGCGCGCCGGTCGCGGACGCGGTGCTGTACCTGATGCGGCACCTGCACGCCACCGACGTGTCGTTCCTGGAGTCCTTCCACGATTCCCAGTTCGCCGGGGTGACACCGGTCAACGCGATCGGCGTGCTCTCCCGCGCCGACGAGGTGGGCGCCGGCCGGGCCGACGCGATCGACCTCGCCGGGCGGGTGGCCGCCGACTACCGCCGCGACCCGCGGGTGCGCGGCCTGGTGCAGACCGTGCTGCCGGTGGCCGGGCTGCTCGCCCAGGCGGCTGCCGGGCTGCGCGAACGCGACTACGCGGCGCTGTCGGCGCTGGCCGGGGCCGACGCGGTGGGCGAGGCGCTGGTGCTCTCGGCGGACCGGTTCGTCGCGCCCGTCCCCGACTCCCCCGTCGAGCTGGGCGTCCGGCATGAGCTGCTGGCCGCGTTCGGACTGTCGGGGGTGCGGCTGTCGCTGGCGCTCATCCGCGGTGGGCTGGTGGCGGACTCCGGCGCGCTGGCCCGCGAGCTGCGCCGACGCAGCGGCCTGGACGCGCTGCGCGGGGCGCTGCTGACCCAGTTCACCGAGCGCCGCGACCTGCTCAAGGCGCAGGCGGCCCTCGGTGCGGTGGAGCGGGTGCTGGCCGCGCGGTCGGTGCCGGGGTCGGACCGGCTGCGGGCGCAGGTGGAGTCCGTGCTGGTCGGCGCGCACGAACTCACCGAGCTGCGGCTGCTCAACGACCTGCGCACCGGCGTGGTCGAGCTGGCCGACCCCGAACTGTGTGAGGAGGCCGAGGCGCTGCTCGGTATCGCTGGCGTCGAGGTGCGGTCCCGGCTCCGGCTGCCCGCCAACGCACCAGAGGAGGACCTCCGCCCAGCGGCGATCGCGGCGCTCCGCCGGTGGCAGCGCCGCGGCGAGAGCCCGATCGCCGACGCCGCCACCCGCCGAGCGGCCGGCGTCCTCCGCCGCACCTGCGAGGGCCTGCTCGCCGCCACGCCACCATCGCGAACGTCGGTGCCAGCGAGGCCGACGGTTGACCTGCGGTGATCGCCCCGCACCAGGCGTTGACGATGCTCCCGCCTCCCACTGGGCTCCGGTGAGCGTGATTGTCCAGCGCGGCACGCGTTCAGCGCCTCGAACACCGCGTCCTACGCCGCGCCGGGATCAGCGTCTTGCAGTCCGAACACGTTCGGGTAGCGGTTCTCTTCGTTACTGGCGAACCCCGGGTCGCCGCCCTCCAGGGTGTCCAGCACTGCCTGCGCCGACGCCGTGCCAACTCCGCGATGACCAACTGGTTGGTGATGATCCGGGTCGACAGATCGGCAACCTGCGACCCGCCGCCCGATCCAGGTACCCGGGCTGCAGCGGCACGTGGTTGTCCAGAACCGCCGACGGGGCAGCGCGCATCATAGTCTGGTAGTCTCATCGGCGATTTGTTCATTCAAGCAGTGGTGCGACTTTAATCAGAGGAGGTTCCGGTGATGGTTAGTAATTTGAGGCGACGAAAGCTGACAGGGTGTTCAATGCCGTCGACAACAACGACAACGGCTTCTGGGAGTTAGGCGATATGCAGCGCATCGCGAATGGATTCGCGGTGCAGAACGCCTGGTCGGAGGACTCGCGCGAGTTTCAGAGCTTGTCGAAGCTGCTGAGCGATTGGTGGGAGTGGCTGCGGACCGGTGCCGATATCGACGTCGACGGCAAAGTGTCGCTCGATGAATTCGTCGCAAACGGTCGCACAGTTTGAGCAAGAGAACCATCTGCGCGGATTTCAGTTGATCTTCGATGTATTTGATCCTAACGGTGACGGCACTATCTCTGGCCACGAGTATCGCGGATTAGCAACCATCTTTAATATCGATCCGACGCAGGCCGACGAGATATTCCTTCGGCTCGACCTAAATGGGGATGGCTCCATCTCGCGCGAGGAGTTCACGCAGCTGTGGATCAACTTCTGGTATAGCGAGGATGAAGACGCGGCGGGCAACTGGATGTTCGGCCCGTACTGAGTTCCCGTATTTAAATTAAGTACTTTATAAAAATTTTCAAGATCTGGGCAAGATCTGGGTCCGTGCTGTTCTTGAGACTGTAACCGTGTGGCTCGTGGGTGCGGTTGTGGTGCCGTCGCTGC
>Ga0136617_10005550_pt1 | contig 11286 bp, 13 predicted proteins | sample AntDrymUQ3222106_2_FD_129672 | JGI IMG/M metagenome (GOLD analysis project Ga0136617, IMG submission 129672) | Polar desert sand microbial communities from Dry Valleys, Antarctica - metaG UQ322 (21.06) | ecosystem: Environmental > Terrestrial > Soil > Desert | place: Antarctica: Dry Valley...
GACGCCACCTTGGTCGATCATGGGTAAGCCTCCGGTATGTGCGTGCGTGGACACACGCCATACTCGGAGGCTTTCGACGTTCGATCAAGTTTTGAGGATGGTTCTTATTTATGACCGGGCCTCGGTTAGTTGCGCTCGCCTCTTTGCTGCTTCGAGGTCTCCGCGTCGATCTGCGCCCTTACCTCCGGTGGCGGGCCCTGGATATACAGCACCGCGCCCCAGGACATAAAGATGGCGGGGTCTCCCGCGTTTCGGCTCACTTCGATGCCTAGTGGTCCGTAATTCGACAGGAGGAACGAGGCGGTCACGGCCTCCGGCTGGCCCTTGACCGCTTTGGTGGGATCGTCGGTATCCAGGTTGGGGCCGGACATGTACGAGATAAACACCCAGTACCCCAGCCAATCCGAAAGCACCGGCGTCTTCTGCGCCGTTCCCGAACTCTGCTCCATCTCCTACCTCCTTGTCGAGGAGCGCCACGCACCCCGTATTTGCTCCCTTGGATCCCCTCTAGCCTCGTCTTATGAGGCGCATTCTCCCGGTCTAATACGGCCTCTCGACCCACACGGGTTCGGGCGTGATCTCCTCCTCCGGTTTCCCACCGGCATCTTTGGCCCCGGTACCACTCATGGTATACATCACCCGCACCTTCATATCGTCCTCGACAAGCACTTGGCAAGAGAGGCGCGCCGTCTCCAAAAGATCCCGCATCTCCAGCAACATCTGCTCCGCCTCGGTCATCTCCTCCGGCTCGCCCTCCAGAAACTCGACGCGGCAGGTGGCGCAATGTCCGTAACTTCCGCACTGGTGCATGATGTCCACCCCCGCGTCCTCCTCGCTTCGTAACCTTCACCTTTCCCGTCCAAATTCCCTGATAAGGACGCAAAGGTTGTTTGTATATTACTGTTCCACCCACACCGCCGCAAGCAGGCTGCGTTCGCGCCCACACCGGGCCTCTAGCCGCCTACAAATCAACTACTTATGCCTTGCTTAGCAATGCGGAGGCGGTGTATCCTGTAAGAGCTTAAACAGAGGCAAGGAGGCACCCGACGAAGCATCGAAACGTTCCTGTGTGGGAGCGACGTCGGAGAAAAGGGTTCATTCGCACCAGAAAGTCGGCGTAAAAAAGCAAGTGGCTTTCAGCTATTAGCGAAGTTACCAGGAGAAAAAGCCGACGGACGAGGCAGCGTGGTGGGCTCATCCACACGTTCCGTTCCGCGCCGCCGGCATTCCGCTAGCGGGGAGAAGCCGAGGGCTAAAAAAGGAGGTTGAGAGTGGCGCACAAGAAGCTAAGGTTCGACACCAACGCGCACCGGGCGCTGGAGGCAGGCGTAAACAAGCTCGCCAACGCGGTCAAGGTTACGCTCGGGCCCAAGGGCCAGTACGTGGTCTTGCAAAAGCCGTTGGTCTCTCCGACCCTCACCAACGACGGAGTGACCATCGCGCAGGATATAGATCTGGGGGACATCTTCGAGAACCAGGGCGCCCAGCTGGTCAAGGAGGTGGCGTTCAAGACCAACGACGTCGCGGGCGACGGGACCACCACGGCGATCGTTCTTGCTCAGGCCATCGTGCATGAGGGCCTCAAGAACGTGGCCGCGGGCGCCAACCCGGTTATCTTGAGAAGCGGCATCGAGAAGGCCGTCGAGGTTGCCGTCGAGGCGATAAAGGCCCAGGCCGAAGAGATCTCCGGAGGGGACGAAGTCGCGAGGGTAGGCGCCATCTCCGCGCGCTCGGAGGAGATCGGCAACGTCATCGCCGAGGCGATAGACAAGGTCGGCAAGGATGGCGTGGTCAACGTCGAGGAGGGCCAGACCCTCGAGATGGAGCTGGAGTTCCATGAAGGAATGCAGCTCGACAAGGGCTACGTCTCCCCGCAGTTCGTTACCGACCAGGAGCGCGAGGAGGCCGTCCTCGAGAACCCGTACATCCTCCTCGCCAACCAGAAGATCAGCAACGTACAATACCTCTTGCCGGTCCTCAACCAGGTCATGCAGAGCAACCGGCCTCTTTTGATCATCTCGGACGACCTCGAGGGCGAGGCTTTGGCGACGCTCGTCGTCAACAAGGCGCGCGGGGCGCTCAACGTGGCGGCGATCAGGGCCCCGCTCTTCGGCGACCGGCGCAAGAGGATGATGGAGGACATCGCCATCCTCACCGGCGGCGAGGCCGTCACCGAGGAGCTGGGCATGAGACTCGAGAACACCCGGCTCAACCAGCTCGGTCGCGCCCGCAAGGTCGTCGTCACCAAGGACGGCACGACCATCGTCGACGGCGCCGGTGACCCCGAGAAGATCCAGGACCGCATAAACCAGATAAAGGCCGAGCTGAGACTCACCACCTCGGACTACGACCGCGAGAAGCTCCAGCAGCGGTCGGCGAAGCTGGCCAGCGGGGTGGCCGTCGTCAAGGTGGGCGCCATGACCGACACGGAGCTCAGGGAGAAGAAGCATCGGGTAGAGGACGCCTTGAGCGCGACCCGTGCGGCTCTCGAAGAGGGGATAGTGCCGGGCGGAGGCGTGGCGCTCTTACACGCCCAGAAGCCCGTAGCTGACCTGCTCGAAACCTTGGACGGTGACGAGAAGACCGGCGCCAGGATCGTCCACCGGGCGCTGGAGGAGCCGATCCGCCAGATCTCCGCGAACGCCGGAGCCGACAGCTCCATCGTGGTGGACAAGGTCCGATCTCAACCCGGCGCCACAGGCTTCAACGCCCTGACCGGCGAATACGAGGACCTGCTCGAAGCGGGCATCATCGACCCCGCGATGGTCACCAGAAGCGCCCTGGAGAACGCGGCCTCCATCGGCAGCCTCATCGTCACCACCAACGTCGTGGTGGCCGAGCCCCCGGAGGGGATGGGTGCGGCGGCGAGGGTCAGAGCCGGCATGAACATGGACGTGCCGTCATAAATATGGACGTGCCGTAAGGATTCCCAAAAGGACCTTTTCCGAGGCGGCGCCCGGGAGAGAGCGCCGCCTTCCTCCATAAACGCCCCGACCGGCTCTTCGAAAAGCCCCAAAGCTCGGAAGGAAAGGAGGATCCACCGATTCAGAATCTGCCCAAGATGAAGATGGTGGAGCAAGCCAAGAAGGTGCCGGAGCACGGAGACCACGATCCTTGCCCCGGCTAACCCCGGAGCCGCAGACGGCCGAGCCCTACAGTAACGAAAGGAGCTAGAGAGATGTCCGAGGACTCTGAGGGGAGAGAAATCCCTGTCAAGGAGTACGGGAAACGAACCCTCAACGCAGCCCGGCTGTACTCTCTTCTGCGCCGGGAGGGTAACGTTGAAGACCCCTGGCACGTCATGGTGCTGGCGGTCTGTTCTTTCGAGCAAATACACGTCAGAGACGGCTGGGAGTTCGCTTTGACCAATCGCCAGGACATAGAAGACGTAGCCGGGCTCTTCGAGCGCGCTAACTCCCCAGAAGAGTTCAGGGAGGGAATCAGAGAGCTGAAGGAGCGGGACCTGAGGGAGCGGATGGAGAGGGGCGAGCTAGATCTATAAAAAAACAGGAACCGAACTTGCGCCGTTCGGTCCGCCAGAACCTGCCGGCGATCCGCGGGTGTTTGCGGACCTTTCCAGAGCAGGCTCCTTCAAGTCCCTTGCAGGAAGCTACCGTACCCGATCTTCCGTTTCCGAAGAAACCGGTCGCTCCGCCGTGAGAAAAGCTGAGGAACGTCGCCGCTAGCGCTTAGCGCGGGTCAAACTTCCACTTCCACGTCATCGCCCGTGACACGTACTTCGTAAGTGGCGACGTCCTCCATGGCCGGCAAGCCTCTGGCTTGCCCCGACACGATGCTGAAGCGAGAGCGGCACCGGGGGCATACGACCTCGTCTCCCTGGACGGACCCCTCACTCAGCGGTCCGCCCTCATCGGTACAGGTGTCGTCGATGGCAAAAACCTCGCCGTCCAGATTGAACAGGGCGATCCGGTTGCCCTCGACCTCGACGAGCGTGCCCTTGCCCTCAACCACTTCGAACGTACCCTCGGTATCGGGAAGCTCCGACTCTTTGGCGACTTTGACGAATTGGGCCATGGCGATTCCCTTCCCCTCTTATCCTTTTCCACCCTTAGTCTAATAGAATGTGCTGGGTTTCTCCACCCAAAAGGGCTCGGGGGTGATGTCTTTCTCGGGCTTCCAACCGGGACCTCTGACCCCGGTAGGGCTTACGGTCATCAGCACCCGCACCTTCATGTCGCGATCGCAGAGGGCCTGGCACGAGAGGCGCGCCTTTCCCAGGAGGTTCCGCATCCCGAGCATCGCCAGCTCCGCCTGGGTCATCGTCTCCGGCTCGCCCTCCAAAAACTCGACGCGGCAGGTGGTGCACCTCGCGTAACCTCCGCACTCGTGCATGACATCCACGCCCACATCCTCCTCGATGGCCAGGACCAGACGCTTCCCCTCGTCGACGTCGAACGTTCCCGCGCCCTCCACTTCCAGCTTGCGCACCTTTCTCTCCTCCACGATGTTTTTGAGAACCAGGTTCTGGCGCTCAACCCTGGTGGCGCAAGCTTCGGTAGCGATCTTGCAGGCCAACGAAAAAGAGGGTGGCGGTTCCTCAAGGAAACCGCCACCCTCTTTGGTAAACCCCAACCCAGCGAGGGCTACTCTTCTTCCAGGAGTTCGAAACCGAGCTCTTCCGCCGCGTCCTCGGGGTTCGCGAACAATGTCACCGTTTCATCGTCCGCGACCATCCGCCCGTGGTGCGTCGCCATCTCGATCTGGAAGTCGTAGGAGGTGAACTCGTCACTGTCGCCCAAGGCTTCCTGGATCTCGACCAGATCGAACACGAGCTTGTTGTCGGCGTCGATACGGATCATGGCCGGGAAATGGGTGACCTCCACCCCCTCCTTCTCCTCCATGACCTCCGCGATGACGTTGCCCTCGACGCTCTGGCTCAGGGTAACCCCAACCTTGTTCGACGCGGACTGATCGCTCTGGTACTGTTCTTCGCCCTGCTGTTCCTGGCCCTGCTGTTCTTCGCTCACAGTGTTACCTCCTCCTGCAACTCCTCCGTTAACTGTAGCCCAAGATCGGAGAGGATGTCTTCGAACCGGCTCTTGACCTTCTCGAAAGACTCCTCGAAGCTCCCCACTTCCACCTCTGGCTCCGACCAGATGGGCTCGAGCCCTTGGGCCGCCTTGACACTGTAGGGGACCCAGTGGGAGAGCCACTCCTGCATGACCTGCTTGTTTTCCTCCCCATGATCCTCGTCTTCTGCTAGCAGAGTGAACATATCCCTGGTAGCATTGAGGTCGCGTTCGTACTCGCGCTCGATCATGCCCATTATCGTAGGCGTCACGAAATCGCCTTGTAGCGGCGCGGCGTGCATCGCGAATCCGCTGCGGAATAGCTCGCCAACTAGCGGCTCGAAGACGATATTGGCGGCGAAGATTGCCTCGGCCCAGTCCCCGAGAGCCATCAGGCGCTCCACGTTCTCCCGTACGCCCTGCCACATCGGGTCCTCAAGCCATATCTTCTGGTGCACGGACTCATCGAACTTGTCGGGGAGCAGCTGGCTCACCTCCAGGTTGAAGAGCGCGATGTCTTGAGCGGCGCGCATCTTGTGGATCGCCATCACGGAGATGGCGTTGTTGTGCATGTTGGTCATGGCCTCGCGGTTCGCCTTCACGAAGACATACACCCCGAGCCCATGTTCGGGGTGCATCCAGGTGCTCACGTGCTTGGCGAAGATTTCGAGCCACTTCTCGTTCCAGTCCGCGAACATGTTCTCGGTCTTGGCGAGCTCCATGTTCTGCCGGACCTGGACCACATTCTTGTTCTGGTTGCGGTAGAAGGTCCGTTCCCATTCCTCGTTGGGATCACGGTACGCGTGCCAGTCGGACGACTTCATCCGCGTCCAGTCGGCCTCGAACCCCATCGTGCCGTCGGCGAAGCTGTAGATCCATCCCTGTGTCAGGTACCGCTCGGGGTCGGGCTGGACGTCGACGGTCACGTCCTCGTACGTGGTGGCGCGACGCTTTTGGGGCGTGTAGTAGTTAAAGACCCGGCTATCGGATCCCACGAACTCGGCTGCGCCAGCTTCCGCATCCGTCAACACGATTTGGGGTATGCTCCTCCCCGGCCTTCCCCCTGCTTCGAGAATTGGTTTGCCTTCTGGCCCTGGTTCGCTCACAAGCAATCGCCTTTCCCGCTAGTTTCCCTTTCCACACACGCTGCTGGCTACCCTATAAGAAGATAGAAGACACCTCCTCTTCCGCCTGGTGAGCCTGTCGTTCCCCTTGATGTCCCCTTGATGTCCCCTTGATGTCCCCTTGATGTCCCCTTGATGCGTAATCTTAAACAGCTATGATCCTTGAGTCAAGACTTCCTCCAATGTTGGAATTTGGAGGCTCGGGTACAAAAAGAGGAGCGGCCGGGTAACCCGGCCGCTCCTTCCTGAACGTCTTGGCCCGATCAGGCCATGTCGAACAGCTAGAGGATCTAGGAGAGGCTCTCCTTGATGGTGAAGCCCTGCTTGTACTCCTTTATATGCTCCTCGCGATCCTCGTCCGACATCTCGTTGAGCAGCACCTTCGGGCTCGGGAACGGGTTCCCTCGCACGTCGTCCAGGGTCCACATCTTGCTGTCGTCGAATTGGACGTGTGGCTGCCCGACCAGGGTCTTGCCGTCGTCGCGGACGTAGCCGCAATCCTCGATGATGTCGGCCAGATCCCAATTGTGGTGCAAGGTCTCCCACTCGCGCAAGCCGGTGAGCCGGCCCATGGCGGGCGTCTCGCGGCCCTTGTACTCTCCCCGGAAGGCCACCGCGTCGGTCCAGTGACAGGGCTCGGAGCAGTAGGACCGCCACTCGCCGTCGACGTGGTCGAAGACCGTATCCTCGCGGATCAAGCACGGAACCATGCACGTCCAGCAGCGGTGCGGATACACGTAGCCGGTGTCCTCGAAGGCTATCGGGTTGTGGCCGTTGGGCTCGGAGAGAGCGCTGTAGTGCTCCCACCACTTGCCGAACTTGTCGTACCAGCCGGGGTACTTGTGCTCGAACCACTCGAAGTCTTCCTCGACCATCGGGTCGATGCGCCAGTAGTTGACCGGCCAACCGGTGGCGAAGAACTGGGCCACGTAGTGTATGTAGTCCTTGTTATGGATCCGGTTCCACGACTCCTCGACCAGGTCGTGCGGGACCTCCAGGCCGTACTTCTCGAGCGGGGCCAGATAGCTACGATAGTAGTCGTCGTAGACCCACCGCCGATACATCTCCGCGTAGCTTTCGCGGTCCTTACGACGGTCCTTGGAGCCGTAGTCGATCATCGTGCCGATCGCCGCGTCCACGACCGCGTGGTTGTTCCACCAGGCGTAGCGCAGGTCGCGCTCGAGCAGATCCTTGTTCTCGCCACTGGCCAGCGACATAATCAGCGTGGCGTAGCCGTTGCTGATATGCCGCGACTCGTCGGACTGGGTCGAGAGGAATACGGTGGGCAGCAGGAAGTCGCCGTTGGCCGCGGCCTCGGACGGCATCGCCACGAACAAAACGTTCGTGAAGGCGGTCTCGGCCACGGTCTGCAGGTAAACGTTGCCCGCCGTGATCGCGTCGCCGGTGATGAACGCCTCGCCGAACTGACGACCGATGGTCCCCGCGTAGTTGTTGTGGAAGGCCTTGTTGGAGATGTCGAACCCGGCGGGGTCGATGTAGTTCTTCATGTACTCGCGCTTCAGGTTCATCTGGAGCGTCGAGTGACGAACCTCGTCGATCATCTGAATCGCGAGACCGTTATGGAGCTCCGGATTGGGCACCGCTTCGGTCAAGAGCGGCATGGCCCGCGCGGCCGCGATCTCCGGGAACGGGATGATGCTCAAGAAGAGCTTCTGCCACTCCATCCACCGCGGCTGCACCTGGCGGAACATGTTACCGCGGACCGCCCCGTCTATGGCCCCGTAGACGCGCTGGTCCTTCTCCTCCTGCATCGGGAAGTAGGACTGCAGAACCTGCTTCATCGGTTCCTTCGGCTGAGCCCCCGTGAACGTGTAGTCGGTCTTGTACCTGGGGTCCTTCTCGACGTACGTCGGCTCCCAGGACATCTCCTGTATCTTGTTGTAAGCTTTAGTAAGCCACTTTTTTGCCACGAGCTTTACTTACTCCTTTCCATAAGCTAGCTCTTCTTCCAGCTAGCTCTTCTTCCAGATAGCTCTTAACGATGATTCCCCTTTTGTACTTACCTCCCCTTTACCCCGTAGCCTAATCGATGGGCACCATGGTAGAAAGCGATGTCACATACCACAAGTATCAAAAGGCGTTTTTTACAACAATGTAGGAAAGTTCACTGAAAAAATTGCAAAATAACCTTGCACTTGGTGGCCGGTGTTCCAAAATAGGGTCTGGGAAGTAGCTTTACTCTTCTGGGAAAGGGATAGAAGTTAGGGCGGTCATTGATGAAGCTGAGTTATTCGGATGGAGACTCTGACAACCTACCGTTGAGCGGGGCGCAGGCCGGTGCCAAATTCAAGAGCGTCCGGCGAGTCTTCAGGATCATGGAACTCATCAGTCGCCAGGGAGAAGATTTGACGGCGAAGCAGATCGCCCACGAGATAGGAACCAACCTCTCCAGTTGCTACTACTTGCTCAGCATACTCACCGATGAAGGGTACATCGAAAAGCTTCCCCATCGCGGAGGCTACAGGATTGGCCTTACCATTTCCCTGCTTAGCAAAGGTTCCAAGAGCGACTTCGACTCCAAGATCGAGCCGCTCGTCGAGGAGTTGGCGCAGCGTACTCAGAGGCGCGCCTACTCCGCGGTGCTCTCGGCTGGGGAGATGGAGGTGACTCAGGTGAAAGCGCCACTGAAGAGCCCTCCCGTGGGGGTGGTAGAAGGGTTTCGCGGCGCTTCGCACGCGCTCGCCCTGGGCAAGGTGCTGTTGGCCGGCATGGGGTCCAAGTATGTAGAGGGTTACATAGACGATCATGGAGGGCTGGAGGCTTTTACGCCGCGAACCATCGTTCAGCCTGCTCTACTGCATACCCACCTGAACAAGGTTCGGATGGTAGGGTTGGCCATAGATTTCGAGGAATTTGCGCAGAACCTCTGCTGCGTGGCGGCACCGGTTTGGGGTAGAAGGGCCAAAGTGGAGGGAGCGATAGGTCTCTCCACAACGGCCCGGCACATCCATGACGAGGGAAGACATCTAATCGAAATGGTTCAGTGGGCAGCTGAGGAGACTTCGGCGCTGCTCAAGGAGGAGTCCTAGCCTGGATCTTCACCAGAGGTCTCTGCCACGTTAGCGAACACACGCCGCAGGAAGTGTCTATGAGCTTACGCCTTAGAGTGAGGGACCCATTGAGCAGTCCCGAGCACCCTTTTGAGAACCAAGAAAGCCCCAAAGTGCCCAATATTGAGTACTCTACTAGTACTCCAAACGACGCTGCGGAGCTCGATTATGCTAAGTATCAATGTAGGATTAGCTTGGCTCCTCGAAGAGGACGACGTCGTACCTCTCTACGCCCGCTATCTCTTGATCCCCAGCCTCCGCAATATCGGCCCGCAGGCGCTTTGCCTCTTCCTCGCTGGCCTGCATGGCCTGCACGCTTTCCCAGAGGCTCATGAGCTGTAACTCGCCGCTCTGGTAGTTAGCGAGGAACATCAGCCCTTTGAATCCGTCCTGTTGGTGAAGTTGTGGTAGGACCTGCTCTCGGACGTTACGTAGTGCGTCGTCCAACCGGTCTGGAGACCCTTCGAAGGTGTTCATTCGCGCGAACAAGCCGCTCTCCTCCTTTCTCTCGCTTTTGTCGGCGGATCGCTTATCTCAATTCGACCATAGTACCTGCTCTGTGAGCAAATCGGAACCCCTATTGTATCGAAGGGAACACGCAAGTAGGAAAACCGGTTTTCCGGGAACAAGTTTGAAACCGCGAAGCTCGCCTAGTCCTTTGACACGCTCTTGTTGCGTGGTGAAGCTCCTCGGCGTACCCTCTTGGTTGGGCTACGCCACGAGGGAGGTTCGCCGTGTACAAGAGGTACGTTGTCCGTCTCACCGACGAGGAGCGAGAGAGCCTCGAAGTCCTCGTGCGTCGAGGCCGGGCGCACGCGCGCAAGTTGCTCTACGCTCGGATACTGCTCAAGTCCGACGCCTCGGAGGGGGGACCTGCCTGGACCGACGAGCGGATCGCCGAGGCCCTAGAGACCAGTGCCGACACGGTCGCCCGCGAGAGGCGGCGCTTCTTGGAGGACGGGCTGGAGGTGGCGCTGATGCCCAGGAAGCCGGGCAGACCCAGGAGGCGCGTCTTGGACGGGCGGGCCGAGGCGCGCCTGGTGTCGCTCTCCTGCTCGAAGCCGCCCGAGGGACGGGGGAGTTGGACGCTGAGGTTGTTGGCCGACCGGATGGTCGAGCTCGGCGTTGTGGAGGGAGTCTCCCACGAGACCGTGAGGAGGACGCTCAAAAAAACTCCCTCAGGCCCCACCTCGTCAAGGAGTGGGTGATCCCGCCGAGGGAGAGCGCTGCTTTCGTGTGGAGAATGGAGGCGGTCTTGGACCTCTACGAGGAGGGCTACGACGAGAAGCGCCCCGTGGTCTGCTTCGACGAGCGCCCCTGCCAACTGCTCGCCGACGTGCGCGAGCCCCTGCCGGCTCGGCCCGGCGGGCCCGGGGGCGGCGCGAGGCTGGCGGACTACGAGTACGCGAGGGGCGGCACGGCCAATGTTCACGTGGCGTTCGAGCCCCTTACAGGACGGCGCAGCGTGAGGGTCACCGAGCGGAGGCGCAAGCGGGAGTTCGCCGAAGAGGTGCGCCGCATCGCCGAAGAGGACCATCCGGAGGCGGAGAAGATCCGGCTGGTGTTGGACAACCTCTCCACCCACACAGCCGCCGCCCTCTACGAGGCCTTCCCTCCGGAGGCGGCCCGCCGCCTGGCGCGGCGCGTCGAGTTCTGCTACACGCCGGTGCACGGCTCGTGGCTGAACATGGCGGAGATAGAGATCTCCGCGTTGGTGCGCCAGTGCCTCAAGGGCAGGCGGCTACCGGACATCGGGACGCTCGGGCGGGAGACGAGGGCCTGGGAGAAGGAGCGAAACCGGCTGGGGGCGAGCGTGGAGTGGCGCTTCACGACCGAGGACGCCCGCACCAAGCTTCGCAGCCTCTACCCCGCAGAGAAATAGTGACAGAGGACTAGGGGTTAGTCGCGAGCTGGCGGTAGCTTACCTAGAAATGTCCCACAAGGTTGCGGAAGAGACTGTGGGTGTGAGTGCTTCTCGATGAGATGTTGGATCGGCGACTCAGGAACGAGCTTATGGCCTTCATGGAGGAGCGCCCGGATCTGCCGTGGAGTGGAGTGTGA
>Ga0136617_10005551_pt1 | contig 11286 bp, 11 predicted proteins | sample AntDrymUQ3222106_2_FD_129672 | JGI IMG/M metagenome (GOLD analysis project Ga0136617, IMG submission 129672) | Polar desert sand microbial communities from Dry Valleys, Antarctica - metaG UQ322 (21.06) | ecosystem: Environmental > Terrestrial > Soil > Desert | place: Antarctica: Dry Valley...
AACGCCTCCTTGGCATAGCAAATCAGCGTCGCAGACTGGCTGTTTGCCTTCTCTACATAGCAAACGAGGGAAGGGGCGGAGCGGGAGAGAAGCCGAAGGTGACGATGGGCGGTACGTCGCCGGACCGGAGCCGGGTCAACACCATCAGCTCGTGCGGAACCACCGGAGCCGGGAGGGAGTCGAGCGCGAACCAGCCAAGGTCGGCCGCCTTGTCCGGCTCCTGCAACACCGGCTCACCCGTCCAGCGCACGCAGGTGAAGAACCAATCGACCCGTTCGTCTATCGACCTGCCGTTGAGCTGCGTCCGGTGCATCGAGGTCAGCGGCACGAGGTCGGCGGGATCGACGGTGACCCCCAGCTCCTCGCGGGCCTCCCGGCAGCCGGCGTCGTACACCGACTCGCCGTCCTCGACATGGCCGGCGGCCGCCAACGCCCAATGTCCGTCCATGAAACCAGTGCCTTCGCGCAGCTGCAGCAACACCTCGTCGCCCCTTCTGAGCAGGACGTACGCCGCGGGCACCACTCGGAATCGCTCGGCCACGCCGTCACTGTAGGCCGCGCGCTCCCGCGTGGCGGACAACCCGTCCACTCGAAACCAGACGTGGAGCCCTGACGACGCACCGGTGCAGCCCGAGGCGTCGTCTAGTGTCGGCGCGTGCTCGTGGCTGCCACTGTCGTCCCGTCGGCGCCCGTGCTCGTGCCCGCGCTGGCACCCGGTGCCCCGGAGCCGGTCGTGGCGTTGCGCCAGGTATGCGCGCAAGCAGTCATACAGCTGGTCGACCTGGTCGAGCACGTGGTCGTCGTCACCGCTGCTGCAGCTGGACGGTGGGGCAGTGAGGCGGGAGGTTCGCTGGCGTCGTACGGCGTCGACCTACGCGGCGGCGGTGGGCAGCTGATCCTGCCGCCTGCGCTCACCCTTGGCGCCGTCTTGCTGGATGACGCGTCGCACGGCGGCGATCGGACGTACGTCGCCGTCGACCCCACCACGACCTCCGACGTGTGCGCGAGCCTGGGGCGCGAGCTCGTGGGTGCGCACAAGTCCGATCCGCCGACGGGTCTGCTGGTGCTGGCCGACGGGTCGGCCAAACGCGGCGAGCAAGCCCCGGGATTCGTCGACGCACGGGCGAATGACTTCGACGCGGCGGTAGCGACCGCGCTCGCGACCGGCGACGCGTCCGCACTGCGCGCCCTCGATCCCGACGTCGCCGAGCAGCTGTGGGTCAGCGGCAGGGTCGGCTGGCAGGTCCTGGCTGGGGTGGCCGAGGCATGGCAAGCCAGCAGTCGTGTGTTCGCAGGGGTGACGTACGACGCCGCGCCGCTCGGGGTCGGTTATCTCGTCGCCGCGTGGCAGCTGGCCGGGCCGCCAGACCCGCCCTGCACTCGCTAGGCGTACGGCGACCTGACCCGTCGGTCAGGGCCTGGGCGGAGGCGGGGTGCCGCCGTCCCTGCCGTTGCGCTTGTCGAGAGCGTTGTTCGCCTTACCCTTGGCCTTCTCGATCTTGTCGTGGTGCTTGCCGCCGGTCCGCTTGTCGACCAGCTCGCCCGCCTTGTTCATCCCCTTCTGGATCTTGTCGGAGTGATCGTCCACGGCCTTGGTCGCCTTGGACCGGAACTTGTCGAGGAAGCTCATCGCTGTCTCCTGCTCTCAGCCGCCGCCTGGCCGGTTGGCGCTCGCGGTCTGCCTGCAATCCTGCCCCACGCCTGGTAGCCCGCCCAGCGCCGACGTGCGCCGCCGTCTTCCACAGCCAGCCTGGCGAAGAGCGTCGGAAGGCCCTGTTGCTGCCTATCCTGAGCCCAGCCGACGGTGTTGACGGGGCCGACGAAGGCTGACGGGCGCCGGACGTCGAGCAGCGAGCGAGGGGGAGCACCAATGAGAGCGTGGCGAGAACGCGCAGCTCTGGCAGTGGCCGCAGGCGTCACGATCGTCCTGACCGGTTGTGGCAGCGCTGCCGATGTGGCCTCGGCTGATCGTCCCAGCACGACGGCGCCGACCGAGCCGACCGGCATCGTCGACCCGAGCGACCCAACCACACCTTCGACGCCGACCGCCCCGTCAATCCCCACGGGATCGCCCGACCTCATCGACGATCCACCCGTCATCCCTGCTGACAGCGAACTCGCGATGGGTGAGTCCGACCCGGTCGAAGACCCGCTCTATCCCCAGCAGAGCAATCCCGAGATCGACGTGCTGCACTACTTCCTGCAGCTCGACTGGGACGGTGACACCCTGCTCGGCACCGAGACCGTGACTTTCCGCGCCACCAAGGACACCGACCGCATCCGGCTCGACCTGTCCAGTGAACTCGGCGTGCAGGTGGTTCGACTCGACGGCGAGCCCGTCGACTTCACCCACGAAAACGACGGTCTCGTCGTGCTCACGCCTCCCGTCGTGGCCGATCAGCGACACGAGCTGCAGATCGAGTACGTCGGCACCCCCGCACCCACGCCCGCGCCTAGCCAGCGTTCGGACCCGGGCGAGGGACTCGGCTGGACCCAGGACCTCGAAGGCAACGTCTACACCTTCCAGGAGCCCTACGGCGCGTTCACCTGGTACGCCGTCAACGACCACCCCTCCGACGAGGCGCTGTACGACGCCCGCATCGTCACGTACGGCGATGACGTCAGCGTCTTCAACGGGGTGCTGCGGGAGTCGGTCCGGATCGAGGGCGACCGCACCGTCAACAGCTGGCACGTCGACGAGCCGATGGCGTCGTACCTGTCGACGATTGCGATCGGTCCCTACTCCGAGTACGTCGGCAGCACAGACAGCGGCATGGACATCTCCTACTGGGTGATGCCGCAGGACGAGGATCTCGTCGATGGCCTCAAGACCGAAGGCGCAGCGTCGTTCGACTGGCTCGAGGAGCACGCCGGCGACTACCCGTTCTCGAGTCTCGGGGTGGTGGTCGTGGGCGGATCGAGCGCCATGGAGACCCAGACGATGGTGACGATGAGCCGAGGCGCGGTCGAGCGGCCGGACGCCGTCCTCGAGCACGAGTTCGCCCACCAATGGTACGGCGACGCGGTCACGCCGGTCGACTGGCGGGGCGTGTGGCTCAACGAGGGCTTCGCGATGTACTTCCAGCAGTGGTACGAGCGCGACACCGGCCGGACGATGTACGGCAACAGCTTCGAGACCTGGCGGCAGGTCGACAACCTGTCCCGGCAGAGCGCAGGCCCGCCCGGCGACTACGACCCAGCGGCGTTCGCCGACTCTAACGTCTACCTCGGTCCCGCCCTGATGCTGAACGAGATCCGCGAGCGCATCGGGGACCCGGAGTTCGAGCAACTGGTCAAGACCTGGGTGACCGACCACGACAACGAGCAGGTCGACCGCGAGGTGTTCACGCAGTACGTCAACCAGCAGACCGGCCGCAACTTCACGGCGCTGATCGACAGCTGGCTCGACTCGCCGACCACCCCGCGGATCAACTGAGGGCGTCGTGGCCTCCCTGACCCCCTGACCGCTGAGCCGCTAGTCGCTGGACCTCAGGGATACCCGCGGGCGGCGTACGGGAAGATGGAGTCCATGCCTGCCGCCTCGCCTCCGGTCGTCGCGGTTGTGGGGCCGACCGCCTCGGGCAAGAGCGACCTGGCCGTCGAACTGGCCCTCACCCTCGGGGGTGAGGTGGTCAACGGCGACTCGATGCAGCTCTACCGCGGCATGGACATCGGCACCGCCAAGCTGTCCTTGGAGCAGCGTCGCGGGGTGCCGCATCATCTGCTGGACGTACTCGATCCTGGTGAGCCGGCGACCGTCGCGGAGTTCCAGGGGTGGGCCCGGGAGTCCATCTCGGACTGCCGCAGCCGCGCAGTGCCGCCCATCTTCACCGGCGGCTCGGCGCTGTACCTGCGAGCCGTGCTCGACGAGTTCGACTTCCCAGGCACCGACCCGGACGTACGTCGTCAGCTGGAAGCGGACCTGACATCAGTAGGCACCGAGGTTATGCATGAGCGCCTCCGCCTGCGTGACCCCGCTGCCGCTGGCGTGATCCTGCCGACCAACGGCCGCCGGATCGTGCGAGCTCTCGAGGTCGGCCAGATCACCGGCCACCCCTACCGCGCGACGCTGCCGGCCCACGAGTACGCCTTCGACGATGTCGTCCAGGTCGGGCTCGACGTACCGCGGGACGTGCTGGACCGCCGGATCGCCCACCGGGTCGACCGGATGTGGGAGGCCGGGCTGGTCGAGGAAGTGCGGGGTCTGGAGCGGGGTGGCCTGCGGGCCGGTCGTACGGCCAGTCGCGCGCTCGGGTACGCGCAGGTCTTGCGCTTCTTGGCCGGAGAGTGCACCGAGCACGATGCGCGCACAGGCACGGTGGCCGGGACCAGGAAGTTCGCCCGTCGTCAGGACACCTGGTTTCGCCGCGATCCTCGGATCGTCTGGCTTCGCCACGATTCGCCAAACCTGCTCTCCGAGGCCAGGGACGTCGTACGATCGAAATCGTGATCTTTCCGTTCTCCAAGGGTCACGGCACCCACAACGACTTCATCGTTCTCCCCGACCTCGACGGCACCGCCCATGGTGACCTGGACCCGTCCTTGGTGGCTGCGCTGTGCGACCGCCGCGGGGGCCTCGGAGCCGACGGTGTGCTGCGGGTGGTGCGGGGCGGCGTCGGTCGCCGGATCGCGGACGCGGACTGGTTCATGGACTACCGCAACGCTGACGGCTCGGCCTCGGAGATGTGTGGGAACGGCGTGCGCGTGTTCGCGCGCTATCTGGCCGCCACGGGCTTGGTGGATCCGGTTGAGCTGGTGGGACCGCTGACCGTGGACACTCGCGACGGCGTGAAACTCGTGACCTACTGCGACGACGACGAGATCAGCGTCGACATGGGTGCACCGAAGGTCGGTGGTGCGGTCGATATCCGCGTGGACGGGCGTCTCGTCGAAGCCACCGAGGTCGACATGGGCAATCCGCACGCGGTGGTGTGCGTCGATAGCCTGAGTGAAGCCGGCGACCTGCTGCGAGCGCCCGGCTACCGCAGCGACCAGTTCCCAGACGGCGTGAACGTCGAGTTCGTCAGTGCATCCGGCCAGAACTCGCTTGCCATGCGCGTGCACGAACGCGGGGTCGGAGAGACCTGGTCGTGCGGAACGGGCGCGTGCGCCGCGGTGGCGGCGACGGCCACCCGCGAGCAACCGAGTGGGCTGACCCTGCCCCTGGCGTACGCCGTGACGGTGCCGGGAGGCGTTCTCACCGTGACCTGGGACGTCGATGGGCACCTCCATCTCAAGGGCCCCGCCGTCATCGTGGCGACCGGGACCTTCACCTCCCGCTAACGAATCGACGGGCATGTCTTGACGGCTCAACGGCCACGACTTGACGGCTCAACGGCTACGTCTTGACGGCTCAACCGGGGAGAAATGGGGATGAGCCGGTGACGGGTCGCCCGTACAGTGGAGCCACGATGACAGCGAACCGACCCGAGCCCGCCGACGCGCCGCACCACGACGCAGACCAGACCGCTCCCGGCGACATCGAGCTCCGAGACAGCTTCTTCACCGATGACCCAGCCTTCACCGATGACCCAGCCGTCGGTGAGGATGCGGGCCGCCACGCCGACGACGCCGATAACACCGACGACGCCGACGACACACAGGGCGACTACGAGCTCGAGGAGCGCCATGCGCTGCGCCGAGTGGCCGGGCTGTCGACAGAGCTCGAAGACATCTCCGAGGTCGAGTACCGCAAGCTCCGGCTGGAGCGGGTGGTCCTCGTCGGCGTCTGGACCGAAGGCTCGGTCGAGGATGCCGACAACTCGCTGACCGAGCTCAAGCTGCTGGCCGAGACGGCGGGTTCACAGGTACTCGACGCCCTCAGCCAGCGCAGGCACAAGCCTGACCCGGCGACGTACATCGGCCCGGGCAAAGTCGACCATCTGCGCCTGGCGGTCGAGGAGACCGGCTCCGACACGGTGATCTGCGACGGCGAGCTCAGCCCCTCACAGCTGCGCAACCTCGAGGACAGGGTCAAGGTGAAGGTCGTCGACCGCACCGCCCTGATCCTCGACATCTTCGCCCAGCACGCCCGGTCCAAGGAGGGCAAGGCCCAGGTCGAGCTGGCCCAGCTGGCCTACCAACGGCAGCGGCTGCGTGGCTGGGGCGGCAACCTGTCCCGTCAGGCCGGTGGCCGGGTCGGTGTCCAAGGTGGCGGGATCGGGGGCCGTGGTCCCGGCGAGACCAAGCTCGAGACCGACCGCCGCCGCATCACCACCCGGATAGCCAAACTCCGTCGCGAGCTCGAGCACATGGCGACCGCCCGTACGACCAAGAAGGCCGAGCGCGTCCGCCGCGAGATCCCGGCCGTCGTCATCGCCGGCTACACCAACGCCGGCAAGTCCAGTCTGCTCAACCGATTGACCGGGGCCGGTGTGCTGGTCGAGGACGCGCTGTTCGCGACCCTCGACCCGACGACACGGCGTACGACGACGACCGACGGGCGGGTCTACACCTTGTCCGACACGGTCGGGTTCGTCCGTCACCTGCCGCACCAGCTGGTCGAGGCGTTCCGCTCCACACTGGAAGAGGTCGCCGAGTCCGACCTGGTGGTGCATGTGGTCGACGGCTCGCACCTCGACCCGGAGGGCCAGATCGCCGCCGTACGCGAGGTGTTCGCGGAGATCGGCGCGCTCGACGTGCCCGAGCTGATCGTGATCAACAAGTCCGACCAGGCCGACTCGCTCGTCGTCTCACGTCTACTCGCTCGCGAGCCGCACGCCGTGGTGGTGTCGGCACGGACTGGCGCGGGCGTCGAGGACCTCCTGACTGCCCTCGAGGCCGAGCTGCCACGCCCGAGCGTCGAGCTCGACGTGCTCGTGCCGTACGACCGCGGCGATCTCGTGAGCAAGATGCACGAGCACGGGGAAGTGTTGCGCGTCGAGCACACCGCCGACGGCACCCGGATGCAGGTTCGGGTCAATCCCAGCCTGGCCGGCGAGCTCCAGACGTTCGTGCTGGTCAAGACCCCGTAGCCGACGACGGCGCGCGGACTCGCAGCCCTGCTGCTGCACCAAGTCCTCGCCCGATGATGCAACCGTCCCGCTGCCGACCGCATGATTAACCAGTCGCTGGCCGTCCGAGCGTTCGACCCAGATGGCAGCGCACATCCTCGACTGCTCGCCGACCCTCTTGCGGTTCCGCGCGCAGCTTGCTGAGGGGTCGCTGCTCTCGCCAAACCAAAGCGGGCCGGTCGGGTGCGGGGACTCGACAGGCCCGCTTCTTGGTGCGCGGGCGGCTGGCGTCCGGCGTACGATCGGCGCCATGAGCGCGTATGGAGGCGACGAGCGGGAGTTCGTCGAGGGCGCGGACGAGCCACCGCCGCTCGTCACCGCGCATGCCCAGACCGGCGTCCCCGCCGACGCCCTCAAGATGGGGTTCGACCGCAACACCGAGGAGGGCGCCCTGATCGCGATGGCCGGGTCCCTCAACCCGGCCAAGCCGACGCACAAGGTCGTGGCCTGGGTGCTTCTCGTCGCGTTCGCGATGCCGCTGCTGCTGTCGCTGTGGAACTTCGTCTTCTGAGCAAGGCAGCGTCACCGCGGCGCTGTGCATGGCGCGCCTTGACGGTGGTCCGCTTCGGTTAGCCTCGGCCGGTGCCACCTGCACCCATCCGAGCCGACGAGCAACCGACCGCCGAACCCAGCGTCGACGATGTGCTGCACGCCGCCGTAAGTCAGCTCGGCGGTGAGGATCGGCCCGGTCAGGCGACGATGGCGCGTGCAGTGGTCGACGCCATGCGCACCGGCCAGCACCTGCTGGTCCAGGCCGGCACCGGCACCGGTAAGTCGCTGGGCTACCTCGTGCCCGCCGTGTTGCACGGTGACCGGGTGGTGGTGGCCACGGCCACTCTGGCGCTTCAGCACCAGCTCGTGCACAAGGACATCCCCGCGTTGCTGGACGCCGCCGAGGACGTGCTCGGCAAGCGACCGCCGTACGCCGTCTTGAAGGGCCGCAGCAACTACGCCTGCCTCCATCGGGTCCGTGACGGTGTGCCCGACGACCAAGGGGCGCTGGTCGAGCTGCCCGAGGGCAGTCTCGGTGCCGAGGTGGTCCGGCTGCGCGAGTGGGCCGAGCAGGAGTCGGCTGCCGACGGGATCGGCGACAAGGACAGCGCGCCCGCGCACACCGACCGTGTCTGGCAGCAGATCTCGGTCAGCCATCGCGAGTGTCTCGGCGCGGCCAAGTGCCCGTATGCCGTCGAGTGCTTCGCAGAGCGGGGGCGGGAACGCGCGCAGCAGTCCAAGCTGATCGTCACGAACCACTCGCTGCTCGCGATCGACGCCATCGAGGGCGTGCCGATGATCCCGGAGTACGACGTCGTTGTCGTCGACGAGGCGCACGAGCTCGGCGCGCGGGTCACCCAGGCGGCCACCGACGAGCTGTCGCTGCCGGCGATCGAGCGGGCCGCGCGCCGCGCAAGGAACTTCGTCGACGGCGACGAGGCGGACGCTCTGGCCGACAGCGCCGACGTGCTCCGGACGGCGTTGGACGACATCGCGCCGGGACGTCTCGACGTACTCCCCGACGCCGTGGCCGACGCGGTGGCGGGGCTTCGGTCGGCGGCTCGGGCGGCCTTTTCGGCGTTCCCCAAGGAGTCAGGGCTTAGCGGGGCCGATGCCGCTCGGCAGCAGGCGCGGGGAATGGTCGACGAGGTCCGTAAGGTCGCCGAGCGGCTGGCAGCCCACCACGACCACGACGTCACGTGGCTCGCCGAGCGAGATCGGGCCCGCGGTGGCAACCAGCTGTGCGTCGCGCCGTTGCAGGTGCGGGGCCAGCTGCGGAACCGGCTGTTGAGCGCCAAGACCGTGGTGTTCACGTCGGCGACGTTGAAGCTGGGTGGTGACTTCACGTCTGTCGCGACGTCGCTCGGCTTGCAGCCGACGGAGCGTGTTGACCACTCGCTGGACGACCCGACCGACCTGTCCCAGCAGGCCGTCGTCGACGTGACTGCGGGCGGTGACGCCGACGAAGACCGCGCCGGGCCGACCGTGGCGGGAGCGGACGAGCCGGTGGTGTTGCCCTGGCGCGGCATCGACGTCGGCTCACCGTTCGACTATCGCCGGCAGGGGATCGTGTACGTCGCCCGGGACCTGCCGGCGCCGGGGCGGGACGGGCTCGGTGCGGCGCAGGTGGGTGAGATCCAGGCCCTGCTCGAGGCGGCGAACGGGCGCACCCTGGGACTGTTCTCGTCGCGGCGAGCGGCCGAGGCAGCTGCGGAGGCGATGCGCGCGGCGGTGCCGCACCTGCCGGTGCTGTGCCAAGGCGATGGACAGCTGTCCCACCTTCAGGCTGAGTTCGTGCACAACCCGGCCGTGAGCCTGTTCGGCACCTTGTCGCTGTGGCAGGGTCTGGACGTCCCCGGCCCGACTTGTCAGCTGGTCATCATCGACCGGATTCCGTTTCCCCGCCCCGACGACCCGCTGATGTCGGCGCGCTCGCGGGCCGCGGACAAGGCCGGGGCTAACGGGTTCATGGCGGTCTCGGCAACCCATGCTGCGCTGCTGCTGGCTCAAGGCTCCGGACGGCTCATCCGGACCCAGGCCGACCGCGGCGTGGTGGCGATCCTCGACTCACGGCTCGCCACGGCTCGGTACGGCGGCTTCCTGCGAGCCTCGCTTCCGCCGATGTGGGCGACGTACGACCGCGACATCGCCCTCGGCGCGCTGCGGCGACTGGCGACGTCGACCTGACGGGCACTCGTCTTGTGAGTCGTCCGACCACCAGCAGGTGGTGCGGGCGGAGCGAAGTCGGACGAATGCCTGGACACCTGATATGGAGTGACCTCTTGTCAAGAGGCAGCCGTGCGTCTACGTGCCGCTTCGCAACCACTTCGAGCAGAACATCCACGTCCGGCACCGCCTCCAGCAATACGGCGCCGGTTGGTGCCTGACCTACGAGGAGGCCGGCGACCCCGACGTGCTGGCCGCTGCGCTGAGGGCCGAAGTGCACCGCACCGTCGACTGGCGCCCGGTCGAGACCGACGGCGCGTCACGCGCGGTCGCCCTGTGGCCGATCTGCTCTGATTCGATTGCGTCAAGGCCCGTTGGCAGTGTTGCGCCGTCAGCTGTTACGCAGGGCCTTGATCAAGTCGGGCTTGCTCATCGGTGAGCGTCCTTCGATGCCGACCTTCTTGGCCCGGTCGTACAGCTCGGACTTGGTCATGTCGTCGTAACTTCCCGCCTTGCCGCCGCGCTTGCCGACTCGCGAACGGCCCTGGTTGTTGGCGGTGTTGGCGATCCGGGCGGCCTTCTGCTTGCTGGCACCCTCGTCGCGCAGCTTCTCGTAGACCTCGTCGTCCTTGACGCTCGGATCGGGCTTCTTCTTTGCCGGGCATGGTCACCTCCGCATGAGTCGTACGACATGCGTGCCCTGATGCCATCACAGCCAAACCTCGGAGTGGTGGCTCTGCGGTCATACTTTGCGCATCACGGTGACGACCTTGCCGAGGATCGTCGCCTGGCTACCGTCGATCGGCTCGAAGGCCGGGTTGTGCGGCAGCAGCCAGATCGCGCCGGACTTCTTCTGCAACGTCTTGACCGTGGCTTCGCCGTCGATCATGGCGGCGACGATCTCGCCGTTTTCCGCTGTCGGCTGTTGCCGAACGACGACGAAGTCGCCGTCACAGATAGCGGCGTCGACCATCGACTCGCCCTTGACCTCGAGCAGGAACAGCGTCCCCTCGCCGACCAGACTGCGCGGCAGCGGGAGCACCTCTTCGACCCGCTCTTCGGCGAGGATCGGCCCACCGGCGGCGATCCGGCCGACCATCGGGACGTACACCGCCTCCGGTCGGGCATCACCCGAACCGGTCTCGTCGTACGGCGTCTCGGACTCGGCCACCGACCTCACGGTGTGCCGGTCGTCGGGGAGCAACACCTCGACGGCCCGCGGCCGGTTGGGGTCGCGGCGCAGGTAACCCTTCGATTCCAGCATCCGGAGCTGGTGTGCGACCGACGAGGAGCTCGTCAAGCCGACGGACTGCCCGATCTCGCGCATGCTTGGGGGATAGCCGCGTGCCTCGACCGAGTCACGGATCACCGCCAGCACCTTGCGCTGGCGGGTGGTGAGCCCGGCAGCGTCGGGGGGACCGTCGGGAAGCTCGTGCACGCCTGCAGTCGCCGTACTCGACTCGTCTCGCGCCATCGCCGGCACTCCTTCACGTGCGTCGTCTTCGTGTGGTGCATCGGGTCGGCGGACCCTGGTGGACCCTGACGCTAGAGCAGCCTCGGGTCGGAATCAAACACATGTTCGAATGGGCGTGTCGGCGGCGGCGGCTTGATCGCC
>Ga0136617_10005552_pt1 | contig 11285 bp, 11 predicted proteins | sample AntDrymUQ3222106_2_FD_129672 | JGI IMG/M metagenome (GOLD analysis project Ga0136617, IMG submission 129672) | Polar desert sand microbial communities from Dry Valleys, Antarctica - metaG UQ322 (21.06) | ecosystem: Environmental > Terrestrial > Soil > Desert | place: Antarctica: Dry Valley...
CTCCCTCCCAGAGTCGGCCGATGACCGGTGGGCGTGGGACGCGTGGGCGGGGGACTACCTCGGCCAGCCCTGGGAGGCGGTGCCGTTTCTATGGGCGGAGTCCTACTTCTACCGCAAGCTGCTGGAGGCAGTCGGCTTCTTCACGCCGGGCCCATGGTTCTGGGTCGATCCGTTCGAGCACACCAAGGCTGCCGAGGTGCGTGGTGCGCAGTTCGGCAGTGACCTGGCCGCGCTCGACGAGCAGGGCCGAGCTCTCGCTAGACGATCGAGCCCAGGCAGTTCTGCTCGGTGCCGTCTGGGGAAACCAGGCCGACCTCGGTTTCCGACTCAACGCCGAACTCACCGACGTCAACAGTCCGGAGAGACAGCATCTGATCCATGACGACAGTGCGGCCGTACGGTCCTATCTGGGCGCTGAGCCTGGCAAGGTCTGCCTCATCGCCGACAATGCCGGCACCGAACTGCTCGCCGACCTCATCCTCGTCGACGATCTCCCGCACACGGGTATGGCGAGCAAGATCAGCATCCACGTCAAGCCCTACCCCTACTACGTCTCCGACACGATCACCGCGGATCTCCTCGCCTGCCTGCGGCGCCTGGCCGAGGGCCGGGGCTACGGGCACGCGGCCGCGGATCGGCTCTGGCGGGCACTGCGCGAGGGCAGGCTCGCCGTCGACACTCACCCGTTCTACTGCCAGCCCTGGTCTTTCCACTACATGCCCGCCGACCTCGCCGCCGACCTCGCAAACGGCTCGGCTCGTCATCGCCAAAGGCGATCTGAACTACCGCCGGCTCGTCGGCGACCTTCACTGGCCTGCTACCGCGTCTTTCGCGGACGCGACGGCGTACTTCCCTGCGTCGGTACTCCTGAAGTCCGATGTCGTTCTCGGCCTGGACGCGACGGCCGTCGCCGATCTGGATGCTGTTGACTCGCCTTGGCGAACCAACGGCGCTTACGTCCTCACCCAGGCCCGCCTGCAGGACGGCCGACACAACAGGCGAGGGTAGGGGCCACACTGAACGCGAGGTCGGTGGCAGGGCGCGCCTTCGACGAGGAGGGGAATCTGGGCCACGTCCCCGGGTCATGGAGATGACCCGGGGACGAATCGCCAGCGGCGGCCCCGCTAGTAGACGAGGGCTTGGACGCCCTCGGCCAAGGCCTCCTCGACGAAGGCCTGCGCGCCGGCGATCCGTACGCCTGGCAGTACGTCGCCGGGCCCGATGCTGCGGCGCGCGGCGCACTGCGTACACAGGGTCACCGTGCCGCCGGCCAGCACGACGGAGAGCAGGTCGGCCAGCGGCGCTGACTCGGCCAGCTCGAAAGTCGCAGCCTTGCCGGGAAGCGCGAACCACGATGCCTCACCGGTCAGCCACAACGACGTGGGCACCCCGCTGCCCACCCCGACCGCGGCGACCGTGAAGGCCTGCGCGCAGCGTTCCGCAGCGTCGGATCCGGCGGTTGCCTTGACGAGGAGAGACCGAGCCATCTGGATAGGCTAGATCGATGCTGGGGACCGGTTACGTCGTGCTCGTGGTCTTGGCGTTCCTCGTGGTCGCGGCGCTGGCCGGTTATCTCGCCTACCGGCTCTACCGGCAGCCCCCGGCATGAGCGATCCCGGCTACCCGTACCAGGAAACCGACGACCTGCGACACGGGCCGGACCTGCACCCCGCCCTGCGTGCGCTCCTGCCGCTGGTCGGCAGGTGGCGCGGCACCGGCAAGGGCGGCTACCCGACGATCGAGGACTTCGACTACGCCCAAGAGGTGCGGTTCAGCCATGACGGGCGGCCGTTCCTGTGCTACGAGTCGCGCGCCTGGATCATCGACGATCAAGGCCAGCCGGTACGGCCGTCAGCACGTGAGGTGGGCTGGTGGCGACCTCAGCCCAAGAGCGAAGCCAGCGACGGAGACGATCTCGAGGTCCTGCTCACGCACCCGACGGGATTCGTCGAGGTCTACTACGGGCGGGTCACCGGCACCCGGATCGAGATGGCGACCGACGCGCTCGTGCGTACGGCCAGCGCCAAAAAGGTCACCGCCAACCGGCGGCTGTACGGGATCGTTGAGGGTGACCTGATGTACGCGATCGACATGGCTGCCATGGGTCACCCGCTCACGCCGCACCTGTCGGCGCGACTGGTACGCATCGCCGGCTAGGCCGGCACACAACCGCAAGATCGGTAATAGCTGACCTTCGGGGCGTGGAGCCAGCAGGGTCTGTCGAAGGTCGTCCTAATACGGGTCTGAATCGGGTCTACCGCTACTGTGCAACACGTAGTACTGTCTGATGCGCAACACCAGGTCGTCGCATTTGTCGGGGCTATGTCTGGGCCGGTCACCGGCCAGGAGAGACGGGATCGCCATGAGGTCAATATGGAAGCGCGCCATGGTAGTGCTGGCCGCGTCGGTGGTGGCGGGGACGTTGCCGGCCGCGCTGGCGACCGCACCGGCAGGCGCCGTCGCACCCAAGCCGGCCGCATCCGCAGCGCCGGGGCGGACAGTGACGCTGATCTCGGGCGACCGAGTGACGCTGCTCGGAGCGAGCGGCGACAAGGTGTCGGTGCAGCAGGGTGCCGGGCGGACCGGGGTGCGCTTCCTGACCCAGCGAGCCGGTGGTCACCTGTTTGTCATCCCGTCGGACGCGATGGGCCTGATCCAGGCCGGCCGGTTGGATCGCCGGCTCTTCGACGTGACGACACTCGTGAAGTTCGGCTACGACGACCGGCGTGCAGATATTCCGTTGATCATCACCTACGCAGATGGCGATCGGGCCAAGGCCGCCGGCGCGATGGCGGGCGCTCGGGCGGGGCGCGATCTGCCGAGCGTTCGCGGCCAGTCGGTCAAGGCGAGCAAGCACGACGCAGGCATCTTCTGGCGCGGCTTGACCGGAGGTGCCACGGCAGCGCGGACGCTGGGCGACGGCGCCAGCAAGGTGTGGCTCGATGGGGTCCGGCAGCCGTCGCTGGATGAGAGCGTTCCGCAGATCGGCGCACCTGCCGCCTGGGCGGCGGGCTTCACCGGCACAGGCGTCAAGGTCGCCGTTCTCGACACCGGCATCGATGCCACCCATCCGGATCTGGCATCCCAGGTGATCGCTCAGAAGAACTTCACCGAAGACCCGAGCAACCTTGACGTGATCGGGCACGGCACCCACGTTGCGTCGACCATCGCGGGCACCGGTGCGGCTTCGGGTGGTCAATTCAAGGGTGTGGCAAGCGGCGCGAGGTTGCTCGACGGCAAGGTCTGCGAGTCCTTCGGCTGCACCGAGTCGGCCATCCTGGCCGGGATGGAGTGGGGCGCGACCAACGCCAAGGTGATCAACATGAGCCTCGGTGGTCAGGACACCCCCGCGATCGACCCCCTCGAAGAAGCAGTCAGTACCTTGACCGCGCAATTCGGCACGCTCTTCGTGATCGCCGCCGGAAACTCGGGGCCGGGAGCTGGCTCGGTGGAGTCACCCGGCAGTGCCGACGCGGCGCTGACTGTCGGTGCTGTGGACAAGTCCGATGTGATGGCTGACTTCTCCAGCCGCGGCCCGCGGGTCGGCGATGGCGCGATCAAGCCTGACTTGACCGCGCCAGGTGTCGACATCACCGCCGCCCGGAGCAAGGACGGGGTGTTCGGCAGCCCCGGCGAGCGCTATACCGAGCTGTCCGGCACATCGATGGCGACACCCCATATGGCCGGGTCGGTAGCGATCCTCGCCCAGCAGCACCCCACCTGGACACCGGCCCAGCTCAAGTCGGCGCTGATGGGGTCGACGAAAGCGATTGCCAGCGCAGGAGTTTTCGACCAGGGAGCAGGCCGGGTCGACCTGACACGAGCCATCACCCAGACCGTCACCACGACGCCCGCGAGCATCAGCCTGGGGCGCCAGCAATGGCCGCATGGCGATGACCTGCCAGTCACCAAGACGGTCAGCTACCACAACTACGGCACCACCGCCCTGACGCTCAAACTGGCTCTCACCACGACCGGGCCAGGTGGGCAGCCCACTCCAGCCGGGATGTTCACGCTCGACAACACAACGTTGAGCGTCCCGGCTGGTGGCGATGCCACAGCCAGTGTCACGGCTGACACATCGGTGGCAGGGCCTGACGGTCCGGCAGGCGGGTCCCTGATCGCGACCGCCGGCGCGCTGACGGTTCGTACTCCCGTAGCCGTGGACAAAGAGGTCGAGAGTTACAACCTGACGCTGCGCCACACCGACCGGGCCGGGCACGTTCCCGCCGACTACTTCACGTTGCTCTTCAATCCGACCTTGGGCTTAATCTTCGTGTCCGAACCGGACGGCACGGTCACGGTCCGGTTGCCCAAGGGGAAGTACCTTTTGGAGTCAGGCATAGTCACAGGCGCTGCAAATCCGGCGAACTCGACATTCACCCAGCTGGTCCAGCCGGTCGTCAACGTGTCTAGGAACCAGACCGTGTCCTTGGACGCTCGTGCCGGAAAGTTGGTCAAGATCACTGTCCCGTCGGCGTCGGCCCGACATCTGTTGCTCGACACGGGCTACACGATCATCTTCGACGACGGTTCCGGGCTTAGCTCCAGCCTCTTGTCAGACGGCGGCATCTACACCGCGCAGGTCGGTGGCACCAAGCCGGTGCCGGGATTCGTCGCCACCGCGTCCGACTTCTGGACCGATCGCGGCAACCGGGTGACGTACTCGCTGTTCTGGTATCAGCGGGGTCGGTTCTGGACCGGCCTGCTCCGTGATGTGGTCGAGAACAGCCTGGCCACCGTGCGCGCCGACTATGCCCGCAACGCCGTCGGCGCTGAGGGGCTGAAGTTCACCTTCGGCTCTCCGCCAGGGCCGCCCATTGGCGGATTGGCAGTTGCGACCCCGTTCAAGCTGCCGTTCACCCGTACGGAGTACTACAACACCGACGGTGGTGTGCTGTGGGAGTCCGTATTCAACGAGGAGTTGCCGCCACCGTCGCCCGACGAGTTCCCCACCACGTTGGGCGCCGCCCGGTCCCCTCGGGTGGGCTACCCGCCCGGTCAAGTGACTCACGAGAGGTGGAACCAGGGCGTCTTCGGCCCCGGCTTCCCCGAGCCACCGTTCCCGGGCCGGTGGGTCAATCGGCTCGGTGACGACATCACGGTGACCATCCCACTCCACAGCGACGGGGCTGGCCGCGAGGGCTTCAGATATGTCGACATCGGTAGCACAATGCTGTACCGAAACGGCACGAAGGTCGGCGCGTCGGAGGAGCCGGGTCTGGCCGACTTCGCCGTGCCGGCCGGAGCCGCCAACTACCGCCTGATGGTCAATTCGACGTCGGCTGCCCCCTTCCGGCTGTCGACGCGGGTCACCTGCGCATGGACCTTCCGGTCACGCCACGTCAGTGGAGACACCCCCGCTTTGCTGCCGCTGTCGGCGGTGCAGTTTGCCCCGAAGCTGAATCTGGACAACGCCGCCCCCGCTGGCCGGAAGTTCTCCGTGCCGGTGACGGTCCAGCGCCAGCAAGGAGCACCAGCGGCGAGTACGAAGACGCTCGCGGTCAAGGTGTCCTACGACGACGGCAAGACTTGGCAGCCGGTCAAGCTGGTCAAGGGTAGCGGCGGGTGGACGGCTGAGCTGACGCATCCGGCTAAGCCCGGCTTCGTCTCATTGCGGGCCCGCGCGGTCGACTCGGCCGGAAACAGTGTCGAGCAGACGATCATCCGGGCGTACGCACTGGTGCAGGGCGGCTAGGGCGAGTGAGCATCGAGCGGAGCGAGGCGCGGAGCGAGTTGAAGGTCAGCGAGTGAGCATCGAGCGGAGGGAGTTGACGGCTAGGGTTAGGGCATAAGTCGACCCCCGGGCGCTTCCACGGCATGCCACACAGGAGCAGGGCAGCCGAGGGCCGGTTGGACAACTTCCGGCGCCCGGAGGTCGGGTGACTGTCGGGGTGTACGCGGAGCGCCGTTCCTCACGGCGCGTCGGGCTCATCCCGAGTCCGGATGTACGGGCTAGCGGACAGCCACCTCACGAGTCCAAGACATATTCAACTCTGGACCACCTCCCTCCTCGTGTACGACCGACCTTAAGTCCCCGGCGGCCGGCTCGCAACGCAGTTGATCAACAAAGTCCGAGAATGGTACGGACCCGGCTGGTCAGCCCCGCGTCGCCGCGCTCGCGGCTGTCGATGGACAGTACTGACGCGGCTCCGCGCACCGATGACAGCAGCCACACGGCATCGGCTCCGTGCAGGTCGGCCACGGTGGTCCGGCGAACCCCGACCTCGAAGCCGTGATCCGGCGCCTCGGCCATCAGGTGCGCCACCGTGGTGCCGTCGAGAATGCCCGTGTCGACCGGCACGGTATAGAGCGTCGCTTCCTCGGCCCACACCACCGACGCGGTTGGCCCCTCGAGCACCTCGCCGTCGACCGAGATCCAGATCACGTCGTCGGCGCCGCGCCGCCGGGCGTCCCGGAGCACCGCCATGGCGACTGCGTACGAGATGGTCTTCACCCCGCCGAGGAGCCAGGGCGCGTCCCGGCGGACCTGCGCCGGCAGGCCGAGCGAGCGGGTCACCACGTGGGCTCCGGCGCGGCGCTGACGCATGACCTCGGCTGGCACCGCGACGAGCGCGGCGTAGGCGGTCGGGGTGCCGCCCTCCTCGGGTCCGCGGGTGCAAACCAGGCGCAGGAGGCCTTCGTCGGCTGCCGGCCAGCCGGCGACGATGGTGGCGACCAGGTCCTGCCAGGCCGCTGCCGACGGGGCGGGCAGATCCATCCGGGCGGCCGAGCGGGCCAGCCGGGCGAGGTGCGCGTCGAGCAGCCACGGTTGGCCGTCTCGGACGAGCAAGGTCTCGAAGATGCCGTCGCCGCGGAGCACACCCAGATCGTCTGCTCGCAGCAGCGGAACGTCGGGGTCGACCAGCCCCGTCCCCAGCACCGCGACCCGCCGCTCGGTCATGGTCCGAGACTATCCACACATCTCAGGACGGCTCTGACGTCCGGACCGCATCCCGGTGAGGATTGCGGCGTGATCGAAGGATTCAGTGTTACTCCGACGCGGTTGCGCCTCGCTAGTGGCCAGGTGCGTACGTCGGGTAGACAACTGGCCGCGGCCGGCCGGACCGTGAGCCAGATCCTCGAGGGTGTCGCCGGGCAGCCTCCCGGTTCGCTCACGTCGGCGGCTGCGCTCGGGCTCGCCTCCGCTGCCCGGACCCATGTCGGGTCGCTGGCCGCTGGCATGGAGGCGCTGGCGGCGGCGCTCGACGCAGCGGCGAGCCGCTACGCCAGCACCGACACGCTTGTCGCCTCGGTCGGTGCCCGCCGGTGACCGGCCCGGAGTGGCACGTGGCGGCTGCCCGGCTGCGCGGCGCGGCCGTTGCGGTCGGCACCGCTGGTTCGGGGGCACGCAGCGTTACCGCCAGGGCGCTCGGTGGGGACGCGTGGCTAGGTACGGCTGCTCGCGCGGCCCATCGTGCTCGCAGCGCGTCGGCGACCGGGACCGATCAGGTGGCCGCGCTGCTGCGGCGAGCGGCAGCGGCCCTAGACACGCTGGGCAGTTCGGTCACGGCCAACGACCGCACGCGTGCGCAGGTGCTCGCCGATGCCGTCCGGTTCGGCTGGCGGGTGCACAGGGAGTCGCTGGTGCCGGTCGAGTTCGGGTCGATGCCGGTGCTCGGCAGGTGGCTGCCGGCGCAGTTGGCGGCAGTGCGTGCCGCAGAGCGCGATGCCGATGCTGCTGCCGCTGCCTCCCTGCGCGCGGTGACCGCCGAGCTGGTCCGGCTGCGGCTCACCTCAGGCCAGCCGGTGGACTGGCTGGTCGACCCCGCCCAGGCGATGTTGCTGCACCGGATCGGCGTGCTGCCCGCACCGAGCGGGCCAACACCGCCTATCGAGCAGGCGGCGGCCGCGCTCCGGGCGCTGCTCCGCAGCGGCGATCCGGTGACCGTCCGTGCCTACGTCGAGTCGCTGCCAATCGGGATCCGCGACAGGCTGGTCGGTGCCCACGCACGACTCATCGGATCAGGCGATGGCATACCGCCGGACCTGCGCTATGCGGCCAACCGGCTCGTGATCGCGCACGCGCAAACTGACGCCTTGCGCCGCGGGCAGACCGCCCTGGTGGCTCGGTTGGCGCGATGGTTGCGACCGGGCCGTCAGTTCCTGCTGGTCGACATCGCGAGCGGGCGGGTGGCCGAGGTGTTCGGCAATCTCGACACTGCCGCCCACGTCGCCGCGCTCGTGCCGGGCATGCTCAACGATCTGGCCAACTTCGACGCTCGGCTGGCCGCGAGCGCACGGCATCTCCATGCGCAGGCCTCCCGGTCGGCGCCCGGGCAAGTGGCCACCATCGCCTGGCTGGGCTACCAGACACCCAATGTGCTGACCTCGCCGTTCGACAATGCCGCGCAGGCTGCCGCCGGACGACTCGGGTGGCTGGTGGCGGGCTTGGTGCTCCGGGCGGGAGTCACCACCACCGTGGTGGCACACAGTTATGGATCGCTGGTCACCGGACGCGCGCTGCGCGAGGGGTTGCGGGTGGACGCGATGGTCGTCCTGGGTAGCCCCGGGATGGGCACCCGAACAGCTGATGAGCTGCGGGCACCGGCCGGCACCCGGCTGTTCGCCGCCCGGGCGCCGGGCGACCCGGTCGCCTGGTCGCCTGGTCGGAGAACTTTGGCCGCGACCCGGCCGATCCGCGCTTCGGCGTTGCACGGATCGCGACTGGCGATCCGCGCGCCGGGGGCCCGACCGGGCATACCGGCTATCTGCGAGGCGACAGCGAATGCCTGCGCAACCTGAGCCGGATCGTCACGGGCAACTACGACCAGGTGACGGTGGTCCAGCCCGGTCGGCTCGAGCGACTTGCCGGCGCGGCGGCCTCGGTAGACGAGGTGGCCGGTGCCGGGCCGGCCGGTCTGCATGCTGCCGAGCGGACGCTCGCCACATTGCTGCCCGCCCCGCTGGAGCGCCGGGCCGGCGACATCATCGAGGCACAGGAGCGCGCGGACCGCCTCGCCCGCAGGCTGCGCGACCCCGATCTCTACGTCCAGGTCGCCGACGAGGCCCGGCCCAGTTGAGCGTCGTCTTCAGTTCGTTGTCATGGAGCAGCTCGACCACTCGCCAGGTGGTTCGGCAGTGTGCCTCCGTCGCTTGCGGACAACCGAGGTCGAGGCTGGCGTACGCGAGGATTCCCGATACCCGGTCGACGCTCAGCAGCAGGTCCGCATGATCCGCCGGAGATACCCCGCCGCCCCGGAGTCGCTCGAGCAGTGCCGCGCGGATCGGTGCGGCCTCATCCAGGATGGCGGCTGGCGTCTCTCCTCGGCGTGAGGTTGCCAGGTCGACCACACTGTCCGCCAGGTCGACGGCGGGCGTCTCGATGAGCGCGGTAAGGGCGTCAGACCGCGAGTGCCTGGCCCTGAATCCCGAGCTCATCGTTCGCCGTGACCGTCGTCGCCACGTCTGGCGGTAGTCGCCCCGCGAGGTACCGTGTGAAAGAGGGGGGCGCCGGTCGCGTTGGCGCCCCCGCTCTACCCGATGCGACCGGGAGGACAGACCACCTATGAGGGACGATTGGATCGGCCTACGCGTCGCCAGGTGGCGCGACATCGCTGGCATGACGCAGCAGGGTTTGGCGGATCGTGTCGGCGTATCCCGTGAGTACGTCTCGATGATCGAGAACGGGAAGCGTCCGGTCACCAAGCGCAGCTTGCTGTACGAGCTGGCGTCGGCGTTGGGCGTGTCGGTTACCGACTTGACGGGCCAGCCCACCCCGCCGCGCACCGCGGAGGAGCGTGCCGCCTACATCGCGGCCCCGGCGATCCGGCAGGCCCTCGACGGTGAGGCGCCGGTCGAACCGCGTTCCCTCGCCCACCTGTCGGACATTTCCGACTGGATGAGAAGCGCGGGGATGGCCTGTGACTGGACCACCCAGTTGGAGATCCTGCCCGGCCTGATTTCCGAGACGGCAGTCCTTGCCGAGACCGGCAACGAGCAGGCCCTCGGGCTGCATGTCAAGGCGTGCTTCAGCGCTTCATTCACGGTCAAGCATATGGGCTACACGGACCTGTCCCGACTGCTCGCCGACCGGGCGGCTGCTTACGCGCGGCAACTCGGCGATCCGGTCCATACCGGGGCAGCCCAGTACGCCGTCGCTCAGGCCGTGCTCGCGGGCGGGAGCCGGCATCGATCGTTGGCCTTAGCCGAAGGGGCGGCCGAACGACTCCAGCCGGACGCGACCGATGACGCCGGACGCACCTGGTACGGCATGTTGCATCTGCACGCCGCGTTATCGGCCGCCAGCGTGGGGCAGGCGGACAGCGCCGACGCCCACCTGACCGAGGCCGCCGAGGTCGCACCGACCGTGTCCGGTGACCCGTGGCGGGTGGAGTTCACCCCGGCCAACGTCGCGGTGTGGCGGGTCGGGGTGGCTCTGGAGAACGGCGAGCACGGACAGGCACCGGAACTCGCTCGGCGCGTCGACCAGACGCAGCTACGCACCGTCGACCGGCGGATCCGCCTGCACATTGACAGCGCTCGCGGGTTGTATCTCGCGGATCAGCACGAAGCGGCGGTACGGGCTCTCTTGTTCGCTGACGAGATCGCGCCCCAATCGCTGCGCTCGCGGCCGGCGGTTCGGGAGATCGTCGGCCAGATGGCCCGCGACTCCCGACAAGGCGGCAGCGACGAACTCCGCGAGCTGGCGTTGAGGTTCGGCATCGACCCGCTGTCCCCGCTCGACCCGGCAAGCGGCGAAGTGGCGAGAAAGTCCGACTAAGCGCGGGGAGCCGCGTAACACGGCGTTGCCCCGCCAGAGACCCCCGCGAGACGCGGTATCCCGTGCTTGCCGCACGGTCCCGGCGACACCAACGAGGTAACGGAGGGTTACTCGACGAACGCGGGTCCGATCCTACGTTCGGGGCATGCCTAAGAGCCGAGACGCGGACCCGCGCAACGGTCTTGCGCCGTCCGACATCGAGCAGTCCGCAGGTTCCTGGTCCGACCTGATCCGCCGGCTAGAGGACCAGGAGCGGCGCGCTACTCGTGATTTTCTCGACGGTGACGACGGCCCGCCGCCTGACCGCCTGCCGGAGCCCTCCTGTCAGACCACCCGCGCCGTCCCGTCGTCGGCGAAGGTGGCCGCGTGGAACCGGATCAACACCGAGCCGGGCACTGTCAGCGAGCGGAAGCTGTTCGCGCTGGTCGACGCGGCGGCGTGCGTCCTGGACCACGGCCACCGCTACGGCGGCCAGGAAACGGCCCGGCTCATGCTCGAGGTGGTCGTCAGGCCGGGCGTCGCGCTCGCCTGCGTGCGAATCCTGACCGGCGAGGACCGATGA
>Ga0136617_10005553_pt1 | contig 11285 bp, 15 predicted proteins | sample AntDrymUQ3222106_2_FD_129672 | JGI IMG/M metagenome (GOLD analysis project Ga0136617, IMG submission 129672) | Polar desert sand microbial communities from Dry Valleys, Antarctica - metaG UQ322 (21.06) | ecosystem: Environmental > Terrestrial > Soil > Desert | place: Antarctica: Dry Valley...
CCGCGGCGGCGAGTGGAGGATCGCGCCCGAGCACATCGAGGTCGGCAGCTTCATCGGGATGGCGGCCGTGACCGGCGGCGACATCACGATCACCGATCTGGCTCCACAGGATCTCTATCCGATCGTGCCGGCGTTCGAGCGCCTCGGCGTCCGCGTCGAGGTGGGGGCGTCGAGCGTCCGCATCCCACCGGGACAGGAGCTCGTGATCCAGGACGATCTCGGCGGCGCGATCCCGAAGATCGAGGACGGGCCGTGGCCGCAGTTCCCGGCAGACCTCACGTCGATCGCGCTCACGGTTGCGACCCAGGCGCAGGGGACGATCCTGATCTTCGAGAAGATGTTCGAGAGCCGCCTCTTCTTCGTCGACAAGCTCGTCTCGATGGGCGCGAGGATCATCCTCTGCGACCCCCATCGCGCCGTCGTCACCGGCAAGGCGCACCTCTACGCGCAGCGGATGTCGAGCCCTGATATCCGCGCCGGCATGGCGATGCTGATCGCCGCGCTCTGCGCCGAGGGAACCTCGACGATCGGCGAGGCCTACCAGATCGACAAGGGCTACGAGCGGATCGACGAGCGCCTGCGCGCCCTCGGCGCCCGAATCGAGCGGACTGAGCAGTAGGCAGGGCGAGGTCGAGCAGGCGACGTAGACTCGCCGAATGGCTGCCCGAGTCGCAGTTGCCGGTCAGGGGACGGTCAACGTCGCCACCGGGCTTCCCCTTCTCGACCATCTGCTGACGCTACTCGCTCGCAGCGGCCGCTTCGAGCTCTCGCTGGAGCTGCCGCCGGGAGACGCGGAGGCCGAGGTCGCCGAGGCCGGCCGGTCGCTCGGCGAGGCGTTCGCGCCGCTCCTTCGTACCGACGCGGCAACGGGTCACGGCTCCGCGGTTCTGCCCGCCCAGGAAGCGCTCGCGCAGGTCGCACTCGAGGTCTCGCAGGACTCGCTCCTCGCGTCGAACGTCGATCTCTCAGCAGCCGGCGCAGGCGGGCTCCGCTCCGACCTCGCCGCGCGCTTCCTCGAGGCGTTCGCCGGCGCGGCCGGACTGACGCTGCACGTGCGCTTGATCGACGGCGTCGACTCGCAGCACGTGCTCGAGGCAATCTTCAAAACTCTCGGCGCGGCGCTCGCGCAGGCGTGCCGAACCTGAATCCAATCCAGCGGGAGACGTGATGGCAGACAAGGAGATCGTCCGGACCGAGAAGGCTCCGGCGCCGTTCCAGGGGGCGCCCTACAACCAGGCGGTGAAGTCGGGCGGGTTCGTCTTCGTCGCCGGCCAGCTCGGCCTGCGCCCGGGCGAGAAGGAGATGGTCGGCCCGGGGATCGCCGAGCAGACCGAGCAGACGCTCGCCAATCTTCGCGCGATCCTCGAGGAAGCGGGCAGCGGGTTGGACCGACTCGTCAAGACGACAGTCTTCCTCCAGGACCTCGGCGACTTCGCTGAGATGAACGAGGTCTACGCCCGCCATGTCGGCGATCGCCCGCCGGCGCGCTCGACGGTCGAGGTGGCAGCGCTTCCGTCCGGCGCACTCGTCGAGATCGAAGCCATCGCGCATCTCTGACGCCCCTGGTCGGCTGCGCCTCCCGGCCGGCGGAGCCGGCCTCCGGCGCAGCCTCGCGCCGCTCGCGGCGCTTCAGCCGGCGGCCCGTACCTCCGTACTGTTCCACCGGCCTACGCACCGCGAGCGACGCGTCAGGAACGCCAGAGAGACTCTGACCCGCACAATGGCGGCGTGTGGAGCTCCGTTGCCGACTACGTGCACTCCCTCGGTCTCGACGCCTATGTGGTCGGCGGCGCCGTTCGGGACGAGTTGCTCGGCCGGCCGGTCCGCGAGCTGGACTTCGTGGTTCCCGGCGTCGGCCACGCAGAGCTGCGCGCCGCGCTGGAGCCGCACGGCAAGGTCGAGGATCTCATCGTCGCCGAACAGCGAATCGGCGTCCGGCTGCTGCCGCGCGACCGCGACGTGCGCGCGCTGCAGCCGGCCGGAATCGAGTTCGCGCCTCCGCGGATCGAGCGCTCGACCGGGCCGGGCCGGCACGACTTCGAGATCGACGCCGATGCTTCGATCTCGCTGACCGAGGACATGCGCCGGCGCGACTTCACCGTCAACGCGATCGCGCGCCGGCTCGAAACCGGCGAGTTGCTCGATCCGCTCGACGGCCGAGCCGATCTCGCGCGGCGGATCCTCCGGACGACGAGCCCCGCGAGCTTCCGAGACGACCCCTTGCGGATCGTGCGCGGCCTGCGGTTCGTCTCCGAGCTCGGCTTCGAGCTGGATCCCAAGACGGAGCGGCAGATGCGCGAATGGGCGCCTCGGATCGCGCACGTCTCGGGCGAGCGGATCGGCGGCGGCCTCGCGAGCGACGGGCTGGGGGAGCTCTCGAAGCTCCTCCTCGGGGCCGAGCCTGCGAGGGCGCTCGGACTCGCGCGCGACACCGGCGTCCTCGTGCGGTTCCTACCGGAGCTCGAGCCCGCGCTCGGCTTCGACCAGGAGAGCCGCTACCACGAGCTCCCCCTCGACGAGCACCTCTTCGCCGTCGTCCAGGGCGCGGCGGACGCCGGCGCTCCTCTGCGCGTCCGTCTCGCGGCACTCCTCCACGACGCTGGCAAGCCAGAATCCGCCTGGCGCGGCACGGACGGTCGCCTCCACTTCTACGCGAACCCCGCGCACGGGAAGCGCTCGCACGAGGAGATCGGCGCCGAGCTCGTCTCCGCTGCGCTCTCGCGGCTGCGCTACCCGGTGCGGCTGCGGGCGGCCGTTCGACGGATCGTGCGCGCGCACATGTTCGAGCCGCCTAGGCGGGCGCTCGGCGTCGGTGCGCGCCGGTTCCTCCATCGGCACGGCGAGGAGACGGCGTTCGATCTGCTCGCCCACAAGCACGCGGATCTCCGTGGGAAGCGGCTGGGCGCGACCGCGCAGCAGCTCGCCGAGCTCGACCTGCTGGACAGATTCGGTGAGGCGCTCGAGCAGGAACGGGATAGCGCCTATCGTCTCGACCGGCTGGCAGTCGACGGAACCGATCTGATCGAGCTCGGCTGGAACCCCTCGCCGGCACTCGGGGACGCGCTCGACCAGCTCCTCCAAACCGTGATCGTGGATCCGGAGGCGAATACGCGCGAGCGGTTGCTCGCCCAGGCGGCACAGCTCCTCGAAAACGCTCGCGTACCCTGACGGGATGATCCGCTGGGATGCAGGCGAGCCGTACGAGGTCGTCTTCTCGACTCGGCTGGGAGGCGTCAGCGAGGGTTGCTTCGCCTCGCTCAACCTCGGCCGGTTGACCGGCGACGAGGTCGAGCGCGTCGACGAGAATCGGCGACGCCTCTGCGGCGAGGTCGGCGGCGAGCTCGAGCGGCTCGCGCTCAACCGGCAGATCCATTCCGATCGCGTGCTTCGAGCCGTTCCGGGCGGGCGAGGCGCGCCGGGCGATGGGCTCTGGACGGACGAAGCCGACCTGCCGATCCTCGCGTTCGCAGCCGACTGCTTGCCGATCGCGCTCGTCCGCGGAAACGAGGCCGAGCCGGCGGTCGCGGTCCTGCACGCGGGCTGGCGCGGTCTGCTCGACGGGGTGGTCGCGGCCGGCGTCTCGGCTCTGAACGGGCACACAACGCGCCTGCGCGCCTGCGTCGGCCCGGCGATCGGGCGCTGCTGCTTCGAGGTCGGCCCGGAGGTCGCCGAGCCCTTCGCAGCGAGATTCGGCGAGGACGTCCTCCAGGGGCGAAAGCTCGACCTCCGGGCGTCCGGCGAGCAGGCGCTCCGCGCGGCCGGAGTGGCCGAGGTCGAGCACGTCGATCTCTGCACCGCGTGCGACCCCGACCTCTTCTTCTCGCACCGGCGGACCGGCAAGCCGCGCGGGGTGCAGGGTGTGATCGCCCGTGTCGCCTGAGCACGTCCGCGCGGCGTACGCCCGGATTCGTGCGGACGTCGGCCCGGAGGTGACGATCGTCGCTGCGACGAAGTACGCCTCGCTGGAGGAGATGGCGATCCTCGCCGAGGCGGGCGTCGAGGTCGTCGGCGAGAACCGAGCGCAGGATCTGGAGCGAAAGCACGCCGAGCTGGGCGACGTCTTCCGCTGGCACTTCATCGGGCACCTCCAGTCGAACAAGGTCAAGGTCGTGAACCGGATCTGCGAGCTCGTCCACTCGCTCGACTCGGAGTCGGCAGCCCGCCGGCTGACCGTTCCGGCGCTCGTCGAGGTGAATCTCGCCGGCGAGAAGACGAAGTCGGGGATCCCACCGGCGGCGCTCGCGGGCTTCCTCGGCGCGCACCCCGGCGCCCGCGGACTGATGACGATGCCGCCCGCCGCCGCCGACCCCGAGGCGTCGCGACCGGCCTTTCGCCGCCTGCGGGAGCTCGCCGCCGAGCACGGGCTCGCCGAGCTCTCGATGGGAACGAGCCAGGATTACCGCGTCGCCGCCGAGGAAGGCGCCACTCTGATCAGGGTCGGAACCGTCCTCTTCGGCCCTGTCCGGGGTCAAAGCCCGGACATGTCCTAGCCGGGGGCGCCGAGCCTCCGAAAGCACCACGGTTGGCGGCGAATCCTCCTGCGGTCAGGTTCGGAACGGACCCGGCCGGGCTTTGACCCCGGACACGTCCCAGGCGGCCGGTGATGATCCGTGCGCCCTGCGGCGCTAACATCTGCTGCCGGCATGGGCTTTTCGGACGTCTGGAACCGCACGCTCGTCTACTTCGGGATCGCCGAGGAGGACGACTGGGACGACGAGGACGGGGTCGCCGCGAACGAGGAGATCGAACGCAACTACGGCGCGCGCGAGCGAGCCAATGTGCGGCGCTTGCAACCCCGCCGCGGCCGCGACTTCGAGGACTGGAGCGACCCCGAGCCGGCGGCGGCCTCGACGGCGGTCTTGAGACCTGCTGCCCGCCTGCGCGGCGTCGAGTCGGCGCCGAACCCGGCGAACGTCAAGGTCCACCTGATCCTGCCGCGGAGCTTCAACGACGCGCAGCAGATCGCCGACCGCTTCAAGGACGGCGTCCCCGTGATCCTGAACCTCCAGAACGCGGACCAGGAGCTCTCGAAGCGGCTGATCGACTTCGCGAGCGGCCTCACCTACGCGCTCGACGGCGGCATGCAGCGAGTCGCTGACAAGGTTTTCCTCCTGACCCCGCGCAACGTTGAGGTCTCCGCCGAGGAGCGAGCCCGCATGCTCGAGCGCGGCGGCTTCTTCAACCAAGCGTAGGAAAACTCCGGCCGGAGCCGAAACCGTGCCCATGGGCGACCATCTCGCCACTCTGCCGCTGCTCTTCGACACGGCCACGTCCGTGCAGCGGTTCGTGGACACGTTCATCTACGTCTACATCCTGCTTATCTTCGCCTACGTCCTGACCTCGCTCGTCCGGCTGCCGTACCGACCGTGGTTGAACCGGATGCAGCGCTTCCTCTACGACGTCTGCGACCCGTACCTGCGCCTCTTTCGGCGCTTCATCCCGCCGTTCGGGCCGCTCGATCTCTCGCCGATGATCGCGGTCATCAGCCTCATCGTGCTCCAGCAGATCCTCGATTCCGTGATCCAGGCCGTCCTGTAGGAAAGGAGCCAACGAATGGCGATCACACCCGTCGAGATCAGACACATCCAGCTCCGCAAGGGAATCCGCGGCTACCGCCGCCCGGCGGTCGAGCGCCTGCTCGCCGACATCGCCGAGGACTTCGAGGAGGTGTGGCGCCAGCGCGCCGATCTCTCGGACAAGGTCGAGCAGCTCGAGAGCGATCTCCAGCGCCACCGTGAGCTCGAAGGCCTGTTGCGAACGACGCTCGTCTCGGCGGAGCGCTCCGCCCAAGAGCTCAAGGACCAGGCGCGGCGCGAGGCCGACAACATCGTCTCCGAGGCCCACGGCGAGGCGCGCGCCGTCACCCGGCGGGCCGCGGCCGAGCGCGAGCGGCTCGATCGCGAGGTCCGCCGGATCCAGTCGCTCCTGCGCTCGGCGCTCGAGACGGTCGACGAGGCCGGGATCGACGCGCGCGAGCCGGTCGGCGAGTCCACCGGCGAGATCCGTCGGCTGATCTCCTAGCCCTCCTACGGCGCATCTATCCTGCGAGCGTGAGCGGTGCGACCAGATTGCGGCTGCGCGTCGCGCCCGGTGCTGCGAGGGCTGCGATCGTGGGCCGGCACGGAGACGCCTGGAAGGTGCGCGTCGCCGCGGCGCCCGAGCACGGCAAGGCCAATCTCGCCGTGCTGGCTCTGCTTGCCGAGGCTCTCTCGCTCCCGCGCTCGAGCGTGAGCCTCGTCTCCGGCGGTGCCTCGCGGGACAAGATCGTGGAGCTGACCGGGCTCGAGCCTGCTGAGATCGACCGACGCCTCGCCTCGGCGGGGGAGAAGGAGAGCCGATGACCATCGACACGGAGCACTTCCGCGGCGTTCTAAACGAGCACCGCGCGCGGCTGGAGGGCGCGATCGAGCACCACGACATCGGGGGCTCCTCTCTCACCGACGAGACCGGCGAGCTCTCCGGCTCGACCTCGGACAATCACCTCGCGGACGCGGCGAGCGAGACCTACGAGCGCGAGCTCGACGAGGGGCTCGAGGAGGACGCGCAGGCCCAGCTCCGCGAGGTCGACGACGCGCTCGCTCGGATCGAGAACGGGAGCTACGGCACCTGCACCGCCTGCGGCAAGGAGATCCCCGTCGAACGCCTGGAAGCGGTTCCGTGGACGAAGCTCTGCATCGACGACGCCCGCAAGCTCGCCCGTTGAACGAGCCGGCCCGCAGGGAGGCGCCGCGGTCGCCCGATGTGCGCATCGGCTCGACGACCAATGCGCTGCGCCCGATCTCGGCCGCAGAGCGCCCGCTCGGCGCCGGGGCGAGGCAGTGGGTCGGCCTCGGCGCGATCGCCGTGGCTGCCGTGGGGGCCGATCAGCTCACGAAGCAGGTCGTCGCGCGCACGCTCGCCCTCGGGGAAGAGGTGCACATAGCCGGCCCACTCTCGATCCACCACGTCCAGAACTCCGGGATCGCGTTCGGGCTATTCTCGGAGGCGACCTCGATCGTGATCGTCCTGACTGCGCTCGCGGTGGCGTGGATGCTCGTCTTCTTCGCGCGCGCAGGCCGCCGTCACCCGATTCTCCCGGTCGCACTCGGCTTCGTGCTCGGCGGCAGCATCGCCAACCTCCTCGACCGCGTGCGCCTGGGGCACGTGACCGACTTCCTCGACGTCCGCTACTGGCCGGCCTTCAACCTGGCGGACACCTTCATCGTGGTCGGGGTCGCGATCCTCTTCGCAGCGCTCGCCGGGGCAGACCGGCAGTCGCAGCGACCGCGCCGGCTTGGCGACTCTCCGCTTTCGCGCTCCTGAGCCCGGTCGCCTCGACCGCGCGCTCGCGGCGAGGCCCGAGGTCGGCTCTCGCGCGGTTGCAGAGCGCCTGATTGCCGCCGGCGACGTCCTCGTCGACGGGCAGGCGCGCTCGAAGAGCCAGCGCTTGGAGGGCGGGGAGGAGATCGTCGTCGAGCTGCCGGCGGAGGCGGGGCCGCTCGAGCCGGAGCAGATGGAGTTGCGCGTCGCATTCGAGGACGAGCACCTGCTGGTGGTCGACAAGCCGGCGGGGCTCGTCGTCCATCCGGGCACCGGCCACCGCGAAGGAGGAACGCTCGTCCACGGCCTGCTCGCGCTCGACGCGGCCGGCGGGGACGACGACGATCGCCCGGGGATCGTCCACCGCCTCGACCGAGACACCTCCGGCCTCCTCGTCGTCGCCCGCTCCGACGAGGCGCATGCGAGGCTGGAGGAGCTGATCCGCCGGCGCGAGCTCGAGCGGCGCTACCTCGCGCTTGTCAAGGGCAGGCCACGCTCGCGAACGGGGAGGATCGAGGCGCCAATCGGGCGTGACCGCCAGGATCGAACCCGTCACTCGCTCGACACCCCGACGCCGCGGAACGCCGTCACGCACTTCGAGCTCGTCGAGGCGCTAAGCGAGCACAGCTTGCTCGAGGTCACGCTCGAGACCGGCCGCACGCACCAGATCCGCGTGCATCTCGAGGCGGTCGAGCTCCGGATCGCGGGCGATCCCGTGTACGGGATCCCCGGCGAGCTCGGGCTCGAGCGCCAGTTCCTCCACGCCGCCCGACTCGCGTTTGCCCATCCGTTCACGGGCGCGCGGATCGAGACGGAGTCGCCGCTCCCCGACGATCTTGCAGCCGCGCTGGAGCGAGCCCGGGCCTTGTAACAGTCTGTTACTTGGGCATCTCGCTACACTGGCCGCGTCCAGTTCCCTCCCCGGTGTGGACGAGATCGAGTGGGGGTGCCGCGTCCTGAACGTGGTTCCACTCGCACCGCGCCGGCAGCACGCACCAACCAACCGAGAAAAGAGGCCACGTCAATGCCAGTCGTCTCCATGCGCGAGCTGTTGGAGGCCGGAGTCCACTTCGGCCACCAGACCCGTCGTTGGAACCCGAAGATGAAGCGCTTCATCTTCACCGAGCGGGGCGGGATCTACATCATCGACCTGCAGCAGACCTCCGAGCTCCTCCAGGAGGCCTACGACTTCGCCCGCAACATCGCAAGTCGCGGCGGCAGCATCCTCTTCGTGGGCACGAAGAAACAGGCTCAGGACTCGATCGTGCAGGAGGCTGCGCGCGTCGGGATGCCGTACGTGAGCAACCGCTGGCTCGGCGGCCTGCTCACGAACTGGAAGACGATCACCGACCGGATCGCGCACCTGCACGAGCTCCGGCGCCTGAAGACGGAGGGCCAGCTCGACCTCCTGCCGGCGAAGGAGCGGATCACGATGCTCGCCGAGCTCGAGAAGCTCGAGGCGAACCTCGGTGGAGTCGCCGACCTGCGCCGCCAGCCCGACGCGGTCTTCATCGTCGACCTGAAGAAGGAGCAGCTCGCTGTGCGCGAGGCGCGCAGGCTGGGGCTCCCGATCATCGCACTCGTCGACACGAACTGCGATCCCGACGAGGCCGACTACATCATTCCCGGGAACGACGACGCGATCCGATCGTGCAGCCTGATCGTGCGCGCGATCGCCGAGGGCGTAGCCGCCGGCAAGACGCGGGTCACAGAGGCAGAGCTGAGCCGCAACGGCAACGGAGCGGCGGCCGAGGAGGCGGGGGAGACGGAGACAACCGAAGCCACCTCGGCAGCCACCCCAGTTCCGGCGGCCGATGAGACGCCGGCCGAGCACGAGCCGCTGAGCCCAGGCGAGACGGTCGTGGAGCCCGAGAGCCCGAGCGAGATCACGGGCCAGGCGGCCGCCGACGAGCCGGCCGTCATCACCACGGAAGCGACCGCGACCGAAGCGCCCGCAGCAACCACCGAAGCGCCCGCGGATTCCGAGAGGACGGAGACCCGGTGAGCACCACGATCTCAGCCAGCCTCGTCAAGGAGCTCCGCGACGCCACGGGCGCGGGGATGATGGAGTGCAAGCGCGCGCTCCAGGAGTCGGGCGGCGATCTCGAGGCCGCACGGACGCTCCTGCGCGAGCGCGGGATGGCGCTCGCCGGCAAGCGCGCCGGTCGCGTCACGAGCGAAGGTCTCGTCGGTTACCACCAGAGCGCCGAGCGGGTCACCATGGTCGCTGTGGGCTGCGAGACCGAGCCGGTCTCGAAGAACGACGAGTTTCAGGAATTCGCGAAGAAGGTGCTCGACCTCGCCGACGAGCAAGGACCCGAGGCGGTGGCCCAGCTCGAGCAGGAGCGGGTGGAGCTCGTCGCCAAGCTCGGAGAGAACATCCTCGTCACCGGCACGGAGCGCTATGAGGCGGTCGAGATCGGTGAGACGCTCGGCGCCTATGTCCATCCGCCGGCGAACAAGCTCGGCGTCGTCGTCAAGCTGTCCGGTGGCTCGCCCGAGCTCGCGCGGCAGCTCGCGATGCACATCTCGTTCGGGCGGCCCGAGTGGCTCTCGAAGGAGGACGTGCCGGCGGATGTCGTCGCGACCGAGAGGCAGATCCTGCTCAACTCGGACGAGCTCGAGGGCAAGCCTGAGCAGGCGAAGGAGAAGATCGTCGAGGGGATGCTCGCAAAGCGCTTCTTCGCCGCCCAGCCAGGTGGGACCCTTACCGAGCAGCCCTGGATCCACGACTCCGCGAAGACCGTCGGACAGGCGCTCGGCGAGGCCGAAGCGCGTGTGCTCGCCTTCAAGCTGCTCGCTGTCGCAGAATAGGGCCATGACGGTTCAGCCCGAGGAGGCGGAGCGCGCGCTCACGGGTGCATCGTCGCCGTTCCGACGCGTCCTCCTGAAGCTCTCCGGCGAGGCCCTGATGGGCGAGCAGGAGTACGGGATCGACCCGGCGACCGTCGCCCGGATCGCGGACGAGATCGTCGAGGTCCAGAGCGGCGGGCTCGAGCTTGCGATCGTCGTTGGCGCCGGCAACATCTACCGCGGGATCGCGGCGGCGGCCGACGGGATGGATCGGACCACCGGCGACTACGCCGGGATGCTGGCGACCGTCCTGAACGCACTCGCGCTCCAGGACGCGCTGGAGCGCCTCGGCGCGCTGACCCGAGTGCTCTCCGCGCTTGAGGTCTCCGAGGTCGCCGAGCCGTACATCCGTCGGCGCGCGATGCGCCATCTCGAGAAGGGCCGGATCGTGATCTTCGCCGCAGGCACGGGCAACCCGTTCTTCACGACCGACACGGCGGCTGCGCTCCGGGCGCTCGAGATCGGCGCCGAGGCGCTCCTGATGGGCAAGAACGGCACGAGCGGCGTCTTCGACGGCGATCCGCGGACCGACCCGGACGCCGTCTTCCTGCCGCAGCTGACGCACCTCGAGGCGATCGAACGCGGACTGCGCGTGATGGATACGACCGCGCTCTCGCTCTGCATGGAGAATCGTCTCCCGATCCACGTCTTCGAGCTAACGGAGGGGAACATCCTCCGCGTGGCGAGCGGCGAGCGGGTCGGCACGATCATTTCGACTCCCAGGAAGGAGGCCTGAATGGCGACGATCGAGGAGTTCCTCCAAGACGCGACCCGCCGCATGGACCGATCGATCGAGACAACGCGAACCGAGTTCAACAGCGTCCGCACCGGGCGCGCGTCAGCCGCGCTGCTCGACAGGATCACGATCGACTACTACGGCACGCCGACGCCGCTGAAGAACATGGCGACGATCGGCGCGCCCGAGCCGCGCCTCCTGACCGTCCAGCCCTTCGATCCGAACCAGCTGAAGGCAATCGAGAAGGCGATCCAGGAATCCGATCTCGGCCTGACACCCTCGAACGACGGCAAGGTCGTGCGCCTGCCGATCCCGCAGCTCACCGAGGAGCGCCGCAAGGAGCTCGTCAAGCTCGTGCGCAAGTACGGCGAGGACGGCAAGATCGCAATCCGGAACG
>Ga0136617_10005554_pt1 | contig 11284 bp, 12 predicted proteins | sample AntDrymUQ3222106_2_FD_129672 | JGI IMG/M metagenome (GOLD analysis project Ga0136617, IMG submission 129672) | Polar desert sand microbial communities from Dry Valleys, Antarctica - metaG UQ322 (21.06) | ecosystem: Environmental > Terrestrial > Soil > Desert | place: Antarctica: Dry Valley...
CCGTCACGCCCGCGCGCGGTTGGGAGTCGTTCAGCCACCGAGTTCCGTGCGCAGCCCAGCACGGACGAGCGTGGCATGGAGCCGGACGGACAGCGCGGCCAGCTCGCGGACGGTTTCCTGGGCGCGGACTCGGGCTTCGGGGTTGCGCTGGCGGGTCATTGGTGTGACCACCTGCTCGAACAAGCCGATCTCGCGGTCGGCAGCACTGCGATAGGCGCGTAGATGTCGTGGTTCGATCCCGAAGCGACCCATCTCGGCGACCGTCTTGGCGATGACCAGAGCGTCACCGTCGTAGAAACCGTTGGCAGGCCGGGGTATCAGTCCGAACTGCTCAACCGATCGGAGCGCCTCCTCGTCGAGGCCGGACTCGGTCAGCAGCTCCTTGCGCGACATGCGCACAGCCGAGGCACCCTGGCCGAACTCAGCAGCGCTGGGTAGGCCTTCGGTCGAGACCAGCGCCCGGGGGACGCGCGGCGCCCCCCCACTCACGGCGGGAGGCTCGAGGCCCCGGTCGATTGCCTCGAGGTGCTCCTTGATCACCCGCAGGGGCAGATACTGATCGCGTTGCGCGGCCAGCACATAACGCAGCCGGGCCACGTCGTCGCGGGAGAATTTGCGGTAGCCCGATGCGGTGCGATCGGGCTCGATCAGGCCCTCGGCCTCCAAGAACCGGATCTTGGAGATGGTCACGTCTGCGAACTCCGGCCGCAGTTGGCCCAGGACCTCACCGATGCTGAGGAACGCGCGGCCCGACGTCGCGGGGCGGGTCACGACCCGGCTCCGGAGCCGGCCACCTCCGTGGTGCGGGGCCCGGTCAGGAAGACCAGGCGAAACTTGCCGATCTGCACCTCGTCCCCTCCCGCGAGAGTCGCCGTCTCGATGCGCTCACGGTTGACATACGTGCCGTTCAGGCTCCCCACGTCCCGGACCGAGAAGGCTCCCCCATCACGGCGGAACTCTGCGTGCCGGCGAGACACGGTGACATCGTCGAGAAAGATGTCGCTCTCCGGGTGGCGCCCGGCTGTGGTGACGTTCTCATCCAGCAGGAATCGGCTGCCGGCGTTGGGGCCGCGCCGGACCACCAGCAGTGCCGACCCCGCCGGCAGTGCCTCGACCGCACGCGCATGACTGTCGGCAACTGATTCTGCGGTTTCGGTAGAGGGCTCCTCGATGGTGCCCAGTGCCATCGTCGATGTGGCGTCAAGGGGTTGGTTCTGCGGCGGCGCCTCCGAGGTGGTGAGCGAGGTACCGCAGCGGGTGCAGAACCGACCATCCTCGGGATTCTGCTGACCACACTGAGGGCAATTCACGTTGGCCGTCGCCTCCATAGTCTGCATCTGTCAAACAGTGTCGAAGCTGGTCGGAAGAAGTCTCGACGCCAACCGTACCTTCACGGTTGGACGTGGAACGACAGTAGCCAGCCGAATCGCAGAGGGTCAACAACCCGGCCCCTGTGGCCCGGCGTTCACTGCTCGGCGGTGTGCTTCGTGTATCCGTCGGCGTCGAGCAGCTGGGCCGGGTCCAACGCAGTGTCGAGAGTGAGCTCGAACAACCAGCCTTCGCCATAGGGATCGCTGTTGATCAGATCAGGTGAGGCGTCGAGTGCCTCGTTGCGCCCACTCACTTCACCGGCCGCTGGTGCATACACGTCTGAGACGCTCTTGGTCGACTCGACTTCAGCGATCGGCTGGCCCGCATCTGCCCTGGTACCGACATCGGGCAACTGTACGAAGACGATGTCACCGAGCGCCGCTTGGGCGAAGTCGGTGATCCCCACCCGTACCCGGCCGCCATCGGTGGCCCGCAGCCACTCGTGCTCCACTGTGTAGTGCAGGTCGTCGGGAGTCACCAGTCAGCGATCCTTCTGTTGAGGTCAGCTCGTGAATTCGGCTACTTGGCCGGTCGAGCGTACTGAGGTCGCTTGATCGGCCGCAACGAGGTGATCGTGACGTCATCGACTTGCTCGACTCGCACTCCGCCGCCGGCTCGCCGGACCGTGTCGATGACCCCACCCGGGACGTTCAGGGCAGCGGCAATGGTCTGCCCGTCACCGATCGCGGTGATCTTGTACGGGGCCGTGAGCTGCGTGCCATCGACAGCGATACCGTCGCCCCGGTCGGCGAACCAGGTCGACGCACCGACGCGAACTTCAACGGACCGGCCGCTGATGCCACCACCGGTGAATGAGACCGCCTCGGTGCCAGCTCCGCGCAACTCCTCCAGGGCATCGAGCAGCAACTCGGCGGGCAGTCGTTGGGACGACTCGTCAATGGTGATCACCACACCGGGGCCGCGCGCAGCCACCGTGCCCGCCAGCACCCCGAGTTCGTCAGCACGCTTACGCGCCTGATCGAGCGCGGCGCCGCTGCGGTTGCTGCCGGAGCTGATCTCGGCGCGCGCGGCCTGCTGCTCAGCGATCTCTCCGCGTAGCCGTTCCTCCCGTGCGGAAAGGTCGTCGAGAATGCGTACGAGGTCTTCCTGCCGGGCCGACTCCAACGTCGAGCCCTGCGTGCTCTGCACCTGGACGGCGAAAGCAAAGCCAAGCAACCCGCACAGCGCGCCGATGAGCATCCCCGCGCGCACCCGGGGCCGCCACCGGACCGTTGGCCAGGGCAGCTTCACGCGGGGGAACTTCATGTGGAGGGTTTCACGCCCGGAACAGGTGCCGGCGGATCGCCGCCACATTGCCGAAGATCCGGATGCCGAGCACCACGACGACACCGGTGGACAGCTGCCCGCCGACACCGAGCTGATCACCGAGGAACACGATCATGGCCGCGACCAGGACGTTCGCGACGAATGAGATGACGAAAACCCGGTCGTCGAAGATTCCGTCGAGGTTGGCCCGCAGCCCACCGAAAACCGCGTCGAGTGCCGCGACCACAGCGATCGGCAGATAGGGCTGCAGCACCACCGGCACGGTCGGCTGCAGGACCAGGCCGAGAACCAGCCCGATGATGAGCGCGGCGACGGCGATCATCGGGTGACTCCGCGTGGCGAAGCAAACCTGAGGCTGGTTGCCGGCGCCGCCGGCACGGTGATCGCACTCGTCCGGCGCGTCGTGAACTGCATGCCGTACAGCTGGACGAAGGTCGTGAAGTCCCGCGCGATCCGGCTTTCGGTGAAGAGCGCCTGCATCCGGCCAGAATGCCCTATCGCCCGCACCTCGTACGGGCTTGACACGGGCCGGAAGTCGACGAGGATCGCCTGGCCGGCAGCGCGAATGGTTGACGCGGGTGACAATCGCTGCCCGTCGACCGAGATCGCCTCTGCTCCCGCCGCCCACAACGCGTTGACAATCTCGGCGAGATCCCGATCCTGGATGCGACCGGCATCATTGGGATCGGCGGGCGGGGCATCGCCGGTGACCGGATCCTTCTTGCCGCCGGCGTCGCCGACCGTGACGATGAGGCCGGGCCCTCGCAACGGCACGAGTCCGGCCGCTACCTCCAGGGCGTCCAGGCGGGCTTGCGCCTGACTGCCCGCCGCACTTCCGGCAAGGGCTTTGGCGCGCTCGGCGGAGACTCGTCCGCGCAACCCCACCGCGTCGCGCTGGAGCCGGTCGGTCAGGGCCGCCTGGTCGCGAGCGTCGGCTGCCAGTGCAGCTCGGGTACGCGCCGCCTGGGGAGCATCGGCCGACGCTCGGATGAACGCGGTGGCCAGCAGGGTGCCGATGACGAGGAGGACGAGGTTGCGGGCGAGGACTCCTGCGCGCAACTCACGGCGTGACGGCGGGTCGGCCTTGCGACGGCGTACGGCCACCTCATAGGCGGGATCGAGATGCTGCTCAAGGAGCTCAGTCAACAGGCCGCTTGTTGTGCGCTGCTTCGGCGTCAGCGATCGGTCGCTCAGCGTCCGGCCTCCTCGACGACTGCGGACCACTCGTCGAGCAGGGTAGCCGACTCGGCCGGATCAGCACCCTCTGCCCAGATGTGCGCCAACGCCTCAGCCTGGTCGGGAAGGACCAGCACCCACCTCTGGCTATCGACCAGCACTCGTACGCCATCAGTCGTGTCGATCTCGTACCTCACCGCTGCCTCCGCGACGGCCCTCATGACCGCACCCTTCGCGGCCCACGGCACGCGGACCGAGCGCCGGAGAACGTGGGTTTGGGGTATCCGGGCGTTGATCCTGGACAATGGCAGGCGAGTTCGCGCGACCAGGCCAACCAGCCGGACGAACGCCGCGATGGCATCGACGGTCGGTCCGACCTCGGGGACGACGAAACCACCGCGCCCGTCGCCACCGAAGATGAGCTCGTCCTCGGCAGATGCGGGCAACGCTGACGAAGTGGTACTCGTCCAGAGCACACTGGCACCGTGGACGCCGGCCACCCGCTCGGCGATGCGCGTAGCGCTGACCGGCACCGCGACGGTGCCCTTGCCGACCTCTGCGGTCACCAGGTCGAGAAGCACGAGGAAACCGCGCTCGTCGCCGATCGACGCGCCGCGCTCGTCCACGATGCGCATCCGCTCCCCGACATGGTCGAAGCGCACCCCGAACGCGGCTTGAGAAGACGCGACAAGCTCGCCGAGCCGCTTGAGACTAGCCGCGCGTTCGGCGTCGGTGTCAGTGGTGACCGACTCCTCGGCGCCGAGGTTCATCGTGAGGGCATCGACGCCGAGACGGCCGAGCAGACTGGGCAGGACAAAAGAGGCGGCGCCACCGGAGGTGTCGATGACGACCTTGAGCCCGGCGCCCTGCACCCCGGACAGGTCGAGCCGTTCCAGCAGCTCCCCCGCATAGGTCTCGAAACTGCGCGGCGGAAAGGACAGCTCACCGATGTCGCGGACCCGAGCACGGCGGAAGTCCTGGCGAGACAGTGCTCGCTCGATCTTGCGCTGCGTAGACACCGAGATGTCGGTGCCGTTCTCGTCGAAAATGCTGATGTCGATCGAATCCTGGTTGCCAGGGGTCGTCCGGAGCATCAATCCCCCTGCCGCATCGCTGTGGGCGGTCAGGAACCGGGTCACCGGGACCGGGGCCACCTCGAAGTCGCGGACGTCGACCGCGCTTGTGGTCAGCGCGCTGATGATCGCGCGCTTCAGCGCCCGCGCGGCGCGGGAGGCATCACGAGCTGTCGTGAGGACGCTACCTTTGGGCAGGGTCGTGGCAAAGGCCGAGGCGAGCCGGACGACATACTCCGAGGTGATCTCGACGTTAACCAGGCCACTCACGCCGCGGCGCCCGAATACGGCCCGACTCCCCCGGCTCTCCCAGATGACGCTGTCGGTGATGTGGGCACCGGCCTCGATGGTCTTGGACGGATAGACCTTCACGCCAGCGTGCAGATATGCGTCTTCCTCGATCACGCAGCCGTCGCCGACGATCGCGCCCTCCTCGATGCGGGCGGCTCGCAGCACTGTCGTGTTGCTGCCCAGGACGCACCCGCGCAAATTGGCCTGCGGGCCGACGAAGCAATTGTCATGAAGCACTGCTCGGTGCAGGAACGCCCCCTCCTTGATCATGACGTTGTCGCCGAGAGCCGTGAACTCGCGGAGCTCGGCTCCGGCTTCGACGCGGCTGTAGCGGCCGATGTACGCCGGTCCCCGCAAGACCGCGTCAGCGTCGACCTCGGCGCCGTCCGCCAGCCAGATTCCGGGCGACACCTCGAAGCCGTCGATCTCAACGTCGACCTGACGGTTGAGCACATCAGCCTGCACCCGAAGGTATGACTCAGGGGTGCCGACGTCCTCCCAATAGCTGTCGAGCAGCCAGCCGTACAGCGGCGCACCCTGCCTCAACAGCCGGGGAAACACGTCAGCCGCCCAGTCGACCGGCTCACCCGGGTTGACCAGATCGAGCACCTCCGGCTCCATCACATAGATCCCGGTGTTGACGGTGTCAGAGAACACCTGGCCCCAACTCGGCTTCTCGAGAAACCGCTGGATCTGCATGCTCTCGTCGAGAATCACGATGCCGAAGTCGAGCGGGTCGGCGACCCGTTTGAGCGCGACAGTCACCATCGCCCCGCGTTGCCGGTGGAACTCCACCAGGCTCGTCAGGTCAGCGTCGGTGAGCGCGTCACCGGAGATGACGACAAAGGGCTCACCGTGGAGCGCATCGCGGGCGTTCCGGACGCTTCCGGCCGTACCGAGCGGTGTCTCCTCGGTGGCGTAGGACAGCGACATACCCAGGTCGGCACCGTCACCGAAGTAGTTGCGGACGAGTGGTGCGAGAAATTGCAGGGTCACGACCGTGTCGGTGATGCCATGCCTGCGCAACAGGCGCAGAACGTGCTCCATGATCGGCGCGTTGACCACCGGCAGCAGCGGCTTGGGCAGGCTCGCCGTCATGGGCCGCAGCCGGGTGCCCTCACCACCGGCCATCACGACAGCCTTCACGTCGAAGACGCCTCCCTCCGCCCCACACTCACCAGCCGATAAACCTGTACGACGTACAGCGCGCCGGCCCACCAGTACAACGCGGTCCCCCATACCGCGAACGCCCAGCCGATGGGACGGGCCATGGTCGCTATTGTTCCGTTCCCTATCGACAGCAAGAGGAACGGGAACGCGTACAGAAGGTTGAATGTGGCCGCCTTGCCGAGGAAATGCACCGGCGGCGGGCCGTACCCATACCATCGCAAAACCGGCAGGCACAGTGCTAGCAGCACGTCGCGACCGACCAGCGCGCCGGCAAGTTGCCACGGGATCACGTCGCGCAGGACGAATGCCACGAGGGTGGCCAGGATGTAGAGCCGGTCGGCGAGGGGGTCGAGCAACTGGCCCAGACGGCTTTCCTGATTCCACGCCCGGGCCAGTTTCCCGTCCAGGTAGTCGGTGAAACCGGCGATCACCAACACGCCCAGCGCCGCCAGATCGGCGTGCGGACCGAGCAAGAGATAGACGAAGACAGGAACACCGAGTAGCCGAAGCAGGCTCAGCGCGTTGGGGATGGTGACTATCTGGTCGCCGACGTTGCCCGGCGGGGCCCCGCCCGCAACCGGCCCCACCAGACCTCCCTCGCATGCCGCGACCCAGTCACCATCGATCCTAAGCCCGCACGCGCTCGGCGATGAGCGCGACCGGCCACACACCTCGCCATCCGGACGAACGGCGACAGCTCGATGATTCCGACCACGCGGCCGGGCCATCGAGGTGCCGAGGTGGCTTACCTGGTGCCGGGGGCCGTTCATGCTTCGGCGCAGATCTGGAACATGGTCACACCCCACGGAGGTGGTCGAGCCACCACAAAGACGGCAACGATAGCGAGGGTGATCCACATGGAGCCCTTCCCGGTGCGGACAGACAGTGGCACCTTGCAGATAAAGCGCAGCTCCGCAAAGCGCCCAGCAATACAGCCCAGCTTCTTGTCGCCGTGCCCGAGATTCCCTGGGTCAGCCCACCCCCGTCCTAAGGTGAAACGAGGGTCGACCCAGCGCCAGGAGGTGCCATGGAGGTCGGCGACACCATCGAGACGGAGCACGACGGCAAGCGGGGCGTCGGGATCGTGACCGCGATCCACGACGGCCGGGCGTTCGGGCGCCTGACGATCACGTCCGCTGAGCCGTGGACCTCGCAGATAGCCGGGCGCCGTGGTGTCTGCGGGCTGTCCACGGTCGTACCTGATCTGGGGCCGGTGAATCCGGAGTGACTCACGACTTGCCGCGGGGCCGTCATCCTGCGGCTACGGGAATCTCGATCACGATGGATCTCTACAGCCACGTCATGCCGCAGCAGCAACGGGAAGCCGCCGACAGGATGCAGACAGCACTCCGCTGGTAACCGCACGGGCCGGGTGGCTACACCTGTGGCTACACGGGCCCCGACCGACCGCTCTCATGGAGAAGCCGCAGGCGTCTGACCTGCGGCTTTACCTATCGGGACGACAGGATTTGAACCTGCGACCCCTTGACCCCCAGTCAAGCTAGACGGGTTCGGCATGGTCCATCGACGTTCGGCACCGGCCGGCGTTTTCCCAGGTCACAGGGCCTCTAGGTATTCAGGCACGTCCGCCGAGTGCCGTCACGGTTCGCCGCTATCTTGCACGCTGGTTGCACGCGCGTTGCACGCGGGCATGTCGCATGTGGACAGTCCGGCGGGGCACGCTCGGGTCTTCCCAAGGTGAGATGCCGGAGGATTCGGGCTTGATTCCGAGCATCACCGGGGGGCCAAGGAAATGAAGCGCCGCCACGGCTCGCGGTAGCCGTCCCGCGCGGTTAGCGTGAGAGAGGGGGCGCCGGTCGCGTCGGCGCCCCCAACCAATCCCGACGCGACCGGGGAGGCAGGCGCCATGAGAGACGACTGGATCGGCCTACGTGTCGCCAGGTGGCGCGACATCGCTGGCATGACGCAGCAGGGCCTAGCGGATCGTGTCGGCGTATCCCGCGAGTACGTCTCGATGATCGAGAACGGGAAACGTGCGGTCACCAAGCGCAGCTTGCTGTACGAGCTGGCAGCGGCGCTGGGCGTGTCGGTTACCGACTTGACGGGGCAGCCCACGCCGCCACGTACGGCAGAGGAGCGTGCCGCCTACATCGCGGCACCGGCGATCCGGCAGGCTCTCGACGGACCCGACGATCCCGTCGAACCGCGGTCGATCGCGCACCTGGCCGACATCGCGGATTGGGCGATGGGCGCACGGATGGCCGGTGACTGGACGACGCTGGGCCGGATCTTGCCGGGTCTGATCTCTGAAACCGCGGCCCTCGCTGACGAGCACGAAGCGCGAGCACTCGCGGTGCACGTGCAGGCGTGTGTGGTGGCCAGTCAGGCGCTCAAGCCGCTGGGTTTCATCGACCTGTCTCGCCTGCTCGCCGAACGGGCATTGACGTACGCGCGGCAGCTCGACGACCCGGTACACACTGCCGCCGCACAATTCGCCACCGCGCAGGCCGTGCTCGCGGGGGGAAGCCGGCGGCAGTCCATGACCTTGGCTGAGCAGGCCGCCGAGCAGTTGCAGCCCGACGCCACAAGCGACGACGCGCGCGCCTGGTACGGACTGCTGCACCTTCACGCCGCCCTCTCGGCTGCGGCCGTTGGACAGGCTGACAACGCCGAGTCCCACCTGAGCGAAGCCGCAGAGATCGCACAAACCGTGTCGGGCGATCCGTGGCGGATGGAGTTCAGCCCGGCCAACGTCGGCGTGTGGCGGGTTGGAGTGGCCTTGGAGAACGGCGACCCGGGGAGGGCACCGGAATACGCCCGGCAGGTCGATCAGACGCGGCTTCGTACGGTCGACCGGCGCGTCAGGCTGCACATCGACAGCGCGCGCGGCCTGTACCTCGCTGAGCGGCACGACGCCGCCGTGAGGGCCCTCTTGCGCGCCGACGAGATCGCCCCCCAGGGAGTCCGGACGCGGGCGGCCGTGCGGGAGATCGTGCTGCAAATGGTCCGCGACTCCCGGCAGGGTGGCAGCGACGAACTGCGCGACCTGGCGTTGAGGTTCGGCATCGACCCGCTAGCGCCGATCGACCCGGCAAGCGGCGAAGTGGCGAGAAAGTCCGACTAGCGGCGGGGGCGTAACACGGCGTTACCCGTTCGGTCGCCTTCGTGAGATGGGTATTGCCCTGCTCGCCGCACAGGCCGCGACGCTACAGCGAGGTAACCGAGGGTTACTCCGCGAACGCGGCCCCGCTCCTACGTTCAGGGCATGCCCGAGAGCCGCGACGCGGAACCGCCACAGGGTTCCTGGCCAGACCTGATCCACCGGGTTGAGAACCAGGAGCGGCGCGCTCGTGATTTCCTCAACGGCGACTATGGCCCGCCGCGTGACCACCTGCCGGAGCCCGTCCCGGCGGTTGCCAAGATCGCCGCGTGGCACCTGCTCGACGCCGAGAACCGGACCGTCAGCGAGCGGAAGCTGTTCGCCCTGGTCGACGCGGTGGTCTCTGTCCTTACCCACGGCGGCCGTGAAGAGACCGCGAGGCTGGCCTTCGAGACCGTCGTACGCCCCGCCGTCGCACTGGCCGCCGTGCGAATCCTGACCGGTGAGGAACGATGATCGCCACTGCGGCCACGACGGACCTCGTGGCGACCGCCGCTCTGGCGCTCGCGGTCCTGTCGGCGCTCGCCCGGACAGCGACCACGAGCGCCTCTCCACCGCGCCAAGCCGGACACCGCGCCGGAGGACGACACCGGAGGGCGGGGACGTGAGCGACCCGGCGATGGACTACCTCGACGCCCGCGACCGGCTGCTCAAGTCGATCAATCAGCGACTGTCCCGAATGGACAACGCCGAGCTGGCCGGGCTCCGCGAGTCCCTGGCCGCGCGGGGAATCTCCGACGACGCCGAAGCGGGAACACCGGGGAGCGGCCATGACCGACGTCGCAGGGGTGGCGCTCGCCGCGCTCGACCACCTTGGCGGCCCCGCTCGTAGGTCCGGCCCGAGCCGAGGCCCACCTTGGCGGCTACGTCGTCGGTCGTCCTACCCTCGTGACAGTTGTCACTAGGGTCGAGAGACTGCCCAGCCAGCATGCGCCGCCGCGCGGCTCGGCCACGTCGGGGGCATCCTGCCGAAGTAGCTCGACTTGCCGTCAGCGGTGCCGAACGACCACACGTCGAAGTGCTGGCGAGACTCGGGTGGGCTACCGAAAGTCGGATCGTTCCGCTTCTCGGTAACCCAGCCAGAAACAGTCTGCTGCGGGTCGCCCAACCACAGCCCCTATCTCGGTCTCGCTCAGGCAGTCCAGCCACAGGTCCCACGCCTTCGCCTTCATCGCGGCCTTCTCGTCCCGCTTGGCGTCGCGGCCTTCACCCGGTGCTCGCGGTGTGTAACGGAAAGTTGGCCTGTGTGGGGGTCATGTTGGGCGCCTAGTCAGAATCTCGCGCGGCGTCGCGCCCCGAGTCGGCCGCTCGCCGGGCGTCCCCGCTTGAAGGGAGCGAAGAACGGGACGCCCGGCGAGGTTCGTGAGGCTCAGCCCGAGCCGAGCCCGCAGCCTGCCGCTGCCGTGCCGAGGACCCGCACGCCATCGTCCAGCGTGTCGCTGATCGCCCGCTCGGCGGCTCCCCTGTCCTTGGCTGTGACCCGGTGCACCGTCCGATGTCCGTTGGGTGCCTGCGTAAGCACCTCGAAGTGCTGGCCCGTCGCATTCGTGTCGGTCTGCGGGTCATCCGGCGTTGCCGCCGGCTCAGCGGTTGTCCTTCTCGCTGGCATCGTCGCTCCCGGTTTTAGGTTGAGTGGTTGGTCAGGCGGAAGGCGTCGGGCACGAGCACATCCGCGCACCTTCGGGTTATCTCTGAGTCGCTCGGGCATTCGTCGGTGGCTATCACCGGCGACGTGTACGCCCACGTCGGCGCCGAGTTGCAGCAGGACGCGGCCGACCGTGCGGCGCTCGCGCTC
>Ga0136617_10005555_pt1 | contig 11284 bp, 9 predicted proteins | sample AntDrymUQ3222106_2_FD_129672 | JGI IMG/M metagenome (GOLD analysis project Ga0136617, IMG submission 129672) | Polar desert sand microbial communities from Dry Valleys, Antarctica - metaG UQ322 (21.06) | ecosystem: Environmental > Terrestrial > Soil > Desert | place: Antarctica: Dry Valley...
AGGTGACCTCCTGACGCCGGGCCCCGACTGCCGTCACACTCGTAAAAAGCCCTGCTCAGGAGGTCATTCTTGCTGCTGCACCGGACGGCATCGACCTACCCATGCGGTGGATCTAGGCTAAGCTGCACCGCAATGTCCACCCCGGCCCCGAGCTGAGCACACGCCGTGGCTGAACAGCGCACAGCCGTCATCGACATGGGGTCGAACTCGTTTCGGCTCGTGGTCTTCACGGCCGCCGACGGCTGGTGGAAGCGCACCGACGAGATCTACCTGGCGGTGCGCATCGGCGAGGGGCTCGACGCGACCGGTGAGCTCGGCGCCAAGCCGATGAAGCGCGGCCTCGAGGCCGCCGAGGTCTTCGCCAGCTTCTGCACCGCGAGCGCGATCGCGGCGCCGGACATCCAGGCCGTCGCGACGAGCGCGATCCGCGACGCCACCAACCAGCGGGTGTTCCTCGACCGCGTACGGGAGCAGACCGGCCTGGCGGTGCAGGTGCTCAGCCGCGAGGAGGAGGCGACCTTCGGCTACCTCGCCGCGGTCAACTCAACGACCCTGACCGACGGTGCGGTGTTCGATCTCGGCGGCGGCTCGCTGCAGCTCGTCGAGGTCCAGAGCCGTCACTCGGGCCGCCTGGGCTCGTGGCCGCTGGGGGCCGTCCGCATGACCGAGCACTTCCTCGCCGACGACGACCCGCCGCCGAAGAAGGCGCGCAAGGCGCTGCGCGCCCACGTCGCCGAGCTGCTCGCCGACGAGGGCGCCTGGCTGCCGCGCAGCGGCCGGCGGATCGTCGGCATCGGCGGCACGATGCGCAACCTCGCCGCCGCCGCGCAGGCCGAGGCGGGCAAGCCGTCGACCGGCGTGCAGGGCTTTGCGATCACGCGCGACGCGCTCAACGACCTGATCGACCGCCTGCAGTCGATGAAGGCCGCCGAGCGCGGCTCGGTCAAGGGCATCAAGTACGCCCGGGCGGACCTCATCCTGGCCGGCGCGCTCGTCGTCGACTCCGTGCTCGAGCACGGCGAGTTCGAGGCGATCGAGGTCACCGAGGCGGGCCTGCGCGAAGGGATCTTCTTCCACGCCTACCTCGACGGCGATCCGCCGCTGTTCGACGACGTGCGCCGCTCGAGCGTCGTCAACCTCGCGGCGCGCTACAAGGTCGACCCCGCCCACACCGAGCACGTCGCGCGCCTCGCGCTCGGGCTCTTCGACGAGCTTGCCGAGCAGGGCCTGCACCCCGGCGAGCGCTGGGAGCGCGAGCTGCTCTTCTGCGCCAGTGCCCTGCACGACATCGGCATGTCGGTGGACTACGACGATCACCACAAGCACTCGCGCTACCTCATCCTCAACGCCGGGCTGCCGGGCTTCGAGCCACGCGAGGTGGCGCTGATCGCGCAGGCCGCCCGCTACCACCGCAAGGGCACGCCCGAGTTCGGCGAGCTGTCGCCGCTCACGGAGGACGGCGACGCCGAGCGCCTCAACCGCTTGGCGCTGCTGCTGCGACTCGCCGAGGACCTCGAGCGCAGCCGCGACCAGAGCGTGCACGCCGCCCACGTCGCCGTCGACAACGGCACGATCCGCCTCGAGGTCGAAGCCGACGGCAGCGCCGCGGTCGAGCGCTGGGCGGCGCAGCGCGAGGGCGATCACTGCGAACGCGCATTCGGACGCCAGCTGGAGGTGCAGCCGGCATGACCGGTCGCGCGCGCACGACCACGACCACGACCGGCGCGCGACCGCGGGGCGGGCCGGCACGATGAGCCTGACGCGGGGCGGCGGCCCGCTCGGCGGCTCGCCGGCCGCTGGCAACTACACGATTCAGGCACCCGCGCACCGGATCCTCTTCGAGCCCGACCCGCGCCGCCTGCGAGCGTTCGTCGGCGACACCCTCGTGCTCGACACGACGGGCGCGCATCTGCTGCACGAGACCGGCATCAGCCCCGTCGTCTACGTTCCGCTGGAGGACGTCGACGACGAGCTGCTCGAGCGCACCGACACGACGAGCCACTGTCCGTTCAAGGGCGATGCGACGTACTGGTCGCTGCGCGTCGGCGACGACCTGCGCCCGGACGTGCTCTGGGCCTACGAGGAGCCGCTGCCCGAGGCGGGCTGGCTGCGCGGCTTTGCGGCGCTGTACTTCGACCGCGTCGACCGCTGGCTCGTCGAGGACGAGAAGGTCGACGGCGGCGGGCTGCGCGACCCGTATCACCGCGTCGACGTGCACGTCAGCTCGCGGCCGGTGACGGTCACGGCGGGAGGCGAGGTGATCGCGCGGTGCGCGCGCCCGACGCTCGTCTTCGAGACGAGCATGCCCGTGCGCGTCTACATCCCGCGAGGCGACGTCGAGGCGGGCCACCTGCGCCCGAGCGACCGGACGACGTCGGATGCGTACATGGGCGAGGCGATCTGGTGGCACGTCCACGCGGGCGGCGAGATGTTCCCCGACGCGGCCCACAGCTACGAGCTGCCGCGGGCGGAGGCGATGAAGATCGCCGGCCTCGTCTGCTTCTCGGGCGAGCGAATCGGGAATGAACTAGATCCCTGACCACTTGGTCGGGGATCCTGTAGCACCAGCGGCGCCGGTCCCTGGGGAGGAACGTCGGGTGTTCGACTACGTCATCGTTGGCGCTGGCTCGGCCGGCTGCGTGCTGGCCGCGCGCCTGAGCGAGGACCCCGCCGTCCAGGTCCTCCTGCTCGAGGCCGGCCCGCCCGACCACTCGCAGAACATCCACGTCCCGCTCGGCTTCACGCGCAACTTCCGCACGCAGTTTGACTGGGACCTCGCGACGCACCCCGAGCCCCAGCTCCAGCGTCGCCGGATCTACCTGCCGCGCGGCCGCACGCTCGGCGGCTCGTCGTCGATCAACGCGATGATCTACATCCGCGGAAACCGCGCCGACTACGACGGCTGGGGCTGCGAGGGCTGGGCCTTCGACGACCTGCTGGCGTACTTCAAGCGCGCCGAGGACAACGAGCGCGGAGCCGACGAGCTGCACGGCGCGGGCGGACCGATGCAGGTCGCCGACGGGCGTTCTCGCAACCCGATCGCCGCCGCGTTCATCGAGGCGGCGGTGCAGGCGGGCCTGCGCCGCAACGAGGACTTCAACGGCCTTGAGCAGGACGGCGCCGGCTGGTACCAGGCAACGCAGCGCAACGGGCGGCGCTGCTCGGCGGCCGTCGCCTACCTGCACCCGGCGCTCAGCCGCCCGAACCTCGTCGTGCGCACGGGTGCGCAGGTGCATCGCGTGGTGCTCGACGAGCTGCGCGCGACGGGCGTCGCCGGCGAGCGCTACGGCGAGCCGTTCGCGGCCGGCGCGGGCCGCGAGGTGATCGTGTGCGCGGGGGCGTACGCCTCGCCGCAGCTGCTCATGCTGTCGGGCATCGGCGCGGTGGCGTCGCTGGAGCGCGCCGGAGTCGCGCCCGTCCACGACCTGCCCGAGGTCGGGCGAAACCTGCAGGACCACCTCTCGGCCGGCGTGACCTGGGGCACCGACGAGCCCGTCTCGCTGCTCGTCGCGCGCTTGGAGCCCGAGCGCTGCATGCGCGAGCTGCTCGAGTCCGGCAGCGGCCCGCTGACGTCGTGCATCGCCGAGGCCGGGGCCTTCGATCGCACGGACGCCGGCCTTGCCGTGCCCGACCTTCAGCTCCACGCCGTGCCCGCCGCCTATCCCGACGAGGGGCTCGGCGAGATCGTCGGTCACGGGACGACGTTGACGGTCGCGGTCCTCACGCCGCGTAGCCGCGGCCAGGTCACGCTGGCCTCCGACGAGCCGACCGCCAAGCCGCGGATCGAGCACCACTACCTCAGCGAGCCCGTCGACGTGCAGCGCACGATCGCCGGCGTGCGGCGCCTGCTGGAGATCGCGGCGCAGCCGGCGCTGGCGCGCTACGCGGTCCGGCGCCACGGGCTGCCCACGTCAGACTCCGACGCCGCGATCCTCGCCTACGTCCGCGCGACCGCGCAGACGCTCTACCACCCGGTCGGAACCTGCGCGATCGGCACCGTCGTCGACGAGGGGTTGCGCGTACGGGGGACCGAGGGCCTGCGGGTGATCGACGCGTCCGTGATGCCGCTGATCCCGCGCGGCAACACGAACGCTCCGACGATCGCGATCGCCGAGCGCGCGGCGGACCTGCTGAAGGCCTAGCGGGTCTTCTCGGAACGTTGCGCCGGAAAAGCCGCCCGGCATTTCAGGTGGAACGGTTGGAGAATGCCCACTAGTTCGCCCGCCGCTCGTCGTCGTCGGAGGACGGCGAGCCGACCGGGATCATCTGCTCCTGCGTGGAGACGGCCTCGACGACCTCGGCCTCCTCGGCTTCCTGCTCTTCGAGGTGGTCGCCGTCGCAGAGCACGCGGAAGTTGCCGGTGACGCCGTTGTCGGCGTGGATCGTGATCCCGGGCAGGACCTCCTCGCCCTCCTCGAAGCCGAGCCGCTCCATGTCGAAGTGCGCCAGCCCGATCCCGTGGGCGGTGTGCGTCGGGTTCTCGCGGTCGTGCGCGTTCAGCGCGATCGTGAACGCGCGCAGGTTGGCGGCGACCTTCTCGATTGGCGTCGGCATGACAGGCCAAACGGTAGCGCCTCAGGGTGGCGTGTTCCACAGGCCGCGCCCGCGTGCGCAGCATGAGCGAAGGGCGAGGCAACGACGGCCCGCGGTGGCGGGCCGTCGACATCATGTCGGCGCGCGGGCTACTGCGTGTCCTCGCCGTTTGCCTTGAGCTGCAGATGCACGCTCTCGGCGATCTGAACCTGCGCATGGGGTGATCCCTCACATTGGCTCGCGTCAGCCGGCCGGCGGAGCGCGATCCGCCGCGTCGATCAAGACGCCGGGGTTCAGCAGCCCGGCGGGGTCGACGGTCGCCTTCGCCGCGCGCAGCGCCGCCGCGAAGACATCGGGGCGCTGGCGGTCATACCAGGGCCGGTGGTCGCGGCCGACGGCGTGGTGATGGGTGATCGTGCCACCGGCGGCGAGCAGGGCGTCGCTGACGTGCGTTTTGATCTGCATCCACTGCGCGACCTCCTCGCCGCGCCGCGCCGGCGCGAGCACGGTGAAGTACGGCGCCGGCCCGTCCGGATAGACGTGCGAGATGCGGCACGTGATCCGGCCCGCCGGCCCGATCGCCTCGCTCGCGGCTGCCGTGACCGCCGCGTGCAGCGCCGCGAAGCGCTCCCACGTGACCGCGGTCTCGAAGGTCTCCGTGAGGATCCCGATTGCGACGAACGCGTCGCGCAGGTAGGGCGCGCGGAAGAACGCGGCCCGCCAGGCGCCGGCGGCGTCGCCGCTGCCCGCCGGGTCGCCGGCGAAGCGCGGGCGGCGCACCGCGCGCTCGTCCCACTCGCCGCCGGCCTCGGCGCAGATGTGCAGGCCGCGGTCGAGCAGCTCGCCGACGGGGGCGATCGCCTCCGACGCGCCCTCGAAGCCGAGCACGAGCAGCGCCGCGGTGCCGTCGGCGGCGCCCGTCATGCGGGCCTCCTCGGCGTCGATCAGGCGGCAGTTGGAGGGCCGCAGCCGCGACTGCGCGAGCGCCCTCAGTGCCTCGATGCCGTCGGCGAAGGAGGCGAAGCGCACGGCCGCGAGCGACTGCGCGTGCGGCCGCGGCCGGACCCGCACCCAGGACTCCGTCACGACGCCGAGGATCCCCTCCGAGCCGAGCAGCATGCGGTCCGGCGAGACGCCCGCGCCCGAGCCGGGCAGCCGCCGCGACTCCCACGCGCCGCTCGGCGTGATCGCGCGCACGGACTCCACGAGGTCGTCGATGTGCGTCTCGGCCGTCGCGAAGTGCCCGCCCGCGCGCGTCGCGATCCAGCCGCCCAGCGTCGAGAACTCGAAGGACTGCGGGTAGAAGCGCAGCGTCAGGTCCAGCGCCTTGAGCTGCTGCTCGAGCACCGGCCCCAGCGCGCCGGCCTGGATCAGCGCCGCGCGCGAGACGTCGTCGATCTGCAGCACGCGATCCATCGCCCCGAGGTCGAGCGAGACGACGCCGTCGAAGCGCGCCGGCACGTCGCACGTGACCCCGCCCGTGACGCTCGTCCCGCCGCCGTAGGCCACGACCGCGACGTTTACGGCGTCCGCCCACTCGAGCACCGCCTCGCCGTGGCGCTCGCCGCGCGGTCGCGCCACGAGATCGGGCGGGAACCGAAACTGCCCGTGGAAGCCGCGCACGACGTCGCAGTACGACTTGCCCCAGGCGTGCGAGGCGCGCGCGTGAGGATCGCTTGCGCAGATCGCCGCAAGCGACGGCGGTGCCGCGACGCGCGGTGCCGGCAGCACGACGTCAGCGAGCGCGACCGGCTCGCGCACGATCCCGTCGCCGGCGATCCGGAGGTGCTCCTCGAGGCCCGGCGCGGCCGCCCGGAGCTGCTCCACGGACCACGCGTCGTCCTCATAGCCCCAGCCCCAGTGCTTGCACCTGCGCATCTGCGCGACGATAGTCCCGCGCCATGCCTACACGCGTACTCATCTTCACGGCCTCGATCGGCGCCGGGCACGACCAGCCGGCGCGGGTGCTCGCCGGCGCGCTGCGCGAGCGCGACGCGACCGTCGAGGTCGTCGACGGCCTCGACCTCGCCGGCCCCGTCGCGCGGACGATCGTCGGCGGCGCCTCCAAGCTCGACTCGACGGCCGGCAAGCTCGTGTTTAACGCCAGCTACGTGCTCGCCACCCGGATCGCGCCGCTGTCGCGCGCCGGATCCGGCGCGCTGGACAAGCTCACGCGGCGCGGCTTTGCCAGCTTCCTGCGCGAGCACCCGGTCGACATCGTCGTCTCGACGTACCCGCTGTGGTCGCAGCTGCTGGGGCGCATGCGCGCCGACGGCACCCTGCAGACGCCGGCCGCCAGCGCGATCACCGACCTCGCGGCGCTCGAACTCTGGGCGCACCCGGGCATCGACCTGCACCTCATCACCCATGCCGAGTCGGCCGCAGAGGTCCGCGACGTCGCCGGGCCCGGCGCGCGGACCGAGGCCGTTTCACGGCTTGACCGACCTCGGCTTCACCAACCCGCCCGAGCGCAGCGCCGCGCGGACCGAGCTCGACCTGCCGACGCGCGGCTCGCTCGTCGTCGTCTCAGGCGGTGGCTGGGGCCTCGGCGACCTGCCCGCCGCGACGGAGACGGCGCTGCACTACGGCGCCGACACGGTCGTCGTGCTCGTCGGCCACAACGCGCGCGCCCGCGAGCGCATGCAGGCGTCGTACGCCGACGACGGCCGCGTCCAGGTCTGGGGCTTCACCGACAGGATGGTCACGCTGCTGGCGGCCGCCGACGTGCTGATCCACTCGACCGCCGGCCTGACCGTGCTCGAGGCGCTGATGTGCGACTGCCGCGTCATCTCCTACGGCTGGGAGCGCGGGCACATCCGCGCCAACAACCGTGCCTACGAGCAGCTCGGGATGGTCGCCGTGGCCCGCACCCGCCCGCAGCTCGCGCACGCGCTGATCCACGCGCTGGCCGCGCCGCCGGTCGGCCCGCAGGTGCCCGATCTGCCGGCGGCGGCGGACCTCGTGCTGGGACTGACCGAGCGCGCACCGCTGCTCGCCGGCTGATCGTCGCGCCCGGCGCGCGCGTGGCCGTGAGCGCGAACTATCGTTGCTGACATGCAGCAGCCGGCCATCCTCGCCCGCGGCCATTGGCCCGCAGAGCGCGTCCGCGCGCGCTGGCACGAGGAGCACTACGCGCCGCCGCAGGACAAGGCGGTCGCCGCGGACGCCGCGATCGCCGCGCTGCGCGAGCGCGGGTCACCGAGCCACGACGGGCTGTCGGCGCGCCTCGTCGCACACGCCGAACGCGGTGACGAGCTGCTGCTCGAGCTGCAGCCGGTGCGCTGGGCGCTGCGGCTCGTCGACGGCGACGCGTCGTGTTCGATGGCCGCGCTGACCGTCACGCGCGCCGCCGACGGGCGCTGGCTGGCCGGGCGCAGGGCAACCTGGCTGTCGTCGTGGGCCGGGCGCTGGGCGCTGGGCGCCGGCGGCGCCGTCGACGTCGGCGAGAGCCCGGCGCAGACGCTGTCGCGCGAGCTCGACGAGGAGTGGGCCGTGCAGGCCGAGCGGCTGACGGTCGAGGCGCTCGTGCGCCTTCCGCACCAGCTCGTGATGGTCGTCGGCCTCGCCTGGCTGCCCGACGGCGCCGAGATCGAGATGGACGACGAGCACGACGACTACGCGTGGTGGCCCGCGGACGTCGCCGACTGGCCGGCCGAGGCCGACGAGCCGCTGCGGCGGATGGCGACGCTGCTGGCGGCGCACCAGGGATGAGCCGCCTGCTGACCTTCGAGCGCCTGAAGTGGGCGTCGCTGACCCACTCCGCCGTGTACAGCGTGCTGCTGGTCGTCTGGCTTGTGCCCGGTCTCGCGGGTCTGGAGGCCGTCTTCGGCATGGCGCACGGTCTCGGCTGGATCGCGATGTCGCTGGCCTGCGTCGCCGCGCTGCGCCTGCGCGTCATCGACCTGCGGCTGGCGGTCGCCGTCGCCGTGCTCGGCGGGGTCGGGCCGTTTATCGGCTCGTATGAGTTCGTGCGCCGGTCGCGGCAGCGGCCCGCCGCTCCGGAATCGGCCGCTGCCGGCCTGGTCTGACGGGCAAGCGGCTGCAACCCGACCGGCGGGCCGGGGTAAGTCCCCACAGGTGCAACGGCGCGCCGGGGTGAACAGACCGAAGTGGTTGGCTCGCGGCACCCCGCAAACCTTCTACAGTGGACCGTGGGCATGGCGGTGAACACGACAGTTCAGGTAACGCTCCCAGCGATGGGCGAGTCCGTGCGCGAGGGCACGGTGCTGGAGTGGCACAAGCAGGAGGGCGAGGCCGTCGAGGCCGACGAGACCCTCGTCGACGTCTCAACCGACAAGGTCGACGCCGAGGTTGCGGCGCCCGCCTCGGGCACGCTCGTGAAGATCCTGGCCGCCGAGGGCGAGACGGTCGCCGTCGGCACCGTGCTCGCCGAGATCGACACGAACGCCAACGGCGGCGCTCCCGCGGCGCGGTCGCCCGATCCCGCGGTTGAAGCCGGGCCGCCGGCGGCCGTAGACGGGGGCGTGCGACCACCCGAGAGCGCGCTCGTCGACATCGTGACCCCCGCCGGCGGCGAGTCCGTCCAGGAGGGCACGATCCTCGAATGGGTTGTCCAGGTCGGCGACGCCGTCGAGGAGGGGCAGACCGTCGTGGAGCTGTCGACCGACAAGGTCGACATGGAGCTGCCGGCGCCCGTCACGGGGACGATCGCCGAGATCCTGGCCGCGGAGGGCGAGACGGTCTCCGTCGGCCACGTCATCGCCCGCATGGCGCCCGGCAGCGGCAACGGTGCCTCCGCGATGCGGCGTGCGCCCGCACCGGCCGACGGGTCCGTGCCCGCGCCGCCGGTCGACGGGTCCGCGCCCGCGCCGCCGGCCGCCGGGTCGGCGCCTGCGCCGGCCACGCCCTCGCCCGCAGCGCCCGCAGCCTCGGCGCCCGCGACCGCCGCGGGGGGCAACGGGCACCACGCCTCACCGGTCGCGCGCCGCGTCGCCGCGGTCGAGGGCGTCGACATCTCCGCGGTCCCGGGCAGTGGCCCGGCCGGACGGGTCACGAAGGCCGACGTGCTCGCCGCCAAGAGCGCGACCGCGTCGAGCGCCCCCGCCACGCCGGCGCCGACCGCTCCCGCGCCGACCGCGCCCGCGCCCGCACCGACCGCTCCCGCACCGCCCCAGCGGGCCGACGCCGCCAGCACCGAGCTCAAGGGCGCCGCGGCGATGCTCGCGCGCCACATGGACCGGTCGCGCGAGATCCCGACCGCGACGTCCTTGCGCACGATGACCGTCACGGTCATGGACGCGCGCCGCTCAGAGCTCAAGCGCGCCGGGCACAAGATCTCCTTCACGCACCTCATCGCCTACGCGATCGCCCGCGCCGCGAGCGAGCAGATGCCGGTGATGACCCACCATTACGCCCTCGTGGAAGGCAAGCCGCACCGGATCGACGACGGTGCCGTCAACCTCGGCATCGCCGTCGACGTCGAGAAGAAGGACGGCAGCCGCACGCTGATGGTCCCGGTCATCCGTGACGCCGGCCGCAAGACGTTCCCCGAGTTCCTCGACGCGTTCGGCAACCTCATCGCCCGCGCGCGCGACAACGCGCTGACGCCCGACGACCTCGTCGGCGCGAACGTCTCGCTGACTAACCCCGGCGGGATCGGCACCGTCGCCTCGGTGCCGCGGCTCATGCCCGGCCAGGGCACGATCGTCGCCACCGGCTCGATCGACTACCCCGTCGGGCTCGGCTCCGTCGGCCAGATGATCGGCGCCGAGAAGGTCATGTCGATGACCTCGACGTATGACCACCGCGTCATCCAGGGCGCCGAGTCCGGGCGCTTCCTGAAGGTCGTCGAGGAGTACCTGCAGGGCGAGCACGACTTCTACGAGGAGCTCTTCGCGCAGCTGGGAACGCAGCCCGTGCCACTGCCTGCGCCGCCCGCGCCGGTGGCGGCCGCCGTCGCCGCGCGGGACTCCGCCGAGTCGGCCGCGGCCTCGGTGCTCGCCGGGACGGCGGCGCCCGCCGCCGCTGTCGACGAGGAGCTGCTGAGCGCCGTCCAGGCCGCCGTCTCGCTGCTGAAGGCGCACCGTACGCACGGCCACCTCGCGGCACGGCTGGACCCGCTGGGCCGCGAGCCCGAGGGCGATCCGGCGCTCGACCCCGAGCCGCTGAAGCTGACGCCCGAGCTGATGGCGCGGATCCCCGCGAAGATCCTGCGCATGCACGTTCCGGGCGCGACGCTCGCCGACGCGCTGCCGCACCTGCACGAGACGTACTGCGGCACGATCGCCTACGAGATCGAGCACATCGCGTCGCACCGCCAGCGCACCTGGCTGCGGGCGAAGATCGAGTCGGGCGAGTTTCGCGTCCCGCTCAGCCCCGACGAGCAGAAGGCGCTGCTCAAGCGGCTGATCGAGGTCGACGCGCTCGAGCGCTTCATGCACAAGGCCTACCTCGGCCAGAAGCAGTTCTCGATCGAGGGCCTGGACATGACCGTGCCGATGCTCGACGAGCTGATCCAGCTCTGCGCGGCGCACGGCGGGCGCGAGGTCGTGCTCGGCATGGCGCATCGCGGCCGCCTGAACGTCCTAGCGCACAACCTCGGCCGCCCCTACGACACGATCTTCGCGGAGTTCGAGGGCGCCTCGACGCTGGAGGCCGTCACGACGATCCCGCAGGGCGGTACCGGCGACGTGAAGTACCACCACGGCGCGCAGGGCTCCTACCAGCTGCCCGACGGCTCCTCGATCCTCGTCAACCTCGAGTCCAACCCGTCGCACCTGGAGTACGTCGG
>Ga0136617_10005556_pt1 | contig 11282 bp, 11 predicted proteins | sample AntDrymUQ3222106_2_FD_129672 | JGI IMG/M metagenome (GOLD analysis project Ga0136617, IMG submission 129672) | Polar desert sand microbial communities from Dry Valleys, Antarctica - metaG UQ322 (21.06) | ecosystem: Environmental > Terrestrial > Soil > Desert | place: Antarctica: Dry Valley...
ATCGACGAGATCGTGCGCTTCCGGTCGCTCACCGAGGCCGACATCGAGCGCATCGTCGTCATCCAGCTGCGCCACCTCCGCGACCGCCTCGTGCGGCGCCGGCTGGGGCTGGAGGTCTCCGACGAGGCTGCGGCCTGGCTGGCCCGCACCGGCTACGACGCCGACTACGGCGCCCGGCCTCTTAAGCGGGTGATCCAGCGCCACATCGCCGACCCCCTGGCGCTGGCTCTGCTGGAGGGCCGCTACGCCGAGGGCGACACCGTCAGGGTCGACGTGGCCGGCGACGAGCTGGTGCTGAAGTAGCCCCTTCTTCGACCCGCCCGGACATGCTCGAGCTGCTCACCGGGAAGACTCGGTTCGGTTAGCAATCGCAGACAGGCCATAGTTGACGGGTCGAGTTTTGGCCCTAGGAGCAGTTGTCGATGAGGAGTTGTAGATGAGCGACGAACAAGAGAAGCGTCCCGAGGTGCTGGCCGGCCCGACCTCCGGCCGCCTGCCCGCCGGCACCGGCGACGCCACCGGCGCGGCGGGTGTTCCCGACCCCCGCAACCAGAAGTCGGGGCCCGGGCAGAAGGGCTACGGCCCCGGTGGGCCGCAGATCGGCTCGACCGACGCCCCCCTGACCGAGGTCGACATCGCCGCCCTCGAGGAGACCCTGGGCGAGCTCCAGCAGCTCAAGAAGGGCCGCGACGAGAGCCCGCAGATCCCGACGATCATCCGCGTCCAGCCCTAAGCCCATCTGCGGCGGTCAGGCGGAGGGCGAGGCGGTGCGGTGGTCGGTGCCGACCAGCGTCAGAGGCACCCCGGCCCGTAGGGCCATGGGGCCCTCGGTCGGGGCATCGACCTCGAACCACCGGCCGCACAGGTTGGCGATGGGTACCGGCGTCGCCCCGGTCGCCCGCTCGAGGGCCCGGATGACGCCACCGTGGGTGACGACGACCAGCACCGACCCGGGGGCCGCCCCGGCCGCCACCTCCAGCACCGCCTCCATCACCCGCCGGTCGAAGTTGGCCCGACCCTCGCCGCCCGGCGTAGTGGCCAGCCGGCCCTGGAACCACTCCAGCTGCTGTCCCGGCCAGCGCTCCTCGATCTCGGGCTTGGTGAGCCCGCTCCAGTCGCCCACGTCGTACTCCCCCAGATCGGGACGAATGGCCACCGGCCCCAGGCCGAGGGAGTCGGCCACGATCTCGCCCGTCCGACGGGCCCGCACCAGGTCGGAGGTCACCACGCCGGTGACGCCGGTGCCCGCCAGGCGCCCGACCGCCTCCGCCGCCTGTTCCTCCCCCAACTCCGAAAGCGGCGGGTCGGCCTGGCCCTGCCAGCGGCCGCGGGCGTTCCACGTCGACTGGCCGTGGCGCACCAGGGCCAGGCGGATAGTCATCGTGGCGGCAGCGGGCACCGTGCAGTCCTAGCAGGGCCTGATGCGGGCCTCGCCCACCCGATGCGCAGGTGGGCGATGCGTAGGGTGGGGCCGGGTGGCGTCCCCCCGGCGGGAGGGGGTGCGCACTGCCCGACCCCACCTTGCAGCGGCCTAGGCGAGGAAGCCGCAATCAAGGTGTCGGTCCGAACCCGATCCGCCTTGAGGTGATTTTTCCGCCGGAAACGGCCCGGGCTACTCGCAGGGATAGACGTCGAGCACCTGGTCGGCGGCCCGCGACCGGTTGCCCTCCGAGTCGATGGCCTCGACCCAGAAGATCGCCTGCCCGGCATTGTTGAAGGCGCCGATGCTCGCCCGCCACCGCCCGCCGTCAGGGGCCATGGCAACCGATTCCTCGACGCCGTCCGGGCCGATCACGAACAACGCCACCCGGTCCACCGGGGACTGGTCGGTCACCTCGGCCGTCACGGCCGTCGAGCTGTACGGGCACGGGTAGGTGTAGGCCGACGCCGCGTCGGCGCCGAAGGCGATGGCGGGAGGATCGAGGTCGAAGAACACCGGCGGCGCCATAGGGGCCGGGCCGGGCTGGGTCGGGCTGGGGGGGATCGGGCCGGGAGCGCCCGTCGTCGTCGGGCCCGAGTTCGGCGTCGAGGTCGAGGTGGCCGTCACGGATGTGGACGGGGGGCTGCCGACCACGCTGGACGAAGGGCGCCCGGTCGTCGCCGGAGTCGACGAGGTCGAGGACCCGGACGAGGCGCTCACCGTCGACCCCCCGTCGTCGTCGCGGACGAGGACGTAGCCGACGCCCGCGACCACGGCGACCAGGACCACCGCGGCGGCCACCGCCGCCGACCGCCTCCCCCCCCGGCGGCCCGGCCGGGGCGCGCTCCCGTCGATCCCCGGCGGGAAGCCCTGCTCGTCCCAGCCGACGAGCGTCCTCGACGAGACGGCCAGCTCCATGCGCAGCAGGACCTCCTGGCGCAGCCAGGGGGGCGGGGGCAGGAAGGGCAGCGACGCCATGGCCCGCAGCCGGCCCAGCAGCATGGTGCGCCGGTCGCGGCAGGCGTCGCACCGCCGGACGTGACGGTCAACCCGGGCGCCCACGCTCGGCGTGAACCGCCCGTCCCACCCCTCCAGCACCTCGGCCAGCCCGCGACACGACGACGGGTCGGCGCCGCTGTCGGCCCGGGTGAGGAGCAGGGCCCCCACCGACGTCTCGGTCCGGCTGCGGAGCCGGGCCGCCCGGGACTCGGCGACAGCCGGGCGGAGCCCGAGCACGGCACCCAGGTCGTCGCCGGCCAGCTGGTGGCGCAGGTGGAGGTGGAGGAGGGCCCGGTCGCGCTCCGACAGCGACTCCGAGGAATCCCAGACCAGCGGGCGGGCGTCGTCGGCCATTGACCCACCTGCCTCGTACGGCCCGGCCGCCGTTTCCTCCCCGGGCGCCCGGTCGTCGGTGCCAGTTTCGGGGACGGAGTCCAGGTTCCCCGGGTCCCAGCCACGGGCGTCGGTCCCGCCGGTCGGCGAGCCGGCGGTGGCGCCACTGGCCCCGGCTCCGGCCGGAGTGGAGACTCCCCCTCGGCCGCGGTGGTCCCGGGTCGTCGCCTCGTGGCGGGCGACGGCCAGCAACCACATCCGCAGCCGCGACCGGTCGCGCAGGTTGACCAGCTCGCGCGCCGCCCGGAGGAAGCTGTCGAGGGTCGCCTCCTCGGCCTGGCCGGGGTCGCGGACGACGGCGGTGCACAGGTCGAGGACCGCCCCTGCATAGCGGTCGTAGATCGCGGCGAAGGCGTCCCGATCGCCTCCGACGGCCCGCGACACGAGGGTGGCGTCGTCCATCCCCCGGAGCTTCGCACGCAGAGCCGGCGGAGGCTACAGCAGCGGTATGCTGAACGGACCGCCGTAGGACAATTTTGAGGAGTGACGCGTGCCCGGAACAATTGTCGTCGGCACCCAATGGGGCGACGAGGGCAAGGGCAAGCTCACCGACCTCCTGGCCGGCGAGATGCAGATGGTCGTCCGCTACCAGGGCGGACACAACGCCGGCCACACCATCGTGGTGGCCGGCGAGAAGTTCGCCCTGCAGCTGGTGCCCAGCGGTGTCCTGCACCCGTGGGTGACCCCCGTGATCGGCAACGGCGTGGTCATCGAGCCGGCGGTGCTGGTGTCGGAGATCGACGGGCTGGAGGCCCGGGGCATCGACTGCAGCCGGCTGCGGATCAGCGGCAACGCCCACCTGATCATGCCGTACCACTCCGAGCTCGACCGCCTCATCGAGCGCCGGCTGGGCAAGAACCGTCTGGGCACCACCAAGAGCGGCATCGGTCCCGCCTACGCCGACAAGGCGGCCCGGGTGGGCCTGCGGGTGCAGGACCTCCTCGACCCCAAGATCTTCCGCCAGAAGCTCGAGGTGGTCCTCCAGGAGAAGAACCTGATCCTGGCCAAGGTCTACAACCGGCTACCCCTCGACGCCGACGAGATCGCCGACCGCTACCTGGGCGAGCTCGCCCCCCGGCTGGAGCCCCTGATCGGCGACACCGTCGGCCTGCTGCACGACGCCCTGGAGGGCGGCCAGAACGTGCTCTTCGAGGGGGCGCAGGCCACGTTCCTCGACCTCGACCACGGCACCTATCCGTTCGTCACCTCGTCCAACCCGGTAGCGGGCGGGGCCCTGGTGGGCGCCGGGGTCGGGCCCCGCCACATCCAGCGGGTGATGGGCGTGGCCAAGGCCTACGTCACCCGGGTCGGCAGCGGCCCCTTCCCCACCGAGCTCACCGACGACACGGGCGACACGCTCGTCGACCGGGGCCAGGAGTACGGCACCGTCACCGGCCGCCGCCGCCGTCCGGGCTGGTTCGACGCGGTGATGGTGCGCCACGCCGTCCGCCTCAACGGCCTCACCGAGCTGGCCATCACCAAGCTCGACGTCCTCGACGCCTTCGACACCCTCAAGGTGTGCGTGGCCTACGACACCAATTCCGATGGGCCTGACGGCGACCGCCACTACCACCTGCCCTACCACCAGTCGGTGCTGCACAAGTCGGTGCCGGTCTACGAGGAGCTGCCGGGCTGGAATCTCGACCTCACCGCCGTCACCGACATCGACGACGTGCCTCAGGCGGCTCAGGACTACATCGCCTTCCTCTCCGAGCAGTGCGGCGTGCCGGTCACGCTCGTCGGCGTGGGCCCCGGCCGCGACCAGTTCGTGCGCTTCGCGCCCACGCCCACCGACCTGCCCGTCCCCGTGGCGACCGACGACGACGATGATGACGACGATGACGACGACGGGTACGACGGTGGCTACATCGGCCCCGGCGTCCTCGTCATATGAGCCCGGCCGCCGGGCCCCTCCGAACTGGTGACACTTCGGGGGGATTCGGCCCCGTACGGGTGTCACCGGTTCGCCTGAGCGCCCGGTGAGAGTCTGCGTCGTCGGAAGCGGGGGGCGGGAACACGCCCTGGCGTCGGTGCTGGGCCGCACCGCCACCGTGGTCGTCACCCCCGGCAACCCGGGCATCCCCGGCTCCACGTCGACGCCGCCCGAGGAGCTCGAGGCCGACCTGTGGGTGATCGGGCCCGAGGTGCCTCTCGTCGACGGCCTGGCCGACCGGCTGCGGTCCGGGGGACGGCTGGTCTTCGGTCCCGGGGCCGACGGCGCCCGCCTCGAGGGGTCGAAGGCGTGGATGAAATCGATCCTCTCCGACGCGAGGGTGCCGACCGCCCGCCACGGGGTGTTCTCCGACGTGCCGGCCGCGGCCGCATTCCTCCGCTCCCTGGCGCCGCCCTATGTGGTCAAGACCGACGGTCTGGCCGCCGGCAAGGGCGTGGTCGTCACCGACTCGCTCGACGACGCCATCGCCGACGTGGCGGCCAAGCTCTCGGGGGCCGCGTTCGGGGCCGCCGGTCGTCGGGTGGTGATCGAGGAGGGCCTGGTCGGCGCCGAGGTCTCGCTGCTGTGCCTCTGCGACGGGCGACGGGCGGTGCCGCTGGCCCCGGCCCAGGACCACAAGCGACTGGGCGACGGCGACACCGGGCCCAACACGGGCGGCATGGGCGCCTTCTCCCCCGTGCCGGGCGTCGGGAAGGACCTGATCGAGGAGGTCGTGGAGCGGGCCGTGGAACCCACGCTGAACGCGCTGCACCTCCGCGGCGTCGACTACCGGGGCGTGCTGTACGCCGGCCTCATGCTCACGGCCGACGGATTCAAGGTTCTCGAGTACAACGTGCGCTTCGGCGACCCCGAGGCTCAGGTGGTGCTCCCCCGTCTTGACTGCGACCTCGCCCAACTGCTGGCCGAGGCCGCCGCCGGCCGCCTGGTGTCGGAGCCGTCGTTCACCGACGACGCCGCCGTCACTGTCGTCCTGGCCGCCGAGGGCTACCCCATGTCGCCCCGCACCGGCGACGCCATCCAGGGTCTCGACGCGGCCGCGGCCATGCCCGGCGTCGAGGTCTTCTGCGCAGGCGTCGGCCCGGGGATCACCACCGCCGGCGGACGGGTCCTGAGCGTCACCGGCACCGGCCCCACCCTTGCCGCGGCCCGCTCCCGGGCCTACGCCGCCGCCGCCGCCATCTCCTGGCCCGGCATGCAGCACCGGACAGACATCGCGGCGGCCGTCGGCGGGCCCGATCACTCCGCGCATGTAACCCCCCGAGGGGGTCAGGGCGCGGATCAATCGGCGGATCGACCAGCCCCCGGCGACCAAACCGCGCGATTCTCCCCTGGAGGGGGCGGCGGCGCGGATCACTCGACGAACGGGGACGGCCAGTGAGGGTCGCGGTGCTCATGGGTTCGGAGTCCGACAAGGCCAAGATGGCGCCGGCCGCGGCCACGCTGGCCGAGTTCGGCATCGAGGTCGACGAGCGGGTGCTGTCGGCCCACCGCACACCCGACGAGGTGGCCGCCCTCGCCCGCGGCGCCCGGGAGGCGGGCTACGTCGCCTTCATCTGCGGGGCCGGGATGGCGGCCCACCTGGCGGGGGCGGTGGCGGCCAACACCACCCTGCCGGTGGTCGGTGTCCCCCTCAGCGGGGGCGCCCTCAACGGCGTCGACGCCCTCTACGCCACCGTGCAGATGCCCAGGGGGGTGCCGGTCGCCACCGTCGCCATCGACGGGGCGATGAACGCCGCCCTCCTCGTCGTCCAGATGCTCGCCATCACCGACGCCGACCTGGCCCGTCGCCTCGACGAGCGCCGCCGGCCGCCCGCCCCGTCCGCGTGATCCCCCGCTACTCGCTGCCCGAGATGGCTGCGCTGTTCACCGACGAGGCCCGGTTCGGCCTGTGGCTCGAGGTGGAGGTGCTGGCCACCGAGGCCTGGTCGGCCATCGGCGTCGTGCCGCAGGACGACGCCAAGGCCGTCCGGGAGCGGGCTCCCATCGTCGACGCGGCGTTCGTGGCCGCGGTCGACGCCCGGGAGCAGGTCACCGACCACGACCTGGCCGCCTTCGTCGACGTCGTGCAGTCCGCCATCGGCCCCCCCGCCGGCAACTGGGTCCACTACGGCCTCACGTCGAGCGACGTGGTCGACACCGCCCTGTGCGCCACTCTCACCCAGGCCGCCGACCTCCTGATCGTCGCCTCCTCGAAGCTCATCGCCGCCCTCCGGACGAGGGCCGAGGAGTTCCGCCACACCCCTATGGCCGGGCGCACCCACGGCATGCACGCCGAGCCCACCACCTTCGGCGTCAAGCTGGCCCACTGGGCGCTGCAGGCCGACCGCGACCGCCAGCGCCTCCGGCGGGCCCGCCACGCCATCGCCGTGGGCAAGCTCTCGGGCGCCGTCGGCACCTATTCCAACATCGACCCACGGGTGGAGGCCCACGTGTGCTCCGCCCTCGGCCTCGTTGCCACGCCGGCCACCCAGGTCGTGCCCCGCGACCGCCACGCCGAGTACCTGTACGCCTGCGCCTCGGTGGGCGCATCGGTGGAGATGATGGCCACCGAGATCCGCCACCTCCAGCGCACCGAGGTGGGCGAGGCAGCAGAGCCCTTCCGGGCCGGGCAGAAGGGCAGCTCGGCCATGCCCCACAAGCGCAACCCGATCACCTGTGAGCGGCTGGCCGGCCTGGCCCGGGTGTTGCGGGGAAACCTCGGCGCGGGCCTGGAGGACGTGGCCCTGTGGCACGAGCGCGACATCTCCCACTCGAGCGTCGAGCGGGTGATCCTGCCCGACTCGTCGCTCCTCGCCTACTACCTGCTCGTGCGGATGACGAGGGTGGTCGAGGGGCTCACCGTCGACGCCGACCGCATGCTCGAGAACCTCGACCGCTCCTACGGGCTCGTGTTCAGCCAGCCCGTCCTCCTCGCCCTGGTGGCGTCCGGGCTCTCCCGCGACGACGCCTACCGCACCGTCCAGGACACCGCCCGCACCGCCCACACCCAGCGCCAGCCCTTCCGCCTGGTCCTCGAGACCGACGCCCGGGTCAACCTCACCAGCGCACAGCTCGACGAGGCCTTCAGCCTCGATCGGGCCCTGGCCAACACCGGCCCCATCTTCGAGGCACTCGAGGAAATCGGGGAAGGGGATATCGGGGAGGAAAAGATCGCCCCGGAGGAGATCGCCCCGTGAAGCTCGTCCACTCGGGCAAGGTCCGCGACGTCTACGACGCGGGCGACGGCAACCTGCTCATGGTCACGTCCGACCGCATCTCGGCCTTCGACGTCGTGCTCGACGAGCCCATCCCCGACAAGGGACGGGTGTTGACCGCCCTCACCGCCTTCTGGCTGGAGCGGCTGGCCGACATCGCCCCCAGCCACCTGGTGCACATCGTCGACGACGGCGAGTGGGCCGGGCGGGCCATGCTCGTGCGCCGGGCCGAGATGCTGCCCATCGAGTGCATCGTGCGGGGGTACCTCTCGGGCTCGGCGTGGAAGGAGTACCAGGCCACCGGCACCGTCCACGGGCAGGCCATGCCCAGCGGCCTGCAACAGTCCGACCGGCTGCCGGAGCCCGTCTTCACCCCCTCCACCAAGGCCGAGGTCGGACTCCACGACGAGAACATCAGCGTCGAGCAGGCCGTCGCCCTGGTCGGGCGGCAGACCGCCGACGAGGCCGCCGCCATCAGCCTGGCCGCCTACCAGCGGGCGGCCGCCGACGCCGCCGGGCAGGGGATCGTGATCGCCGACACCAAGTTCGAGCTGGGCTGGATCGATGGGAAGCTGGCCATCTGCGACGAGGTCCTCACGCCCGACTCGTCGCGGTTCTGGGAGGCGGACGACTGGCGCCCGGGCACCGTGCCACCGTCGTTCGACAAGCAGCCGGTGCGCGACTGGCTAGAGGCCACCGGCTGGGGCAAGACCCCCCCGCCGCCGTCGCTCCCCGCCGACGTGGTGGCCACCACCTCGGCCCGCTACGTGGCCGCCTACGAGCGCCTGTCCGGGAAGTCCCTCGGCGACTGGCCCGGCTCGGGGCAAGACCCCGGATGACCCGCCCCGAATGACCGATGGCGAATGGCCGGGCGTGCAAAGGTGACGGCGTGACCCCCTTCTCCGTCCTGGTTGAAGTCACCCTGCGGCCCGACGTGGCCGACCCCCAGGGGGCCACCATCGAGCGGTCCCTGCCCGCGCTGGGCTTCGGCGAGGTGACCGGAGTGCGGGTGGGCAAGGCCATCCGCTTCACCGTCGAAGCGGCCGACGAGACCGCGGCCCGCACCCGGGTGGAGGAGCTCTGCCGCCGGTTCCTCACCAACCCGGTGATCGAGGACGCCACCATCACCCTCGCACCTGGCACCCTTGAACCTGGCACCCTCGGACCTGGCACCCTCGGACCTGGCACCCTCGGACCTGGCACCCTCGGACCTGGCGCATGAGAGTCGGGCCTGGCACCCTCGGACCTGGCGCATGAGAGTCGGGCCATGAAAGTTGGAGTAGTCGTATTCCCGGGCTCCAATTGCGAGCACGACGTGGCCGAGGCCGTCACCCTCCTGGGCGGCGATCCCGAGCTGGTCTGGCACGGCGACCGGTCATTGGGCGACGTTGACGCGGTCGTACTACCCGGAGGGTTCGCCCATGGCGACTACCTCCGCCCCGGCGCCATCGCCCGTTTCAGTCCGGTGATGGGGGCAGTGGTCGAATTCGCCAACGCCGGAGGCCCCGTGGTCGGCATCTGCAACGGGTTCCAGGTGCTGACGGAGGCGGGACTCCTCCCCGGTGCGCTGCAAAAGAACCGGGGATTGAAGTTCCTCTGCACCACGGTCGCGGTACGGGTCGAGACTACCCAATCGGCGCTCACCAGCCGCGCCACGGCCGGCGCCGTCCTCCGCCTGCCGATAAACCACTTCGAGGGGAACTACACCTGCTCCCCCGACGTGTTGGCCCAATTGCGCGCTGACGACCAGATCGTCCTGCGGTATCTCGACAACCCCAACGGGTCGGTCGACGACATCGCCGGCATCTGTTCGGCAGGTCGCAATGTGTGCGGGCTCATGCCGCACCCGGAGCGGGCGTGCGACACCCTTCTGGGCTCCGAGGACGGAAGGCCGTTGCTCAAGAGCCTGTTGGGGGCCCGACTGGCGGGCGACGTACGTCTGGGCGATGGGGGGCGGCTGAATGCCTCCCCCGTGACTACTCGGCGCCCCGCTTGATGTTGGCCCGCCGCAGCACACCGGGGTCGACCCCCGCCTGCCGCCAGGCGGCGTACGTGATGCCCTTGCGTTCGCCGTAGGGCTTGGCCGCAACGACGAACTCCTCTTCCAATGCACCGAGATCGACGGCATTGTCGGTGGAGGACAGTTCGGCTTGGAGGTTCATTCGCTCCTGTGAGAGGTGGAGCCGGGTGAGGGCATCGGCCTCGTTGAGCTTCTCGTCGATGGCTGTGAGCCGCCGCTCCACCGACTCCGGCGTGCGCTTGCGCCCACGCTTCGGTCGATGCGCCTCGAGTGCTTCGAGATAACGCCGTACCGCTCTACCTTGCTCACGTCCCTCTGCCAACGCCGCCTTGTGGCTATCGGACATCGGAGCTCTGGATCGCTTCGCTTCGGTTGCCATTTGACCCATTGTGACGCAGTCCCGAGCAGATTTCAACTTCATCCGGGCCTCTATTTCCTGATCCCGGCCAGTCGATAGCTTGGGGGGATGGCCGCCGACCCCTCCGTCACCCCTCCCCCGGCGGCATTGCCCTCCGCCGCATCGCACCGGAGCCTGGGCCTGACCGACGACGAGGCGGCGGTGATCGAGGAAATCCTCGACCGCGCCCCCAACGGGCTCGAGCTGGCCATGTACGCGGTGATGTGGTCGGAGCACTGCTCGTACAAGTCGTCCCGGGCCCACCTGGGCCGGCTGCCGTCGGAGGCGCCTTGGGTGATGGTCGGGCCGGGCGAGAACGCCGGCGTGGTCGACTGCGGCGATGGCCTGGCCGTCGCCGTCCGCATCGAGAGCCACAACCACCCCTCTGCCATCGAGCCCTACCAGGGGGCGGCCACTGGCGTGGGCGGGATCCTGCGCGACATCTTCACCATGGGCGCCCGCCCCATCGCCCTGCTCGACTCGCTCCACTTCGGCCCGCTGGAAAACCCCCGCAGCCGGTGGGTGGCGGAGGGCGTGGTCAGCGGCATCTCCGGCTACGGCAACTCGGTGGGAGTGCCCACCGTCGGAGGGGAGCTGAACTTCGCCGACTGCTTCGCCGACAACCCGCTGGTCAACGTCATGGCCGTCGGCGTCCTGCGCCACGAGCACCTGGTTCTCGCCCGGGCGACCGGGGTCGGGAACCTGGCCGTGCTCATCGGCTCGACGACCGGGCGCGACGGCATCGGCGGGGTGAGCGTCCTGGCCTCGGCCGGATTCGGAGGCGGCGGCGGCGGGGACGGTGGTGGCGACGGTGGTGGCGACGGCGGGGCCGGGGCCGACGAGGCCAAGCGACCGAGCGTGCAGGTCGGCGATCCCTTCGAGGAGAAGAGGCTCATCGAGGCCTG
>Ga0136617_10005557_pt1 | contig 11282 bp, 9 predicted proteins | sample AntDrymUQ3222106_2_FD_129672 | JGI IMG/M metagenome (GOLD analysis project Ga0136617, IMG submission 129672) | Polar desert sand microbial communities from Dry Valleys, Antarctica - metaG UQ322 (21.06) | ecosystem: Environmental > Terrestrial > Soil > Desert | place: Antarctica: Dry Valley...
ACCACCAGGTTGGCGTCGCTGTCTGAGATCGCCTGCTTGAGCTCGACGAGCTTGCCCTTGCCCAGGTAGCGGTCGGGATCGGGCTGCGGGCGGCGCTGGGTGATCTCCCCCGCCACGGCCACACGGGCCGTGGACAGGAGCTCGCGCAGCTCCGAGAGGTCGGGCGGTTCGGGAGCGGCTGCAATCAGAAGCGCCCGGTGGCGCGCACGCGGGTTGCGGATCTCCTGTCCGTTTGCCATCTCCACCGAAGTCTAGGTGGGCCGGCGGCCTGGGCCCGACGAGTGCTCCCTGAAGCTGGTCGCCCGCCGGCAGGTTGTGTGTCTAGGCCGCGGACGGGATGTGCACCTCACATATCCGTCATCCCCCAGTCGCGGCAGTACCTTAAACCCCAACCTTTGACGCTCGCGAGCGTTGTTACCGGTACGAGTCGGTTTCGACGCACCCTCCACGCATGTCCATTCGACGTTTCCTGCCCACTCCGTCGGCGTCCACCGCACCCCGCCACGGGGCGGCGCGGTCGGCTGCCATCACTCCGGCGGTGGAGCGCGCGAACGGGCGCGGACGTCCGGAGGTGTGCGGGAAGTTCTTCCACGCCGACGGTCAGAAGCTCTACCTCCGCGGCGTTACCTACGGCCCGTTCCATCCGGATGCGGACGGAGTGCCCTACGACCGCGTGCGCACGGGGGAGGACCTCCGCCGCTTGGCCCGCGAGGGCGTCAACACGATCCGCCTCTACACGCCCCCGCCGAGGTGGTTGCTCGATACGGCGGCCGATCATGGCCTTCTCGTCATGGCGGGCCTGGCCTGGGAGCAGCACGTGGCCTTCCTCGAAGATCGCCGGGGAGCGGCCGCCATCGTCAGTCGCGTCGCACGCGAGGTGGCTGAGTGCGCCGGGCATCCCGCGTTACTGGCCTGGGCGGTGGGCAACGAGATCCCGGCACCCGTCGTCCGCTGGCACGGCGCATCCCGCATACACCGCTTCCTGCGTGAGCTCCGTGACACGGTGGAGGCGGTCGACCCCGGTGCGCTCGTAACCTACGTCAACTACCCCTCCACGGAGTACTTGGAGCTCGGTTTCCTCGACTTCGTGTGCTTCAACGTGTTCCTCGAGGCGCCCGGGCCGTTCGAGGCCTACCTCCACCGCCTCCAGAATCTCGCCGGCGACCGGCCCCTGGTACTGACAGAGCTCGGACTGGACAGCGGCACACACGGTGAGCAAGTTCAGGCGCAGACCATCGACTGGCAGGTGCGGGGCGCCTTCTCCGCCGGGTGCGCCGGCAGCTTCGTGTTCTCGTGGACCGACGAGTGGCACCGCGGCGGCCACGAGATCGAGGATTGGCACTTCGGCGTCACCGACCGCGAGCGCCGCGCGAAGCCATCCCTGGCAGCGATGCGGCAGGCGTTCGCCGATGCGCCCCTCGCGCCAATGGCCGACCCGCCCCCCGTGTCGGTGATCGTGTGCACCTACAACGGTGAGCGCACCCTCGAGGAGACATGCGCGGCGGTACGGCGGCTCGAGTACCCGAACTTCGAAGCGCTGCTCATCGACGACGGCTCGACCGATGGCAGCACGGCGATCGCCGAGGCGCACGGCTTCCGCGTGATCTCGACCGCGAACCAGGGGCTCTCGGCCGCACGTAACACCGGCCTGGCCGCGGCGACGGGGGACATTGTCGCCTTCATCGACGATGACGTCGTCCCCGACCCACACTGGCTCAGCTACCTGGTCGACGTCTTTGAGAGCACGCCGTTCGTGGCGGTCGGAGGCCCCAACCTCGCCGTGCCCGGCGACGGCACCGTGGCCGACGCGGTGGACGCCGCGCCGGGCAATCCGACCCACGTGCTCATCTCCGATCGGGAGGCCGAACACATCCCGGGCTGCAACGCAGCGTTCCGGACCGACGCGCTGCGCCACATCGGCGGCTTCGACACGCGCTTCGGAGTCGCGGGCGACGACGTAGATGTCTGCTGGCGCTTGCAGGATGGAGGTGGCAAGATCGGCTACTCGGCCGCCGCCATGGTCTGGCACCACCGCCGCGGAACGGTGATCGGATACCTACGCCAGCAACGTGGCTACGGGACGGCCGAGGCGATGCTCGAACGCAAGTGGCCCGAGCGCTACAGCGCCGGCGGCCACGTGACTTGGCGCGGGCGGCTCTACGGCGGCGGGTCCTTGCGTCCCACGAGCGGACCCTTGCGCTGGCGCGTCTACCACGGCGTGTGGGGCACTGCTCTCTTTCAGTCCCTCTACCAGCCCGCTCGAGGGGACATGAACACCGTGCTGCTCATGCCTGAGGCCTACCTGGCCCTTGGCTGCCTGAGCGCGCTGGTCGCACTCGGAGGGCTATGGCACCCGCTCTTCTTCCTCGCGCCCGCACTAGCGCTGGCGGCTGGAACCCTTGCCGCGCGGGCGGTCTCGGCGGCCGCGGGCGCACGCTTCCCGACTCCGGGGCTGACCGCCCGCGAGCGGACCACACGGCAGGTGATCGCGGCGCTTCTACACCTCGCTCAACCGCTGGTGCGCCTCGACGGCCGCTTGCGACACGGGCTGACCCCATGGCGCCGGCGTGGGGCCCACGGGCGGGCGGTGCCCATCGCGCGGCGCCTCGAACACTGGAGCGAGGAGTGGGTCGACCCCCCCGACCGGGTCCGGTCCTTCGAGGCCGCGCTCGTCGATCACGGGGCCGTCGTGCGCCGCGGGGGCGATTTCGATGACTGGGACCTTGAGATCCGCGGGGGCACCCTTGCGGGGACCCGTGTCTGGACGGTGGTCGAGGAGCACGGGGGCGGAGGTCAGCTGACCCGGTTGCGCTGCCGTCCGACGTGGTCGCGGGGAGCGCTTGCCGTGATCGGGCTGATGGCGGCCCTGAGCCTCTCGGCTGCGGCGAGTGGCGCCGCCGCGGCGGCGGCGGTGGTCGGCGTCCTCGCCGCGGTCCTGGCCCTCCGCACGGTGAGCGAGGGCTCCTCGGCCATGGGGCTGACCCTGCGTACGGTGAGCGCGCGGACGGCTGACGCGGATCCGCGTCAATGACAGCCGCCGAGGCGAGCCTCCCGGCCGGCTCCTTCCGCCGCCAGGCGCGCCTGCTGCGCTACGTCAAGCCGCACTGGCGGGGGCTGATCGTCCTGCTCGCCACGATGTTGGCCAACGTCGCGCTCGACCTGCTGCGGCCGTGGCCCATCAAGCTGGTGGTCGACAACGTCCTCGGCGACGCGGGGCTTCCGGGGATCCTGAGGTGGCTTCCGGGCGTCGAGGGGCCCCGCGGGCTGCTCACGTGGGTGGTTGTGGGCACGCTGCTGATCTTCCTGCTGGGGACCGTGGCGAACATGGCCTACACCTATTACTCGCTGCGGCTCGGCCAGCGCATGACCTACAGCCTCGCGGCCGACCTGTTCGGCCACCTCCAGCGCATGTCGCTGCTGTTTCACACCCGCCGGCCGGTCGGCGACCTCATCTCGCGCGTGACCGGCGACTCGTGGTGTGTGAACACCCTGGTGACCGACGCATTGGTGCCGGCCCTGCAATCGGTCGTGACGCTGGTGGCCATGTTCGTCGTGATGTGGAACCTCCAGCCTACGCTGACCCTGCTCGCCCTCGGGGTGCTGCCCTTCTTCGTCATCGTGATCCGCTTGCTTGGGGGTCCGATCAAGGACCGCACGCGCGAGCAGCTCGACCTCGAGGGCAGCATGATGTCCCACGTCGAGCAAACGCTGAATGCGGTCCCCGCGGTTCAGGCCTTCACCCGCGAGGAGCTTGAGGTCAAGCGCTTCGATTCATACGCCAACCGCACGGTGGTCGCGTACGTCAGGGCCACCGTGGCGGGGCTGTGGTTCGAGCTCTTCGCCGGACTGGTCACGACGATCGGGACGGCCGCCGTGATCTACGTGGGCGCAAACCTCGCGTTGGACGGGAAGCTCACTGCCGGCACCATCATCGTGTTCCTCGCCTACCTCACGTCGCTTTACGAGCCGCTCAACGACATCACGCACACCGCCCAGACAGTGCAGGGGGCCGCTGCCGAGGCCGACCGAGTGAGCGAGATCCTCGAGACCGAGCCCGCGATTCAGGATCGCCCGCACGCACGGGAGGCGCGCGTTGACGGACGGATTCGCTACGAAGACGTCACATTCGGCTACACGCCGGGCCGCCCTGTGCTGCACGGCGTCTCGCTGGAGGCCGACCCGGGCGACGTGATCGCCATCGTCGGGCCCACCGGCGCGGGGAAGACGACGCTGATGAACCTCCTCGTGCGCTTCTTCGACCCGTGGTCGGGAAAGGTGACGATCGGTGGCGTGGATCTGCGCGACTTCAAGCACCGCTCTCTGAGGGGGCAGATCGCGCTGGTCCTGCAGGACCCGTTCATCTTTCCGCTCTCAATCGCGGACAACATTGCCTACGGGCGCCCGCAGGCCAGCCGCGACGATGTGGAGGCGGCCGCCCGGGCGGCCAACGCCCACGAGTTCATAACCCGTCTGCCCGGCGGGTACGACACCGTGGTCGGCGAGCGGGGGGCCACGCTGTCGGGCGGTGAGAAGCAGCGGCTCTCGATCGCCCGAGCCTTCCTCAAGGACGCGCCCGTCCTGATCCTCGACGAACCGACGTCGGCGCTTGACGCGCGCACCGAGGGGGCTTTGCTGGAAGCCCTCGAGCGGCTGATGAAGGGCCGGATCTCCTTCATCATCGCGCACCGCCTGTCCACGATCCGCCAGGCCACACGCATCCTGGTGCTCGATCGAGGGAAGATCGTGGACTCTGGCACTCACGCCGAGCTGCTGGAGGCCCGGGGCCTGTACGCGGCCTTGTACAACCGCCAGATGGACGTGGCCGAGCACGATGCGCCGAGCGACGAGCGCACCCCCGACGGCGGGCCTTGAGCCCTAAGGCCGACCAGCCCTTGCGCATCGCCCAGATCGCTCCCGTGGCCGCCCCGGTATGGCCGGGTGAGGGGGACTCGATCGAGCAGCTCGTCTCGCTGCTGACCGACGAGCTGGTTCGCCGCGGCCACGACGTCACGCTCTACGCCACCGGCGACTCGCGCACTGCGGCCTCCCTGCGGTCGGTGCACCCGCGCGGCTACGACACCGACGGGGCCGGCTGGGACTGGCAGTTCAGCGAGGGTGTCCATGCCGCCCATGCCTTCGAGCACGCCGGCGACCACGACATCATGCACGCCCACGACTACCACTTCTCGCTGCCGTTCTCGCGCCTGGTCGAGACGCCTCTGGTGCAGACGCCTCACATCGAGATCGGGCCCGAGGTCATCGAGGCCCACCGTCAGCGGCCGGACCTGCACGTGGTCGCGGTCTCGGAGTTTCAGCGCCGGCAGCTGCGGGATGTCTCGAACGTCTCGGTCATCCCCCACGGGATCGACATCCAGGCGTTTCCCTTCGACCCCAACGGCGGCGGCTACCTGCTGTTCCTGGGCCGGATGCTGGCCGACAAGGGGCCCGCGCAGGCGATCGCCATCGCGCGCGCCGCCCGGATGCCACTGGTGCTCGCCGGGCCCCTGGAGGAGGGCTATGACATCGCCGCCGAGGAGGCAGTCGACGGTGAACGGATCCGGTATGTCGGGCGCGTGGGCCCGGACGAGCGCAACCGCCTGCTCGGCGGGGCCGCCGCCCTGCTGTTCCCGGTGATCTACCCGGAGCCCTTCGGGCTCGTGCTCATCGAGGCCATGGCGTGTGGCACGCCGGTCGTCGCCGCCGCCCTGGGTGCGGTTTCGGAGATCGTCCAGGAGGGCGTGACCGGCCGGACGGCGCCGTCCTGGGAGGACCTGGCTGAGCTCGTGCCGGCCGCGGCGTCACTTGACCGGGCGGGAGTGCGGCGAGCCGTCGAGCACCGCTTCGACTTCCGCCGCATGGTTGACGATCACGAAGCGCTCTACCGGAGGGTGGTCGGCGCCGGGGGGCCAGGATGACCGCCGTCGTGGCGGTCGTCGCCCATCCCGACGACGAGTCCCTGATCGCCGGGGGCACGCTCGTGCTCGCCGCGCAGGCGGGCGCGCAGACCGGTGTCGTCTCGCTCACCCGTGGCGAGCAGGGGCCCATCGCCGATCCGGAGCTGGCCACCCACAGCACGCTCGGCGACGTGCGCGAGGCAGAGCTGCACACCGCCGGCGAAGCGCTCGGCGCATCCTGGACGACCTGCCTTCGCCACCCCGATGGCGAGCTGTCCTGGGCGGATCACGAAGGTGCGGCGGACGAGCTGGCGGCGCTGCTGGACCCACACGAACCCGACATCGTCCTCACCTTCGCGCCCGACGGCCTCTACGGTCATCCCGACCACATCGCCACGCGGGAGATCGTCGGAATCGCCCTCGACAGGCTCGAGGCTCGCGTGGAGCGGCGTATCTGTCTCTACGAGACGGTCTGGCCACCGGGTCTCGTCCCCGACCTGGTGGCCGCGGCGGATCAGGCCGGACTGGCGAGCGACCTGTGGGGGCTCGAGCCCGAGGACTTCGGGTCGCCCGAGGCGGTGGCCACGCTGGCGGTGGACGTGCGCTCTGCTCTCGACCGCAAGCTCGCAGCGCTGCGTGCTCACCGTACCCAGCTCGACACAGGCCACGTGCTCGCGGCGCTGCCCGGGGGCCTGGCCGAGCGTTTCCTGCACCAGGAACTGTGGCGGCTGGCGCGCCCTGCGCTCTGCGACGGCGGGGCGCTGGTCCTGCTGCTGGGCGGGCATGCCTCGCCCGCGGCGGAGCCGCACCGGGGGACCGGTGGCTGAGGAGCTGCGGATAGTGGTTCTAGGCGGGATGGCTCAGATTCCGGTCGCCGGAATCGCATGGCAGGTGCTGCACTACCTCGAGGGGTTTCGCCGGCTCGGCCACGACGTCGCATACTTGGAGGACCTGGGCATGTGGCCCTACGATCCCGACGCCGATACCGTCACCGACGATGCGAGCCCGGCCGTCCGGCGCCTGAAGCGCCTGATGCGATGGGCCAGCTTCGATGAGCGGTGGGCCTACCGCGCCGCCGTCGGCGAGGAGCGGGTATCCGGAATGACTGCCGAGCAGCTCGACGCCACGCTCGCCGGTGCCGACGTGCTCATCAACCTGAGCGGCATGACCGCCCTGAGCGAGGTGCACATGCGCGTTCCTTTGCGGATCTACCTCGAGACCGACCCGGTGGCGCCCCAGATCGAGATCGCGCAGGGGCGCCGGCAGACGATCGACTTCCTCGCCGCGCACACCCATCACTTCACCTTCGGCGAACGGCTGGGAGCGCCCGACTGCGGCGTGCCGGTCGAGCGCTTCGACTACCGGCCCACCCGCCAGCCGGTCGTGCTCGACTGGTGGTCGCCGCCCGGGGGTTACCCGGCCGCCCCCGCGGGCCCGCTGCGCTTCACCACCGTGGCCAGCTGGGAGCAGACCCACAGGGACATCGAATGGCGCGGGGAGGTGTACACGTGGACCAAGAGCGCGGAGTTCCTCAAGGTTGTCGATCTCCCCGGCCGCACCGACGTCGAGCTGGAGCTGTCCCTGACCCTCGAAGACCCCGACACGATCGCCATGCTCGAAACCCACGGATGGCAGGTCCGGCATCTGCGTGAGCTCTCGCGCGACCCGTCCGCCTACCGCGAGTACATCCGCGGCTCGGGTGGGGAGTTCACCGTCGCCAAGGACCAGAACGTCCGCCTGCGCAGCGGCTGGTTCAGCGACCGCACGGCCACCTATCTCGCAGCGGGGCGCCCGGTTGTCGTGCAGGACACGGGCTTCGAAACAGCCCTGCCGACAGGCCAGGGCCTGCTCGCCTTCCGGACCGCCGACGAGGCCGCCGAGGCGCTGCGCGAGGTCGCATCGGACTACCCCAGACACAGTCGCGCCGCGCACGAGCTCGCCAAGGAGCACTTCCGTGCGGAGACGGTGCTCGCGCGGCTACTCGACGAGGCGGGGGCGTGATCTTTGCGATGAAGCCCGGGCGCCCGAGCTGCTGATGTCACGGCTGGTCGTAGTGGAGGACCTCGCAGGCCCCTCGGTAGCCGGCCGCGGGGGCTTCGCGATGCACGTGCTTCAGATCCTCGAGGGGCTGCGACGCCTGGGCCATGACGTGCTGTTTCTGGAGTTCCTCGAGGGGCCCCCGGATCCCACCGCTCTGCACTATCTCGGCGAGGTGCTCAGAGGCAGGTGGGAGCCGCGGCGGGCCGCCGTGCTCGATGCCGCCTCCGGGGCGAGCTATGCCGGCCCGTCCAGTGAGGAGGTGTCGGCCTTTGCCGCCGGCGCCGATGCGGTGATCTCGCTCGCCGCCCACTACCGCCGCGAGCCCTGGCCCTTGCTGGCCGAGATCCGCCCCCGGATCCTCATCGAGCAGGACCCCGGGTACACCCACCTGTGGGCGGCAGACGGGGATCCGCTGGACATCTTCGGCGAGCACGACATGCACTTCACCGTGGGCGCGAACGTGGGCACGCCCCGAAGCCCGATCCCGACCTCGGGAATCGGCTGGAGGCCCCTGTGGCCGCCGACCATCCTCGACTGGTGGAAGCCCACAGCCCACGTTGAGCGGGACCGCTTCACCACCGTCGGCGCGTGGCGCGACTACGGCTACCTCGAGCTGGACGGCGCGATACTGGGGCCCAAGGTCGAGGAGTTCCGGAAGTTCATCGACCTCCCCCGTTGCGCGGGGGAGGAGATCGAGCTGACGCTGGCGATCGACCGCGACGACCCGGACCGTGAACTGCTTCGCGAGAACGGCTGGCGGCTCGAGGAGCCCGAGTTGGTCGCAACTCCCGACCGGTACCACAGCTACGTCTCCGGCTCGCTCGGCGAGTTCTCCTGCGCGAAGGGTGGCTACGTGGGGACTCTCAGCGGCTGGTTCAGCGACCGTTCCGCGTGCTACCTGGCGGCGGGCCGGCCCGTGGTGCTGCAGGCGACGGGATTCGAGGATCTGCTGCCCACCGGTGCGGGCGCCTTCGCGGTCAGTGACGTGAGCGAGGCCGTGGCCGCGATGGCCGAGATCAGAGCGGACTACGGGCGGCACTCGCGGGCCGCACGCAAGCTGGCATGCGAGTTCTTCGACGCCGAGCGCCTGCTCGGAAGCATGCTCGCGGAGACCGGGCTGCCGCCTCGGGGCAAGTCGGGAGCACCATGAGGACGGGCATGCGCAACCTGATCGTCAACGCCGACGACTTCGGGGCGGGGCTCGGCATCAACGGCGGAATCATCCACTGTCACGTCGAGGGCGTGGTCACGAGCACCAGCCTCATGGTCACCGGCCGTGCTGCCGAGAACGCCGCCGCCCTCGCCCGCGAGCATCCCGCGCTCGCCGTGGGGTTGCACTGGGATCTGGACGGCGAGGATGGGCGCGACAGGGTGGCGCTGGAGAACTCGGTGGCCGTGCGCAGCGAGCTCGACCGGCAGCTGGATGCGTTCGTGACCCTCATCGGCAAGCCGCCGACCCACGTGGACTCACACCATCACGTCCACCGCCGCCCCGAGATCGCGCCGATCGCGTGTGAGCTGGTGGCCCCCCTGGGCGTCCCGCTGCGCGAGGACGGGTCGGTGCGCTTCGTCGGCGGCTTCTACGGGCAGTGGGAGTGGCAGGTCACCGATCTCACGCACGTCAGCCCGGAGCACCTGACCTGGATCCTGCGCAACGAGGTCGACGAGGGCTGGACGGAACTCGGCTGCCACCCGGGGTACGTCGCGGACGACTTCAGCTCGGTGTATCTCGCCGAGCGCGAGGTCGAGGTGGCTACGCTGACCGACCCGCAGACACGGGCGGAGATCGATGCGCTGGGGATATGCCTCGCGAGCTACGCCGACTTGGGAGAGGAGGGCGCACACTGAGCCCTCCCCGTGGCGCTCAGGGCCTCAGGGTCACGCGACGTACCACCCTCAGCTCGGACGGCTTGTCGCCGGCCGTGCCCGGAGTCGCCGTGACGCGCAGTCTCAGCACCAGACGGCCCTTGCGCGCCAGCAGCGCCCGGCCCTTCGGCGTGAGCCGCACGGTGAGCTTGCGCCGGCCCTGCGCGACGTTGCGCCGCACTAGCCTGCCCACCGTGGTGGTCACGGTTCCGCTCGTCGTCCGGCGCCGCAGGAGCAGCACCGATCGCAGGCGGGGGATCGCTCTCCCGAGGCGCACGACCGCTCGCACCGCGGCGCCCCGCTGCGACGAGCGCGCACGCAGCGAAGTGATCGCCGGCGGGAAGACGAACTTGACGCTGTAGGTCTCGAGGTCCCCCCCACTATCCATCGCGAGGTAGTACCTGCCACCCTGCGGGAAGGTCCAGTCGATCACGTCGGTGGCGCCCGGTAGTACGGCCGCCGTCCCGGCGCTGCTGCCCTCGCCGCCGACCTGCTGGCCGGCGCCGGTGACTAGGGTGCCGTAGACGGGGCACACCCCGCCCTCGGGCGAGGAGCAGTTCCTGACGGTGTTGCGCACCGTGAAGTGCACGGACTGGCCCGCCGAGACGTCGAAGAAGAGGTGATCGACGTCGTCCGGGCGCTTGAAGGCTCCAGAGTAGGTCACACCCGGAAGCATCGGCCCGAACGCCTGCGAGACGCTGTCGTCGGGGCCGGAGCCGACTACATCGGCTTGGCCTGGCGCGCCACCGGCGAATGCGCCGACCAGGAGGACTGCGCTGGCGAGAAGGCGGGTGCGGCGCCGGCTCATGCCCTGGACTCGGGAAGTGGCTGGTGGGACATGGGCACTTCGGCCGGTCGCGGAGAGTCGACGGCTCTGATCCCCGGCGGGCCACCGTGCCCGGGCAGGCCGCTGGCGGCGGGGCGAAGGCCGCCGTAAACAGCGACGGCGATTGCAAATGCCCCTGCAATCATGGCGCCAAGCATCACGAGCGCGATAGCGGCGCCAACGCCGGCGACGCGGCCGCTGAAGGCCAGGGCCCGGCCGAGCTCGGCTGCGAAGCCTCCCTGTCTCGTCATGACAACTGCACGCCTGCGTTCGGTGGTCACACCGGTCAAAACCCGAGCGGGGGGCAAAGGTTCGTGAGTACCACGAACCTTTGCCCCTGCATCCAGTCCAGGCGCGCAGGTCAGAGGGCCGGCGTCTGGTCGGCCAGTACTGGGCGCGCCGCGTTCGGCTCCTAGGAGGCGCGCTCGTCCGCGCGCTCGCGGACGTGGGCCTTCTGCTCGAGGGTCATCGCCCCCGGGTGCCCGTCACCGGGCCACGGCGCGAGGATGAGGAGCACCTTGGAGTCGGCCGTGGCGCGCACCTCGTGCGACTCGCCGGGATCGAACTCGGCCAGCAGGCCGGTGCCGCCGGAGATCGTCTCACCGGCCTCGATCTCCAACTCGCCCTCCAGCACCAGCGCCCAGGCGCGCTCGTGC
>Ga0136617_10005558_pt1 | contig 11281 bp, 17 predicted proteins | sample AntDrymUQ3222106_2_FD_129672 | JGI IMG/M metagenome (GOLD analysis project Ga0136617, IMG submission 129672) | Polar desert sand microbial communities from Dry Valleys, Antarctica - metaG UQ322 (21.06) | ecosystem: Environmental > Terrestrial > Soil > Desert | place: Antarctica: Dry Valley...
ACGTCCAGCGAGGACACCTCGAGTGACGACTCCGCCGACTCTGCCGATGACGAGGCTGCCGATGACGAGGCTGCCGACGACGATGCTCCCGCCGAGGAGCCGGCTGCCGAGGAGGCCGGGGACACCCCGGAGAAGTCCGAGAAGCCCAAGGACGGCTAAGGATCTCCACGCGCACGTACGGCCCGTCACCCGCGAGGGGGCGGGCCGTCGTCGTACGCAGCGCGTCGACGCCCGGGATTCAGCCCTGCCAGGCCCGCTCGACCAGCCGGGTGGCCTCCGCCTGCCCGAGGCCCAGTCGTCGCGCCACCGCGACGTAGGCGGCCGCAGCGGAGCGAGCGTCGACCGCCTCGGCGGCCGAGGTCGCGGCGACGTACGTGCCGCGGCGTCCCTCGGTCACGACGACGCCGTCGGCCTCGAGCTCGCGGTAGGCCCGGGCGACGGTGTTGGCGGCCAGACCGAGCTCGGTCGCCAGTGCGCGCACGGTCGGGAGCCGGGTGCCCGGGGCGAGGTCCCCGGACGCGGTGCGACGCGCCACCTGCGAGCGCAGCTGCTCGAACGGCGGCTCCGCAGCCGCCGGGTCGGGAGGTTCGATCCGCATGGCGCGGACCCTACGCCTCGCGCGGGTCCTCGCGCGGGGGCCCGCGGATGCGGTAGGCATGGCGCATGTCGGAGACAGCGCTCGTCGTGGGGGAGTCCCTCATCGACATCGTGCGAGGGGGCGACGGCAGCACCACCGAGTTGCCCGGCGGCAGCGCCGCCAACGTCGCGGTCGCGCTGGCGCGGCTGGACCGGGAGGTCCGGTTCGCCACCAGCTGGGGCGACGACGACCGGGGCCGGGTGCTCGCCGAGTGGCTGGCGCGCGACCGGGTCACGCTGGCGACCGACCCGCTCGCCGTCGGCCACACCTCGACGGCGCTGGCGACGCTGGGCTCCGACGGGCACGCCACCTACGAGTTCGACCTCGGCTGGCGGCTCAACCCGCTGCCGGACGGGCCTGATCCGCTGGTGGTCCACACCTGCTCGCTGGGAGCCGTGCTGACGCCCGGTGCTGCGGACGTGGTGCGGCTGCTGCAGCGGCTGCGCACCGTCGCGACCATCAGCTACGACGTCAACGCCCGGCCGGCGATCACCGGCACCGGCCCCGGGCTGCTGGCCCGGGTCGAGGACGTGGCGGCGCTCAGCGACGTGGTGAAGGCCTCCGACGAGGACCTCGTGGCCCTCTACGGCGACCTCGATCCGCTCGCCGGGGCCAGGCGACTGCTCGCCCTCGGGCCGGCCGCCGTGGTGGTCACCCGCGGCCCGGACGGCGCGACGTGGGTGACGCCCACCCACGAGGTCGACGTGGCCGCGGTCCCGGTCGTGGTCGCCGACACCATCGCGGCCGGTGACACCTTCTGCGCCGGCCTCCTCGACGCGCTGTGGCGGCACGGGCTGCTGGGGGCGGACCGCCGCGACCGACTGCGTGACGCGCCCCGCGACGTGGTCGTCGACGTCCTGGCGCAGGCGGCGCGCGCGGCGGCGGTGACGGTGGGACGACCGGGAGCCGACCCGCCGTACCGTCGCGAGCTGCTGTGACCGGTCAGGGCGCCGGGCGCCACGCGGGGTCGCGGCCGATGAAGCCGACGAGCCGGTCCATGGCGGAGGCGGACTCGGGCACCGGGACCCGGGGACCGTAGTGGCCCGAGGAGCGCAACAGGTCGTCCATCGGCGCCATCCCCTCCAGCAGCGCCGCGCACTCCCCCTCGTCGAGCGCGACCGGGTGGCCGCCGGCGCGCGCCAGGTCCCAGGTGTGCATGAACACGTCGGTCGTGTAGAAGCGGTCGATGGCGTCGGCCAGTGGGAGCTCGCCGATGTGAGGGTTGACGAAGGTCCGGCCGCCGGTTCCCGAGTCGTCCAGGATCGCCTGCACGGCCTCGACCTGGTGCTGCCACGCGCCGGCCGGGTCGTCGTCGGCCGTCGGGCCGGGTGGCAGTACGACGTCGTCAGCCGCCAGGAATCCCGGAAGCCAGGTGACCAGGTGGTCCACGACGTCGCGCGCGGCCCAGCCGGCGACGGGCGTCGGCGCCACCCAGTCCGACGTAGCGCCGACCAGGCGGGTGAAGGTCGCCGCGTGGACGCGGTGCCGCTCGGCCGGGCCCGCGACTCTCATCAGAGCGCGCCGTCGGCGATCATCTGGTCGAGCTTGGCGTAGCCCTCGTGGACGCCGGTGTCCATGCCGCTGCTCAGCATCCCGTCGCGCCCCTCGAGGGAGTCGCACAGCGACTGCGCGTGGAGCCTGGTGCGGCCGTCGCCGAGGTCCTCGAACCACATCGTCTCCAGCGCGATCGCCTCGGGCATCCCCTCGTAGGAGAAGGTCTGCACGATCCGGTCCTCTCCCACCTCCGGGAAGGTGCCGCGGAAGGCGTGGTCGACGCCGTCGTGCTCGCAGAGGTAGCGGTAGGAGCCCAGGCTGCGGAAGTCCCAGTGGTCGATGCGGGCGTTCACGGCGTTCGGCCCGACCCACCGTAGGAAGATCTCCGGGTCGGAGTGCGCCCGCATCAACTGGGCGGGGGTCGCGTGGAAGTCGCGGATGATCCGAATGATGGGCAGGTCGGGGGCCGCCTCGATGGCGGCCTCGTCGTAGGTGCGTTCGGTGGAGTGCGTGGTCATGATGCGGTTCCTTCCTGGGTCGGGTCTTCTCGGTGGTCCTCGTTCATCTCCGCCAGGACGTCGTCCAGGAGGCGGTAGCGCTCCTCGGCCTGCTGCCGGTAGCGCTCGATCCACTTCGTCATCAGGTCGAACACCTCCGCCTCGAGGTGGACCGGGCGACGCTGGGCCTCCCGGCTCCGGGTCACCAGGCCGGCGTCCTCGAGCACCTTCAGGTGTTTGGACACCGCCTGCAGGCTCACGTCGTACGGCGCGGCGAGGTCGCCCACGGTGGCGTCCCCGCCGGTGAGTCGGGCGACGATGTCGCGTCGGGTCGGGTCACTGAGTGCTGCGAAGACCCGGGAGAGCTGATCGGCCATCACTATTCCTCAACTGATCGGTTGACAAGCAGGCTAGGTGAGGGTCTGCTTGTTGTCAATCGTTCGGTTGAATAATCTCAGCGAGAGCTGCCGGTGAGCCAGGTGTGGACCAGCGGCACCGCGCTGGCACCCTCGCCACTGGCGGCGGCGACCCGCTTCATGGACCCGGCGCGGATGTCGCCCACCGCGAAGACGCCGGGCAGCGTGGTGGCCAGATTGGCCGGGGGGAGGCCGTCGTGCCAGGCCCCGCCGGGCACGTCGCGGCCGGTCAGCACGAAGCCGCGCTAGTCCCGGGCGACCTCGGGCGGCAGCCAGTCGCAGCGCGGCTCGGCGCCGAGCAGCAGGAACAGGCTGTCCGCCGCGATCCGGTCGACCTCGCCCGTCGTACAGCGGCGCACGGCGAGCCACTCCAGCCGGCCGGTGCCCCCGCCGTCGACGATCTCGGAGTCGGCGCAGACCCGGATCCGAGGGGTGTGGTCGATCTCGCCGACGAGGTAGTGCGACATGGTCTCGGAGAGCCCCGCGCGGCGGACCAGCATGGTGACCGAGCGGGCGAAGCGGGAGAGGTGGATCGCGGCCTGGCCGGCGGAGTTGCCGCCGCCGACCACCACGACGTCCTGGTCCTCGGCCTCGCGCGCGACGCTCATCGCGCTGCCGTAGTGGACACCCTGGCCCACCAGCGCCTCCAGCGGCTCGACGCCGAGCGTGCGGTAGGCCACCCCGGTCGCGACCACCACGGCTCGGGCGTGCACCTGGCCGCCGTCGGTGTGGACGACGTGGTGGTCCCCGTCGGCGCAGCGCGACAGCCTGGTGACCTCCCAGCCGGTGAAGAAGCGGGTGCCGAAACGGATCGCCTGGTTGCGGGCGCGCTGCGCGAGGCGCATGCCCGAGATCCCGCGGGGGAAGCCGAGGTAGTTGGGGATCATCGAGAGCTGGTGCCGGCCTGCCCGCCGATCGCCTCGGCCTCCAGCACCACCGTGTGCAGCCCCTCGGAGGCGCCGTAGACCGCGGCGGCCAGGCCTGCGGGACCGGCCCCCACGATGCAGAGGTCGACGTCGGTGTCGACGTCGATGTCCTCGGGTCGCCCGTAGAACGCCGCGGCGACCTCGCGCACGCTCGCTGGCGCGTAGACCGCGCTGTAGGGCGACTCGACGAGCGGGTGGTCGGGAGGCCCTCGAAGGCGTCCACGATGGCCCGGCCGACGACTGAGTCGGGCGGGTAGCTGCCGTTGGGCATCCCCATCCGGTCGAGGAAGTCGCGGATCGCCAGCGTCAGTGGCGGCCCCGGCGGCGAGACCAGGCGTACGGTCTCGACCTCGGGCCGGGCGACCGTCGATCCCCAGTCGGAGAGCAGCTCGGTGATGGCTGTGTGGAACTCCTCGTCGCGGGCTCCGCGAGGCATCAGCAGGTAGCCGTCGAACTTTCCCTTGGCCATCCCCTCGCGCAGCAGCGGCGCATCGGTCAGGAACCGGTCCTAGTGGGCGACCACGACGCGCTTCGCGGTCGGGACGTCTCGACGCCACCGCTGGAACGCGACGAGAGAGGTGACGTCGACCAGTGCGGAGTCGGCGACAACCATCGCCACCGGCACGGAGTCGTCGGCCAGGCGGGCCACGAGGTCCCCGGCCTCCTCGACACCGCGGGCAGCGTGCAGGGCGTTGTCACGGGCGTAGCGCCCGAACTCGCCGAGAAGGTGGTCGGCGCGCTCGGGGAAGACCAGCACGATCGCGGGACGGTTCATGACACCTAGAATGACCGATCGTGCGCATCCGGATCGACCTGTCCTACGACGGGACCGACTTCCGCGGGTGGGCGACGCAGCCCGGGTTGCGAACCGTGCAGGGCACGCTCGAGGTGGCGCTCGCCACGGTCCTCCGGCTGCCGGCGGTCACGGTGGTGTGCGCCGGCCGCACCGACACCGGCGTCCACGCCCGGGGCCAGGTGGTGCACGTCGACCTGCCCGAGGAGACGGCGTACGACCTGCTCGGGCGGCGGCTCAACGGACTGCTGACCCCGGATGTGCGGGTGCGATCGGTGGGGCCCGCGCCAGACGGCTTCGACGCGCGCTTCTCCGCGACGTGGCGGCGCTACGCCTATCGGATCGCCGACGCCCCGGCGCTGGTCGACCCGCTGGTGCGCGGGCACGTGCTGGCCTGGCCGCGGTCGCTCGACGTCGCCGCGATGGCCGAGGCGTCCGCGCCGCTGGTGGGGCTGCGGGACTTCGCGTCGTTCTGCAAGAGACGCGAGGGGGCGACCACGATCCGTACGCTGCTGGACCTGGCGTGGGAGCGCGACGGCGAGGGACTCGCCGTGGCCGCGGTGCGGGCAGACGCCTTCTGTCACCACATGGTCCGCTCGCTCGTCGGCTGCCTGTTGGCGGTCGGCGACGGACGCCGGGCGGTCGGCTCGCCGGCCGAGATCCTGGCCGCGGGCGTCCGTGACCCTGCCGTCAGGGTGGCGCCGGCCCACGGGTTGACGCTGGAGGAGGTCCGCTATCCCGACGCGGCCGGGCTGGCTGCGCGGGCCGACCGGGCGCGGGCGCGGAGGGAGCTGCCATGACCGACGACCACTACTTCTCGGCCGATCCGGCGGCGCCGTTCGCCCGCGAGGACTTCGCCTGTGAGGTCTGGGGCCACGAGCTGAGGCTGACCAGTGGTGCGGGCGTCTTCAGCAAGGGCCACCTCGACCACGCCACCGGGGTGCTGTTGCGCGAGGCCGAGCCGCCGCCGCAGGGACAGTTCCTCGACCTCGGCTGCGGCTACGGCGTGATCGGCCTGGCCATCGCCCGGGCGGTGCCGCTGGCCAACGTCACGGCCGTCGACGTCAACGCGCGGGCGCTGCTGCTCGCCAACGACAACGCGCGCGCTGCGGGCGTCGAGGGCCGGTTCGTCGCCTGCCTGCCCGACCAGGTGCCGACCGATGCGACGTACGACGAGATCTGGTCGAACCCGCCGATCCGGATCGGCAAGCAGGCGCTCCACGAGCTGCTGCTCACCTGGCTGCCGAGACTGCGGCCCGAGGGGCGCGCGGTGATGGTCGTCGGCAAGTTCCTCGGCGCCGACTCGCTGCAGCAGTGGCTGACCGGGCAGGGGTGGCCGACGGCGCGGCTGGCCAGCGCCAAGGGCTTCCGCGTGCTGGAGACCCGGCGGGGCTGACCGCCGTCTCGCTCATTGCATCGATCCCTGTCAATATTGACTCATGTCGAACTCCGTGGGGCTCGACCCGGCCGAAACTACGGCTGGGGTCTGTTGCACGTCGCTGGTCGCGGAGCCGCTCGGTGCGGACGCCGTGGCCGCGGCGGTCCCGGTGCTCAAGGCGCTCGCCGACCCGGCCCGGCTGCGGTTGCTCTCGCTCGTGGCGTCGCACGCGGGCGGCGAGGCCTGCGTGTGCGACCTCAACGAGGCCTTCGACCTCTCCCAGCCGACGATCAGCCACCACCTCAAGGTGCTCCATTCCGTCGGACTGCTCGAGCGGGAGAAGCGAGGGGTCTGGGTCTACTACCGCGTCGACGCGCCGGCCCTGGGCGAGCTCGGCGCGCTGATCGGGAGCGTCAGCCGGTGACGCCGCTGCTGCGCCGTGCGGTCGCCGAACTCGTCGGTACGGCGTTCCTCCTGATGGCCGTGGTCGGCTCCGGCATCATGGCGACCCGGCTCTCGGACGACGTCGGCCTGCAGCTGCTCGCCAACAGCGTGGCCACCGGTGCCGCCCTGGTCGCGCTGATCCTGGCACTGCAGCCGGTGTCCGCGGCGTTCAACCCGGTGGTGACCCTGGTCGAGGCCGCACTGGGCCGGCTCCCCGCGGCCGACGTCCTGGCCGTGATCGCCTCGCAGCTGGTCGGGGGTGTGGTGGGTGTGGTGCTGGCCAACCTGATGTTCGACCTGCCGGCGATCTCGGTCGCGACCACCGATCGCGGCGGTGCCCACCTCTGGCTGGCGGAGGTCGTGGCCACCCTCGGTCTGGTACTGGTCATCTTCGGGTCGGTCCGCTCCGGCCGGCTCGAGACGCTCGCGTTCGGTGTCGGCGGCTACATCACGGCCGCCTACTGGTTCACCAGCTCCACCAGCTTCGCGAATCCGGCGGTGACGTTCGCTCGTACGCTCTCCGACACCTTCACCGGCATCGACCCCGAGTCGGCGTCGATGTTCATGCTGATGCAGCTGCTCGGCGGCGTCGTCGCCTTCGGGCTGGTCCGCGTTCTCTATCCCGCCCCGTCGAAAGGCTGAACCATGAGCGGCAACCCCACCGTCCTCTTCGTGTGCGTCCACAACGCCGGCCGCTCGCAGATGGCCGCCGGCTGGCTGGCCCACCTGGCCGGTGGCCGGGTAGAGGTGCTCTCCGCCGGCTCGGCCCCGGCCGACGCGATCAACCCCGTGGCAGTCGCGGCGATGGCCGAGGTCGGGATCGACATCGCCGGCCGGCAACCCAAGGTGCTCACCGACGATGCGGTCCAGATCTCCGACGTCGTCGTCACGATGGGCTGCGGCGACGGGTGCCCGTACTTCCCCGGCACCCGCTACGAGGACTGGGAGCTCGACGACCCCGCCGGCCAGGGGATCGAGGCGGTACGCCCGATCCGCGACGAGATCCGGCGCCGGATCGAGGTGCTGGTGGCCGAGCTGCTTCCTCGGTAGTGCGCCATTGCGGGTAGTCCACATCGTTTCGGTCGCGATCACGCGGGCGGGACGACCGAAACGATGTGGACTACCCGTCAGGACGGTCGCAACAGGACAGGTCCCGCTAGCGTCTGTGGAACATGGAGCGGGTGGTCGAGCGAGGAGTCGGAGGGCGCGTGGTCGACTTCGACGAGTGGGTCGCCGCGCGAGGGGACGGCCTCTTCCGGCTCGCGTACGTCCTGACCGGCAACCGCGCTGACGCCGAGGACGTCGTGCAGGACGCGCTGTCCCGCGCGCTGCCCCGCTGGTCGCGGATCGTCGAGGTCGACGACCCTGACGCCTACGTACGCCGGATGGTCGTCAACGCCCACACCTCGCGGTGGCGGAAGTGGGGGCGGCGCGAGTCGCCGGTGGCGGAGGTCCGGCTCGGTGAGACGAGCGAGCCCGAGGTCGAGGAGCAGGACATGGTGTGGCGGGCCTGCCTGGCGCTGCCTCCCGACCAGCGCGTGGCCGTGGTGCTGCGCTACTACGAGCACCGGGAGTACGCCGAGATCGCCGACCTGACCGGTGTCCGCGAGGGCACCGTCCGGTCGCGGGTCTCCCGCGGCCTCGCGACCCTGCGCCACACCCTGGGCACCGAGCTGGAGGACGACGATGAGTGACCTGGAGACGCGGCTCTCCGAGGGCCTCGCAGGCACGGCCGAGCGCGCCCCGCACCCCGGCGACCTGACCACCGGTGCCCGTGCCCGGCTGCGCCGACGCCGACGTTCGACCACCGCGGTCGTGGCCGCCGCGCTGGCAGTCGTCGCGATCCCGGTCGGCCTGACCTTCGTGGGCCAGGAGTCCGGCGACGGCGGTGGTCCGGACCGGCGTGAGCCGTCGACCGTCGCGAGCGCGCCCGACGACTGGCGTACGGAGACCTGGCGCGACCTGAGCGTCGACGTGCCGCCGGAGTGGGGCTTCGGCGGCGGCACCGACTGGTGCGCCGACGGCCGCGACCTGGACGAGGCCCTCCAGTTGAGCCGTCCCAGTGGGATCGTGCCGGCCATCGCCTGTACGCCGGCCTTCGGCTACGGCGCCCACTTCCTCGAGCCGAGCAGCGGCGAGCTGCCGCCCGGGACCGAGGGAGTGGTGCAGCCGTACCGCGGCGACCGCTATCCCGACGACGCCTGGATCGGCTACGCCAGCACCCAGCAGACGGCCGTCTGGGTGGTCGCCGCCGACCGCACCACCGCCCGGCTGGTCCTCGACTCGGCCACCCCGGTCGGCGAGGTCGACGCCAACGGCTGCGCGACGCGCATCGAGATGGGGGCCCCCTCGGCTAATGCGGAGGTCTCGGTCTGCCGATACTCCTCCGATGGCTGGCTGGAGCAGAGCGAGCTGCTCGCAGTGGACGACAGCCGTGCCGCCATCACCGCGATGGAGTCCGCTCCGCCGCTGGGAGGCGCCGGTGAGATGTGCGGTGCCAGCCTCGCCGATGCTGGCCCAGGCGTCGTGCTGGGTGCCGCCGGTTTCACTGCGCAGGTGAGCTGGGGGCCTGGTTGCCCGATGGTGACCGTGACCGGCGGCATCGGTGCCAGGCGGCTCACCGCGGACGTCCTCTACTGGGCGCTCTCGCCGGGGTGGAGCGGCTCCTTCCCCGCCGGGGTCCCGGTCCCGGAGCGGCTGCGGGGCCAGTGACATGCTGGCCGCATGACCTACAAGGCGGCCGCGGACAGGTACGACGGGCTCACGAGTGACGGCGGAATGGACTACCGCTACACCGGCCACAGCGGGTTGAAGCTGCCCGTCCTCTCACTCGGGCTGTGGCAGAACTTCGGCGACGACCGGCCCGAGCAGACCCAGCGGGCGATCCTGCGCCGGGCCTTCGACCGCGGCGTGACCCACTTCGACCTCGCCAACAACTACGGTCCGCCGTACGGCCGCGCCGAGGAGAACTTCGGTCGCTACCTCGCCGAGGACCTCGAGCCCTACCGCGACGAGCTGGTGATCTCGACCAAGGCCGGCTACGACATGTGGCCGGGCCCGTACGGGCAGGGCGGGGGGTCGCGGAAGTACGTCCTCTCCAGCCTCGACCAGTCGCTGGCCCGGATGGGGCTCGACTACGTCGACATCTTCTACAGCCATCGCTTCGACGCCGAGACACCGGTCGAGGAGACGATGACGGCGCTCGACACGGCCGTCCGCTCCGGCCGCGCGCTCTACGCCGGCATCAGCTCCTACTCTGCCGAGAAGACTCGTGAGGCTGCCACGATCGCCCGCGAGCTCGGCACGCCGCTGCTGATCCACCAGCCGTCGTACTCCATGCTCAACCGCTGGATCGAGGCCCCTCACGGTGGGCAGAGCCTGCTCGACGAGCTCGAGCAGCAGGGGATGGGCTGCATCGTCTTCACCGCGCTCGCCCAGGGGCTGCTGACGGACCGCTATCTCGGGGGCGTGCCCGACGACTCGCGCGCCGCGCGTGAGGACTCGACGCTGACCGGCCTCGACGACGACGTGCTGACGCGGGTCCGCGCGCTCAACGCCATCGCCGAGCGGCGCGGGCAGAGGCTCGCGCAGCTCGCTCTGCAGTGGGCGGTACGTGACCCGCGGGTCACGAGCGCGGTGATCGGCGCTTCCAGCGTCGAGCAGCTCGACGCCAACCTCGACGCCGTCGGCGGCCCACCGCTGAGCGAGGGCGAGCTCGCCGAGATCGACCAGTACGCCGTCGAGTCCGGCGTCAACCTGTGGGCCAGGGCCACCGAGAAGTGACCGGGGTAGTACGTGACGAACGGGTCGCCGCCACGCCGTGGAGACGACCCGACCGTCACGTACTACCGCCTGCTTAGTCGGGGATGCCGCTCTCCGGCGGCGCGTCGTCGGCCTGGCCCGAGGAGTCCTCGGCGATCTCGGCGTCGCCGATGTCGGTGGACAGCACCGGCGTCAGCGGCTCGCCTGCCCCGTCCTCGATCTCGACGAGCCGCAGGCCCGAGATGCCCATGTGGCTGTCGGCGGTGTAGCGGAACGGCGCGAGCTGCGGACCCTCGAGGCCCTGGCCCACCTCCTCGAGCGCCTCGACGATCCCGTCCTGGGTGAGGTCCTCACCGGCTGCCTGCAGTGCCTGCACGAACGCGTAGGCGTGGGACATGCCGTAGATCCGGTAGTTGGTGAGCTCGCCGTCGTCGCCGTGCTCGTCCCAGACCTGCTGCCACAGCTCCACCCACGGGTCGCTCGGCTGGTCGACGCCCGGGATGTACTCGGAGGTCATGACGCCGTCGAGTGAGTTCTCCGAGCCCTCGACCTCACCCTCGGAGAACTCCGAGAGCAGGCCGCCCACCAGGGTCGGGTCGGAGCCGACGTTGCTGTAGTACCAGTCCGGCTCGTAGCCGAGGCGGAGCGCCACCAGCTGGCTCAGTGCGGTGTACGACGGCACGTTGAAGCCCAGCACCAGGTCGGCACCGGCGGCCTGCAGCCCGGCGATCTGGGGGCCGACGTCGGTGTTGCCGGAGGTGTAGCGCTCGACCGCGACGATCTGGTCGTCGAGGAACTGGCGGACCCCCTTCTCGCCGTCGGCGCCGAAGTCGTCGTCCTGGAGGAACAACCCGACCTTGGCGTCGGGCATGTTCTCCGCGACGTACTGACCGATGATCTTGCCCTCGATCTCGTAGTCGGGCTGCCAGCCGAA
>Ga0136617_10005559_pt1 | contig 11281 bp, 7 predicted proteins | sample AntDrymUQ3222106_2_FD_129672 | JGI IMG/M metagenome (GOLD analysis project Ga0136617, IMG submission 129672) | Polar desert sand microbial communities from Dry Valleys, Antarctica - metaG UQ322 (21.06) | ecosystem: Environmental > Terrestrial > Soil > Desert | place: Antarctica: Dry Valley...
AGGTGGTCAAGGGCAAGGTGACCAAGGAGGTCATGTATCTCTCGGCCATTGAGGAAACCAAACATTACATTGCCCAGGCCAACGTCGAACTCAAGAAGGACGAAAGTTTCGCCGAGGATCTGGTAATTGCGCGCCACGCGGGCGATGTGCTGACAGTCCCAGCCGACAAGATCGATTTCGTCGACGTGTCGCCCAAGCAGCTTGTGTCCGTGGCGGCAGCCCTTATCCCGTTCCTCGAAAACGACGACGCCAATAGGGCGCTGATGGGTTCCAACATGCAGCGCCAGGCGGTGCCGCTGGTGCGCACTAATGCGCCGCTTGTCGGCACGGGAATGGAGTCCGTCGTGGCACGCGATTCCGGCGCCGCCGTCGCGGCGCGTCGTAACGGCGTGGTCGATCAGGTCGACGCCAAGCGCATCGTCATCCGCGCCACGGAGGAAACCGACCCCTCGAAGTCGGGTGTCGATATCTTCACGCTGGCCAAGTTCCAGCGATCCAACCAGAACACCTGCATCAATCAGCGTCCGCTGGTGCGTGTTGGCGATCAGGTGAAAGCCGGAGATATCATCGCCGACGGTCCTTCGACCGATCTGGGCGATCTGGCGCTTGGCCAGAACGTGCTCGTCGCGTTCATGCCGTGGAACGGTTACAACTTCGAAGATTCGATCCTGCTCTCCGAGCGCATCGTGAAGGACGATGTTTTCACCTCGATCCACATCGAAGAATTCGACGTGATGGCCCGCGACACCAAGCTGGGCCCGGAGGAAATCACTCGCGATATTCCGAACGTCGGCGAAGAAGCGCTGCGAAACCTCGACGAAGCCGGCATCGTCTATATCGGCGCCGAAGTGAAGCCGGGCGATATATTGTGCGGCAAGATCACGCCCAAGGGCGAAAGCCCGATGACGCCGGAAGAAAAACTGTTGCGTGCCATCTTCGGCGAAAAGGCGTCGGACGTGCGTGACACTTCGTTGAAACTTCCGCCCGGCGTTTCGGGAACGGTGGTCGAGGTCCGCGTCTTTAACAGGCATGGCGTCGACAAAGATGAGCGAGCGCTCGCCATTGAGCGCGAAGAAATCGAACGGCTCGCAAAAGACCGCGACGACGAGTTGGCGATTCTCGATCGTAACTCTTATGGCCGACTGCGGAGCTTCCTGCACGGCAAGGAAGCGGTCGGCGGTCCCAAGGGCCACAAGATCGAAGGCAAGATCACCGACAAGAACCTCGACGATATTCCGCGTTCGCAATGGTGGAACATTGCTCTCGGCAAAGAGAAGGCGCTGACCGAGCTCGAAGCCATGAAGCAGCAGTATGAAGAGTCGAAGAAGCGGCTTGAAACCCGTTTCCTCGACAAGGTCGAAAAGCTGCAGCGCGGCGATGAATTGCCGCCGGGTGTCATGAAGATGGTGAAAGTCTTCGTCGCGGTGAAGCGCAAGATCCAGCCTGGTGACAAGATGGCCGGACGTCACGGCAACAAGGGCGTGGTGTCCAAGATCGTTCCGGTCGAAGACATGCCGTTCCTTGAAGATGGAACCCATGTCGACATCGTGCTGAATCCGCTGGGCGTGCCGAGCCGCATGAATGTGGGGCAGATTCTCGAAACCCATCTGGGCTGGGCGTGTGCCGGCATGGGCAAGAAGATCGGCGCCATGCTCGATGCCTACAAGGACACGCAAAAAGCCAAACCCTTGCGCGATGAATTGCACCGCATCTATGGCAAGAACCACGAGTTGGACAGTCTGGATGACAGCCAGCTGGTGGAGGCCGCGAACAATTTGCGGAGCGGTGTTCCCATCGCCACGCCGGTGTTCGACGGCGCCCGGGAGGAAGATATCGCGGCCATGCTGAAGGATGCGGGCCTCGCCACCTCTGGCCAGGTGCAGCTGTTCGATGGCAGGAGCGGCGAGGCATTCGACCGTAACGTCACCGTTGGCTACATCTATATGTTGAAGCTGCACCATCTCGTCGACGACAAGATTCACGCGCGTTCCATCGGTCCTTACTCGCTCGTGACCCAGCAACCCTTAGGCGGCAAGGCGCAGTTCGGCGGACAGCGCTTCGGCGAAATGGAAGTCTGGGCACTCGAGGCCTATGGCGCGGCGTACACGCTCCAGGAAATGCTTACTGTGAAGTCGGACGATGTCGCCGGCCGCACCAAGGTCTACGAGGCCATCGTGCGCGGCGATGATGCTTTCGAGGCCGGCATTCCGGAAAGCTTCAACGTGCTGGTCAAGGAAATGCGTTCGCTCAGCCTCAACGTCGAGCTGCAAAATTCAAACCTGCAAGGTTAATCGCGGAAATTCCCGCAACAAGGAGAAAGTGACCCAATGAACCAAGAGGTCATGAACGTATTCAACCCGGCAACTCCGGCGCAGACCTTCGACCAGATTCGCATTTCGATTGCGTCTCCGGAGAAGATCCTGTCGTGGTCGTTCGGCGAGATCAAGAAACCGGAAACCATCAACTACCGCACGTTCAAGCCGGAACGCGACGGGCTGTTCTGCGCCCGCATCTTCGGGCCGGTGAAGGATTACGAATGCCTGTGCGGCAAGTACAAGCGCATGAAATACAAGGGCATCATCTGCGAAAAATGCGGCGTTGAAGTGACACTTTCAAAGGTGCGGCGCGAACGCATGGGTCATATCGAGCTGGCGGCGCCGGTCGCTCACATCTGGTTCCTGAAGTCGTTGCCGAGCCGCATCTCCACTCTGCTCGACATGGCGCTGAAGGATGTCGAGCGCGTTCTCTATTTCGAGCAATATATCGTTCTTGAGCCCGGCCTCACGCCGCTCAAGCCGCATCAGACGCTGACCGAGAGCGAGTACATCAAGGCGCAGGAAGATTACGGCGACGACTCCTTCACCGCCTCGATCGGTGCTGAAGCCGTGCGCGAGATGCTGATGGCGCTTAACCTCGACCAGTTGCGTGAGCATCTGCGCGAAGAGCTGAAGACAGCGACCGGCGACCTCAAGCCCAAGAAGCTGGCCAAGCGGCTCAAGATTGTTGAAAGCTTCATCGAGTCGGGCAACCGTCCCGAGTGGATGATTCTTACACAAGTTCCGGTCATTCCGCCGGAACTCCGCCCGCTGGTGCCGCTCGATGGCGGCCGCTTCGCGACGTCCGACCTCAATGATTTGTATCGCCGCGTCATCAACCGCAACAATCGATTGAAACGACTCATCGAATTGCGGGCGCCCGACATCATCGTGCGCAATGAAAAGCGGATGCTGCAGGAAGCCGTGGATGCCCTGTTCGACAACGGCCGCCGCGGCCGTGTCATCACCGGCGCCAACAAGCGGCCGTTGAAGTCGCTCGCCGATATGCTGAAAGGCAAGCAGGGCCGGTTCCGCCAGAACCTGCTCGGCAAGCGCGTCGATTATTCCGGCCGCTCGGTCATCGTGGTTGGTCCCGAACTCAAGCTGCACCAGTGCGGCTTGCCGAAGAAGATGGCGCTCGAATTGTTCAAGCCCTTCATCTATTCGCGCCTCGAAGCCAAGGGCCTGTCATCCACCGTCAAGCAGGCCAAGAAGCTGGTGGAGAAGGAAAAGCCCGAGGTTTGGGATATCCTTGATGAGGTGATCCGCGAACATCCGGTTCTGCTGAACCGCGCGCCGACGCTGCATCGCCTTGGCATTCAGGCCTTCGAGCCGGTATTGATCGAGGGCAAGGCGATCCAACTTCACCCGCTGGTTTGTACCGCCTTCAACGCCGACTTCGACGGCGACCAGATGGCGGTGCACGTGCCGTTGTCGCTCGAGGCCCAGCTTGAAGCCCGCGTTCTGATGATGTCGACGAACAACGTTCTCCATCCGGCGAACGGTCAGCCGATCATCGTGCCGTCGCAGGACATCATTCTTGGCCTCTATTATCTCTCGATCATGCGGCAGGGCGAGCCTGGTGAAGGCAAGGCCTACAGCAGCATGGCCGAGCTGGACCACGCTCTTGCCGCCGGCGTCATCACGCTGGCCAGCAAGATCAAGGGCCGCATCAAGGAAGTGGGCCCCGAAGGCAAGATGATCTCCAAGATCGTGGAAACCACCCCGGGGCGTATGAAAATCGGCGAACTTTTGCCGAAGGCTCCGAATATTTCCTACGATCTCTGTAACAAGCTGATGACCAAGCGCGACATCTCGAAGATGATCGACGCGGTTTATCGCCATTGCGGTCAGAAGGAATCGGTCATCTTCTGCGACAAGATCATGGGGCTTGGCTTCTATAACGCCTACAAAGCGGGAATCTCATTCGGCAAGGATGACATGGTCATTCCCGCGACGAAAGAAAAACTCGTCACCGATACCCGCGCTCTGGCGAAGGAGTATGAGCAGCAGTATATCGACGGCCTCATCACCCAGGGTGAAAAGTACAACAAGGTTGTGGACGCCTGGGCCAAGTGCACGGACCGTGTTGCCGATGAGATGATGAAAGAAATCTCCTCGGTGAAGATCGATCCCAAAACCAACCGCGAAGAGCAGATTAACTCGATCTACATGATGAGCCACTCAGGCGCGCGCGGTTCGCCGGCGCAGATGAAGCAGCTCGCCGGCATGCGAGGCCTGATGGCCAAGCCGTCGGGAGAGATTATCGAAACCCCAATTATCTCGAACTTCAAGGAAGGTTTGTCGGTTCTCGAATATTTCAACTCAACTCACGGCGCCCGCAAGGGTCTTGCCGATACCGCGCTAAAGACGGCGAACTCGGGTTATCTCACCCGCCGCCTTGTGGACGTGGCCCAGGACGCGATCATCTCGGAAGTGGATTGCGGCACCAAGGCCTCGATTACGGCGCGGCCGATCATCGACGCCGGTGAAATTATCGCTTCGCTGTCCAGCCGCGTTCTCGGCCGCACGGCGGCGGTGGATGTGACTGACCCGGCGACGGGCGAGGTCATTGCCGCCGCGGGCGAGGAGATTCTTGAAGTTCACGCCGAGAAGATCGAGAAAGCGGGTGTTACGGAAATCCGTATTCGCTCGGTGCTGACGTGCGAAACCAAGTTTGGCGTTTGCGGTAAGTGTTATGGCCGCGATCTGGCACGTGGTACGCCCGTTAACATGGGCGAGGCGGTGGGCGTCATCGCCGCCCAGTCGATCGGCGAGCCGGGAACACAGCTCACCATGCGCACCTTCCATATCGGCGGTACGGCGCAGGTGCTCGACCAGTCCTTCATCGAGTCAAACCAGGACGGCAAAATCGTCATCCGCAACAAGAATATGGCGCGGGATTCGAGCGGCCGCCTGATGGTGATGGGCCGTAACATGACGATTGTCATCGAAGATGCCAAAGGCAACGAGCGCGCCGTGCACAAAGTGGGCTACGGCACACGCCTCTTTGTCGACGACGGCGATATGGTGAAACGCGGCACGAAGATCGCCGAGTGGGATCCCTATACCCGTCCGCTCATGACTGAAGTCGACGGAATCGTCGAGTTCGAGGACGTGGTGGATGGTATCTCGCTGAACGAAGTGGCCGACGAAGCCACCGGCATCACCAATCGTGTGATTATCGATTGGCGCTCGAACCAGCGGGGCACGGGCCTCAAGCCCGCGATTGTATTGAAGGACGGGGAGGGCAAAATCAAAAAACTCGCCCGTGGCGGTGAAGCGCGGTATTTGCTATCGGTCGAGGCAGTGCTTTCGGTCGATCCGGGCGCGAACATGAAGGCGGGCGATATCCTCGCGCGCATTCCGCTTGAAAGCGCCAGGACCCGGGACATCACCGGCGGCCTGCCGCGCGTGGCGGAACTCTTCGAGGCGCGCCGTCCCAAGGACCATGCGATCATTGCGGAGATTTCTGGCCGCGTTGAGTTCGGACGCGACTACAAGAACAAGCGCCGCATCCGCATCGTGCCGCAGGACGAAGGGCAGGAAGCGGTGGAGTATCTCATTCCAAAGGGCAAGCATTTGCCCGTACAGGAGGGTGACTTCATCGAGAAGGGCGAATACATCATGGACGGCAATCCGGCACCCCATGATATTCTGGCGATCAAGGGCGTGGAGGAGCTTGCCTCCTATCTCGTCAACGAAATCCAGGAGGTCTATCGCCTACAGGGTGTCAGCATCAACGACAAGCACATCGAGGTGATCGTCCGCCAGATGTTGCAGAAGGTCGAGATCACTGATGCGGGCGAATCGACGTTGCTCGTCGGCGAGCAATTGGACCAGATCGAGCTCGAGCAGGAAAACGCCAAACTCGTGGCAGACGGTCGCCGTCCCGCGGCCGGCGTTCCGGTTCTGCTCGGCATCACCAAGGCAAGCTTGCAGACGAGGTCCTTCATCTCGGCCGCGTCATTCCAGGAAACCACCCGCGTCCTCACGGAAGCGGCGATCCAGGGCAAGATCGACACCCTTGAAGGCCTCAAGGAGAACGTCATCGTCGGCCGTCTTATCCCGGCGGGAACGGGCGGCATGCTGGCGCGCCTCAAGCAGATCGCCGAAAAACGCGACACGCTTATTCTGGAGGAGCAGGCCAGGACAGCGCAGCTTCCGCCAGCTGCGGAGTGAACGAATACGTCAAGAGCATTCAAACCCGGCGGCGCAATCCGCCGGGTTTTTATATCTGCATCGTGTAGATGCCCTTCGCTGCCGTTAGCACGGCAAGTGTAGCAAGTATTATCAACACCCATTTGCGGAACACGGTAGGATCCGCATCCTTGAAGCTCCGGGCACCGAGCCAAACGCCTATAAGGAGAGCGGGCAGGAACGTCAGCGCCCGGACGAAGGCGCCCCACGTCACAAGACCTTCGCGCGATTGAAATGCAAGCCCGATGAGATCAGTAGCGAGAAAAAAGGCGATGACCGAGGCGCGGCCCGCGATGTTTCCGGCTGGCGAAGCGAAATAGAAAAGGATAACCGGCGGGCCAGCAATGCCAAAGGCGCCATTGGCGAAACCGGAGGCGGCACCCACGGCTGTCGAGGCGACCGGGCCCGGCATGGTTTTCAGAGCAAACCCGCGCCAAAGCATGAGAGTGGCCGCGAGCACGAATATCGCGAGAGCTACCTGCATGGGGGCAGCCGGAACGGTGGCCAGCAGGTAGACACCCAATGGCGTCGCTATCAGACAGCCCAGGATCAGGGGCCCCAACGACTTCCAGTGCACATCTTTCCAAATGCCGGGGAGGAGATGGAGGCTCGCCGCCACTTCCAGCATAAAGATCGAGGGAACGATCTCGGCGGGCGGCAGGATTAGCGACAGGGCGGTAATGGCGAGCAGGGAGAAGCCAAAGCCCGAATAACCGCGCACGATTGCAGCGAGAAAGATGCAGACAACACTGTAGGTAACAATAGCCAGCCCCATGCCCGGTTCTAGAGTCTTTTCGGTTTTGAGGGAAGCGCCGCAAGCTCTCGACTTCTCATCATGACCGGGCTTACCCGGTCATGATGAAAGGATGCCCGCGTCGAGCGCGGACAATGATGAGAAGTGGGACTATAGGTCGCTCAATGCACCGGCGTAGCGGCGTGAACCATGTCCGGCTCGATAAGGCCGATCATCGCGCCAGTCGCATCGGTGACGACCGAGAGCTTGCCCACGCCCGGAACATTAGTGGCAGCGCGCATGACTTCGCCTCCAGCGCTCGCGGTCTCGGTTTCTGCCCGGTCGATGTCAGCTACCGACATATAGGTCATCCAATGGGAGGGAATGCCGTCATAGTCCGGCGCCGTCAGTTCAAAAATGCCGCCTACCGGCCGGCCATCCTTGCGGGCAATCCAATATGCGGCGCCATCGGGCAGAGGCGCGGGTTCAAACTGCCAGCCCAAAGGTGTTGCCGTAGAATGCAAGTGCCGTTTCCGGCTCCCAGGTGTTCAGTTCATGCCACCAGGTTTTGTTCGGCGTGGTCATTTGAAAATCCCCTCTGATGTCCAGGTTTCCGTTTGATCGCCGTCGAGGGAAGGTGACCGTCCCACAGGGCGATGATGTGGCGGCATTAGGGTGAATTGTGGCGTCGCTTTATTCGGTACTCAGGGGTTGACGAATACCACCCGCCCGAGTAGAACCCCGCTCGCTTTCAAGCAGCAGGCAGTCGGTGCTTCGCGCACCGAAACGCTGGCTGGAGAGCGAGACGAAACGAAATTCAAGGTCAAGACCTCGCGGCCCTGCCGGCTGTGCGGTCCTCTGGTTTTGGGCACTGCGCGATCCAGGAACCCGGATCGGACAGTGCCTTGAGCATGCGTGAACGGGTTCCAGTGGTTACCAATTTAGAAACAAGGCCATAATGCCGACAATCAACCAATTAATTCGCAAGCCCCGCCTGGCTCCGACCTATCGGAACAAGGTGCCGGCAATGCAGTCCTGTCCGCAGAAGCGCGGCGTTTGCACACGTGTTTACACCACGACGCCGAAGAAGCCGAACTCGGCACTCCGCAAGGTCGCCAAAGTGCGTCTCACCAATGGATTTGAAGTGGTGAGCTACATTCCGGGCGAAGGCCATAATCTTCAGGAACACTCAGTGGTCATGATCCGCGGCGGCCGCGTGAAAGACCTTCCGGGTGTTCGTTATCACATCATCCGCGGCATTCTCGACACGCAAGGCGTTGTCAAGCGCCGCCAGCGCCGGTCGAAATACGGCGCGAAGCGTCCGAAGTAGAGCGGGGAGGGCTTAGAAACATGTCACGTCGTCACCGCGCCGAAAAGCGAGAGATCAATCCGGACCCGAAGTTCGGCGATCTCATCGTCTCCAAGTTCATGAACAATCTGATGTACGAGGGCAAGAAGTCCGTCGCTGAGGGCATCGTCTATGGCGCCATGGAAAAGATTCAGTCCAAGGCCAAGCAGGATCCTCTTCAGGTGTTCCACGACGCGCTCAACAATGTAGCGCCAGCAATCGAAGTGCGTTCACGCCGCGTCGGCGGTGCCACCTATCAGGTGCCGGTCGAGGTGCGTAACGAGCGCCGCCAGGCCCTTGCCATCCGCTGGATCATTATCGCAGCACGCGGCCGCAACGAAACCACCATGGTCGACCGCCTGTCGGGCGAACTGCTCGATGCCTCCAACAACCGCGGAACGGCGGTGAAGAAACGCGAAGACACTCACAAGATGGCGGAGGCCAACCGCGCCTTCTCCCATTACCGCTGGTAAGATCATGCCCCGCGCCCACGCCATTGAGGACTATCGCAATTTCGGCATCATGGCCCATATCGATGCCGGCAAGACGACGACGACCGAGCGCATCCTCTATTATACCGGCAAGAACCACAAGATCGGCGAAGTACACGATGGTGCTGCCACCATGGACTTCATGGAGCAGGAGCAAGAGCGTGGCATCACCATCACGTCGGCCGCCACCACGGCCTACTGGCAGGGCAAGCGCCTGAACATCATCGATACGCCCGGCCATGTGGATTTCACCATCGAGGTGGAGCGTTCGCTCCGCGTTCTCGACGGTGCCGTGTGCGTGCTCGATTCAAACCAGGGCGTCGAACCCCAAACCGAGACTGTGTGGCGCCAGGGCGACAAGTACAACGTGCCGCGCATCGTGTTCTGCAACAAGATGGACAAGACCGGTGCTTCCTTCGAGCAGTGCATCAAGGACATCAAGGAACGCCTCGGCGCCAGGCCGGTTCCGATCCAGATACCGATCGGCGCTGAAGCTGAATTCAAGGGTTTGATCGACCTCGTCCGCATGAAGGCGGTCATCTGGGAGAACGAAGCTCTCGGCGCCAACTACCATGACGAAGAGATTCCCGCCGATCAACTCGAAGGCGCAAAGCAAGCACGCGCCGAGATGATCGAAGCCTGCGCCGAGCTTGATGAGCAGGCGACCGAAGATTTTCTGAACGGCAAGGAAATCGCCAACGAGACGATCAAGCGCCTGCTGCGCAAGGCCGTTCTCACCGGTGCCTTCTTTCCGGTACTGTGCGGGTCCGCTTTCAAAAACAAGGGCGTGCAGCCGCTTCTCGATGCCGTTGTCGATTATCTGCCGTCGCCGGTCGATCGCCCTTCGATCAAGGGCATCGATGTCAAGACCGGTGAAGAGACGGTGCGCAAGTCTTCCGACAAGGAGCCCTTGGCTCTTCTGGCCTTCAAGTTGATGGACGACCAGTATGGCATTTTGACTTTCTGCCGCATCTATTCCGGCACGCTGCACAAGGGCATTGCGCTGCTCAACTCGACCCGCGACAAGACCGAGCGCGTCGGCCGCATGGTTCTCATGCATGCCAACAACCGCGAGGAAATCGCCGAGGCTTACGCCGGCGATATTGTTGCCCTCGTCGGCCTCAAGGACTCACGCACCGGCGATACGCTGTGCGATCCCGCCAAGCCGGTGATCCTCGAGAAGATGGATTTCCCCGATCCGGTCATCGAAATGAAGGTCGAGCCCAAGACCAAGGCCGACCAGGAGAAGATGGCGATAGCGCTTTACAAGCTCGCGGCCGAGGATCCGTCTTTCCGCGTATCGACCGACAGCGAGTCGGGCGAGACGATCATCAAGGGCATGGGCGAGCTTCATCTCGACATCAAGGTCGATATCCTGAAGCGCACCCACAAGGTTGAAGTGATGGTCGGCGCTCCGCAGGTTGCCTATCGCGAGACGATCACGCGCAAGCAGGAGATCGACTACACTCACAAAAAGCAGACCGGCGGCACAGGCCAATTTGCCCGCGTCATTCTCGAAATCGAGCCCAATGAAAAGGGTGCAGGCTACGAGTTTGAGAGCAAGGTCGTCGGCGGTACGGTGCCGAAGGAATTCATCCCCGGCGTCGAAAAGGGCCTCAACTCCGTGATGACGGCGGGCGTTCTGATCGGCTTCCCGGTGGTCGACGTCAAGATCGCGCTGACAGACGGGGCCTATCACGAAGTCGACTCTTCGGCGATTGCCTTCGAAATCGCCGCGCGTCAGGCGCTTCGCGAGGGCCTGCAGAAATGTGGTCCGATCCTCCTTGAGCCTGTGATGAAAGTCGAAGTGACTTCGCCGGAAGAATTTTTAGGCGGCGTCATCGGAGATCTCAACTCCAGGCGTGGCCAGATCATCGGTACGTCGATGCGCGGCAACGCGCAAATCGTCAATGCCATGGTGCCGCTCGCCAACATGTTCGGCTACATCAACAATTTGCGTTCGATGAGCCAGGGGCGCGCCAGCTACACCATGCAGTTCGACCACTATGAGCAGGTGCCGACGGCAGTTGCCCAGGAAGTCCAAAAGAAATTCGCCTGATTAGATTGAAGAACGGAGAGCTCCGATGGCCAAAGAGAAATTCAAGCGCGACAAGCCGCATTGCAACATCGGCACGATCGGCCATGTCGACCACGGCAAGACATCGCTGACGGCTGCGATTACCAAGGTCTTGGC